>JGI24721J26819_10001246_pt1 | contig 28672 bp, 29 predicted proteins | sample YelNatPaOPGAMG01_FD_26819 | JGI IMG/M metagenome (IMG submission 26819) | reverse complement strand
TATTCTAAATTGGCAAAAAAAGCAAGCAAATTTTTCATTAAAAAGTGCAAATATTTTTATTTAATAGTTGCTAAAGCATTTTAATTTATTATAAAGATGAATATTTCCACTTGAAAATTTAAAAATTAGGTGTATTATTAGCAACAGTGTTAGTTTACTGCTAATAAAAATGGGAGGTGAGTTTATGAAGTTTAAGCCATTGGCTGACAGGATATTGGGTAAAATTGAAGAGCAAGAACAAAAAACCGAGTCTGGAATCATAATACCAGACACTGTAAAAGAAAAGCCACAAAAAGCAAAGGTAGAAGCTGTAGGTGGTGATGTGGAGCATGTTAAAGTTGGCGATCTTGTATTATTTGCAAAATATTCGGGTACAGAGTTAAAGTTAAATGATCAAGATTACATTATCTTAAAAGAAGACGAAGTTTTAGGTATTTTTGAGTAATTTATAAGGAGGTGATTGTATGGGTGCAAAACAAATAGAATTTGGAGATATTGCAAGGTCAAAAATTCTAAAAGGTATAAATCAATTAGCCGATGCTGTAAGTGCTACGCTTGGACCACAGGGCAGAAATGTTGTTATTGATAGAAAATTTGGCAGTCCTTTAATAACAAAAGATGGTGTTACGGTTGCAAAAGAAATTGAGCTCAAAGATTCATACGAGAATATGGGTGCACAGCTTGTGAGAGAAGTAGCAAGCAAAACAAGTGATGTTGCAGGTGATGGCACAACAACGGCTACAGTTTTAGCAAGGGCTATTTACAGAGAAGGCTTAAAGCATGTAACAGCAGGTGTGAGTGCGATAGAGCTAAAAAGAGGTATAGATAAAGCTGTAGAAAAAGTTGTTGAAGAGTTAAAGAAAATTTCTAAACCTATTGAAGAAAAAAGAGAAATAGCTGAGGTAGGGTCAATCTCAGCCAACAATGAAAGAGAAATTGGCGAAATTATTGCAGAAGCTATGGATAAAGTAGGAAAAGATGGTGTAATTACCGTTGAAGAGGCAAAATCAACCCAAACAGAACTAGAAGTTGTTGAAGGCATGAGATTTGATAGGGGTTATATTTCTCCGTATTTTGCTACAAATACTGAAAAGATGATTTCTGAGCTAGAAGAACCATTTATAGTTATAACAGATAAGAAAATTTCTTCTATGCAGGAATTTTTGCCTTTAGTAGAAAAAATAGCAAAAGCCGGAAAGCCTTTCTTAGTAATAGCAGAAGAAGTAGAAGGAGAGGCTTTGGCAACCTTAGTTGTAAATAAGATTAGGGGTACAATTTCTTGTGTGGCTGTAAAAGCTCCTGGCTTTGGCGACAGAAGAAAAGAAATGCTCAAAGATATAGCAATTTTAACAGGTGGCACTGTAATAAGCGAAGAAACTGGTATGAAATTAGAGACTGCCGATTTGTCAATGCTTGGAAGAGCCAAAAAAATTGTAGTTGATAAAGAAAATACAACCATAATTGACGGTGCAGGCAAAAAAGAAGATATTCAGGGCAGAATTAAACAAATTGACGCTCAAATAGAGCAATCAACGAGTGAGTACGATAAAGAAAAGTTGAGGGAGAGAAAAGCAAAGCTAGCAGGCGGTGTTGCTGTAATTAAAGTAGGTGCGGCAACTGAAACCGAATTAAAAGAGAAAAAAGCACGTGTTGAAGATGCTTTAAACGCAACAAAAGCAGCAGTCGAAGAAGGTATTGTACCAGGTGGTGGTACCTCTTTACTAAAATGCGAATCAGCGCTTAAGGATCTGAAATTAGAAAATGAAGATCAAAACATAGGTGCATCGATAATTCTTAAAGTATTGGAAGAACCTATTAGAGCGATTGCCAAAAATGCTGGCTTTGAAGGCTCCATTATTGTAAATAAAATTAAAGAAAACAACAGTAAGTCTTTTGGCTTTGATGCAAGAAAAGGCGAATTCGTAGATATGTTGAAATCTGGTATTATTGATCCAACTAAAGTTGAAAGAATAGCACTTCAAAACGCTGCTTCTGTTGCAGGCTTAATGCTGACAACAGAAGCTTTGATTACAGATATGCCAGAAGAAAATAAACCTGTTGCCCCAATGCCAGGTGGCATGCCAGACATGTATTAATATTTAACTTTGTCTTAAAACTCAAAAAAAAGGAGGTATTTTATGCCTCCTTTTTTTATTTCGCAAGACCAAACCTTACAAAATCAAATAAGTATTGAAGAAAAGCCAATATTTGATAATTTGGATGTGTCTATATCGTAAAATTGCTCAAGGAATGAAGAAGAAAGTGTTTGGCGCTTATCAATAATTTTAAATATTTGTGCGTTTTTTAAAAAAATTATATAATCCGACAATCGTGCAAGTTTAATGTCGTGAAAAACGCTAATTATTGTTTTATTTAAAGACATTAAAGCATCGAGGATAGATAAAATATACTTTAAATCCAAGTTTGAAAAAGCTTCATCTAGTAGTAATATAGGTGTATCTTGAGCAAGACTGCGAGCAATTAGGACCCTTTGGTGCTCACCACTGCTAAGATTTAGTATGTTTTCATTTTTTAGATACTCAAGACCACAAATCTTGATAGCCTCATCGATTTTTTCATAATCTCTCTTTGAAAAACTAAAGCGTTTTTTGTGCGGGTAACGCCCTAAGCTTACAATTTCATAAACTCTATAGTCAAAATGAATGTGCTCTTGAGAAATCAAAGATACTTTTGTTGCAAGTTGTTTTTTTGAGTACGAGAAAATAGGTTTTTTTTCTAGAAAGATATTCCCGCTTTTGGGTTTTAGTAAACCAGCTAGTAGCCTAAGAAGCGTAGTTTTACCCGCTCCGTTTGGTCCTACTATTGAGTAAAATGTATTTTTTTGTATAGTTAAATTAATATTTTTTAAAATTGGTTTTGTATAGTAAAAGCAGACATTATCCAGTTGATACAAATTTTTTTACCTTTATTTTGTAAATGTAAAGAAAAAATGGGCCTCCAATAAGACCTGTTAAAACGCCAATTGGCACTTGGAACGAAAAAATCCTTGAAAATGTATCAGCAATCAAAAGTAACAGTGCGCCCAATAATACGGAATAAATTGTAAGCCATCTATTTTTAGGTCCTATCATAAATCTTACAATGTGTGGCACAATTAGACCAATAAAGCCGATTATGCCAGAGGAGCTTACACATACAGCCGTCAATAAAGTAGCCAAAATTAAAGCAGTGAATCTTATTTTTATAACATTTACNCCTAAACTTTGAGCTGATAATTCATTTAGTGAAATAATATCTAGCTCATCTGCCCAAAAAAACGCAAAAAACAATACAACCCCAAGAGTTACAGCTAAAATGCGAATGTTTTGCCAGTTGCTTGCATCAAAACTACCCATCAGCCAAAAGATTATATAAGATACATCTTTTGAAGCCATATAATCAAGCAAAGCTATGGCAGATGAGAAAATTGTTGCTACAATGATGCCAGATATTATTAAATTAATGCTTGAAAGGTTTGATTTAAAGCCAGCTACATAAAGAACAATAGCAAGTGATAATATAGCACCAAAAAATGCAAATAAAGAAATAGAAAATACGCTTAAATAGAATATATTGAGCACAAAAGCAAGTGTGGCACCAAAAGCCGCACCACTTGCAGCNCCTAGCGTGTATGAGTCAGCTAGTGGGTTTAGTAATACAGCTTGAAATATTGCACCGCAAAGTGATAGGCTTGCACCCACAAGCATTGCATTTAAAATTCTTGGCAATCTAATGTTTAGTAGCACATACCTATCGGTAAAACTTATATGGTAATTTGTACCAAATATCTGGTTTCCAAAAATTTCGGTTATTTTTTTTGTGCTGATATGAACGTCACCTAAGCCTAAAGACCAAAAAAACACAAAACTTAAAAATATAATCAACATAACAAGATAAAGACTTTTGTTTTTCACATTGTAGAGTTTATTCAAATTCGTTTTTTAATCAAGAAAAAGCTAAAGTATTGTTTTTCTTAAAAATCGCTATATATTTTAAGNTAGTATTTTGCTAACTTTAAGGAGGTTACATGAATAATTTGTTGTTTTCACCTATTACCATTCAAGATGTCGTCTTCAAAAATCGCATTTTTATGTCCCCTATGTGCCAGTACAGCGCAGTGGATGGACTTGTAAATGAATGGCATATTACACATTACCTATCAAGGGCAATAGGTGGTGTAGGGGGTATAATAATAGAAGCTACTGCAGTGGAACAAAGAGGTCGCATAACGCCATACGATTTAGGCATNTACAATATCGAGCAAAAAGATGCATTTTCAAGATTGATNGAATTGATTAAAAAATTTAGCCCAAGCACTAAAATAGGTGTACAGCTTGCNCATGCAGGAAGAAAAGGCTCAAAAGACAAACCGTGGTTGGGGGAAAAACTTTTAACCACCGAAGAAAATGGGTATGAAACAGTCGCACCAAGCTCAATTGCTTTTGATGAAGGTTCTTCTATGCCAAAGCAAATGGATAAGAAAGAATTGGAGTTTGTGAAAGAAAGTTTTGTTAATTCTGCTAAAATGGCCAAAGAAGCTGGTTTTGATTTTATAGAACTCCACATGGCTCATGGTTACTTATTGCATGAATTTTTATCCCCTCTGTCAAATACCAGACAAGATGAGTACGGCGGAAGCTTACAAAATAGGATGCGCTACCCATTAGAAATTGCAAAATTAGTCAAAGAAGAGATAAAAAACATGCCGCTTTTTGTGAGAATTTCTGCAACAGATTGGGCAAAAGGTGGCTTAGACCTAGAATCTTCAGTAGAATTTGCAAAACAGCTAAAATTATTAGGCGTCGATTTGATAGATGTATCAAGCGGTGGACTCGTTCCATATGCTCAATTAGAGACAGATTTTGGTTATCAGACATTTTTTAGCAGTACAATAAAACACCAAGCAGAGATTTTAACGAGTGCTGTGGGCTTAATTGTAGATGCATATCAAGCAGAGCATATACTTGCAACAAAACAAGCCGATATTGTTGTTTTGGGAAGAGCTTTGCTTAGCGACCCATACTGGTGTTTGCATGCTGCAAAGGTGCTTAATGTAGATATAGACTGGCCTAACCAGTACTTAAGAGCAAAACACATATAAAAGATTATTGTTGACAAAAGAGGGACAAATGCCCTCTTTTAAAAATTGTATTGAGCGCTTAGGAGTATTTGGTTAGCTGTAGCTTTTTTGAGTTCATCGTGAAAAGGGCAATAGAAATAAGTTTTGAAATTATCATACTCTAACTTTAATGTAGTGGATTTTGTTAAGTTGTATGAAACGCCAACAAACTTACCATCTGCAGATTGAATATTTGAATTGTGCAATGCATTCATAAAGTTAACCTTATCGTAGCCACCATAAATACCCCAATTGTCATTTAGTGCTATATTGGCTTCAATGTTGTATGCTCTAAGCCTCCTTGAGTCTCCATTATCCGTGTAGCCTCTTGGTACTTCTGTTTCTATGCCTAATTTATTTACAGCCTCAATAAGACCTACATAATGCGTTGAGCCTTTCCCATACAAAAACTCTGATTGCAAAGTAACCATTTTGATAGGAAGCTGTAAGCCAATACCATAAATGTATGGCCAATGTGAATCCTCGTTGTTAAAATATACCTGTTGTGTTTCAAAAAAGGCGTATGTTTTTGCTTTTTGTTGAAAAAATGGAAACTCTAAAGCTAATTTTGCGCCTACTCCGGGCATTTTTACAGAGATATTTTTTTCTTCTTGCTCTTCATCTCTAAACATATAAGGATAGATATTTTCTATGGCAACAGCAGGTAATAAACTAACAGAGCCTAGATCAAAACTACCTTCAAGTCTAACTTGGCTTACGCCTTCTGGTCTTGTTTTATCAAATCCTGGCATAGCGTAGTAGTTGTCAGAAAATGTATTTAGCTCTCCAAGGGGTTCATCCTGGCCAATAAGTAAGTTTAGAGTGTCTGATAGTTTATAAGCAAAGTAGGCTTTTAAAAGGATTAGAGTATTATTATCTCCTTCAAAATCGCTTTCAATGTTAGCTGAAATTTTATCACTTTCTATATCAAAGCCTAGAGTAGTAGATCCAATGTAAGAATTAAATGTTGTTAGGTTAGACTTTCTAATAGCAGTGTTTGCAGGATAGCCTTCTTGGTAGTTGCCATTTCCCCAAACAAAGTATTGCTTAATAGAGCCATACAGCGATATTTTTGTATCATCACCAGATGCAACACTTCCTGCAAATGATGCTGTTGGTAAAAGACAAAAAAGCATCACAGAAAGAAGCCTAACTACAAAACCGTTGCAGTTTTTAATATACACCAATACACCTCCTTTGGTTGTTATTGAGCCAAAAATCTTGCAATCCATGCGTCCTGTCTCTAAAAAATTGATCCTATTTGATAGATTAAAAATGCGCTAAGCCATCCAACAATTAAACTGTAAAAAACGCTAAAAGCAGTCCATTTTAATGAATTTGTTTCCCTGTAAATTACGCCGATTGTTGCAAGGCAGGGAATATACAACAAGCTCATCACCATAAAAGCATAGGCACTCAAAGGACTCATCAATTGTGGTAGTGCGCTTGATAGTTTATCTTCACCGCCAAAAAGCGTACCCATTGTGCCAACAACCGTTTCTTTTGCTAAAAGCCCGAAAATTAAAGCCACAGCCGCTTGCCAAAACCCAAACCCAGTAGGTGATAAAATTGGTGCAAAGAATTTACCTAAAACGCCTACATATGATTGTTCACTTGCATATTTTACGCCAAATGGTAAGCTAGAAAGCAGCCATACTAATATAACGCCAAAGAGTATGATTGTGCCTGCTTTTTTCAAAAATTCCCTTGTGCGTTCCCATGAGTGCAGTAACACTGCCTTTAGTGTAGGCAGTCTATAAATTGGGAGTTCCATTATTAAGAATGAAACTTTACCTTTAAGTTTTGGTATTGTGCTTCTAAATAATTTTGCAGACAGTATCGCAACAATTATACCCAAAGCATAAAGTGAAAATATAATTAGCGCAGGATGTTTATCTTTGAAGAAAATACCCGTTAAAAGCACATAAATGGGTAACCTAGCTGTGCAGGAAATAAAAGGGTTTATGAGAATTGTAAGTAGCCTATCTTTTTCATCGGCAATTGTGCGAGTTGCCATAATTGCTGGGACATTGCACCCAAAACCCAATATTAGCGGTATAAAAGCCCTACCTGGAAGACCAATGCTGTGCATCAGCTTATCCATTACAAATGCGGCTCTTGCCATATAGCCTACATCTTCTAAAAAAGACAAAAATAAAAACAAAATTAATATATTGGGCAAAAAAACAATTACCGTGCCAACACCTCCAATTAACCCATCGTTAACAAACGATTGTAAAATCGGATTATGAATGTATTGTGCTATAGTACCGCCAAACCACCCAAAAAATTGCTCAATGTAGTCTGCAAAAAACCCACCAAGTTTAAATGTTGCTTCAAAAACTATTAACATCGCAATGGCAAAAATAGGTATGCCTAAATATCTGTTTGTCACAACTTTATCTATCTTATCCGATAGTGTTAGCCTATCTTCTATGCTTACTAAATGTTTTGTTGTATTTTTTACAATACCTTCTATAAGAGCGTATCTTTTTTCTATTATTTCTGTTTGTAAGTCTGTGTAGATTTTTTCCAAGCTATTGATTTCTAATAATGCATTTTCAATAATACTGTCTTTTTGTAATTTTTTTAGCTCTTCAATAATAACTGGGTCTTGCTCTAAGAGTTTTATCGCCGCAAATCGTTTATTGTACGGCAGATCTAAATTAGCCAACAAATTTTTAATCTTTTCAATTGAGCGCTCAATATCGCTACCGTAATCAATAAATAATTCTTCATTAGCATGATGCAGTTCATCAAATATTGCTTCTTTGAGATTGCCTATGCCAATTTTTTTTGTAGCGGATGTTTTAATAACGCGTGTTTTAAGACTTTGGGATAATTTTACATCATCTATTTCAAGTTTGTTTTCTATAAGATCAATCATATTGAGCACAAGCAAAGTTTTAGCACCGAGTTCTTTTAATAATACAAATAGGTATAAGTTTCTTACTAAATTTGTAGAATCTACAATGCAAACAACTAAATCGGGCTTTTGTTTAACTATGTAGTCTCTTGCTATTCGCTCATCAATGGAGTCTGCGCTTAAGCTGTAAATACCAGGCAGATCCACCACATTAATTTCTGTGTCAAGGTATGTGAACTTACCTTCTTTTTTTTCTACAGTAACACCAGGCCAGTTACCCACATGCGCATTTGCACCTGTTAACTCATTAAATATGGCAGATTTTCCTACATTTGGGTTTCCAATTAGCGCAATAGTAAAACTCTTCATGCAACCTCCCTGACTATTATTTTTGAAGCCAAGCCTTTGCCTAGTGCATACTTTGAGCCGTTAATTGATATAATGATGGGTCCTTTTGCATTATAGACTACTGTGAGTTTTGCACCTGGCACTAAACCCATTTCTAAAAACTTAGAAAATGAACCGTGACCACCATTTATCCTTACAATTTCATACTCAATATTTTCATCAGCTAAAATAAGTGACATAGTTTCACCTCTCGACAATTATTTTTTCCGCTTCGTCTTTTCTTAGTGTTAAATGGTAGCCCAACAAAGTTACTTCGATAGGATCACCAAGAGGTGCTACTTTTTCTACTTTAATTACTGTACCTGGCGTTGTGCCCATAGAAAGCAATTTGCTTTTAATTGGAGAGTTTTCTATTTTTACTATTTTGGCAGTTTCTCCAATATTTATTTCATTTAACTTCATATACGCCCCCTTCTTTTGAAAATTTTCAAATTGTTCTTTTATGTTTGGGTATGTTTCAAAAAAACTCGTTATTTTAATTAAGCTTTCATAGGTTTCTTTTGATAAATCATGCTCTAGTTTATGGGCATCTGCAATTGCTCTATCTTGTGGAACGCCTAGCGTGAAAGTTAAAAATTTCAGTATATTTTTTTTGCGCTCAAGCAAGTTTTTTGCTAACTCAAAACCGTAGTCTGTAAGAGTGATATAACCATATTTTTCGTGATTTATAATGTTTTTTTCTGCAAGCGTTTTTATAGCGCTTACAACTGTAGGCAAACTAACACTGCGCGAATTTGCAATATCTTTAATCCGAGCAACTGTGTGTTTTGCGGTTTGCTCTAAAATATCAAGTAAATAATCTTCTTGTGTTTCACTTAAATAAGTCATTTTGCCTCCTTTTTTTTGCATAAAATTTTTGCGCTGCATGCAAAGCAGCTGTTTTTATTTGTGCTTGATAAATCCATAAAGTAAACATTGTTTTCTTTTGCAAGGCTTAGTATTGCTTTTAGCAAAATTTCACGCTTAAGGTTTGTTTTTTTGAGCAGATTGTTAAATGTAATACCTTTTTGCTGTTGCAAAAGATGCACTATATATTCTTTCATTTTAACCTCCAAGATAGAACATACAAATAATATTAGATAAATCTAACAATTTGTCAAGTAAAAAATTTATTTAGTTTAAACTTACATTATAAAAGAAGAAAACCGTTGAAACACAAAGTCGCTTGACTGTAGCGATATATATTGTATAATACATCCAATTATGGTGGTAAATGAACTTAGTGGTATATTGGAAAATATTATACATAAAAATGGTGTGTATTTTTTTGAGGTTAGTGTAGATGGCGATAGTTTTTTTGCACTTCAGTTGCACAACGGGTGTAAGATAGACAGCAGTGTTAAATTGCGGTTTCGTGAAGGCGATATAAGTATAGCCAAAAAAATACACCCAGAAATTAGTATATCTAACATACACAAAGCAACTGTAAAAAACATAGAAAATGATAGTTTGCTTGCTAGGGTTGAGCTTTACTACAAAGAAAATCGCTTTTTAGTCTAATAACTGAGAAATCCCTAAAAAAATTAGACTTAAAAATTAACGATGAGGTTTATTTTTTAGTAAAAGCGCTTTCAATTGAGGTTTTCTGTGAGTGATTTTTTGTTGCCTTTATATTTAACATTTAAATTGGCAACTATTGCCACAATCGTATTATTTTTTATTGGTATTTTTATAGCATATTTTTTAGCATACACGCATTCACATTTGCGGTTTTTATACGAAGCTTTGGTAAATATTCCATTGTTTTTACCACCGGTTGTATTGGGTTTTTACATATTAGTGCTTTTTAGCCCTGTTTCTTTTTTGGGGAAATTACTTGAGTATTTTGGTATTAAACTCGTATTTAATTTTTCTGGTCTTGTTGTTGGAAGTATTCTTTATAGCTTCCCGTTTATGGTAAATCCTTTAGTTTCTGGGTTTAGAGCTTTGCCAAAATCGCTAAAAGAAGCAGCGTACACTTTGGGCAAAACAAAACTTGAAACATTTTTTAAAGTGTTACTGCCTAATATGAAGCCTTCAATTTTGAGTGCGATTGTTTTAACATTTGTGCACACAATTGGCGAGTTTGGTGTTGTTTTGATGATTGGAGGCAATATTCCAGGTGTTACAAAAGTAGCTTCCATTGCAATTTTTGATGCCTCAATGGCACTTAATTATAAATTGGCAAATTTTTACTCGCTTGTTTTGTCTACAGTATCTTTAAGTGTTTTAATACTTGTGTTTTTTTTGAATAAAAAATTTGTATCAAATGATAGAAATTAAATTAAAAAAGAAACTGTTTTCGTTTGAGTTGAATGTAGATTTAAACACAAATAATGGTAATTTTGTATCTATTTTTGGACCATCGGGTGCCGGCAAAACTACGCTATTGCGTCTTATTGCTGGATTAGACAAGCCAGATTGGGGCTATATTCGTGTTGATGATGAAGTATGGTTTTCAAGTAAGGACAACATAAATGTGCCTGTTAGGCTCAGAAAAATAGGATTTGTTTTTCAGGATTACGCTTTGTTTGAAAATATGAGTGTAGGAAAAAATATTGAGTTTGCAATAGAATCAAAAAAAGACTTAAATGTCGTAGATGAATTACTTGAGCTTGTGCATTTAAAGGAGTACAAAAACCAAAAAATTAGTCTTTTGTCTGGTGGCCAAAAACAAAGACTTGCACTTGTGAGGGCTTTGGTAAGAAAACCCAAATTGTTGCTTTTAGATGAACCTATGTCTGCTTTAGATTTGTCGCTAAGGGTGAGTTTGCAGGACGAGTTGTTATTTTTACAAAAAAAGTTCAACATTACTTCTATAATGGTAAGCCATGATATTTCTGAAGTTGCAAAACTAAGCGATTATGTTTTTTTCATCAATAACGGCAAAATCACAAAACACGGCAAACCTCAGGCGATTTTTGATATTGATGCAAACAATGTAAATATTTTTGGGACAGTAATTGATAAAAAACCTAGCGAGCTTTTAGGCATACTAAAGGTACTAATTGGAAATAGCATAATTCATTTGCCTGTAAGTAAAGAGCAATTTTCACAGCTATCTATTGGCGATAAGATAGTGATAACAGCCAAAGCATTTAACTTTTCATTAAAAAAAGTCCTGTTTGATTAATTATTTTTCTATGCCGTCTCTTGCTATCACACCTTGTGTGTAGTAATGTTTTACTTCTTTCATTTCTGTTACCAAATCGGCTGCATCAATAATTTTTTGCGTTGCGTATCTACCTGTTATAACAAGCTCTGTATTTTGAGGTTTTTTCTTAATAAGTTCTAATAACTCATCATCAGTAAAAAGCCCGAAGAATACAGCAATATTTGCTTCATCTAAAATGACAACATCGTAAGATGAGCTATTGTTATTAAATACATCCAAAACAAAATTATAGCCATCTTTTGCAGCCTGTATGTCTTCTAAAGAAGGTTTGGAATGGATAAATTCTGGTCTGCCAAATTGCTTGATGGTAAGATTTTCAAACCTCGAAAGCGCCTTGTGTTCGCTATATGGTAAGCCTTTGACAAACTGTACAAACAATACTTTCAAGTCCGCACCTATGGCTCTTATAGCTAAACCAATAGCAGCGGTTGTTTTGCCTTTACCATTTCCTGTGTATACCTGCACATAGCCTTTTTCTTTCATCTTTATCCTCCTAAAATTGCATTTAAGTAAGAGACAAAATGCATTACTTTGATATTAATGTTTTTATTTTTTAAATAGCCATCGATTTGCATAATACAACCTGGACACGCTGTGATAAGGATTTCTGCTTGTGTATTTATTATATTTTGTACCTTTCTTTCTACGAGTTTTTTTGATATAGCCTTGTGCATTATAGAGTAGCTCCCAGCAAAGCCACAGCATTTATCGCTTTCATTTAACTCTACAAATTGAGGCTCAACTTCTTTCAGAAAAGCTTCAAGATCGAAAGAGGTTTTTAAACCTCTTAGCAAGTGGCAGGGGTGGTGATATGTGATTTTTTTGCGAAGTGGTTTTATTTGAGTCGTATTGATTTTTTTTAGAAAATAAGAGCCTGCATCTTGCAAGTTTGCCTCAAGATCAATACCTGCAAGATCAGCGTAATCCCTATCGATCATATGCTGGCAGTGGGGGTCTAAAAAAATTACTTCATCGTAGTTTTCTATTGTACTTGAAACCTTTTTTGCACTGTTTATAGCACTGGAGCGTTTTCCATTATAATAGCAAGCAGCACCGCAACAGGCAGGCTGTTTTATTACGCTAAGATTGATATTGAGCTTTCTTGCCACCTCTAAACAATCTTTTCCTAAATCTTCATAAAATATATTAACTGAGCATCCAGCAAACAAGCCGATATTCGATTTTTGGGTTATTGTTAAGTCAAATGATTTTTTGTTAGGTTTTGGGAAAACTCTAAAATCAAACCCAAAATACTCATCAAGTGCTTTAAAACGGAAGTTTGTTTGATTTTTAAAAAACCTTGACAGGATTTTAATTGAAAAGCGCAAAATAGAGTAGTTTGATAGACTATCTAAAATTTTATCCTTTACGATTGCTTGTACGGGATACTGTGATTTAATTTTTAAGATTAGAGACTGTATAGGAATTTTGCTTGAGCAAATTGAATCGCAAGCCATACAACCAAGACAAAAATTTGCAAACTCTCCGATGTCTTTGTATTGGGTTAAATAAGATAATAAAACGCCAATAGGACCTGCGTACGCGTCGCCTCTAAAGGCTAGGCCACTAACAGTAGTGTAAACACAGCAGGCATTCTGGCATGCACCGCATCTTATGCATTGCAAAATTTCTGAAAACTCAGCATTTTTTGATAGTCTGGATCTACCGTTGTCTAGCAAAATCACATGAAATTCGCCAAAAGGCTTTTCAAAACAATCTACATACGATGTTGATAGCTGGGCAGTGGCAGCTTTTGGTAAAAAATCTACGATTTGCAGCGCTTCTTGAATATCACTTACGATTTTATCTATACCTACAATACAAATATTAACATCATTGAGCAAAACCTTTTCTACATTACCCTCATTGCTGACAATAAAAAATACACCATCTTTTGATACGACATTTGAGCCAAAAATACCAATTTGTGTATAGTTAAAATATTCTCTAATTTTGTTTTTAGAAAATTGCACAAGCTCGTCTAAATCGCTTGAGAGGTTTCTTGAGAATTTTTCATTGAGCAAATTGCGGATTTTTTCTTTTGACATATGAATTGCAGGGGCTGTCATATGCGAACTTGGTTGGTTTGCAATTTGCACAAGCCACTCACCAAGGTCAGTTTCATATGCGTCTATGCCGTTTTGTTTCAAAAATTCATTTAGATGAATTTCTTCCGTTGTGAGAGATTTTGACTTGACAACGCATTTAGCGTTGTGTTTTTTGCAATATTTGAAGTACAGCATTTTGAACTTGGTGTGCATTTTCTGCAAAAATCACATCTATATTTTTTTTCTTTAGATTTTCTATAAGGCTTTGTGTATTTGTTTCTAAGTCATTTATATTTTTTTGTTTTATTTTTTGTGTTATATTTTTGTACAGTTCATAGTCAAAAATTGTTTCTAAGCGCTTTCTTTTTTCAAAATAATTTGTTTCAAGTCTAAATAAAGCATCTTGTAAAAACTTATCATTTACAAAATCTTCTTCTTTCATGAAGCTAACTCTAATTTTACATCAATATCGTACTTTTTGAGTTTATCCAATAAATCAAAATCGCATTTTAGGCTAGTGTTTGTTCTAAATAGTGTTTGTCTAAATTGTGGTTTTTTTAAACATATAAACAACTGCGTATTGCCTGTGTATTTATTAAAAAGCTCTTTTATGTCTTTTAAAACAGTTTCTGTATTGACTATATTTGAATCAACTTCAATGGTTATTTTTGAGATCTGCTTTATTAGTTGTTCAATAGGTATGAGTTTTTTAGCTGTAATTGAAGTTTTTTCTTCGTTTTTTTCTAATTTACCCAATATTAAAATGGGTTCTGTGCTTTTTAGCTGTTTTAGCTCTGCATACAAACTTGGAAAAACAACAATCTCAACACTTCCATGCAAATCAGCAAAGTTAACAAAAGCCATTGTTTGTTTGTTTTTTGTATGGATTTCTTTTAAACTTGAAACAACACCTATAAGTTTAATTTCCGATTCGTCGTTTAAATTTTCTAGTTGCGACGTGTAATTTATGTCAAGCGATTTTATAATATTTTCGTACTTTTTTAGCGGATTGTAACTTATAAATACACCCAATAAATCTTTTTCATATTTTGTTATTTCTTCTTGTGTAGTTGTGGTTTGGGGTTGCAAGCTTAAGGTATTATCTGCTCCAAATAAATCCAGTGATGTTTTGTTTGGGTTTACAAGCTTAGCTAGCAATTGATTTCTGTTTTTATCAAAAAAGTCAAAGCAGCCGCTTTTTATTAAACTTTCAACAACTTTTTTGTTTACTTTTCTTTGATTTACACGATTTAAAAAATCAGATAAATCTTTGAAAGAACCTTTTTCCCTTTCTTCAATAATACTTTCAATAGCAGCTTCGCCCACATTTTTTATTGCCGACAAACCAAATCTTATTGCTTTTTTATCCGAATCTTTATGGGAGACCACAGTAAAGTTTGTGTAGCTTTCGTTAATATCAGGTGGCAGGATTGGTATATTTAATCTGTTGCACTCGTCAATGTAAATAGCTACTTTATCTGTATTGTTTGCCTCACTTGTAAGAAGCGCACACATAAAGTAGGATGGGTAGTGCGTTTTAAGATAGGCTGTTTGGTAAGCAATATAGGCATAAGCCGCAGAATGCGATTTGTTAAAGCCGTAGCCTGCAAAGTATTCCATTAAATCAAAAATGCTTTCGGCTTTTTTCTCATCTATGCCATTTTTTACGCAACGCTCAACAAAACCGCTTCTTTGCTGTGCCATTTTTTCTTTATCTTTTTTGCCCATACTTTTGCGTAGAATATCAGCTTCTGCCAAGCTGTAGCCAGCCAAAACATTGGCAATTTGCATAACTTGCTCTTGATACAATATAATCCCGTAAGTTTCTTTTAAGATAGGCTCTAATTGTGGTAGGGGATATTCTACTTTTGAAATACCATGCTTTCTTTCAATAAAGTCTTTTACCATACCGCTGCCAAGTGGTCCTGGCCTATAGAGCGCAACCAACGCAATCAAATCTTCAAAAACGGTTGGTTTGAGTTCGCTTATAAGCTTTTGCATACCAGAACTTTCAAGCTGAAATACTCCAAATGTGGTGCCATTTTGAAGTAGCTTAAAAACTTCTTTATCATCCGTTGGTATGTTTAGCAAATCAAAATTTTTATCTTCATATTTTTTTATTAATTTAACAGCGAAATCTATTACGGTGAGGTTTCTTAGACCCAAAAAGTCAAATTTTATTAACCCTACATCCTCTAAGTGTTCTTTGGAGAATTGCGCTATTATAGCATCTTCTCCTGCTGGTTTATAAAGAGGACACCTATTGTAGATGGGCTCTTGAGAAATAACCACGCCTGCTGCATGCTTTGATGCGTGGCGCTTTAAACCTTCGAGTGTTTTTGATAGGCTAAATAATTCTTCTACCTTTTTATCTTCTTCAATCATTTTCTTTAACTGATCAATCTGGTTAATAGCTTCATCTAGCGTAGCATTTGTAGGTATAAGCTTGGCTATTTTATCGGCTTGCGCGTAACTAAAACCCATTACCCTTGCTACATCTCTGATGACTGCTTTTGAGAGCATCGTACCAAATGTTGCAACTTGAGCTACATTGTATTGTCCATATTTGCTTTGAACATAGTTTATAACTTCATCCCTTCGTTCAACACAAAAATCCACATCAACATCGGGCATTGATATACGCTCTGGGTTTAAAAATCTCTCAAATAGCAAACCGTATTTTAATGGATCAATATCTGTAATACCAAGACTGTAAGACACGAGGCTTCCAGCAGCAGAACCCCTACCTGGTCCAACAGGAATGGAGTTGCTTTTGGCATAATTTATAAAATCCCATACAATAAGGAAGTATCCACTGAAGTTCATTTGTTTGATTACACCTAATTCATACTCAAGGCGATTGTAGTAGATGTTTTTCTGATTTTCTAAACCAAAATTTTTTATGCGTTTTTCAAGCCCTTCTTTGGCTAATTTCTCAAGCATTTCGCCGTCTGTTTCCATGTTTTGCGAAAAAACAGGGTAAATTAGCTTACCAAGCTCAAGTTTTATTGAACAATTTTTTGCTATTAAAAAAGTGTTATCTACAACCTCTTTTAAATCGTGAAATTTGTCGTACATTTCTTGCTGAGTCTTAAAGTAAAACTCTTGCGTTCTCATTCTCATTCTATCGGTATCTTCTATAAGCCTGTTTGTTTGAACGCAAAGCAGGGCATCTTGTGCTTTTGCGTCTTGTTTGTTTAGGTAATGGCAGTCGTTTGTAGCAACAAGCGGAATGTTGGTTTCGTTAGCAAGCCTAATTAAAAGTGGTTCTATCTGTTTTTGCTCTTCTAAGTCGTGCCTCATAAGTTCAATAAAAAAATTGTCTTTCCCAAAAATTTCTTGATATTCAAGGCAGGCTTTCTTTGCTAAATCGTAATTGTTGTTTAATAAATAATAATTGATTTCGCCGTGCAAACAGGCACTGCCTGCTATTATACCTTCGCTGTATTGTCTAAGCAGTTGTTTATCTATTCTTGGTTTATAGTAAAAACCTTCTGTGTATGAAAAAGTCGATAATTTTAGCAGATTTTGATAACCAGTATTGTTTTTTGCAAGAAGAGTTAAATGAAAGTTGCCCTTATTTGACTTATCAAACCTGTCTTGCACAAGGTACGCTTCAAAACCCATTATGGGTTTTATCCCGGCTTTAGTGCATGTTTTATAAAAATCAAGTGCACCAAACATATTGCCGTGGTCAGTTAACGCTATGTATTCTTGGCTATCACTTTTAGCTTTTTCTACCATTGCGTTTATTTTTGTAGCACCATCGAGCAAACTGTATTCTGAGTGGTTATGTAAATGTACGAATGACATAATTCACCTCATTATTGCTTTTATTATTTCCAATGTTTTTTCTATTTTATCGTTTTCTATTTTAAAATCAGCTTTTGCGTAGCAGTTTTTTCTTTTATTTAAAAGAATTTGTGCTTTATTATTGAATAGTGGTCTATTTTTGTTGTCAGTTTTGAATAGACGCTTTTTAGGGATTTTTAAGTAAACAACGGTGCCTTTTTTTTTCATTATATTGATATTGTTTTTAAAACAAGGCATACCACCGCCTGTTGCTAGAACAAAAGGTTTTTTGGGGTTTATATTAACTAAAATATACCGCTCAAGTTTTCTAAAAAAAAATTCACCATACATGTGAAAAATCTTTTTTATTGGCATTTTCATTTTTTTTTCAATAAATACATCTGTATCTATAAATTCACAATTTAACTGTTTTGCTATTTGTTTGCCGATTGAAGTTTTGCCGCTGCCCATAAAACCAACTAAAATTAGATTCATTTGGTTTTTAAGTACTCTTTGTAATTGTCAACATTTCTTTTAAACTCACTTATACAATCGCCACCAAATTTTTCTAAATAAGCATTTAAAATTTCATATGCGATAGCAGCTCTAACTACTACACTTGCTGCACTTACAGCACATACATCTGAGCGCTCATAAGAAGACAAAGTAGGTTCTTTAGTTTTTACATCAATGCTCTTTAGACCTTTGCGCGTTGTTGGAATTGGTTTCATAAATGCTTTTACTATTATATCTTCTCCGTTTGATATACCGCCTTCAATACCACCTAAGCGGTTTGTGTATCGCCTGTATTCTTTAGAGTTTAAATCATAGTAAATTTCGTCTTGAACCTCGCTTGAGTATTTACTGGCATTTTCCACACCTTCACCTATACTCACAGCTTTAATAGCCTGTACGCTCATTGTGGCTAGAGCTATTCTTGCATCTAATTTTTTGTCCCATTTATAAGATCCAATACCTGCTACGACGCCTTTAATTAAAACTTCGGCAACACCGCCTAAACTATCATTGTTTTTTATTGCTTCATCTATTGCTTTTTTCATTTCATCTAGAGCTTTTTTATCAGGGCAAAAAAGCTCGTTGAATGAGCTATTTTTTATTTCATCTAAGCTAGTGTAGTTTATATTTGCCCTTACCTTACCAATAGCACTTACAAAATTATAAAACTCAACACCTACTTCTTTCAAACATAACTCGCAAATGGCTCCAACAGCTACCCTAATAGCTGTTTGCCTTGCACTTGAGCGCTCAAGGCAGTCTCGCATATCGTTTCTGTTGTACTTTAAGTAACCTACTAAATCAACATGTCCAGGTCTTGGTTTTGTGATTTGTTTTTGGCTTGTAAATGTTGCAAAAGGGGCCATAATGTCTTGCCAATTCTCATAATCATTGTTTTTAATCTTTAAAGTAATAGGACTTCCTATGGTTTCACCAAAGCGCACACCGCTTAAAATTTCTATTTTATCTTTTTCTATTTTTTGTCTGCCGCCTCGGCCGTAACCGCTTTGCCTTAAGTAAAGCAAGTGATTAATGAAGTTCTCATCTATTTTTAAACCAGCAGGTATGCCATCTATAATTGCGCAAAGGCTATTGCCATGCGATTCGCCTGCGTCTAGGTAACTAATCATTGTTGTCTTTCAACTGTTTCATGGTTTTTCTAAAAGACATATCCACATAATAATGAAAGGTTCCCTTTTCGTACCTATTTTTAACTAATTTACCAGCTTTCTTTCCTGTAAAAATCTCAATAGCATCGTCAATTGTTTCAATAGTGTATATCTTAAACAAACCTTTTTCTATTGCTTCTAAGACCTCATCCCTTAAAACAAGGTCTTTTTTGTTTTGGTGAGGAATAACCACGCCTGCATCATCTAAATGATTGGAAATTTTCAATACATCAAAAAACCCTTCGATTTTTTCGTTAACACCGCCAATGGGTTGAACTAGACCATCCTGGCTCATAGAACCTGTAACGGCTAAATTGTTTTTCACAGGTATTTTTGCAATTGATGACAAAAGGGCTATTGTCATGGCTACGGTTGCGCTGTCTCCTTCAATGTATGAGTAGGATTGTTCAAAACTGATTGTAGCTTGCAGGCTAAGTGGCTTATCGTATGCGTATTTTGATCCCAAATAGCCTCCAATGATAAAAGAAGATTTGTCAAAAATCTTACCAGAAAGCTTACTTTCTGTTTCTATATTTATAACTCCACCTTTTCCAACATAAGCTTTAGCTATTATTCTATTTGGCCTACCGAAAGAAAAATCGCCAATTTGAGAAACAGACAACCCATTAACCTGACCGATCTTTTCTTCTTTTAAATCAAGCAGAATTGTCCCATCTTTTATCATTTCTTGGATTTTTTCACGGTATAGGTCTTTGATAAAAATTTTATTTTCTATTGCTTGCTGAATCTCTTTATAACCGATTGATTTATTATTAAAGGCATTTGCTTCTTCAATAATATCTACGCATTCGTCAATCCTAGACCAAATTTTATCAGAACTTTCAGCTAGTCTAAATGCGTATTTTGCAACGGCAATTAAACCATCTTTTGTAGGTAATGTGAGATTTTTTTCTCTGCAACGCTTAATTATGTTTGATAAATACTGTGTTACTGTGTCTGATTTTGCCTTTATCGTATGGTTAAAATTAGTTTTTAGTTTAAATAAATTTTTCATGTCTTCATCGTATTCGTACAATATATCGTAAATAAACTCATCACCGATTAAAATTATTTTTAAATTTAAATCTATAGGCTCTGGTTTTAAACTTTCTGTGGTTATAGCACCATATTTNTCAATAGGATCTTCTATGATAAGTTGCCTTGATTTAAGTGTTTTTTTAAGGCTATCCCATACAAATGGGTTTGTCAAAACACTCATAGCATCCAATATTAAAAAACCACCATTGTTTTTTACGATTTGACCCGCCACAATATTGGTAAAATTAGTTACAAGCATACCAAAGTAAGCTTGTTTTTCTATTTTGCCAAATAGGTTGGCATATGTGGGGTTTTGTTCGTAAAATATAGGTAAGTCTATATTAGAATTATCTACTATAACATTGACTTTATATTCAATGTATTTAGAAGGGAGGCTCACAAAAGGATATGGCTCATTTTTGCTTGGTAAAAAGATAGCAATATTATTTATAGTGTAGTGCTCTACATCATTTAAATAATCTTCAACTTCTTGTATGCCTTCAAATTCAGCTTTTATGGTATCTAATTTATTGCTTATTATAGATAGACCCATTTCATCGTTGATTTTTTTAATTTTCTGGAATCGTTCTTTTTCCAATTCTCTTGAAGCAAACATAAACTCATTTATAAATACTTCAAGTTGTTTTCTTTTTTCTTCAATTTCTTTTTTAATGCTAGCCTCTAGAGTTGAGAATTCTTTTTCTGTTATAATTTTACCATCTAAAACTGGGTTTACAACCAAACCAGAAGGTGTAGGCTTAATTACAAAATCCAATTTTGAAGCTTTTTTTTCCAATTCTTCAAATATTAAAGTTTGTTTTTCGTTATACTCAATGTTAATTGTTTGTATCCTGTTTTCATACTCTTTGCTTTCAAAGATTGAAGGTATATTGGCTATTAAGTATTCTACAAATTCATTCATTCTGTTGGCTAGAATATTTGCTTTACCTTTTGGCAAAGCTAAAAGTTTTGGCATTTTTGGGTTATTAAAATTATTTACATAAGCATAATCATATATTGTAAACTTTTTATTTTTAGACAGTTCTATGAGTTTGTCTTTTATGTAGTCTTTAATCTGGCCCATATCACCTGAAATGTAGAGGTTATAGTATGGATTTTCTACTCTTACTAGCATTTTTAGTGCTTGATTTAAGCGTTCTTGGTTTATAAAATAATCTGCTTTACTTTCTTCTTCAAATATATTGTTTGGTATATCTATGTTTAATGAAATTTCCTTTGGGTCAATAACATAAAATCCCATAAAAACTCCTATTTAATTAACTTTGTTTTAATAAAATCAAATGGTTGTTTTGCTTGCAGTCTTGTGCCATTTGGCAGCACTATTCTTGATTCTGAAAGCTTATTTAATAAAAAGTTGTAGAGTTCTTCTAGTTCTTCAATACTTACATCTACAGAAATAATTGACACATCTTCATTAAGTTCTACAAACCACTCGCAATAGATTATGTTTTTTTCAATGAGCAAATTTTTAAAATCCCATCTTTTTGTTTTTTTCAAAACAATATCAATATTAAAACGTTTTTCCTTCATAGTTTCAAATATATACATTTGAAGATTAAAAATCAAATTTTAATTTTAGAACAAAATTTGCTAATAAATAAAAATAGAAAAATTTTTGTATTTTTTTATTGACAATGGTTAAGTGACAATGTTAGAATTAACCAACACTTTTGTAAGAAGGTATGAAAAATGGGAAGTAGAAATCTTGTAGGTTTGGATATAGGCTCTAAATTTACAAAAATCGTTCAACTTAAAGAAAAAAATGGTGTAAAATTTTTAACCAATGCTCAACTTGTGAGTACCCCATTAGATCTAAATATGGAAGATCCTGCTATGGTTAAAGATTTTTTAGCGCAATTAGCCACACAAAATNACCTGAAAAATAAACCTATTGCGTATGCGCTGAATATTTCTGAATGCATCGCAAGGTACTTAACGATACCTATGGTTGATGAGTCAGAAATTGAGCAGGCTGTTATGTGGGAAGCTGAACAATATATACCTTTTAAACTTGATAAAGTAAATGTAAACTATCAAATCCTAAATGTAGATCAAAAAAATAAAAATTTAAAAGTACTAATTGTAGCGGCCAAGAAAGAAAAGATAGAGCTTTTAAAAGAAGTATTTAATAGTGCAAAATTAAAGCTTGAGTGTATTGATGTAGATATATTTTCTACTATTAATGCTTATCTAGAAAATGCTGCAGAAAAAAATAAACTTGTATTTATACTCAATATTGGTGCAAAGTCTACAAAATTAGCTTTAGTCGATGGTGTTGAGCCTATATATTTTAGTTATACGGATTTTAATTTGGATTCTATTGTTGCAGATATAGCCAACAAACTTTCAATTTCAGATTCAGAAAGTATCAAAATGCTATTATCTAAGGAAAAAGACCCTCACTTNANAGGNATTATTGAAAGCAACTTAATAAATTTGCAAAATGAACTNTCAAATGTGTTGAATTTTAATTTTTCTTTGATTGCGGATAAGCANATTGATAATTTTGTTTTGGCTGGTGGAGCNTGTTCTATTAACGAAGTAGCTTCATATTTGGCTACAGTGTTTAATATCGGTGTTGTAAAATTAAATCCTTTTGAAACACTAACAATAGAAGATACAAAGTTTGATATGGGCAATAAGTATTTGTTTGATGTAGCATTAGGTCTAGCTTTGAGGAAAGCATGATAGAGATTAATTTACTTAGCAGTATTGGTGAAAAACCAAAACAAAAGGGTTTACAAGAGAGATTTTGGTTTGTAGTGCTAATTGTGGTATTGGTGGAGTGCGCTTTATTATTCGGCGTAAGTGCTTTTGAGAAATCAAAAATAAAACACTTAGAAGAAAGAAAAGCCTATTTGAGTAATTTATCCAACAAAATCAGAGTTCTTCAAAATGATGAGGCAAAAGCTCGTCAACTTGTTAATACAATATCAAAACTTGAAGCTGGCAAAAACCTTCCAGTTGAAATTTTGTACGCTTTATCAAACGCACTGCCAAGCAATGTATGGCTAAACAGAGTNGAAAAACAAGCAAATACACTAAATATATCTGCTTCAAGCTTAGANATTGATTCTATATCATTATTCATGAACAACCTTTTGAAAGAAAAAATTATAAGTGAAGTACGATTTAATCAGGGTGTGACAAAAACAAACGCTTCGCAGCAAAATATTTACCAATTTTCACTAATTTGTACCTTACGAGGTAATTATGGCGCAAAATAAATTAATTGGAAAAAACCAACTTTCAAGTCAGTTTAGCGATATACCGCAATCCCAAAAAATTATTATAGCTGTAATTGTTGTTCTAGGTTTGGCCCTTATTTGGTATTTTAGCTACTTTCAAACTTTGTATTCTAAGGCAAAACAGCTTAATTCAGAAATTACACAGCTTGGTGAGTTTGAGAGCAAACTTCCTTTAGAGATGAAAAAATATGCCGATATAAGTAAAAAACTACAAAGGTATAAAGAAATGTTGCCAGAAAAAGAAGAGATACCAAAACTACTTGTAGATATCCATTCTACAATTGCAAAAGTTGGTGTTTCAATGAATAAGTTTTCTCCACAATCAATGAACACTCAAAGCCAAAATGCCACATATACAACTACACCCATACAAATTAGCGTAACGGGTACATATAATCAAATTGGTAATACATTTGAAGCATTAAGCAATATGCCAAGACTAGTTAAAATAACAGACTTTTCAATCAGCCCTTCAAGTGAAGCAAATGGCGGCATTTTAAATGTTGACTTCAAAGCAGAGACTTACTCACTTAAAAACCCTACGCAAAAAGCAAAAAATGGTGAAGCAAAATGAAAAAAATAATTGCAGTAATTGTTTTTCTTAGCATTATGGTATCAAATGTCCTTGCTTTTAGCGTTCAAAGAGATCCTTTTATCCCACTTGTTAAAACACAAATCGCACCTTCAAAGTCATCTAGTCCTGTTTTGCAAACTCCAGGTCCAGATTTTACGCTTAAAATGGTGATGTGGGGCGGTTTAAAAGGTGCTTTGCTTGAAGATGGCAATGGTGTTGTGTATGTGGTAAAGCAAGGCTCAAAAATAGGCCAAACGCAGGTTATAAAAATAATGCCAAATAAAGTCTTATTAAAAACACCAAATGGCATAAAAGAACTATCACTAAAAAACCCAAACAACATAGTCGCCCAACCAAAAAACTCAATTAACCTAAACAAAAGCATTCAAGATACATCCAACAAAACCCTTTCTAACGAGGTGAAGCCATGAAAAAATATTTTTTCATTGTTATTTTGTTTTTAATTGCTGTAAATTATTCTTATGCTTTTCAAAAAGCAACAAATGTGGAGTCTATTGCTTTTGAGAATAATAAATGCATTATTAAAGGTAATGGCTATATGTTTTATAGGACATTTACACTCGATAGAGATGACTCAAAAATTGTAGCCATAGATATTCTTGGGATAAAGTCTTATAACCCAGACATACCTTCACTTATCCTTGCAAAAGATTCTGATGCTGTAAATTTAATCACTCTAGCGTTACACAAAGACAAAAATATTGGCTTGAGAGTAGCTTTTAAGACTAAAAAAAACGCTCAATACCAAATTGATAGAAATAATAATACGATTACGGTAGTTTTTAACNAAGATTCCGCACAGCAAGCAAACAAAGAAAACCCAAAACCCCAACCATTATCTCAAGAAACTACACAGACAAGTTTAAATACTCCAAAAGACAATAATATTTCAGCAAGTAATGAATCTGTTTCTGCTAAAAACACTATAGAATCCATAAGCGCTGGCGCATTAAAAGATAAAACTCAAATTAGCATAATAGCTGCTAAAAAACCTATTTACGAAGTTAAGAACGAAAACGGAAATATTTTAGTTACAGTAAAAGATGTTGGACCTTCAAAGCCAACTATTTCTAATACATCAAAGTTAGTTGAAAATATCACAACAAGCATTGNAAAAAACGATTATAATATAAAAATACTTACAAACAATGCTCACATTGATGCAATATCCAGCACAGATAAATCAATATTTGTTATTTTGTCACCAATACAATCCGTTGAAAATTTGAATATTGTGTCAAAAGAAGAAAAAACAGGTTTCGTTGGTAAAAAAATTTCATTTGATGTGCGTGATGCAGATTTACAGGATGTTTTAAGGGTAATAGCTGCAGCTGCAAACTTGAATGTTATGATTGGTGACTCGGTTAAAGGTAAAATCACTATGCGTTTAATGAATATACCCTGGGATGAAGCACTAGATTTAGTTGCTAAGCAGCAGGGTCTTGTTGTTCAAAAACAAGGAAATGTTTTGTTAATAAATAGTGCATCTGAAGCAGCAAAGCTTACCAAAGAGCAATTAGAAGCGCTCACTATGCAGCAAAATTTAGAAAGAAAAAATGATGCAGTAGCTAAAATAATTAAACTTAATTATATAGATCCAGATTATGCTAAAAACATTATTGATTCTTTAGTATATAATAAGCAGAAAGAAAGCATTGGTTTTGTTGTTGCAGATAAAACAAATAATTCAATCATATGCTATGATACAAAGCAAAATATTCAAAAAATTGAAAATATAGTGAAAGCTATCGATGTAAAAAAACGCGAGATTGAAATTAGCGCAAAAATTGTTATCGTTAATAAAGGCTACGAGAGAGACTTAGGTATTCAGTGGGGTGGAAACTATGCTCAAAAAGCTTTTGGTCAAAATTCTTATATGGCAATAGGTGGCACTACACTTCCATTAGCCGTTAATGCACCAACTACAGCATCAAGTGGAGGTATAAACACAAGTGGTTTTTCTGTTAACAATGCATTTGCAAATAGTAATTATGTTGTTAATACACCGCTGCAAATCAATTTGGCAACCTTTCATTGATGGTTGGCAATGTTATGGCAAACTACAATTTAGATTTAAAACTATCGCTTGCTGAAATCAATAACTACTCTAAAACCTTATCTTCTCCAAAGATTATAACTTTAGATAACCAGGAAGCTACAGTAGAAAGTGGTCAGGAAATTCCATACACTACAATTACAACTACAGGTACACAAAGTACAAGCTTTAAAGATGCAGTTTTATCTCTAAAGGTTACACCGCATATTACAAACAACGGTGATGTGATCATGAAGCTTGATATTAAAAAAGATTCTCCTGGCGGAACAGCTCCAAATGGTGAGATAATAATTAATAAAAATACTGTGACTTCAACGGTCATTGTAAAAAATGGACAGACTATAGCAATAGGTGGTGTATATGAGACTACCACATCTAAAAGCGAGAACGGCATACCATTTTTAAAGAGCATACCTCTACTTGGATGGTTGTTTAAATCACAGCAAATTCAAAAACCAGAAAGCGAGCTTTACATCTTTATAACGCCAAAAATATTATGAGCCAGATATTAAATAGAAAGGCGCGACATGATTATGAAATCTTAGAAACTTTCGAAGTTGGTATCGCACTTTTAGGTAGTGAAGTAAAGTCTATCAAAATGGGCAATGCCAACCTGAAAGATTCTTATGCAGATATAGAAAATGGAGAAGTATGGTTGTATAATTTTCATATAAGTCCTTACAAATTTGCCAGTGAAAAATTTAACCATGTGCCCCTAAGGCCGAAAAAATTACTTTTACACAAAAGAGAAATTGCTAAATTAATAGGTAAAACAAAAGAAAAAGGTTTTACTTTAATTCCCACAAAAGTTTACACTAAAAACGGCCTTATTAAAGTTGAAATAGCTTTAGCAAAAGGCAAAAAGCTCTATGATAAAAGGCGGACTTTAAAAGAAAGAGAGTTGAACCTTGAAAAAGAAAGGGCTTTTAAAGATTTATAATTATAAAATACAAACTTGATAATAATTTATAAAAGTATAAAATAACAAGTGAATATAAAAAGGAGGTTTTATGTCTAAAACATTGTCAATTAACTTAAAAAAGTCAGTTATAAAGGGTATAGCTGTTGTATTTTGCGTTGTTACATTGAGCAGCTGCTCAACAATGACACCAACGCAGCAGCGAGTTTTAAGTGGTGCAGGCATTGGTGCTGTAGGTGGTGCAGTAGTAGGCGGTTTAACAGCAGGAAGCCCAGCGGCAGGAGCTGCAGTTGGTGCAGCAGTTGGAGCTGGACTTGGTGCAGCAGCTGGCGCATTAACAAAATAATCTATGTTTATAAAGAATAAACAGGGCAAAATTTAATTGACAAAAAAATATAAAATATTAAAATATTCGCAGGTTGCTAGAAAAGATTAATTGAGATTGTCTAAAAATAAGTTAGAAGTGTTTGTTTTTTCATGTGTAAGGAGGTTTTATGAGGAGTGGCTCAGAGGTAGTAGGAAAGCCTTTAGTGGATGGCTGGACTATTTTGTTTTTTGTAATGGCAGCTATAGGCTTGTATGGGATGGCGCATGTATTTTTTTATGGTCAAGAGCCTAGTTACGGTGTAACAAGGTATGTGTCGTGGGGTTTGTTAATTATTGGATATTCATTTTTGGTTGGTATTACTACAGGTTTATCTTTGCTAGTTATTATGTGTCATTTGTTTGGTTTAAAGCATGTGCAATTAATGGAGCGAAAATTAATTTTACTTGCTCTAACAGCACTCTTGGGTGGATTTTATGTAATCTTTTGGGATTTAGGTGGGCCTTTTAAATTACAGATTATGCGATTTGTAATTAACTTTTTTCCGCCTCATATAGAAAGTGCTATTTGGTGGATGTCAACGCTTTATGCTTTAGAACTTCCTATAATCATCATAGAAATTTACCTTATTTTTACAAAAAACCATAAATGGTTGTTACCAATTGCAATTATTAGCTTTTTAGTAGGAATCAGCGCATACAGCAATATGGGTTTTGTTTTTGCAGCAAATATTTCAAGGCCGTTTTGGTTTGGTGCATATATTCCAATCTTTTTTATACTTTCCGCTTTAGGTTTAGGTGCTGGTTTTGGACTTATTTTATGTTATTTTACAAAAAAATTGGTACCATCTTTGCAAGAGAAATTATCCAGTGTATCAAGTATACTGGAGAGAACATTATTCTTTGTTGTTTTGGCAATGATGTTTTTTACCGGATGGAGGTTTGGAACAGCCCTTTATAGTTATCAGCCAGAAGTAGCTGGAGCAGCTATGGCTTTACTGTGGGGTAAATTATCGTTTAATTTCTGGTTCTTCCAGATACTTTTAGGGTTAATTGTTCCATTTTTTATGCTTATCAAAAAACCATCAAATGTTGGAGCACTGATTGCTGCTATCCTAGTTATAATTGGTATATTTTTTGAAAGGTACAATACAATTGTAGCAGGCCAATTGGTGCCAGTAAATAGCGTGTATTACGATAAAATTTTCTATGTAAACTACACACCATCTTTATCAGAAATTAGTCTTTTTATAAGCGCACTTGGTGTTGCAGGACTGCTTTACTTAATTGGCGATAGAATACTAAACAAAAAATTTGCTCAAGAAATAGAAGCTGAAGAATCATCCCATTAAAAATACAAAGTGGCTATTTTTTTAAGTAGCCACTTTTTTTAACCTTA
>JGI24721J26819_10001215_pt1 | contig 29036 bp, 20 predicted proteins | sample YelNatPaOPGAMG01_FD_26819 | JGI IMG/M metagenome (IMG submission 26819) | reverse complement strand
GCCATCATCCAAGAGCTGGGAACCGAACACCTGCGCACCGGCTGGCCGATTGTGTACACCTCGGCTGACTCGGTGTTCCAAATTGCGGCCCATGAAGAGGTNATCCCCCTACCCCGGCTTTATCAAATCTGCCAGCTTACCCGCGAGCAGGTCTGCGTNGGCCAGCACCAGGTCAGCCGCGTCATTGCCCGACCGTTTGTAGGTGCACCCGGCGCGTTTGTGCGGACGGCTAACCGAAGGGATTTTTCGGTGGCGCCACCGCAGCCGACGCTGTTGGATGTGTTGTCGGAGGCCGGTGTGCCTGTGACCACCATTGGCAAGGTGGACGACTTATTTGCCAGTCGGGGCGTTGGCTTGGCGTTGCATACCCGGTCTAACGCCGAAACTGTAGCCACTTTGCTCCACCAAAGCCGCAGCCAGACTCGAGGGCTGATCTTTGCGACCTTGGTTGACTTCGACACCCTCTACGGCCATCGCAATGACCCACTGGGCTTTGCCCGGGCATTGGTGGAGTTCGATGCTGTCCTGCCGGCGATTCAGCAAACGCTGGGGCAGGAAGATCTGCTGATTATCACCGCTGACCACGGCAATGATCCTACCACGCCCAGCACGGATCACTCGCGCGAATATGTGCCGTTACTGGTCTATCGGCCAGGCCGACCAGTTGGGGTGGACCTGGGCATCCGAGCCAGCTTCGCCGACGTAGGCCGGACGATTGCGGATTACTTTGGTGTGCCGAACCGCCTGGACGGCGAAAGCTTTCTGAGGGCGCTTGGCTGAGCGGCGCAAAACCCCGGCTGCTGATGGCTGACTGGTGGCGAGAGCCACTGGCGCGCAGGGACCGGAGCAGTCACTTGCCTGTCCGGAATTGGGCCCCGAATGGACACCAATCCACAGCCCCACCTCGAACCGGCACCGCCATGTTAATCGGCTCCTTGAGCCGTGCTGAGCCGGCAGCGCGCATTCCGACTTTTCCGACCACATTCGGGCCCCATAGCGCGGCGGACCGAGGGTTGTGGCCTGGCTGCGTGGAGCTCAGCTCGCCGAGCTCAGCCACTGGCCGGCTGGGCCACCACGGTTTGATTCAGAGCCGGCGCAGTCACTGGGAATCGCAAGCGCTGGCCTTCGCGCGTGCGCACTTCCAGGTAGTACTCCAANTCCTCGCCAGCGGTAGCTTCTGGAGGAAACTGCACCTGATAAACCCCTCGGGCCACATGACGCAGCGGCACGGGTGCGAACCGCCCACGGCCCAATGGCCGCCAATACAGGTGCGCTCGAGCTGGCGGTTGGCTGGCCAGCACAATCACCTTCAGTTGCAGCGGTTCACCCGGCAGGTAACTGCTGCGCAGGGTGGGCACAATCAGCCGCGGTGTACCAATGTAATTGGTGCCCAGGCGCGCCTGGGGCGGCAGGGGTTCGCCCAGCCAATCGGCCAGTTGTTGGCCAGGCGCATCCAGTAGGTCGGAGAAATTGTGCTGTTCCCAGTTGGCGACGGTGCCCAACTCGCCCGGGGTGCTGACGGTGGCCAGCAGATAGCCATACATCTGGGTGACGAGCTGCACCAATTCACGTCGCAGCGGTAGGGCCTTTTCGCGCACCAAGGCGCGGCGGGTAACGGCGTTGGTCTCGGCCTTGACGCTGGCCATCACATTGGTGAGCTGGGCCCAAGTGCAGTTGACTTGGGCCATGGCACGCAAGTACCGGAAGGTGTTCAGCCACCAATCGAATCGTTCGCGATAGCCGGCGCCCTGCACCTGTGGCGCCAAGGCAGCCAACTCGTCCACAAATGCGTATTGGGCACTGACCTTGCCCCAAGGCCGTGGATCAGGCCGGATGCCGCCCGGGCCATTGACCCAATCGCACGGTCGCGGCAATCGGCCATCGATCTTCTGGAAGATCGCTGCCGCACGCTCTGCCACCGCATCCCCAAACTCAGCCCGGGCCCAGTCCAGGTAAAAATCTGCGGTGGGCGGGAAGGTTTCTGTGTCAGGCGAGCTTTCAGGCCAGTCGGCAGCAAAATCGCCCCAGGCCGGCCCGCCGCAGTTGATGCGGGTGACGAAGTTGGCGTTGCTGATCAGCAGTGCGGCGATGCTGGGATACTCGATTTGGGGCAGGAACTGAATGTGCAACCAGCCGTTGGTCACCACCACGTTGGTCCAGGTAAAATCCAACGCACGGTCTCGGCCTACTCGGGCAAAGATGTCCAAGTTCTCCAACACCGCCCGGTCTTGCAGTTTCACGCCAAAGACGCGTTTGCCGGGCTGGTCGTAGTGCGGTTCGCAGAATTTCAGCGTGACGGTGTACACGCCGTTGGGGGCCAGCAGTCGATAGGCGCTGACGTCGTAGCGGACCGATTGGTAAAGCGGGTCTTCGTCCGTATCCGCGATGGCATGGTTCGGGAACCTGGCGTGCCGACCGCCCACCGGCCCGGCCATGGTGAGCTCGGTCGTGCCCGGCCCAGCCGGCGGGCNCCAGCGGCTCTGATCCCACGCGGCTTGGGCTAGGGCTGAGACAGCGGGCCCCACAATCCGAGTGCGCCAATGGATACCCATCAGACCATCGCAGCCGTAGGCGTGTGCATCGGCTGCGTCGCGCCGCATCCGGCCAACCCACAACTGGGGCGCCGTCAACGCCGGATCATCCTCCAACCATGGAATAGCCCATTTGGAGCGCCCCTGAATCCGGGCAAAAGCTGGGTCCACCGGCGTGCGGCCTACATTCCGATTGATGCAGCTCAGCGCAATGTCTTTGGGTAACAGCGCATCGAACATCGCCCGGTCTTGGGCTGGGCCCAACACCCAGCCGCAGGTGGCCACCCGGAAGGGCGGGTTCAGCTTGGCATGGGCGGCGATGGCCGCCCACAAATCGTTGGTGGTGGCGACGATTTGTTCCGAGCGCGTGCCTTCCCAAGTCCAGTTTTCCGGCGTCCAAAACCAGTAGTAGTCCAGCGGATAGGCTTGAGCAGCGCGCCGGAAGATACCCTCGTAAAGCTCGGTCACCACCGCGGGGTCCTTCGGGCTTTTGCCGTGGGCCTGGAGGCGTTCCCGCACCCGGCGGGGCACCACCAAGGGTGTTTCGGTGCCCACGCAGGTCTTGATGCCCAATCGATGCGCATGTTCGAAGGCGGCTCGCAGCAGCTCGGCTGCGCGCGCAAACAACTCGTTGCATTGTTGCGGTGTCTCAGGCTGCGGCATCAAGCCCTGCATTATGGCCGGCCCGAAATCGTCTTGCTCGAACAACTGAGCTGCGCCCAAGGCAAAAGCGCTGGTTTTCTTGGCCCGGTAGCCCCAGTTGCCTTGGATGACCTGGGCGCGGAGGGTATTGTTGTATGAGGCTGGGTAGCTGAAGCGCACAGTGCTGCCCGGGCCGATGTCCGACGGCAGCCCAATCCAGACGGTCGGCTCGGCATGCGGCCGGTCCTCAGGATAGGTGTGCAAGCCAATGAAGTTCATTCGCAGCTTGGGCAGTTGCGACAGGATGGCCAGGTAATCGTCCCGGTCCCACCAGTCAGGCCCTTCGGGAAAATCGTGGAACGGTTGGATGCCGCGCAGGCCAAACAATGGTCGGCCCAACTCATCCACCGGCCCCAGCCGCAGCGGCACCCGTTGGTCCGGCACAACGTCCCCATGCAGATAAAACCGCACCCCTAACCGCTCCGCCACCCGATACGCCCCGTAAAGGGTGCCCACCGCATCGCCGCCGCTGACCACTAGCACCGGACCGCTGGGGGCTGTGACCGTGCGCACCAGATATTGCTCCGGAGCAAGCGTGTCCAAGAGCGGTGGCAGCGCGGGATCTACCTGACCCCAAACCGCCCAGTCCTTGCGCCCTACGACAATGAGTCCCCGGTGCCGGCTGGACAAACTGTGGCCTTGGTGGATGGGCAACAACCGGCCCGTGCGCAAGTAGATGTACCGCCGCAGTTCGCGACCGGCCAGGTGTTCCAACGCAGTGGCCCCTGGCCTCACTACAATCCCCTGCGGCGTCATCGCGCCTGTGGGCTGATGCTCAGCTCGGCCCACACTCAGTCCCGTCACCATCAGCAGGCCGAGCACCCTGGCCATGTTGAGCGGCATAGACATGATTCTTTGGGCTTTGGATCGAGCATTGACCAGCCCAGCCTGCACCACGCCCAGCCGGGCGGTAAACCCGCTGCGGTCTTGTCCGTGCCGCCAGCCTAATGCAGCCAGCAGCGCAACCAAGCCAAAAGGCCGGCGGGAGGCGAGCTGCAGGATGGCCGCTTTGGCAGTCGCCTTTAGCCGTGGCAGTTGCTAGGCTTGGTCAACGGGTATGACCGACGCCATCGCGCCCATCGAAGAGCTCATCGCCGACCTGAAGAAAGGTCGGATGGTGATCGTGGTGGACGATGCCAGCCGGGAAAATGAAGGGGACCTGATCATGGCGGCCGAGCGGGTAACGCCGGCTGCGATCAACTTCATGGCCCGGTTTGGTCGGGGCCTGATTTGTGTGCCGGCTACCGAGGAACGGCTGCGGCAATTGGGCATTGGCGAAATGGTGCCGCAGAATCGCGAGGCCTTTCAGACCGCTTTCCAGGTCAGCGTCGATGCCGCCCGCGGCATTACCACCGGCATCAGTGCCGCCGACCGTGCCCGCACCATCCAAGTTATGGCCGACCCGAAATCCGGCCCGGAAGACTTGGTGCAGCCCGGGCACGTGTTCCCGTTAAGGGCCAAGCCGGGTGGGGTTCTGCAGCGGGCAGGCCACACCGAGGCCGCGGTGGACTTGGCGCGCTTGGCCGGGTTCCAGCCCATGGGCGTCATTTGCGAGATTCTCAACGACGACGGCACCATGGCCCGGCTGCCGCAACTGATCAAGTTCGCCCGCAAACATCGGCTGAAGCTGGGCACCATTGAAGACTTGATCCGGTACCGGCGCATGCGCGAGCGGCTGGTCCAGCGCGTCGAGGTGGTCAAGCTACCCACTGAATACGGCGACTTTGACCTGTATTTGTATCGGTCGGTGTTGGATGGCACCCACCATGTGGCCTTGGTGCATGGGCAAGTGGCGGGCCAGCCGAACGTGCTGGTCCGCGTCCACAGCGAATGTTTGACGGGCGACGTGTTTGCGTCGCGCCGGTGCGATTGCGGCGCCCAACTGCGCCAAGCCATGCGCCAGGTGGTCGAGGCCGGCCGGGGTGTGATCGTGTATATGCGTCAACACGAAGGCCGCGGGATCGGCCTGCCCGCCAAGGTCAAAGCTTACAAACTCCAAGAACGCGGCTACGACACCGTGGAAGCGAACCTGAAGCTGGGTTATCCAGTGGACCTGCGGGAATACGGCCTGGGCGCACAGATCCTGGCCGATCTTGGCCTAAGCAAGATTCGGCTCCTGACCAATAACCCCAAAAAAATCATCGGCCTGCAAGGCTACGGCTTGCAGGTGGTCGAGCAAGTGCCCATTCGCGTGCCCCCCAACCCGCATAACCGCAACTACCTCAAGACCAAACGCGATAAGCTGGGGCACCTGTTATGACTCCTGCCGAGGCTGATGCGGCCAGATGCAATGCTGAGCCGACCATGTTCTGGTAGAGCATTCATCGCATGTTAAGAAAAGCTCCCCGCTCCAAAGCACCGCGTGTCGGCGGTCATTTTGCCATTGTGGCTTCACGCTACAATGCCCGGTATGTCAATGCCATGGTCCGAGCCGCCCAACAGACGCTGCGGGCAGCCGGTGTCCAGACGCTGCGCACCGTGCGCGTGCCCGGGGCTTATGAGATTCCGGTAGCGGCGGCTTGGCTGGCGCGCCATCACCGCCCGCCTCTAGCAGCCATCATTTGCTTAGGGGTGATCTTACGCGGCCAGACCAGCCACGCCCAACTCATCGCCGAGGCGGTCACCCAAGGCCTCACCCAGCTCCAGCTCCAATACCAAATCCCCATCATCCACGAGGTGCTGCTGCTGGAAAACAAAGCCCAAGCCCAGGTCCGGTGCCTTGACCCGCAACATAACCGGGGCTTGGAAGCCGCTCATACCGCACTGAGCATGGCGCGGCTGATGCGCACATTGACTGGCTCGCCAGCTCAGAGGCAGGCTTAATCCGGCGCCGGACGAAGCTTGGGGCCGGGTAAGCTCGATTACCGCCGTGCCACCCGTTGCCCACGCCGGGCCAGGTAGGCGTAGGCATCGACAGGGCTCAAGTGCCGTTGTGCCATGACGAGCCCCACCACAGCTAAACCCAGCAGCACCATGGTCGAACCCGAATCTGGCAGCGGCAACGGCGCGGGCGGATCCGCCCGACCGTGACCCATTAACAGGTCGTTGCCACAGCTCATGGTGAAATGAGCGGTAAACTCCCTGTCGCCCAAGAAGCTCACATCGAACGTAGCTACATTGTGCGGCACACCCGGCGTAGCGCTCAGGAAGCCAAGCGTGGTATCTTGGCTGTATTCAAAAATCCCGCTAAGGATGGTTGGTTCGTTGGCCAAGGGACTATAGGCAAATGGGTTCGAGTAGGGCACGTCCGTGACCCGAAGCAGGCGGCTGGGGTCCGGATTCGCATACACCTTGTACCTGCCCCCAAGCCAATCCACGTGAATCACATACTCCCAACCACCCAACCCGTCGGACGCCACTCCCCCGCCAACGTCAAAGAAGATGTCGCCAGAACGCACGTTGTATTGGGGCACCCCATTCCTCAAGTCGTAAGTGGCGACGATGCTCAGGCGGCTGCCCTCCAGCAGGAACGCTTCCAAATCCCACAGGTCGCCCGTGTAGGTCCGCGGCTCAGTTTCGTTGTCTTCGTAGCCCGCGTTGACTCCGGCCTGACCGCGCCAGGGCCTTGTGGCGCCGTTGCCGGCCATGCCGTCAAAGATAGTAATGTTGGTGGCCAAGGCAGCCCCCTCTGCCAACGCCAACACTAACCCCACTGTCCCAACCAATCCCCTCATAGCGTTAAACCCAGTCACTCGTTGTTAACTTGCTGAGCGCGTGATTCAGCATCCCCGGCCTCACCGAGGTGGCACCCCCCTTCGCGCTCCGTCAAGGTGCACCCCAACATACCACCATCCAAGCGAGGTGCAAGTACGAAAAACAACTTTTCTTGGACCCCGTGTTTTTGCTGATCCCCGCCCGGCTCATCAAGACAGGCAGCAACCTCACCTCGGTCCCCGATCACAGGCGCTCCTGCCCAGTCCAACCAGAGCACTAGGGCCAAACCGGCTGGGAGTCTGGCCAATTCAGCAAGGAGATCACTCGTAACTTCCTGAACACCAAGAGGTTAACCTTTAGCCCGGCAAGGTTTCACACGCTTCAAACCCAAGCGGTGCCAGCAGTAGGCCGACAGAATTGTCGGACTTTGCCGTAGCGAAGTGGAAGTCGGCCTTCCAGATCAGCCTCGTGACTCAAGGTGGCGCAGTGCACGGGGTGGCCGAGATTTCTGCCACCGGCCTCTGCCTGTGTGGGCGTTTTTGAATAACGGTCTTGGTGGCCTCGGGCTTGGTTTGGTGCTTGGCATTGGTAGCTTGAGCTATGGCACCGAGTTTGACAACCAGCGCTCGACTGATCTGCCGCAGGGGCGCCAAGATCGCAGAGGAGGCCGCCCCAGCGGGGCGGCGGTATTCCAGCCCAGGGCAAGCGCTGCGCCGCCCTGGGTAAACCGTGCGCCGGCGGGCATTCCCTCTCCCCTTAACGGGGAGAGGGTCAGGGTGAGGGTTGAACAGCGCCGAGCATGATTTCGGCAGGCCGCCGAAACCGACCGGCCAGCGGCCGGTGCTCCCCAGCTTTGCGCAGGTGGCGCGGCCTGACAGCCGCGCGTTGAGCAGCCCTTTGTGAACCTGCGAAAAGAAAGAGGCCGGACGGTTCCGTCCGGCCTCTGTTGATTCAGATTAGCCTCAGCTCAGCTACGGGATCCGCAGCGCGTAGAACTTCTGCGGCGTGAGCATGGGCGGCCGATACGGACTTGTGGCACCCGGCACGGGTGTCCACTGCGACAGCGGCTTGGTCACGTCGGTGGACTCGATCAGCGTGGCGCCTGGGGCGTTCCAGCGCACCTCGACCACCAAAGGCGTGAACGGATCGCCGTCGTGGTCCACCAACGCAATCTCCAGCCGCGGCCGGGCGGCGCCCTGACCCCAGAGCATCAGGTCGAAGCTCAGGTCGGACGAGGTGGCGCTGTTCTGGTGCACTTCCACAGCCAGGACATTGCGGCCACTGAGCAACACGCCCGCTGCGGCAGTGCCGCGCACATACACCGTACCGTCATCACCCGCAGCGGCCGGGGCCAAGGTATCGTAAGTGATTGGCCACACATTGGGCATGTTGTTGGTGAAGATGGGTTGGCCATTTAGATAGACCAGCACACCATCGTCACGCAGCACGTTGACGATGAGCTGGGCAAACCCAGGCGCGGCCACCGTGAATTCGCGCCGGAAGTAGATTGCCCGATGCCGATTGGTCGATGGGCCAGTATCGATCACGGTCCGTTCCGGTATTGTATTGGGCGCCGCCACGTCACCGTCGCCACCGCCCAGCTCAGCCAAGCCAGCCCGCCAGGCCGAGTCGTCGTAGTTGGGGTCCCACCACGGTCGGCCCAACCCGTCCGCATCCGGTTCGCGGCCCAGGTTGAAATACTTCCACAACGACCCGTTGGTGACCAGCAGGGTCACATCAGGCGGGTTGGTGATGGTCACCGTCACCGGCGCCGACGTGGCGATCAACCCACAATTGTCCCAAGCCACGGCCTGGAAGACGCTAGTGCCAGCCAGCGCGTCGTTGACAATCACCGGGGTGAAATTGTTGGTCCGGCTCAAGTGGAAAGCGCCGTTGATCCGGAATTCGAGGTTGGTGATGGTGCCGTCCGGATCCGACACGCTAATGGCGTTGGTCAACGCCGTGCCTACACCCCACACCAAGCTGGTCACCCCACCGCTATAGACTGCGGTGATAGCCACCACAGGCGGTTGATTCGGCAGCACCGTCACGCTGACTGGCGGCGACAATGCGGATACGGCCCCGAACGAATCGGTGCCTTGGGCGGTGAGGGTGTGGGTGCCCAGCGGCACAGTGACGTTGACGGTGAAGATGCCCTGGGCGTTACGCGCGCCGCTTTCGCCCGCCGGGCTGCCGTCCACAAACACTACTACGTTGGTCACATACAGGCTCCCGCTGACCTGCACGGCCACATTGGCGCCACCGGCACACCCGCCACCCAAGCTCTGGCCGTTGGTCGGACTGATGATCTGCACCGTGGGCGGGCTATAAGTGCTGGCCCAGATCATCAGGTCGAAGTTCAGGTCTGACGAGGTCAGACTGCTCTGGTGCACTTCCACTGCCACAATGTTGGGCCCGGGCTGCAGACCTAACATGGGCCAAGCCGGGTCAGAGGCCGGCATCAAATGCTCGCGATACACCAGGCCGTCGGACCCTTCAGCCGCATTGGCCAATTGCCCATAGGGCACTGGCCAGTTGGTGATGGTCATGTTGTTGGTCATGACTGGCCAACCGTTCAGGTACACCACCGCGCCGTCATCCACCAGCAACCTGAAGACTAAGCCGACGTAGCTACTGGGATCATCTTCGATGACGAACTCTTTCTGGAAATAGACAGCGCTGTAGCGCGGGTTAGCCGGCCCAATGTCGATCTGGGTGCGAGCGGGATAATAGGCGTCGGCTGGTTGGCCACCGGCGCCTGGGGTCGGCCAATTGTTGCCGCCGCCCAAGCTGGCAATGCCATTGCTCCAGCCCGGCACACCAGCAAAATCATAGAACGGGCTGGTATTCCACTGGTTGCCGCCTGCGTCGGCTGGCGGCGCCTGGCCTTGAGCGTAATACCGCCACTCCGAGCCGTTGGGCACTAGAATGGTGAATCCATCGGCTGGCGGGTTGGTCACGATGACGGTCACCTCGGAACTGGCGCTCAAGCCGGCAATGTCGTAGGCCACCGCCCGAATGGTGTGGGTGCCCGGTAGCGAGTCGCTCCAGACAAACGCCCAGTTCGCATTGGAGCGGGTGTAATACAGCTCGTTGTCCACATACCACTGCACAGCCACTACCGCCACGTCATCGGTAGCGGTGACCAAGTTGGTGATGGCCGTGCCCACCAGCACCGTCCAGTTGGGCGGTGGACTGGTGATGGTGATGGAGGGCCCGGTGTTGGGCGTGACAGTAAAGGTGATGGGATTGTTCTCGGCTGGGACCACCTGCCCTTGGTTGTTGGTGCCGAAGGCCCGCAACTGGTGCGTGCCCACCGACAAGCCCGTCAGCACCGCCGTGTAAGGGGCGGTCAGGTCGCTGGAGTAAAACACATTGTCCACTGTGAAGCCGACCCCAACCAAGCCAGCGCCGGCGGTGGTGACACTGATAGGCACCGTCTGATTGAACGAGGCACCGTTGGTGGGGGTCTGGATGCGCAAGAAGGGCGTCACCGTACCACCCACAGCCGTGAACGTCACGTTGTCCATGGTATAGCCGGTGTCGGTCTGGCCNTCATCGTTGTCGTCGGCCCACAGGATATACAGCAAGCTGCCCGCTGGCCATGGCGTAGAGCTCAGGTCAATGGTAGCCTCCAAGCGGCCCGCCGTGTCCACCCCGGATAACTCCGGGATCTTGACCCAGGTATTGGGCAAGCCGCTCAGGCTGTAATACACATACCAACCTGGCAGCTCGTCAGTGCCTGCCGCTTGCGGATCGGTCCTGCCGAAATCGTACGAGATGGTCAACGAGGTGGCATCCGAGCCGATATCGTTCCGCAAGGTGGCCTTCAGCACGTTGGCGGCGTTGGTGCCCGAGGTGGTCGGGCGCGATTGGATGTATAACGCTGCCGTGTTGTAGCGATACCCAAGCGACGAGGTGCTGGGCGGTACCGTAGCAGTAGTGGGCAATTGCGTGGTTACAATTGCCTGGTCAACTTGTTGAATGCCGGCATCCAACGCATCGACACTTTGGTAAGTCGTCCCGNNACCAGGTCGCACGTGAGTGGCCCACTCGGAGGCGGGCGGCNGGCTATCGAACGTTAAGGTCACCCCGCCTGGAGGCACCGAGATTTGCCCAAACAGGCTGGGAACTAGCCACGCTGTGGCTACCAGTATTGCCGGCCACAGGCCACGGCAGCGTCGCCTGGCCTGCAAGGGGCCGGTCCGAGGTTGGCGAATCTGAATCGACACACCGCCCAACCAGGGCGCGGTGGATGAGGGATTGGACACTGTGCTCGCACGCATAGGACTTAGCTGTTCGTAATGTTCCATTCGGCACCCGGCCTCCGAACCACCCAGAGGCCTTCACATTCGGGTTCCGCGCCATACATTACACCCAGGAGCGGCGTCTGGGCAAGTGAAAAGTTGGGGGCTACATCGGCAAAATTTGCCCAGCTTGACCGACCCGCGGCTTGCCAAATCCGCAGCACCAAATCCGAAATCCGAAACAAATTCCAAGGCCCAAAACAGCCCAAATTCAAGACGGCTACACAGCCCGAAGGCTGTGCCCGTGCCCGAGGCAGTCGAACGGACCAGCTTGGCTTTGGGGGCGACGGTTACGGGGAGCACCGGCCGCCGGCCGGTCGGTTTCGGCGGCCCGCCGAAACCGATTGCTGCAACTGGGAGCGCCCCACTCCATGTTCGACGAGGCGCGCCCGACTCCGCGCCAGCGTTTGGAGTGCGGCGGCTTGGACGCCGCTTTGGATTGGGCATGGCGGTGCGCAGACGCGCCTCGGCGTAAGTCGGGTGGCTGCGCTGCCCACCGCTGCTTTCCCAAAGCGCCGCCAAGGCGGCGCAGTCCATGCGCTCTGGGATGGCCGGCGTGGAAGCCGGCCCTCCAGCGAACTTGCAGCTCGCGCCAGCGTTTGGCGCGCGGTGGCTTGCCTACCCAGACCGGCGGCCTAGCGTCCGCCGACTCACCTCGGCGGCGTCGGTTGACCATTCTCCGTCTTCCGTCCTCCGTCTTCAGTCTTCTGAACCCCATGCCCCATGCTCCATGCCCCACGCCCGAAGCTCCATGCTCGACAAGGCTGGCGGTGGGTTCCAACTTGCGGTCAATGGCGCGCGCCGAGTTTGTGCATTTGCATGTGCACAGCGAGTATTCGCTGTTGGATGGGGCTTGCCGGCTGGACAAGCTGGTGGACAAAGCTCAGGGCCTGAACTTTCCGGCGCTAGCATTGACGGATCACGGGGTGTTGTATGGGGCCATCGATTTTTACCGGGCAGCGCGGCAAAAGGGCATCAAACCCATCATCGGCTGCGAGGTGTATGTGGCGCCTGGCAGCCGGTTGGAACGGAAAGCCGGCACCGGCGGGCGCGACGCGTATCATCACTTGGTGCTGTTGGCGCAAGACCAGACCGGTTACAAGAATCTGATTCGGCTGGTGACGGAGGCGCATCTGACCGGGTTTTACTACAAGCCGCGCATTGATAAAGAGCTGTTGGCCCAATACCGCCAGGGGCTGATCGTATTGTCGGGGTGCGTGGCCAGCGAAATTCCGGAGTTGATCCTGCAAGATCGGCTTCCGGAAGCCCGCGCGGCGGTGGACTGGTTCAAGCAGACGTTTGGGCCGGAGAACTTTTATCTGGAGCTCCAAAACCACGGGCTACCTGAGCAAGTGAAAGTGAACCGGCAACTGATCGCTTGGGCCAAGGAATTCGGGCTGAAGCTGGTGGCCACCAACGACGTGCATTACCTGGAAAAAGAGCATTCGCATGCTCACGATTGCCTGATCTGCATCGGCACCCAGACCACGCTCAACGACCCCAACCGGCTCACCTACGCGCCCGAGCAGTTTTACCTGCGTTCAGCCGAAGAGATGCAGGCGCTGTTTGTCGAAGTGCCCGAGGCGGTGCGTCAAACGCTGGAGGTGGCTGAGCGGTGCAACTTGGAGATCGAGTTTGGCAAGCTGCGGTTCCCCACATTCAATCCACCTCCACCCTTTAGCCGCGAGGCATACTTGCGGCATTTGTTATGTGAAGGGCTGGCGCGTCGTTACACGTTGCAGGTGCGGCTGCAGGACAACCAGTTTGTGGTTCAGGGCATCCAGCAGCCCTGGCGGTTGCCGACGTGCAAGTGGACGCCTGAGCTTGAAAAGCAAAAGCCGCCCAGCGACAACTGGAAAGACCATCCGGCTGTGGCCGCGGCCATTCAGGCGATCTTGGACCGGCTGCAGATGGAGTTGGACATTATCGAGCGGACCGGGTTTGTGTCGTATTTCCTGATTGTGGGGGATTTTGTCCGGTATGGCCGCAGCCAGGGCATTGCCTGTGTGGCGCGGGGTTCAGCCGCCGGGTCGCTGGTGACTTACCTGTTGGAGATCTCGAATGTGGACCCATTGCGGTATGGGCTGCTGTTCGAGCGGTTCCTCAACCCGGAGCGGGTGAACCCCCCGGACATCGACATTGACTTTGCGGATGATCGGCGGGCCGACGTCATCGAGTATGTCCGCAACAAATACGGTCGGGACTGCGTCGCCCAGATCATCACCTTCGGCACCATGGGGGCCAAGCTGGTGCTGCGGGATTTGGCCCGGGTGTATGGCTTGGGGTTTGCCGAGGGCGACCGGCTGGCCAAGTTGATCCCCAACGACCCGAAAATCACCTTGCAGAAGGCGCTGGATGAGTCGCCTGAATTCCGCCGGGCTTACGAGACCGAGCCGGTCACACGCGAGCTGGTCCAGACGGCGCTGATCTTGGAAGACCTGACGCGGAACGCCTCGGTGCATGCTGCCGGGGTGGTGATCGGCCCGGAACCGCTGGTCAACTTGTTGCCGCTCAAAGCNGCTGAAGACGGCAGCCTGGTCACCCAATACGCCATGGGGCCGGTGGGCGAGTTGGGTCTGTTGAAGATGGACTTTTTGGGGCTGAAGACNCTGACGGTGATTCGCAACATTTGCGAGATGGTCAAGCAGACCAGGGGCATCGAGGTGCCCATCGATAACCTGCCGCTCGATGACCCGGCCACTTACGACCTGCTCAACAAGGGCAATACCGTTGGGGTGTTCCAACTGGAATCGGCCGGTATGCGCGAGCTGTGCCGGCGGTTCAAGCTCAGTTGCATCGAACATATCATCGCCTTGGTGGCTCTGTATCGGCCGGGGCCGATGGAGCTGATCCCGGACTTTATCAAACGGCGGCATGGCCAGATGCCCATCGAGTATCTGCATCCTGCGCTGGAGCCGATTGCGCGCGAGACCTACGGCGTGCTCATTTATCAGGAGCAAGTCATGCAGGCTGCCCAGATCTTGGCCGGCTACACGTTGGGTGCAGCCGATCTGCTGCGCCGGGCCATGGGCAAGAAAAACCACGAGGAGATGCGCCGCCAACGCGCCTCCTTCGTCAAAGGCTGCAAGGAAAAAAGCCAGATTCCCGAAGCCAAAGCCAACCACATCTTCGATGTGCTGGAAAAGTTCGCCGACTACGGCTTCAACAAGTCCCACGCGGCAGCCTATGCGATGGTGGCTTACCAGACCGCCTACCTGAAGGCGCATTATCCGGTGGAGTTTTTGGCGGCCATGATGACCAACGAAATGGGCTCGTTGGACAAGCTGAAGGTCATCTTGGACGAAGCGCAGGCCATGGGCATCGAGGTGCTGCCGCCCGACGTCAACGAAGGCCAGGCCTTTTTCTGGCCCGCCTACCCACCGGGCCATGTGCCAGGGCCAAATGCCGAGCCGCCCCGGGCCATCCGGTTCGGCTTGGCCGCTATCAAGGGCGTGGGCGAAGTAGCGGTGCAAGCCATCATCCAGGCCCGGCAACAAGGCGGGCGGTTCACCAGCTTGGAAGACCTGTGCATGCGGGTGGACACGCGCGTGGTGAACCGCCGGGTGCTGGAAGCCCTGATCAAGTCCGGCGCGTGCGATAGCCTGGGCCAAAGCCGAGCGGCCATGATGGCGGGACTGGACCGCGCCTTGGCGCGTGCAGCCAGTCTGTTGGCTGACCGACAGCGTGGACAAAGCTCGCTATTTGGCTTGCTGGAATCGAGGGAGTCGGCCGCGGCCTCCACCAGCCAGGTCAACGGCCCTGTGCCCGAATGGCCGCAGCACGAGCTCCTGGCCTACGAGCGNGAGCTGCTAGGCTTCTACGTGACTGGCCATCCGCTGACCCCGTATGCGGCCATCTTGGACCAATACACCCTGCACAACTCGGTCTCCGCACGGCAATTGCCCGACCGCACCATCACCCGCATGGGCGGCCTGATTACCCACNTACAATCCGGCGTCAGCAAGAAAACTACTAAACCNTACGCCACCGCCACGGTCGAGGACCTCCACGGCCAGTTCGTGGTAGTGTGCGTCAACGACGTTTACGAGCGATTCCGCGCGCAGTTGGTGCCTAATCAAGCCATCATGCTGGTCGGTGAAATCAACAACGCCGAGGATAAACCCAAGCTGTTCCCTATCGAAATCCTGCCGCTGTCCGAAGCGCCGCTTCGATACACCCTCCAGGTCGAGTTCCGCCTGCACACGGCGCACTTGGCGCCGGATTGCCTGGAAACAGTTGCGCAGCTAGTCGAGGCGCACCGGGGCAATTGCCCGCTAGTGTTGTGTTTTGTGCGCCCGGATGGCCAAGCGGTTTACGTGCAGACCCATGCCAAATGGTCCGTACGGGCTGGGCCGGACCTGCAAAAGGCAGTNGATCAACAGTTCGGCTCGGGCACTTACCGGGCCCACGTGGATACCCGCTTGCCCGCTCGGCCCACCCGGCGCGCGCCACGGCGCAACGGCAATGGCAATGCCACAGGTGCTTAGGACCCGGTGCACCGGAATCCCCAGCGGGTGAACCGGCTAGTGTCGTTTGCCCGGTCACATCCGCTTGGGTTTAGCGCCGCGTTGGCAGCGCAAAATGCCCGGGTGCGCTGGTGCAGTAGTCGGCCCCACAGTGCATCGGTTGCCCAGGGCCAGTGGCCTGCGGCGCACAAGCTGCTGCCCCGCCGCCGCATCGCCGGCCTGGATCAGGATTGACGCGCCGGGCTTTGTCACTCAAAGTCGCCCCATGGAATCGAGCCAAGCGGCTGAACATTTGCAGGTCATCCGCACCCTGATGGAACGGGCTGCGCTGTACCGGCGGGCCCTGGCCCCCATCTCACTGGCCACCGGGCTGATGGGCGCCGCTGCAGCCGCTGTGGGGTTGCTTGNCCGGGTGGACAGCCCACGGGCCTTTGCCCTTTACTGGATGGTGGTGGGCNTGGTGACTTTGGCGGTGGCGTTGTTGCTGANCCGGCGGCAAGCCCTNCGCGATGCCGAACCGTTCTGGTCACCCCCAACTCGACGTGTTGCCCGNGCTTTCTTTCCGGCTATGTTTGTGGGGTTGGTAGTGGGGGTGTTTTTGGGTTTGGGGCCGTTGGCCAACTCGATGCCGTGGTGGGCGTTACCGGTCAGTTGGATGCTGCTTTACGGATGCGCCCTGCATGCGGCTGGGTTTTTCATGGTCCGTGGCATCAAGTTGTTCGGATGGGTATTTGTGTTGGCTGGCTGCGCGCTGTTGGCTGCGCGGTTGCCTGACGGCTCGGCCCGGCAGGCGCACCTGGCCATGGGCGCAGCTTTTGGCGGGCTGCACCTGGCCTACGGGCTGTATCTTTGTTTCACAGAGCGCCGCAGGATGCAGGCGTGAACCCGGAACCGTTTCTCAACCTGGATCGCACCATCCACGAGAAAGGCCGCCTGGCTATCATGGCTTTGCTGGCCAGCACACCGCATTTGTCGTTCACCGAGCTGCGGGATACGCTCAAGATGACCGACGGGAACTTGGTAGCGCATCTGCGGACGCTCCACGAGGCAGGCTATGTGGCTGTTACAAAGGTGTTTAGGGAAAGCCGGCCTTTGACCACCTACTCGCTCACCCCGCAAGGCCGCAAGGCGTTTGCCGACTATATAGAGCTGCTGGCACAAATTGTGGCCCAGGCGCGGCCTGAATCCGGCTAAAAGAAAAATCGAACGCGTCGCAGGGGAAAGTGGTCGGATACTTTGCATGGCAAAGTGCAGACCAACCGCCACTGGCGCTCCTTACCCACAGCCGCCGACTGTGGCCCGGCTGGTGGATGCTCTCCAGGCCCTATGAGAGTCCTACGCGCAACGCATTTGGGCATGTGTTTTGGTGTGCGGCAGGCTCTGGCCCAAGCCCAGGCCTATGCGCAGTGTCAGCCGCTGACCATCTTGGGGGAGTTGGTGCACAACCCCACGGTGTTGGATGGGCTTCGAGCTCAAGGGGTGCACATCGTGCACCAGGTCAGCCAAGTGCCCACGCGCACGGTGATGATCACGGCGCACGGCGCTTCCGAGCGCATGTTGGGCCAGCTTCGGGCCCGGGGCTTGACGGTGGTGGAAGGCACCTGCCCGTTGGTGCGGCGGCTGCACCGGGCGGTGCGGCAGTTGGTGGCCGCTGGCTATCACCCGGTCATCATCGGCCAACGCCACCACGTAGAGGTGCGTGGGTTGACCGAGGACTTGGACCAATACGACGTGGTGCTGAGTGCCGATGACGTTGCGGCGCTGCAGCCGCGGCCACGATTCGGCGTGGTGGCCCAGACCACCCAGCCCGTTGACAAGGTGCACCAGTTGGTGGAGTTGCTTCACCAGCGGTTCCCCAACTCGGCGGTGCGGTTTATCGATACGGTGTGTCTACCCACAAAGCAACGGCAGCGGGCCGCCCTGCGCCTGGCCCAGCAATGCCAAGCTGTNGTCGTAGTGGGCGGGTTGCACAGCAACAACACCCTGGAGCTGGTGGCCACGTGTCGGCGGGTTTGNGCCCGCGTTTATCACGTCCAAACGGCCGCCGAGTTGCAGCGCGACTGGTTTGCTGAGATCGACACGGTGGGGCTGACCGCCGGCACCTCAACGCCCGACAGCGTCATCGCCGAAGTGGAACAACGCCTGGTGCAATGGTCCGACTCTGCGGCCCAGCCCGCGGCCATTCCAGCTCAGCCGCACGGTCTGACCGTAGCATGAGCGATGGTGATCGGGCCGGTGATCGCTTCGAGCAATCGCCGCTGGCAACAGGCTGTGGGGCGGGCAGTGCACCGGCTGCGATGCGTGCCGGGTGCATTTGCGCTTGCAGGCCTGCCGAGGTCCTTGCCCAATTTCGCTCCACAACAAGCTCGACAAGGCTGTGCCGCTTCGTGCGGCCCTATAGCGCAAGACCGATCCATGACCGCTTATGAGCAACGCGACTCAGACCGACCGATGGACTGACAGCCCACGAGCTCGATGGCTGGCTGTCGCCGTGTATGCGGTGGCCATGGCCTGGGTAGAATCCGCTGTGGTGCTGTATTTACGCACGCTGACCCAGCGGTTGGATCCGGCCACAACCACGCCCTTGCCGCCGCTGGAACGGGTGACTGAAGCGGAGCTGGTACGGGAAGCCGCCACCCTGATCATGCTCGGGGCAGTCGGCTGGCTAGCCGGACGGGACCGGCGCACCCGGGCTGGGTACGGGCTATTGGCTTTTGGGCTGTGGGACATCTTTTACTACGTGTTTCTGAAGCCGCTGACCAGTTGGCCACGGTCGTTGTTGGACTGGGACGTGTTATTCTTGCTGCCGCTGCCGTGGTGGGGGCCAGTGGCGGCTCCGGTGTCGGTGGCCCTGCTGATGGTGCTGTGGGGCAGCTTGGTCACCCAACTGCCACCGCAGCGTCTGCAACGCAGTCCTCCTGGGCTGGTGTGGGTGCTGACTGCCCTTGGGGTGGTGCTGGCGCTGTATGTGTTCATGGCCGACGCAATCCGGGTAGCACCACAGGGCCGCCAAGCGCTTCAGAACCTGCTGCCTACTCGGTTTAACTGGCTGTTGTTCGGCTGTGCGTGGCTATTGATGGCCAGTCCGGTGCTGCACCTGCTGATCCAGCTAACGCGTCGGCAACCAGCTCAACCAACCGCAAGCCAGCCCGAGTGATGCTGGGCGGGCGGCTAGGTGCTGCGGTCTCACTGGGGCCATGTGGTGCGGCGTCAGCCGACTACGGCTTGGGGCCTTCGGGTTTCGGCTGCGGTTGGAATTTCAGGGCCACTGAGTTGATGCAGTAGCGCAGGCCGGTCGGCTGCGGGCCGTCCTCGAACACATGGCCCAAATGGCCGCCGCAGCGGGCGCACAGCACCTCGGTCCGGCGCATCCCCAAGCTGTAATCCGGTGCAGTCGTCACCACCCCGGGCTGCAACGGGGCATAGAAACTGGGCCAACCACAGCCGGCATCGAACTTGGTGTCGGAGCTGAACAACGGCTGGCCGCACCCGGCGCAACAATACGTGCCGGGCTGGCGGTGATTCCAATAGGCGCCGGTGAACGGGCGTTCGGTGCCTTTGAGCCGGAGCACGCGGTACTGTTCGGGTGTGAGCACCCGCTTCCATTCGTCGTCGGGCCTGATGATTCTGTCGTTCATGGAACTGGTGGCGTTGGTGGTCTGGGCCGTGGTTTGGGCCGGAGCATCGGGGCGCTGTGGAGCTGAGGTTGGCAGGTTCTTCTGGTTGCAGCCAATCCAAGCTGCTCCCAACCCGACCAGCAGCACCGTCCAGCCCAGCTTCGGGCTGGATCTGACTCGGCCCAAGGCATCGGCCGGGCAACCCTCAGGCCGAGTGCAGCAGCTCCGGGCCAAGCCGGGGGCGCGTTGACCCGGGTCTGGTTGAACTGTCGTTACCGTTTCCACCAAGGTCGATGGGGTTCTTTGGTTGGGGCTATGGGCTGGTGGTGTTTGACCATGTTGACCAGGAGCATGCTGCGGGCCGCCTCCAGGGCCATGCGGAAGTCGTCGTAGGTAGCGAACCGGTCCTCGGGCCGTTTGGCCATGGCGATGGACAGGGCCTCGCTGGTGGGCAGCGTGATGTCAGGACAGACTTGATGAGCTGGCGTCAGGGGCGTGTGGACGTGGCCGGCGATGACTTCTTCGACCGTTTTGGCATCGAACGGCACATGGCCCGTCAAAGCGTGGTACAGGGTGCCGCCCAGGCTGTACATGTCGGAATGGAAATCTTCGCCTTCACGCTTGATCTTCTCCGGCGCGACATAATAGGGCGTGCCCCACACGGGTGCATCGGGGTCTTCATCATCGCCGGTTTTACGGGCCAGACCGAAATCCACCAGCTTCGGCTCGCCTTCGTCGTTGAAGAGGATGTTGGCCGGTTTGATATCGCGGTGCAGCAAGCCGCGCTTGAGGGCAGCGGCCAAGGCTGAGCACATCTTGATGCCCAGGTCCAGCACTTGCAGCTCGGGCAGGCGGCCGTCGCGCTCGATCCAAGCGTCCAAGCTGCCGGCATCGGCCAGTTCCATGACGATGTAGGGCCGGTCCTCGAAATGGTCGAAATTGTAGATGTGGATGATGTTGGTGTGGCTGAGGGCAGCGGCGGCCCGGGCTTCGCGGTAGAAGCTCTCGATCACATGCGGGTCCTGGAGCATCTCGCGTTTGAGCAGCTTGATGGCCACCGGCCGCTCTAGCGTGGTGTCGAAGGACCGATACACAATGCCCATGCCGCCGGAAGCGATGATCTCCCGCAGCTCGAATTGCCGAATCCGGAATGGCAGAATGACCGGGTGATTGCACTTGTTGCACGGCACCGACTCTAACGGGCCCAAATCACCCGACAGCCAGTGTTTGGCCTTGCACTTGCCGCACACGGCCAGCCGGAGTGGCTTCTTGGTTGTCCCTGTGGTCTCAGGCACTAGCACAACATACTCATTGTTGGCCCGGCCACAAGTGCAGAAATGCGTCGGCACCCGCCTGGTAGCGGCTTGCCCGGTGCCTGGACGGCTGGAGCGCTTGCGGTCCAGCCTTCCGTCCTGGGCCCTGGGGCAGGTATGCTGCCGCCGCCCATGAAGTCAACCCGGACTTTGGTTGTTGCGGTCGTCACAGCAGGTCTGCTGGCCTGTGCGGCAGGCTGGTTGCAAGCGGCCGAGCTGCCGCCCAGCGGGCGCCAATACACCCCGCCACGGCAGGTGGACCTGCTGCATTTGGCGCTGGACCTGACGCCGGACTTTGCCCGACGCACCCTGGATGGCCAAGCCACCCTCCGGTTCAAAGCCCTGGCCCAACCGGTGGCCGAGCTGCGTCTGGATGCGGTCAACCTGACCATCCAGTCCGTCACAGCCACCGTCAGGCTGTTGGGCTGGCAGGCTACCGATGAGCACTTGATCCTCACATTCACCCGACCGATTGGACCGGAGACAGAGGCCAGCGTCACGATCCGTTACCAAGCGGCACCGCAACGCGGGCTGTATTTCCGCACTCCCGAGCTGGGCTACGCGGCTCAAGACACGCACCTGTTCACTCAAGGCGAGAGCATCGACGCGCGCTGTTGGTTCCCGTGTGTGGATGCACCCAATGATAAGTTCACCACGGAACTGATCTGCCGCGTGCCCGCAGGGATGGTGGCCTTGTCGAACGGGCGGCTGGTCGCTTGCACCAACGACCCGGCCACCGGCCTGGTGGCCTACCACTGGCTCCAAGACAAACCCCACACAAGCTACCTGGTGGCCTTGGCAGCCGGCTACCTCAAGGCCGTCGAAGACCGGTATCGGGACATTCCGTTGGCCTTCTACACGCCGGCCTCACAGATCAGCTTGGCGCATCGCTCCTTTGCCGGCACAGCGGACATGCTGGCTTTCTTTGAACAGGAGACCGGCGTGCCTTACCCATGGGCCAAATACTACCAGGTGTGCGTGCAGGACTTCGTCACCGGCGGCATGGAAAACACCAGCCTTACCATACTGACCGACACCACCCTGCACCCGCCCGAATTCGAGAACCTCGGCGACAGCCAAGACTTGGTGGCCCACGAACTGGCCCATCAGTGGTTTGGCGACCTGGTGACCTGCAAAGACTGGGCGCATCTGTGGCTCAATGAAGGGTTCGCCACCTATTACGAGCTCCTTTACGACGGCCACAAACATGGCCCAGACCAACTGCGGTATCGGCTCTGGGAAAGCGCCCGGGAGATCTTGGACCAGCCAGATCGGACCAATGCAATTGTGCGCCGCAACTACGGGCATCCGGACGAGCTGTTCGGCGTGCTGACCTACCCCAAGGCAGCCTGGGTGCTCCACATGCTCCGTTGCCAACTCGGTCCGGAGCTGTTTCGGCAGTGCGTCCGCATGTTCCTGACCCGCCACGCCTACGGTTTGGCTGGCACGGAGGATTTCCAACGGGTGGTCGAGGAAGTTTCGGGCCGGTCGTTCGACCAGTTCTTCGACCAATGGATCTATCACGGTGGCCATCCCGATTTGGCCGTGAGCTACAGTTGGGATGAACGCACTCGATTAGCTCGGCTGACCATTCGCCAAACCCAGCCCCTAGGCCCGCACACCTCGCTGTTCCAAGTCCCGCTGCCGGTCCGGTTCAAATCCAAGGCCGGCGTGCTGGACCAGGTGCTGACGGTGCGCGCCTCGAGCGAAGATTTCTACGTGGCGGTGCCTTGGACACCGGAGATTGTGCGACTGGACCCTGAGCTGACGGTTTTGGCCAACATCCAGTTTGACCCGCCCACTGCCATGCTCCAGGCACAACTGGCTGATCCGGGGGACATGCTAGGCCGGCTGACGGCCATCGAGCGGCTGGCAGCCCGCGGGGATCGAACGGCCATCCCGCGGTTCAAAGAAGCCTTGAACACGGACCCGTTTTGGGGCGTGCGGGTGGCTGCTTCGCGTGCGCTGCGGGCCCTGCACAGTGACGAAGCGCTGGAGGCGCTGTTAGCGTCGGTGCGCCAACCGGACGCTCGTGTCCGGCGCCAGGTGATCGAGGACATCGGCGGCTTCCACACCCAGAAGGCTTGCGCCGCCTTGTTAGACTTGGTGCAGCGGGAATCCAACCCCGAAATCAAAGCAGTCGCGATCCGGCGGTTGGGCAGTTGGCGCACGGCGCAAGTGCGCGACCTACTGATGAGCGTGTTGCACTCGGAGTCACACCGCAGCCTGCTGGTCGAAGCTGCGCTGGAGGCCCTGCGCACGCACGATGATTCGGGCTTGATCGCGCCGCTGCAGCAGCGCCTGGAGCAAAAGCCCGTCGGCCTGCCCACCGCGGTGTTTAGCCGCGGCTTGGAGACGTTGGCGTGGTTGGCCCGCAATGAACCCAACAAAGACGCCCTGCGCGAGTGGCTTCTGAGCCAGCTTGACCAGCCCAACGAGCGCATTCGGCTGGCTGCCCTGCGGGCTTTGGGCACCTTGGGCGACATCAAGGCGGCCCCGGTCCTCGAAAAGTTCGTCGCCACCTCCAAAGCCAATCCCGAGCAGGCGGTTGCGCAAAAGGCCCTCCATGCGCTGCATCAGCGCCAAGCCCCACCGGCTGAGCTGACCGCCTTGCGCAATGAGCTGACCGAACTGCAGAGTCAAACCCGCCAGTTACGCCAAGAGCTGGATGAACTCAAAAAGAAGCTCCAAGCCCTCAGCGCTTCAGCCGCATCGGCTACCGCCAGTGCACCCAAACGATNAGCTCCGGCGCGCGCCCGCTGAGCTAGACACCCAGCACCTGCGCAGTGGCCGGCTAACCCTTTGTTGCCACCGGGGTGGCGGTTGGCTCAGCCAATTTCTGCAAAGCTTTTTGCAAGCCCCGTGCAGCACGGGCCTTGGCAGGGCCAATAGGTTGGCTAACAAACAAAAAACAGAACGCAAATGAGCCTGCCACAACCCAACGGACACGGGGCCCAAACCCCGCCCTTGCCGGCCCAGCCACCGCTGGCTCAGACGGCCTTTGGGTATCCGCGCGATTTTTTGGGCAATCGCTTCGTCTATACCGTCATTTCACCCCGGGCAGGTGGCCTGTCCATCGGGTTAAACCTTAACCCCGATGGCCAGTGCAACTTCGACTGTGTGTATTGCGAGGTCAACCGCGCTCTGTTGCCGCGGGATACTCAATTGGATGTGGAGGTGATGGCACAAGAGCTGGTGCAGACCTTGCAGATGGCCTACGAAGGCCGGCTGCGTGAGCGACCGGCGTATCGGCACTTGCCCAAGGAGTTGTTGGAGGTGCGGCATGTGGCCTTCAGCGGCGATGGCGAGCCGACCTTGTGCTCGCAGTTTGCCCAAGCGGTGCAGGCGGTGGTGCACGTGCGGGCCTTGGGCCGGTTCCCCTTCTTTAAAATGGTGCTGATTACCAACGCCACCGCCTTGGACGCACCGGCGGTTAAAGAAGGCCTCAAGTTCTTCACGGCCCAAGACGAAGTGTGGGCCAAATTGGACGCCGGCACACAGGCCTACATGGACCTTGTGGATAAGCCTCAGCTGCCACTGGAGCGAGTGCTGGAAAACATCCTAGCCTTGGGCCGCAGTCGGCCCGTGGTGATCCAGAGCCTGTTCCTCCAGATGAACAATCAGGAGCCGCCCCCGGAAGAGATCGATGCCTACGCCCAGCGGCTGAAGGAACTCAAAGATGCAGGAGCCCAGATTCCCTTGGTCCAAGTCTATTCAGCTACCCGCCCTTTCCAGCACCCGGAATGTCAGCACCTGCCGCTCAAAGCCCTCTCCCGCATCGCCCAACGGGTGCGTAAAGTGGCCGGCCTGCGAGCCGAGGTGTTCTGATGGCCGCATCGGCCCCTGGCCGCTGCACCGGTGTCTGAACCGCACCCACCGGTCCTTGGCAAGGTAGCCGGTTTGTGCCCAGGTTGGATGCCGTGAACACAACAGGCCAGCGCTGGCGAGCCCTGTGGCTGCAGTTCCAGCAGCGAGGCGGCTGGTGGGTCGTGGCCCAAGCGGTCTTGCAATTGGCTGTGTTGGGCTTGGCCGTGGCTTGGCCAGGGCAAACCAAGGCTGGGCCCATCCGCCTGGCTGGGGCGGCACTGATGGTCTTGGGCGGGCTGATTGGTTTGGCCGGGGTCAAGGCGCTGGGCTCGTACCGCACGCCTTTTCCAAGACCAGCTCAGCACGCACCATTGGTTCAGCATGGGATCTACGCCCTGATCCGGCACCCACTCTACACCAGCGTGTTGCTGGTGAGTGCAGGCTGGGCACTGCTATGGCAAAGCCTGGCAGCCTTGCTGGCCATGCCGGTACTGGTGGTCTTCTACCATGCCAAAGCCCGGCAGGAAGAACGCTGGCTGCTGCAGAAGTATCCCGAGTATGCGGAGTACCAGCGGCGCGTGCGGCGGTTCATCCCCTGGATTTACTAAGCATGAACAGCGCTCCGCAGCCCAGGTGCACCAAGCTGTGCAGGTTGACAAGCCGCCGTGCCCCGACCAATGTTGGCGTGCCATTTACAATGAGCCCGAGCGTTTTTGACCGGCTTATGCAACCATCAGCTACCGCACCGATGCATCCACTCACTCACTGGTCGCGCCGACGTTTTCTGCTGGCCTTGGGCGGGACTGCCCTGGCACCAGGCTTCTTGGCCCAAGCCTGGGCGCGAGAGGCTGATCCGGACCGGCGCATCGTGCTGGCTGGCCCGGGCAGCACCTACGTGCCGCGCATTCACGCTGCCTTTGTCCGGCGCAAGGGCGACTATGGCATCCTGTGGCCGGGGGCCATTTACGACGGTGAAGCAGCCCGACGGCTTTACACTCAGCAAATCCATCAAGCCGGAAAGGAGCTGGGCCTCCAAATCACCCTGCGCCCGGAGCCGATCTTCTCAGCGCAAGAAGCCGATGCTTGGCTGGCCCAAGCCCAAGCCGACAAGCCCGACGGTCTGTTGGTGATTGTGCTGGACCGGCAACAGCACGCCTGGCCGACGGCGGTTAAGGCCGCCGCCACCAACATCCCCACCGTGGTGTTCTCGCCCATCGGCACCTCATTCACCACCAACACCGTCGCGTTAGCCGACCGTGAAGGGGTGTTCATCGCATCCACCAGCGACTTTGCCCAAGCTCGATTTGGTCTGAAGATGCTGCGGGCGGGGGCGAAACTGCGTCAAATGCGTTTTGTGGTCATCAAAGGCAGCCAACGCCGGGATACTGAGCTGAGCTACTTTGGCACCAAACTCCGTTATGTGCCGGCCGCATCGTTCCTGGAGGAATACAACCGCACGCCCCTAACCGATGAAATCCGGCGCATGGCCACCGCTTACCAACGCGCCGCCCGCCGCATCGTCGGCCCCACCAAAGCCGACCTGCTCAATGGCATCAAAAGCTACGTGGTAGCCCGCGCCATCCTGGAACGCGAACAAGCCGATGGCATCACCATGGATTGCCTGGGTGCACTGGGCCAAACCAAGGTCAGTCTGCCCTGCATTGCCTGGAGCAAGATGCTCGACCGCGGTATCCCAGCAGCCTGCGAGGCTGATTTGGGCGCCTGCGTCACCCATGCCCTGGTCCAATTGCTGTTCGACCGACCGGGCTTCCAGCAAGATCCGGTGGCTGAGACCGCGCGGGGCTGCCTGATCGGAGCCCATTGCTCGTGCCCAACCCGGCTGGCTGGCTTTGACCAAAAGCCGGAGCCGTTCGACCTGATGCACCACCACGGCGCACGGGATGCGGTGCCGCGGCCCTACTGGCGCGTGGGCCAGCGGGTCACCATTGCCGACGTCATCCTCACCCCCAAAGAAGAGCTCACCAAGGGCGGCGCCGAAACCAAGCCCAAGATGTACATCAGCACCGGCACGGTCGTGGACAACGTGGCCGTGCCGCCCGCCGGCGGCTGCGTCGTCAGCGTCATGGTCAAGCTGGATACGCAGCCGGACCTGTTGAGTTACCCAGGGTTCCACCAACTCTTTTTCTACGGCGACTTCAAGAAGGAGCTGGTGGCTTGGTGCCGGCTGTTTGGCGTGCAGCCGGTGGTGGTCTAGTGGGCCGCCAGCCAGCCCAAGACCTCTGCAATCGGGTCTTGGCGCCTCCGTTGGGGTTGCCTGCCAGCCGGTTTTCTGCTAGTAACCGGTCCTGTATGCCAGCGGATGATATTCTACTTGAGGCGGAGGAGAAGATGGAGAAGACCGAGCAGGTGGTGCTCAAAGAGTTTGCCACCCTGCGCACCAGCAAGGCGTCGCCAGCGCTAGTGGAAAACATCATGGCCGAGGTGTATGGATCGCAAATCCGCATCCGTGAACTGGCGGGCATTACCACACCCGAGCCGCGCATGTTGGTCATTACCCCTTGGGACGCCAATACGCTGGGGCCCATCGAGAAAGCCATTCAGAAAGCCAATATCGGCCTCACCCCCCAGGTCCATGGCCGCAGCATCCGACTGATCCTGCCTGAACTGAGCGAGGAACGCCGCCAGGAACTGGTCCGGATCGCCCGCAAGATGGCTGAAGACGGTCGGGTGGCCATCCGCCACGTCCGGCGCGACGCCATGGAAGCGCTCAAAAAGGAAAAGGCCGAAGGCTTGATCCCCGAAGACGACGAGAAGCACGCCGAGAAAGAGCTACAGCGATTGACCGACAGCTTCATCGCCAAAATCGACGCGCACCTAGCCCACAAAGAAAAAGAAATCATGACCGTGTAACTTGGACCCGAGCCCCGGACGGGGCGTCTCCGCGCCGTTCAGGCTGCGGGTTGAACCGGCTGGTCCACCTGTCCTACCGACAAGTGTCCGATTTGGCCTTCAGAAATGAGGCGGCGCAACCGTCAGTCGGCCGTAGTTTGCCTGCGGGATGACCTGGACAGCGTTGCATTATTGCCGGTCAGGGCTTGATCCGAAAGGATGCGGCAAGGTCTCCAGGGGCGCAGTCCACGACAACTCCGCGTGCTGCCGCCCACTTCCTCAGCCGCCAGCGAGTGCGGCGGCGCTGGGATGAGCTGCGGCAAGGGCTTGGAGGCGCAACAGGCTCCAACTGGGCTTCCAGCCCATCCATGGCCAAGGCAAAGGTGCAGCCCGACCGCCCGGCGGTGAACAACCCGGTCCGTCCCACTTAGCCAACCGTGCCCCGGCTTCAGCAGCCTCACACGCATGGCGCAAAAACGACGCCTTGAGTATCCCTGCGCGTTTTACCACGTCATGAACCGCGGCGACCGCGGGGAAGCCATCTTCCACGATGAGCGAAATCGGGAAATGTTCCTCGCCACGTTGGCCGAGGTCCCACGCTTCGCTTGAATTCAAATCGCGGACTGCAGATTGCGGACTCCTCACCCTGGCACCTCCACAGCGGCGTTCAACCGCCTGCCTGTGTGTGCCGAACCTGCCTGCCTGGCGGCGGGCAGGGGCAGACAGGACGGCACAAGTTGTTGGGGCATCTGTTCAGCCGGCGCTACAAGTCGCTGGTGGGGGACGCGGCCAGCCCAGGCTGTGCGGACAAAGACGACGACGCCGAGTTGGATTGCGGCCCGGTTGCGGATGGGCACGGGGCCCAGTTTGTCGGACCTGCCGTCGGCCCACCGGCCGGGGAGCCGCCCTGTCAATCTGTGGGATCGACCCATCGACGAGCGCCAGTTGATTGGTCCACCACGCAACAAGGAGCTGGTGAAATGCTCGAAAACATACCTGGTCTCCCGGGTGCCGGCGACGGAGTTGGTGCCGAGCGTCAGGGGACCGGAGATCGGGGGTGGGTTGATGCCGGACCGATGTGGCCAACGCTGGGTCGGCCATATTTTTCAGTGACGGTCGGATACGGGCCCCGTTTCACAGGCGCAGCCTGAAGAAGGCGTTGCTTACAGGCGCCTGAGTCTGGGGATTGGCCTGGTTGGGCGCCCGCATCCACGGGCCGATCACGGTGGGGGCTTGCTCCAGTTCGGCAGGACCGCCAGTCCAGCGGAAGCGAACCAGCCCGGGACTGAGCCGCTCCAGGTAAAGGCGCGGTTCCTCGGGCGGCAGGGCGAGCGAACCGGCCACCAGCGTCAGTTCGGCTCCGAAGACCACGTCCGAGCTGGTGGCGCTGCTTTGATGCACTTCGGCCGCCAGCACGTTGGTGCCGGACCGCAGCACTGCAGCCGGCAGACTGAACGGCCCTTCCCAGGGAGCCGGGTCGGTGGTCTGGTTCTCGGCCAAGGTGCTGAACAGCACTGGATCGGTCGGCAGCCGCGTGCGGGATAGCTCGGCGCCGTTCAGGTAGAAGACCACGCCGTCGTCGATGATTTGCCGGAGGCTGAGCGAGGCCACGGGCGGCAGCCAGCCAACGTGAAACCGCGTGCGGAAGTAGAAGGTGATTTTGCCGTCGCTCACCGTGAGCGTGGTGCGGATGGGTTCGGGCAGGGTGCCAGTCTCACGCCCCAGCAGGGCCGGGCCGCTGGGCCAGGCGGCGTCGGGGTAATCGGGCGTGCGCCAGCCGGTGCCCAGG
>JGI24721J26819_10001209_pt1 | contig 29093 bp, 28 predicted proteins | sample YelNatPaOPGAMG01_FD_26819 | JGI IMG/M metagenome (IMG submission 26819) | reverse complement strand
TATCTTCCGAAGCTGGCGCTTGCCTGAACAGCGTATGGCGGATAGCTGGGGTGTGTGCTGCTTAGGTGCCTTCCTTACACAAGGTTGAGAGCACTAATCATATCGCGCCATAGAGGTATCCGTCTCGAACACATCAACCGCTGAAAACGGAACATTTGGCAACACCCCCCTCAACTGCTCAAAAATGTACTTTGCAATCCGTTCAGCGCTTGGATCATCCTCGAACTCTCGAATCTGATTCAGGTCTCTATGGTCGAGCTTTTCGGAAAGAAGCGATTTCAGCGCATTCTTTACTACCGCAAAATCGATGAGCATGCCACCCTCTCCAAGTGTGGCTCCCGACACCCATACCCTCACTTTATAGTTATGCCCATGAAGACGCTCGCATTTTCCGTTATAGTGAACAATTCGGTGCGCTGCGGCAAATTGAGCTTCGACTCGAATATGGTACATATCTCCCCCTTTTCATTTGCTATGCCGAGATGCAAATTCGGCGTGCTTCTATTTCGGCTCCTCTCAAATTATACCAGATCCAAAAATAAATTCTTCCACTATTCTTGATATTTGAGGCACATTGAAATGAATTGATGCATTTTGCTCCCCATGCTAGTATCGTTTGCGTAATGGAGAAATTTCTTTCCGATCTAATCGCAGATCTCGATATCCTGGAAATCCGCGGCAACATCGAGCGCCCTGTCAGTGGCATTGCGTATGATTCAAGAGACTGCAAACCCGGATTTCTCTTTTTTGCCTTGCCAGGCATTCATACAGATGGAACAACATATATAGACGACGCAGTCCGGAACGGAGCCATTGCGGTAGTTCACGAAGCAGCGCTCAAGTCTTGTCCAGCAGACATCACGGCCGTGCGCGTTGCGGATTGCCGCTGGGCCATGTCCGCGCTAGCGAATACTTTCTACGAAAACCCTTCTTCTTCTCTTTGTGTCATAGGAGTTACAGGGACAGAAGGCAAAAGCACGACGGTCTATCTCATTTATCAGCTCTTGAACCTTGCAGGCTTCAAGACAGGCTTCTTTTCCACGGTGATGTCCGATACAGGAGAAGGCGAAAAGCCAAATCCTCAACATCAAACGACGCCAGAAGCGACTGCCGTACACGAAATGCTTGCGAACATGAGAGACAATGGCCTTCGATATGCAGTTGTGGAAGCATCGAGCCATGGATTGTCGCTGCGCACTGCACGCCTTGCTCATGTGGCATTCGATATCGGCCTTGTTACGAATGTGACGCATGAACATCTCGAATTTCATGGAACATGGGAACAATATCGAAGTGACAAAGCAAATCTCTTCCGCCATCTTGGCGAAAAGAACTCTAGGAAAGAATTGTCCGGAATTTCGTGCGCTCCCTGTGGAATTGTATGCGCTGACGATCCAAGCGCGAACTATTTTATCGGGCAGTCTTCTGTTCCTTGTAAAACATATTCGAGTAAAGGTTCTGCTGCTGATCTTACAGCAGCAGATATCAAGAATGACCTCGAAGGATCGGATTTTTTTATTGAAGGAACTCTCGACAGCCAACGAGCAAGAATGCATGCCCGAATAAATCTGCCCGGTGCATTCAATGTGCAGAATGTGCTCGGTGCAATGCTTGCAGCTTCGGCAGCAACAGGGCTCCATTGGAGCGCATTCATACCCTATCTTCCGAAGCTCAAGCCTGTGCGAGGCAGAATGCAGCGTATCATTGCAGGTCAGCCATTTGATATAATCATCGATTATGCCCACACGCCATCCTCGTTCAAGGAAATCCTGCCCCCGCTGCGGAGCACAACAAAAGGTAACATTATCTGCGTATTCGGCTCGGGTGGTGAACGGGACAGAGCCAAGCGTCCTCAGCAAGGGCGCATCGCCGCGGACTACTGTGATATTGTCATTCTCTCGGATGAAGATCCTAGAGGCGAAGACCCGCAGACTCTGCTCGAAGAGATTGCTGCCGGCTGCCCGGAGCTGCCCAGAGGCGAACGCTTGTTTCTAATTCCAGACCGGCCTGAGGGAATACGCAAGGCTTTTTCGCTCGCCAAATCGGGCGACCTGGTTTTGCTCCTTGGTAAAGGCCATGAAAACTCTATTATTTATGCAGATCGAACCATACCGTACGATGAAGAGGCAACCGCCTTGTCGATCCTCGCGGAAATGGGCTTCTGCAAAAAAGGAAAAGCATGATGAAGACAATCGCTATCTTGTATGGCGGCAGGTCCGGAGAGCATGAAGTCTCGCTCATTTCTGCGAGCAGTATCATTGCATACTTGGAAAAGAGCAAATATCGGGTCTTGCCCATAGGGATCACAAAAAAAGGCGAATGGTATCTTCAGCACTTGCCTGCGTGGGCCTTTATACCTCCCGAGAAGGGTATAATGCGCTCCCTCCCTGCTATCGAACCAGGGGAGCGTGTTGTTGCAGTGCCGGGCGACGGTCTTTGGGTCGAGCAGACAAAAGGCCTTGAAAAGCTCGACATCGATATCGTGTTTCCGGTTCTGCATGGTACATTTGGCGAAGATGGTACGGTGCAGGGCTTGCTCGAAACTGCGGATCTGCCGTATGTAGGCGCGGACGTGCTCGGTTCAGCGGTCGGCATGGACAAGGAAGCATCCAAACGGCTGTGGCTGTCGGCAGGCCTGCCAGTTGTCGATTACATCTCTGTTGGTGAAGAAGATATTGCAAATGGGAATCTTCAGGCACTAACCCGCAGAATCGAAACGCGGTTTGGCTGGCCCTGTTTTATAAAACCATCATGCGCTGGTTCATCCGTCGGTATCTCGAAAGTGAGCCATCCTGACATGCTCAAGAATGCGGTAGCTTCAGCGCTTCGCTGGTCAGAGCGAGCCCTTGTCGAAGCCTATGTCGAAGCCAGAGAAATCGAATGTGCGGTGCTGGGGAATGAACATCCTGTTGCATTTCCTCCTGGCGAAGTCGTCCCTTCTCACGAATTCTACGATTACGAAGCGAAATATAAGGATCCAAACGGCGCAACGCTGCTGATTCCCGCTCCTCTCGCTGAAGAAACAAAAACCAGGATAATGAGCCTGGCAGTTGCAGCCTATAAATATGCGTCGATCAAGGGCATGGCTCGCGTCGATTTTTTTGTGGAGAAACTGACTGGTGCTGTTTTCCTGAACGAGATCAATACTATCCCGGGTTTTACAGCTATTTCAATGTATCCGCAAATGTGTATACAGGGAGGACTTGCGTATCCTGATCTGCTCGACAGGCTTATCGAATTGGGTCTTGAAAACTATGCCAAAAAGAGAGCACTCGAATACGATTTTTCCAGAGCATAAGCATCGCGCAATCCGGTTTATTTGCATAATTATTTATAATATTGCTAATTATTATTAGCACTTCCAAGCAAAAACAACTCAGGGTATAATGAAAACAAGCTCTGTCTTGAGTTTCTATTCCTAAAGGAGGTTTTTCATGAATTCCCAAGATTACATCGCCCTGGACAATCGGTATGGTGCGCACAACTACCATCCGATTCCGGTTGTCATTTCGAAAGCCAGGGGATGCAAAGTATGGGATCCTGAAGGGAGAGAATATTATGATTTTCTTTCCGCTTATTCAGCAGTCAATCAAGGGCACCTGCACCCTCATATTGTCGCTGCAGCAAAGGCTCAGCTTGAGCAGGTCACGTTGACTTCGCGGGCCTTCCATAACGACAAGATGGGTCTGTTTTTGAAAAAACTCTGCGATTATACCGGATATGAAAAAGCGCTTCCCATGAATACCGGTGTCGAGGCTGTGGAAACCGCGCTCAAGGCAGCTCGCCGCTGGGGCGCTGAAATAAAAGGTATCGAAAATGGCAAACAGAATATAATTTGCGCTGCAGGGAACTTCCATGGGAGAACACTCACTGCGGTTTCTATGTCCAGCGATCCAGAATCATACGTGAATTATGGACCATATGTACCTGGCTTTGTCAGAGTACCCTTTGGTGATGCAGAAGCGGCTCGTGCGGCTATCGATAAGAATACCGTCGCGATCCTCGTAGAGCCGATTCAGGGAGAAGCAGGCGTCGTGGTGCCCCCTGATGGATATCTTTCCGAGCTTCGCACGATTTGCACTGAAAATGGCATTCTGCTCATCTTCGATGAAATTCAGACTGGTTTCTGCCGCACTGGCAGACGTTTTGCNTGGCACTACGAAGGTGCGCGGCCTGATATCATGTGCCTTGGCAAGGCCCTTGGTGGTGGTATCATGCCCATTTCCGCCATAGTTGCCGATCATGAAATTATGGATGTATTCACGCCGGGTACCCACGGCTCGACGTTTGGCGGCAATCCTCTTGCCGCTGCGGTTGGCGTTGCNGCAATCGAAGTGCTTGAGCGTGAGCACCTCGAAGAAAATGCCTATCGGCTTGGAGAGCGCTTCAGAAAAGCCGTGCGCGCAATCTCCTCGCCCAAAATTCGCCTTGTACGCGGTAAAGGCCTCCTCAATGCAGTAGTATTCGAAGAAAATTTCGATGCATATCCANCCTGCCTCGCGCTGAAAGAGAACGGCATCCTTGCAAAGCAGACACATGGAAATATTATCCGCTTTGCACCGCCGCTCGTCATTACTGAAGATGAACTCGAAGATGCGCTCGCCCGGATTACTGGAGTTCTAGCTTCTGTATAGGCTATGTATAGGCTATAGAGAAGAAACTTCAAGAGATTGCGTATGCTCAAACGTTTGTACATTGTAGCATTCATTGTAGCATTTGCCCTTGCAGCATGGCTGGTCGCGCTCCAGCGTCAGGAAACGCTTCAGGCTTCAATCCCGATAGAAAACCGGACCGTTATGCTTGAATCTTCCAATGATAAAAGCCAAGCCCAGGCACAAAGCGGCCTCCAGCAGAGAGCACGGATTGCTCCTGTGCCTGAAGAAATCTTTCTCAAAACGATTGATCTCAATCTCGATGATGACGAATATTTCGAACAGGTTATCATCTCCAAGAAAAGCGCATCCAGCCAGGCTCTTTCCATCGTTATCGCAAAGTTTTCTCCGACATTGGGTATCTATTCCCGCTATTTCGAAGGTGAAATTGCCGCAACCAAATCGGACAGCATCATCGTTCAGCCGGAAGATGTAACGGGTGATGGAATTGCCGATCTTGTAGTTCAGGGGCTCGATGCATCGAACAACCAGACTCTCACCATTTTCCGGCGGCTTTCTAGCCGAGGCTATGCAAAAGTGTTTTCCGGCCGCGGTACATCGGTCGCTTTGCAGGAAAATACCGAAGCAGATAAAGCCCGAGCTGCCTCGATTATTCTCGAAACGCGTGAAATCAGATCGAATGTGGTGCATCAAAGCAAGTATACATGGAACNACAGATTATCGACATTCGAAAAGACATCTGAGATTGCGCTCGATCAGAAAGCTAGGCCGACTTTTGCCGGGCCTACCGGTACGGATGTCGGATCCTTTCTTTCCTGGCTGGATAGACTCTGGACGAATTCCGAAAACACGGCCGACGCACGCTATTTTTATCTGAATGCACAAAATCAAGAACTCATTTTCAGTGACCAGCAAATTCAGCAGCGATGGTTAATGAAGAGCTCGGAGCGAAACGGTAATCGTCTCTACATTACCTGCAGTACTTCCGAATCGAGCGACCTTGATCGCGTAGTTGTGATCGAAGCGCGTGCGGAAAATGAAATTGCAGTTTCTGTCATGGATCAGCAGATTGCCACATTCCATCGCGATGAAGGGTGGTCCAGCATATATCGAACCGCCTCAATTCTCAGCGCGGTCGCATCGGCACGCGCAAAGGCACCTCAATTCGATTTCAGCCAGCTGTTCGGCCGCTATCTCGGCGATGAAGGCTCTGTGCTTGTGCTGAATCCGGCCAAAAGTATCCTTGTCATTAAAGGAAAGTATCGTGAGGGAATTGCGCGCCTTTATGAATATGACGGGCGCCATGTGCTCGATTTTTTGCAGATACAACCGAATGGACTCGCAGGCGAGCGCTGCTTTTACAGCATATCCATCGAGCAATCAGAAGATGGTTCTGTCGAGCGCCTTCAGCTTGAACCAGCAGCTGTGAGCGCAGATGGGGTCTCCATTTCTTACTTGTCGCCGTATATTTTCAAAAAAACCAGCTAATGCAGCTCGATGCCAGCAAGGCACGCACAATTATGGCTCCACGAGATATGACTCATATCCCTGATCTTTCAGCATCGATTGCGTTTTCTGCCAATCGTCGTTCGCAGCGACATGCACAGACCAGCGCAGTTCGTTATTCGAATTTTTCGTTTCGACAATGCGGGTCTGATAACCCTTTGCACTCAAATTTCTCGAAAGGTGTTCCGCATTTTCCTTGGCGGAAAAGTAGCCGACCTGGAGCCATTGTCCGGGTCCATTTTTGCCGTTATCCTGCTTTGCCAGGTTTTTTTGCGCTGAGTCTGCCAAAATCGTTGGAGAACCAAGCCAGCTGATGCCAACCGACAGAATGAGAGGGGCGGATGAAAATACCTTGCCTTGAATCATGTCCGCTTCTATAGATAAAGGGAATTCCTTGAGAATGCTCGAATTCGCTGTGCCGTACAGGCCAAAATCGGCAATATATTTCAGAAATAGAATTTCTCTTCGCGATTGAGGATCTTGTGTGCTGGACAATGCCTGATTGGCTGCGGTGGATGCTTTGGAATAATCGCCATCGAGGAGCGATATCCATACAGCGGCAATGTCGTGCGACTCGCGGGAAAGCGACTCACTTTTCAAAAGCTGCAGTACTGTTTTCTGATCTCCAGCCATAATAGCAAGACGAAGAGCCTGCATTGTATATTTTTATCCAGGCCGGCGGCTCTTGCATACCACGTTTTCGCATCATTTATTTGACCCAAAAGCAAATACATCCCACCGAGCGTTCCCCTCAGCTCTGCCTTGAAAACCGCTGGAACCTTTGATTCGAATTCTTCACAAAGCGCAATGCTGTCGCGAACGGGAAGCTGTGTAATAGCTGCCTTCAGCACAGTTGCAAGCGAATCGGCCGTTTTGGCCGAGGATGCTGCCTGCCGTGCCTGCGAAAGATTGCGATATGTTTGTCCCCATGCAGAAAAAGCGATAAGCAAAAAAAGAAAAACAAGATATGGACGAGGCCGCCAGAAATTTCCTGTTCTATCTCTTGTTTTTCCGCGCATGCTCACACTTCTTCGCCTCTGAAAGTGTTGCCAGAAATCGATACAAGCTTTACGCGGGCAAACTGACCGATTCTGCTCTGCGGAGCAGATAGCACGACCATCTCGTCACGCGCGGTCCTTGCCAGCACTTCTTTTTTCGACCGTCTCGAAACGCCCTCTATGAGGACTTCGTCAATCTGCCCAAGCCGTTCCCGCATGAGTACCGAGGTAATCTCCTTCTGAAGTGCAATGACACGCGCCAGCCTTTGCTTTTTTATCGCATCCGGCACTCTGTCCGGCATCGATGCTGCTGGAGTCCCTGGCCTAGCGTTGAAATGATACATGAATGAATAGGCAAATCTAACCTGGCGCATCAGGTCAAGCGTTTGCTCGGCATCGTCTTCGGTTTCCCCCGGGAACCCAACAAGAATATCGGTCGAAAGCGTAAGATCAGGCATTGCCGCTTTCAGCCTGTCCACGAGAGAAAGATAATATTCGCGCGTGTATTTGCGATTCATGCGGGCAAGGACTGCATTTGATCCAGACTGTACAGGGAGGTGGATATGACGGCAGAAAATCGGATCTTGGGCAATAGTATCAATGAGAGAATCAGATAGGTCCTTCGGATGGCTCGTCAGAAAGCGAATCCATCCAATTCGCCCCTCAGAATTGCTAGACTGCCTGTCATGCAGGTGCTGGGCGATGAGCTTCAGAAGCCCTGGGAAATCGAGAGCATGGCCCTGTTCATCCCAGCAGTACGAATTTACGTTCTGCCCCAGCAGCGTAATCTCACGCACGCCGAGATCTTCAAGCTGATCGATTTCTTTCAGAATGTCAGAAGGATTCCGGGAAATTTCCCTGCCGCGGACATACGGCACAATGCAGTAGGAACAAAAATTATTGCACCCATGCATGATTGGAACAAAAGACCGGAACGCGCCCGGCTCGTGATAGCTCGCTCCGAATACATAGGAAGGTGTTTCCTCAAGCACATCGATTTTTTCGCCCTTTGCAACAAGATCGAGCATAAGTCCGAATGATTGCTTCTGAAACGTGCCGAGCACATAGTCGACGCCGGGAGCTTTCTTCTGAATTGCACCTTTATGCTGTTCAGCCATGCATCCGACAACCGCCAGCGTAAAAGCTCGTTCCTTTTTTCGCGCCGAGAGCTGGCTAATCCTGTTCCATGCCCTGTTTTCAGCTGTTGTTCTCACGGTGCATGTATTCAAAATCACGAGATCGGCATCCTGCTCTGAAACACGCTTCCATCCATGCTCGCGCAGAGTGGCTTCCATTGCGGCCGATTCAGCCTTGTTCATCTCGCAGCCATATGTCTCTATGTGATATTGCTTCATTTCTTGCTTTTGAGGCCTTTCAGGAAGCTTATGAGGTTGAATATTCCGAAACCAAGAAAGCCTATTCCTCCAAGAGACAGCAGTGAATGTGCAACCCCTGGTATGAATAAAGTTGTAAGGCCTGCAATGCCCGCAGCTGCTAGCACCGTACCCGACGCCTTGTCTGTCTTCGACTTTCCAAAAAGCCCTATGGCGCCCAATCCCACAAGCCCTGCAGAGATAACAGTACCAACCACGGGAATGCCAAGAAGGGCATTTACACCCAGCATCCCCAATCCGGCCGCAGTCGACATGACAGCTTTGGTACCTTTGTCTGTCAGATTTTTCGGATCTACCGGCAAATTGCTTTCCATATCAATCCCCCGCTCTTATTGCGAATCAAGCATAAATGAATCGATCTTGCCATGTTCCTCATGTACCGGCTCGATTTTCGACCGTTCGCTTTTTTCGACATACGCATATGCAGAATGATTGTGTATGCTCTCGAAATTTTCGGCTTCGACAGAAAACCACGGGAATCTGTTCAATGCATCAACTTTCGAATACACCTCGCGGACGACATCTTCAACGAACCTCGGGTGGCTGTAAGCTTTTTCAGTGACGAATTTTTCATCCTCGCGCTTGAGAAGCGTAAAAAGCTCGCTGGAACCTGACTCTTCCACAATTCTGATAAGATCCTCAAACCAGAAAAATGGCCCCAGGGAAACTTGAAGCGTAACAAGACCCCGCTGATTATGTGCGCCGCCGTCCGATATCGCTTTGGAACAAGGGCAGACTGTTTGTACCGGCACGATTACTCCAGCAATGAATCGATGCCCTTTTTCGGAACAGCTCGCTTCATAGAAGCAATCATAGCTCATAATCGCCGTCTGCCCCGACACAGGAGCAGCCTTGTTTATAAAGTAAGGAAAGTGAATATCCGTATAGGCACTCTGCGCATCGAGTTCTGTGCGGATTTTCCGGAGCATGCGGATGACGTTGGGCATCGAAAGGTCGTGCCGATATTCATCGAAAACCTCGATGAACCTGCTCATATGCGTTCCCTTCAACTCGTGAGGAAGATCGGCGTACAGATTCACAACAGCCGTCGTATGCTGATATTTTTCTGTTTTATCAAGAAGCGTAATCGGATAACGCAGCCCCTTGACGCCTACTTTCTGAATCGCAATGTGCCTATCATCCTGAAATGACTGTACGTCGACCATAATCTCTGCCTTTACCATAATTCTGCAGCGGCTTGAATTGGTGCCGTCGTGCAATTGATGCTGTCACAGGGCAATACCTGTAATCCGCGATGCCGCATCGATTGTATTCGAAAGGAGCATTGTAATCGTCATAGGCCCTACTCCGCCCGGCACCGGTGTAATCCATCCAGCGACTTTCGATGCCTCTTCAAAATCGACATCACCACACAGACGATAGCCTTTCTTTTTCGTCGGATCAGGCACGCGATTGACGCCTACATCGATAACACAAGCCCCTGGCTTTATCATGTCGACCGAAACCAGCCCGGGCTTGCCTGCGCATGCTATGACAATATCCGCTTCTTTTACATGCGCGGCAAGATCTCGAGTCCCTGTATGGCAGACAGTAACCGTTGCATTCACCGATTTCCGAATGAGAAGATTGGCGAGTGGCTTGCCGACAATATTCGAGCGGCCGACAACGACAGCCCGAGCACCACTGGTCGGGACGCCGCTGCGCTTGAGTAGCTCGATAATCCCGAGGGGCGTGCACGGAATATAGCATGGCTCTTCGAGCAGCATTCTTCCTAAATTTATCGGCGTAAAGCCGTCTACGTCCTTTGAAGGGTCAATCGCTCCTATCACGCGGCGCTCGTCGATATGGCGCGGCAGAGGAAGCTGGACCAGTATGCCATGGACCTTTGGATCGCGATTGCATTCTGCAATCTTTTCCAGAAGCACCGACTCAGGGACATTTTCAGGAAATCGTGTCTCGAAGCTCTGGATACCGATCTCCTCGCACGCTTTTTCCTTTGCAGTCACATATGATACCGATGCAGGATTTTCGCCGACAAGGATTACCGCCAAGCCGGGGATGATTCCCGCCGTTCGCAGTGCCGAAACCTTGCCTACAAGTTCGCTTCGAATTTCTTCCGCAATCTTTTTGCCATCGATTAATATTGCTGACATATTTCCTCCACGCATGAAGATACCATATTTATTCTTGTTCGTCATCGCGCATTAAGGTCTTCGAAGAAATCGCGATATTCTTTGCTCCACGCTGCAGCAGAATCTTGAGGCAGAATCAGGCTGAATGCAAAATGGACTCCCCTTTCCATATCGAAAAAATATCCGGGCTGCACGGCAATGCCTTTCTCCGATAACAAAAGAGTTGCCGCTTTTTCTTCATCCACATATGAAGGGCTCTCGACGAGCGCAGTCCAACCTCCTTGACAGGCAAGCACGCGGTGAGGGCTTTCATCGAATTCCAGAATCGAACGATATATTGCGTAATTTTCGCTTATCCGCCTGCGCATTGCTCCCTGAAATGCATCTTCAGAGGCCAACAGCCGCGGCAGGGCATTCATAATGGGTGTACCGGCTGAAAGAAATGTATCCGCAATAAGCTCAAGCCGCCTTTTCGCGCGGCTATGGAGCGTGCCGGGGCCAGACACACAGATCCATCCCAGTTTCATCTGCGGCATGCCCAGGCGCTTGGAAAGCCCGTCAAGTACAAAGGTCAAAACCCGCTCCTCCCCTATAAAACTTGCGCGCTCTATTGAATCGGATAACGGAAAATCGAAAAAGACTTCATCCACAATGAGCGCCAGCTTATAATGCTCACATAGCTCCAGAATTGCTGCACGTTCCGGGGCGCGGATGTACGACCCTGTCGGATTGTTCGGATTGATGACGATAATTGCCTTGGCGCGCCTGCCCTGTTGTGTTTCGAGATACCTCCCGATCGAAGCAACATCGATATGCCAGCCTGATGGATGTGAGTATTCAAGGGGATATGCGTGGGTCTGAACACACTCCAGCATCGCAAGGTGCTCAAAAAGCGGATATCCCGGTTTGGGAATAAGCACGATATCACCGGGATCGCACAAAAGCTTGAAAAGCCATGCNTACCCTTCTGATGTAGAAGCACAAAAAAAGAGATTGTCCGGAGAAATAACCCGCCCTTTTTTAGCGTAATGCATTGACAGCGCCTCGCGAGCATTCACAAGCCCTTGAGGCTCAGGGTCATAGATGCAATTCGCTTCTGCATCGAGCATACAGAATTCGCTGCTGCGCGCAAGTCCGACCTTCGTAGGATTGCTCTGCGATAGTTCTTTTATAGTTTTGTGGTTGGCACGATATTGTGCGCGAATCCTTGCGAGCTCGTTTGGTTCGACATCACCCATATCTGATCGGCTTGAGAATAGACTTCGCATTGTTCTGTTGTATCCCAGGTTCAGAAATGTGGCAATCTATGTGCGGCAATCATGAGCTAAAAGATATATTTTTATTTTTTGGGGAGGCCTGCTCTTGACAATATTAACATTTTTATATATATCTTTATATATATTGGAGGTTGCAATGAAACTTGTCATAATCGGCGGCGTAGCGGCAGGCGCAACGGCAGCTGCACGGGCGCGCCGTTTGGATGAAAATGCAGACATCACTATTCTCGAAAAAGGCCCTTATGTTTCGTTCGCAAACTGTGGGCTGCCCTATCGCATTTCAGGCGATATCAAGAAGCGCGGCCATCTGATTCTTCAGACTGCAGAGGGGTTCTTTGCTCGCTATCGAGTCAATGTCATGCTGAATACCGAAGCAATAGGAATCGACAGGCAGAATAAAACAGTACGGGTCAGAACCAAAGATGGCGAATCCGAAGTTCCCTACGATAAGCTAATCCTTGCACAGGGAGGAAGCCCCATCCGTCCGCAGATCGAAGGTTTGGACAGCCCAAATGTGTTCAATCTCTGGACTATACCCGATACCGACAAAATCGAGGCATTCATAAAAGAACATGCGCCCAAGCATGCGATTGTCGTAGGCGGCGGCTTTATTGGCCTCGAGGCTGCCGAAGCATTCCAGAAACGCGGAATTTCGACAACAATAGTCGAGCTTATGAGCCAGCTCATGCCGCCCGCCGATCCTGAATTCGGCACTCAGATTGCTGAAGCGCTCGGTGAACATGGGGTCGAATCCATAACTGGCAAATCGGTCGTNCGTATCGACTGGAATGCCCGCACTGCTACCCTGAACGATGGCAGCATTCTTCCGGCAGATATTATTCTGCTCGCTGTCGGTGTGCGTCCGAATCTCGAGCTTGCCAAGCAGGCGGGGCTCGAAATTGGTTCAAGCGGCGGGCTCGTCGTGGATGAATTCCTCCGGACCAGCGATTCAGAAATCTATGCAGCCGGCGATATGATCGAAGTCATCCGCAAGCCAGACGGAGCAAGAGTCCGCATTCCGCTTGCAGGCCCCGCCAACAGGCAAGGCCGAATTGCAGCGACCAACGCTCTTGGCGGATCCATGATATACTCGGGGGCGCTTGGTACCTCGGTCGTCAAGGTAATGGATTACACATTCTCCATGACAGGGCTCACCGAAAAAGCAGCTGCTGCAGCGAAGATCGATGCGCGCGCAGTCACCATTCACAAAGCGCACCATGCCACCTACTATCCCGGCTACGAAGATCTCAGCCTCAAGATTGTCTATAGAAAAGAAGATGGCAAAGTTCTCGGCGCACAGGCCTTCGGAAAAGAAGGTGTCGAAAAGCGGATCGATGTNCTTGCTGTTGCTGTCTATGCNGGCTTGACGCTGCAGAATGTCGCTGAGCTCGATTTGTCTTACGCGCCGCCCTATTCCAGCGCAAATGACCCCATGCAGATGGCGTCATTTGCCGCCCTCAACGACTTGCAGGGATTCTCGAAATTTGTCTCAGCCCAGGAAGCCATAGCCCTCATCAAGCAAGGCTCAGCAAAAGTACTAGATGTGCGAACTTATGTCGAATACCTTAANGGCCACATCAAAGACAGCATGCACATTCCGCTCGACGAGCTGCGTGACCGGATCGAAGAAATACCTGACGAGGACATTCTTATCGTTTCCAAAGCTGGCTTCGAAGGTCATCTTGCGTACCGGCAGCTTTCCCAGCATGGGAGAAATGCCATCCGCTACATTACAGGCGGTTACATGAGTTTAAGGCTTCTCAAAGAAGCTCAGAATATAATTGAAGAAGGAGAATGAACCATGGCACTCAATCCAGTCGAAGAGCTTATCAAAAATGGAGCTGTTGTCGTCGATGTGCGAACCGAAGAGGAGTTCGAAGAAGAGCACTATCCAAATGCAAAATGCATTCCGGTAAACGAGATCATGCAGCGCGCGAACGANATCGGCCCAAAGGACAAACCCGTGGTGCTCTACTGCGCGTCGGGAGCGCGTTCTGCATATGCTGCAAGAATTCTGAAATCCCTCGGATTCTCAAAGGTTATCAATGCCGGTGGGCTCTACGACATGCCCGAGCCTTTGGAGGTTGAAGAAGCATAACCTGGTTTTGATGTATTGCGCGCACAAAGGCTGTGTCATTGAATCAGCCGCCAGAAAGCTGCCTCCGGCACCCCGAAGGCAGCTTTTTATGCATAATTTGCCACGGCGAATGGCACAATGCCGAACTATACGCACCCCGAAGGCAGCTTTTTTATGCCTCATTTGCCGACGCGGATTGCCTGCCATGCAGCATTGTATTTTTCGAGATCAGCGCCCACATCCTTCTTGAGCTCACAATTGCGCAGGTCTTCCGGCCGGTACCAGGATTCTCCCTTTTTAAGCGCACGAGCCGGAACATTCACGGTGGACGGAAAGCCAAAATAATCGCAGAACTCAGCATATATCTCGGGGCGATGAATGAAATCGATGAATTTCAGGGCCAGGTCCTTGTTCTTCGAACCCTTGAGAATGACCATGGAATCGAGATAGCTGGGGCCGCCTTCTTTTGGTATAAAAAAGTCTACATCTTTCCACTTCGCCTTGTCGACTTCGGCAAAAATCGACTCAGCATACCCTTGCGCAACCCAGACTTCGCCCGCGGCAAAGCTCTTCGCAAAAGCTTCTGCATCGAACTTGAGGAGGTTCGGTTTCCATACATTGTTGATGAGATCGCGCGCTGCATCGATTTGTTTCTGATCAACAGTATTCACCGAATATCCAAGATACTTGAGGGCATCACCCATTACTTCGCGCATGTCATCGAGCATGACCATGCGGTTGGCAAGGTCTTTGCGTGCAAATATCGACCACGATTTATCATAGTTCTGGACCTTGGTTTTGTTGACCGCAACACCGGCTGCCCCCATATAATAGGGGATGGAATATTGATTGCCCGGATCGAAATCGCAGAGAGCAAGCACAGCAGGATCGATATTGCCGTAATTTTTGAGTTTGGATTTGTCAATCTTCTCGAGCATGCCTTCTTTGATCATAATCGATACATAATCGCCGGAGGGAAAGGTAATGTCATAATTGGAGCCGCCCGCTTTGAGCTTTGCAAACATCTCCTCGTTCGATGCAAAGGTATCATAGACAACTTTGACGCCATATTCTTTTTCGAATTTCTGAATCACGGAATCTGGTGTGTAATATGTCCAGTTGAAGATGTATAAAGTTTTTGACTTGCCGCTCCCCCCGCACCCGCTCAAAACGAGCAGCATCGAAACGAGCACAAAACCCAGGAAGTCCAGCAAACCTTTTCGCATCCTTTCCATATTCAACCTCCATCAGATAATATCGCATATTGTATAATTATCGCGCGGCAAAAACCTTGAGAAAATTCCGCATTGGATAGATTAGAATGACCGTCCCCGCGACCATGACCGCGGAGAGTGCGTTGATCACTGGAGAAACGCCAAAGCGAATCATCGAGTAGATATAGAGCGGTAATGTTGTTCCTCCTGGACCTGTCACGAAAAATGTTATGACAAAATCCTCGAGCGAAAGTGTCACCGCTGTTAGAAATGCACTGAGAATACCCGGCAGAGCCATTGGGAGAATAATTCTGAAGAGAATCTGCATTTCATTCGCGCCCAGGTCTCTTGCAGCTTCGACAATGCTTGGATCCGATTCTTCCATTCTGGCTGAAACAAGCAGATATACAAAGGGCAGATTGAAGGTCGTATGCGCGATCCACACAGTTGCCAGGCCTAGTTTGAGGCCAACGCCTGCAAAGAAAATGAGCAGCGACACCCCAACGACAATTTCGGGCAGAATCATCGGTACAAAACTCATTGTCGATACAAAGCTCTTCAATTTGAAGGAATAGCGGGCTGTCCCTACCGCTGCGAGCGTTCCGATTATCGTCGACATCAGGGCAGAACCAAATGCGATGATGACGGAATTAAAAAAGGCTCTCCACAGCTCGGGCGATGCCATCACAAGTTTTTGGTACCATTCGAAAGAAAAGCCCTGCCAGGTTGCTTGGCGCCCTGAGTTGAACGAATACAGCACGAGCACAAACAGAGGGAGAAATAGAAAGCCGACAACAACCCAGTAGATCACGTTCGAGAAGGAGGAACGGGCCGGCATGAATTTTCTTGCTGCTGCACCTCCCCTGCGCAGCATCCTTCTCGTTCTCCAGAGAATTGCAATCCGTATTGCCTTGGGTTTCTTGGGAACATGCATGGCGGCCTACCTCCTGCCCGAAGGAACAGGGATTGCAAGCCCCGGGTCCGCATCGAACACCTGCTTCTGTTCACGTGGTTTACGCATCGCAATAAGGAAAACCAGGCCCGTCGTGAGAATCGTGACCGTCATTGAAATGGCGGAAGCGAGCGGCCAGTTGCGCGTCTTCGTCAATTGGTCTGCAATGATATTCCCCAGCATATACGAATCTTTGCCGCCGATGAGAAGTGGAACCGCGTATGCTCCAAAAATTGGAACGAATGTAAAAAGACCTGCAGTAACAAGCCCGCTTTTGATGTTGGGCAGCAGAATGCGCACATAGGATTGGAAACGCGATGCACCGAGGTCCCGCGCAGCATCGAGCAGGGTGAAATCGAATTTGTCGATGGTCGAAAAGAGAGGCAGTATGGCATAAGGAAGATACATGTAGACAAGCACAAGTATCACCGACGTCTGATTGTACAGAAATTGTATGCTTTCATTGCGGAGATGCAGAGCGCGGAGGATATCGTTCAAGAAACCTTCGTTGCCTAGAATTGCGATCCATGCATAGATGCGTACCAGAAAATTTGTCCAGAATGGCACGATGACAAGAAAAAGACGCATGGCCTGGTTCCGCGAGCGCGCGATGCTGTAACCGCAGGGCAGCGCGATTAGCAGGGTCAGGATTGTTGCGATGACCGATATCTTCAGTGTCCGCCATGTGACGATGAGTATATTGGGGTTGGCCATCGCAGCATAGGCTTCGAGGCTGAATTGCGGTTCGACTCCGCCATACAGGCCCTTTTTCAAAAACGAATATGCAATAATGATACCAAGGGGCGCTGCAAAAAAGACAAGCAACCATACAATCTGCGGCAATGAATAGTACAGGCCGACTTGCTTTCTCATTGTCCGTGCATCTCCACAATCACCATGTCCGAGGCACTGAATGAAAGATATACTTCATCTTTCCATTCTATGTCGGGGATGCCTTCTGACCAGTTGGCATGCTGTCTGTATACCGTTACCATCATGCCGGTATCGAGCTGGACAATATATTTTGTCTGAAAGCCCGAATAGATTGGTTCAGCAACGATGCCATGCAGCACATTGATGCGTCCGCCATTCGTATTGGGCAAATCTGCGGAAATTCGGATTTTCTCCGGCCGGATGGTAGCCAGCACAGTCTCGCCGGGCTTTGCATCGGTTTCATCGTCGACAAACATTGGGCCAAGACCATCCACTTCGCCATAAATCCTTGTGCCATCGATTGATACTATCTTTAGGCTGAAAACATTGGTCTCGCCGATGAAGCGGGCGACAAATTCGGTTGCCGGGTTTTCATAGATTTGTCTCGGCGTGCCTATCTGCAATACTTCGCCCATATTCATTACCGCAATGCGATCCGACACGGAAAGTGCTTCCTGCTGGTCGTGCGTGACATAGATGAAAGTAATGCCGACCTTATCGTGGATTGCGTCGAGTTCCATAAGCATGTGCTGTCGGAGCTTTGCATCCAGGGCCGACAATGGCTCATCAAGAAGCAGAATCGACGGTTCATTGATGAGGGCTCTCGCTATGGCCACACGCTGCCGCTGCCCTCCCGAAAGCTGCGACGGCTTTTTCGCCGCGTGCATTTCGAGCTGAACCAGCGAGAGGTAGCGCATGACCTTTTCGCGCACGAGCTGTTGAGGAATTTTCCGAATGCGCAGAGGAAAGGCGACATTCTCGAAAACGCTGAGGTGAGGAAAAAGCGCATAACTCTGGAATACGGTGTTGCAATGCCGCTTGTCGGGAGGCAGGCCGATAACATCCTGACCTTCTATGGCTATCGTTCCACTGTCCGGATCCTCGAAACCTCCGATTAACCGCAGTACTGTTGTCTTGCCACAGCCAGATGGCCCGAGCAAGGAGAAAAATTCCCCTTTCGAAATCGAAAGGCTGACATTTTTCAGTGCCTGAAAAGAGCCGAAAAACTTGGATACACCCACGATGTCAACATCAGCGCCTTTCATCCCCCAGGCTCCTTGTACGTAATAAATCAACGCAAGGTATAGTACGCCTTTACCCCTTGGTCAATACTGATTCTGCATAATTATGACAAATTTTTCTGAGCTCCGCCCGCACATTCTTCCGAAGATCGGCCATTGCGAACATGCAGAAAATCAACCTTCAAGCACCGAGGAAATGAACCTGTCAAGTTCGGCTTTTTCTGCTTCTGCCTGCTTTTCGAGCACCACGCATTCCTGAGCCAGCTGTGATGTAAAGTTTTCGTCTGCCAGAGCCTTTACGTTGACACGAACATTCATTACCGCGCTCTTTAGCCCGGCATACGCCATCGTGCAGCCAGTGGCTGCATCAGTCACGGAATTTGCGTTGCCTGTTTTTGCTGCTTCCAGGCTGAGTTTCATTGCATCAAGACAAAGGCGAGCAGTATGCAAGGGCACTAATGCTGCCTGCTTTGCCGCCGTTTCGATCGCAGCGTCGCGTATCTTTTTTTGTGCATCACTGGATTTTGGAAGGCGCATCGCATCCATGACTGCGTTGAAAGCCTTTGTATCCTCATCAACTATTTCGAGAAGAGCGCTTTTCAATTCCTGGGCTCGCACTGCAAGCGCAGAGAGCTGCTCAAAAGCGTTCTCGTATCCTTTTTTGCCCACGGTAAGATTGGCATCCATTGCCGCCAGCGCTGCGCCCAGAGCGCCAGCCAGAGCAGCGACAGAGCCTCCGCCAGGTGCTGGTGAATCAGAAGAAACAGTGTCCACAAATGACGCAACCTTCATCGTCGCAAGCGGTCTTATCTCATCCATCGCCCATTCGATAATCTTTTTTTCTGGCTCGAATGGCTGGACAGATCGAAGGCCCAGGGTCTGAACGGCGATTTCGACAAGCTCATGATCCGCAAGGCCGGGGCTTTTGCCCATTTTCTGTCGATAGTACTGCCCACATGCACGGATCGCTTCGAGNGGAATGAGCCCCACAAGTTCGGAACCGGTCACATATACCCCGCGCGCTTCAGCTTCCTCCTTAACTGTATCGAAAACAAGATGCAAAGGCGTTTTGCGAAAATCCAGAAGATTGATCGAAACCTGGGTGCATTGGTATGTATCGATAAACCAGCCTATCGCCCGAACCGCGGCAAGCCTTCCCGGCACCTTGATGGTATTGCCGCTGGAGTCTTTCGTTGTTCGTCCGGCTTCGCGGATAGCCAGCGCGATATCGTTGGCGATTTTCTTGTCNTTGGTATTTAAATTGATATTATAGGCAATGAGAAATTCTCTTGCACCTGTCACTGTTGCGCCCCATCGGGGATCGAAACGGGCAGGGCCGAAATCCGGCTGCCACGCAGGGTCGGAAAGCTTTGCAGCAAGCCCTTCGTACTCTCCCGCTCGAATATCGGCCAGGCTCTGGCGTTCAGGACAAGTTGCAGCTTTTTCATACAAATACACAGGCACATCGAATTCTTCTGCAAGCTTCTGGCCGAAGTCTCTGGCCAGCTCAGCACATTCTTCCATTGAAATGCCCGAAACTGGAACAAAGGGGCACACATCTAGCGCGCCTATACGCGGATGAGCTCCCTTGTGGAAACGCATATCGATAAGCTCCCGCGCAGTTCTTGCAGCTTCCAGTGCAGCATTCTTTACGGCATCCGGCGAGCCGACAAAAGTATAGACTGTACGATTGGTATCGGCTCCAGGGTCGACATCGAGCAAAGAAACACCCGGAACCGACCGTATGGCATTGGCAATTGCTTCAATTTTGGCCCTGTTATTGCCTTCAGAAAAATTCGGCACGCACTCAACCAAAGGCTTCCCCATACGAACCTCCATTCGCATTTTTATATGGGCAGTAAATATTATGCTGTTTCCTGGACCTTTGATTTCGATTTTTTCTCTACGAGAGATGCCAGGATGACGGAACATTCAAAGAGAACGAGCATAGGCAGGGCGAGCAAGATTTGCGATACAACGTCAGGCGGAGTAAGTATTGCCGCCACAATGAATATTAAAAGTACTGCAATCTTGCGAACGGATTTTAATTGCGCAGAGGTGATGATGCCGAGCCCTGCGAGCGCCGTAGTTACAACCGGCAGTTCGAACGCCAGGCCGAAAGAAAGAACGATCTGCCCGACAAAACCAAGGTAATCCCGAATCGATATCATGGGTTTGATTCCTTCGGTACCAAACCCTAGATAGAACCGCATCAAGTAAGGAAGCATGACAAAGAAGCCAAATGCTGCTCCAGCAATAAAAAGCACCGCGCCGAGCAGAAGAGAGAGAAAAATAGCCCTACGTTCCCGCTTTTCTAGACCTGGCCAGATAAACATTCCGACCTCATAAAGAATTATAGGCAAACTCAAAATAAAGCCGGCATAGAGAGAGAGCGAGAGATATGTCATGAACAGATCCGGCGGAGACAGGAACACAAAATCGACGGGCTGTGCAGGCGAAACGAGAAAGGCAGCCAGCTGTTTGGACCAGCCAAAGCAAAGAATAGAAAAACCCAGAAAGAATACAATAATGACTATGAGACGTCTTCTGAGTTCTGCCAAATGCTCGATATACGTCATTGCGGGATAATGAGATCAGCTTTTTGCGGCTTCGTTCTTGTCCGCATCCTTCTGCACTGATTCTTTCGCATCGGAAGGCTTCGCCGGCGAATCCGAAGTTATCGTACTCACCTCTTTGGTGACATCTTCCTGTGTTTTTTTAAATGCCTTGAAGGCTTCGCCAAGCGCCTTGCCGATTTCGGGCAATTTTTTGGGGCCGAAAATTACAAGCGCTATGACCAGAATGAGTATCAGTTCCATTGGACCAATTCTTCCAAACATATATTCCTCCTCCTCAAAATACTTAATAACTATAATCTAGTATCGATAAATAGTCCATGCTCAAGAGCAATCAAGCGAGCTGCATCGAGGGATGCTTGATTATTTATATTACAAAAAATTGCTGTTTGCTTGCCGATATCCCGCAATTCTTCCGCCAAAACAAGATCGCATGATTGTGAAGAAATAAAGCGCTTGAGCGAAGGTTTTGTGCCCGACGTAACAAACGACGCAAGCGTTCCCGCCAGGCTCTTCCGATAAAAGGCAAAAAATGGCTGGAGTTCGCCTTCATATTGGCAGGCAATTATATCCGCTTTGCTGGAAAGCGCCCTTTCATACATGTAGCTCGAAAGAGAACGAGAGAAAAAAGGCATATCGACTGCACAAAGATATATCCAATCTGCTCGTGCCCTCATCATTCCTGCAAGAAGCCCCCCGGCAGGCCCCGCACCAGGAATCGCATCTTCAATCTGCTGAATGCCCAGAGGTTCATATATGGCATTTTTTCTGCCGACTATCAGCACTTCTTCGCATGACTGCACAAGCATCTTGGCCAGCGCAAAACCGATGGCCACGCCGCCGATATCGAGGAGCTGCTTATCAATGCCTCCAAATCTGGCACCCCGTCCCCCATTGAGAATGACTGCTGAAAATGCAAGCTTTTCTCTTCCTTCCATATGGCCTTGTCCTGTCTACCGGTCTGCCGTACAGTAATGGCATGCCATCGTTATCAACCTTTCTGCAGATACTGAGGTGGGCTGACTGGGATTCTCCCCCCGCACAGATGAATTGTGCAATGCCATTCGGAGAAATTCTGCAGACAATATGCCAGCTTCTGCCTGTGCTCGACACTGCGCCCGAACGAATGGATCTCGTATCTCCAGACCAGGCAAAAGACCTCCTCGATACTGCAATCCGTCTTTATATTCTTGTCCCATCTATCGTCAATGTGCTTCTAAATTATAAGATTTGTGTCGAACATGGTCTGCCTCTCCATCCTACCGTTTATTACGAACTCAAAGAAGCACGGAAATATCGCATCAGCCATTCATTGGGAGAAATTCAAAGAGCAAATGAACTATATTGGAAATCGATAGATCTTGCGCGTGCATGCTATCGCCTGGACCGGCAGGCGTGTCAGGACCTAGCGAATTTTGCCTCTGAACTTCCTTTTTCCGTAAATTCATTCATCTATACTGCAGTACAGGATAGGTATACCTGGATCGGCTCGCAGCCTTCTCTTCTCACCACACTCGCGGACAAAATCCGCTCATCATCATATGTGCCTCATCTCGTGGTGGCAGCAGCTCATGGTTCGATTATGCCNGCCCTTNTTGTATCGGAATTGTTGCAAGTACCTCTCTATTTTATCAGATTCTCAATGTTCAAACGCCACGATGAAGAACCTATCGTCAGCCTCTCAGATCAGGCGTGGCTTTTCGATTTCCGCGACAAAGAAGTCATTCTTTACGACGAAGATGTAGCAGGCGGAAGAACTTTGGAATCGTTCCTGAAACGGCTTTCGCCTCTTTTCCGGCACGTAAAAACTGCATGCTCGATCCGGCATGCAGGCGCTTCGATACAACCCGATTTTTTCGGGAAAATATGGTGGGAATAGGAGCCTCGTGTACCTCAAGATGTGCCCACTGGCAGGTTGTAGAATAAGGTTTGAGCAAGCGCTGAGATCTACCGATTTGCATAAATTCACAAAATCAGCGCGAAATATTTACATATTATTCAATTCTGTGCTATAATAATTTATAAAATTGGTATTCGCAGGAATGCCAATGTGCTGTCTTTCCTATCAGTAGCGGCGTTGGGGTTTACCTCCTTTTCCCCAGCGCCTTTCTTTTTTCATTCCTCTCTATCAATTTATAGCTTGACTTTTATCGATATGTCTGTTTACTCTATTCTTTGGAATATTCAATTTTTATCATATAAGGAGAATGTTCGCGTATGAAAATGAAACTGAGTTATGCTCCTTCGATTCGCCGTTTGCCTTCGTACCTTCATATTATCCGCAGTTTTCAAAGGACAGGAGAACCATACATCTCTGGCACATGGATTGCCAACGAGCTCAATCTCGAGCCAATCCAGGTGAGAAAAGATCTTGCTATAACCGGTATAGTCGGAAAGCCTAAAAAAGGCTATCCGGTCGAACAGCTGATCTCCGCAATCGAGCACTATCTGGCATGGGACGTCGAGCAAAAAGCAATCATCATAGGAGCAGGCAACCTTGGCTCGGCATTGACAGGATATCAAGAATTCAGAAATCACGGCCTTCATATCGTGGCTGCATTCGACAGCGATCCAGCGAAAGTCGGCAAATCTGTCCATCAAATTCAGATATACAAAATGGAACAACTGAAAGAAATCGTCGAATCGATGAACGTCACGTTGGCTATCCTCACTGTGCCTTCGCCCTATGCCCAATCCAGCTGCGATGCGCTTGTCGCCGCGGGAATCCGCGCTATCTGGAATTTTACGAATGTAAAACTGAAAGTGCCGGAAGATGTGTTGGTTCAGAGAGAAGATCTCTCGTCGGGCTATGCGATCCTGTCCGTAATGATGCGAACCAGGTCCGAACAGCATACCTGACCGCTTTTCAGCGGAACTCACCATGCGCATCCTCGTCATTTCGGGCCAGCGGGAGGCAGGCAAGTCTTCGCTTTGCCGCCGCATTGCAGAATATGCAAAAGCGCGCTCCATTGCGTGCCATGGATGCATCGAAACCTCACTGCGCGGCAAAAAAGGGGTGCCGTATCAGATACGCCTCGTAGATATTGCAAGCGGCCAGGTCTACCTTGCAGCCGAGCGCCCAAAAGACAGAATAGATGTACCATTTCAGTTTTATTTGGAGGCGTTCGCACGCATACGAGCAAGCTATGAGGAATTCATGCATGCGATATCGGCATCGATTCGAACCTCCGCTTCGGAGCAGTTCGGCCAATTGCATAAAAAAGAGATATGCATAATCGACGAAATTGGACCACTCGAACTGGAGCGCCATCTGGGCCATGCTGATTTTCTGAAAATGGTTCTTGATAATCGTCGCTGTGATGTGCTGATACTGACTGTCCGGCCTAGCCTTCAAACTGTGCTCCTTGCGCAATTGAATGAGAATTCTGCGCAGGACGAAGTTTCAATTATCGACATTGATACACAATCGAGGCAGGCCGCGCAAAATGCTGCTCTGTCGTATATCGGACTGGCGTAATATAAGGTTGCACGGTTTAGCTCCCGATGCTAGAATGTTTATATTCGCTATTCTTTGAATTCTTACGAATGATTGAAAAAGAGGTTCAAAAAATGCGTGTAACAACGCGAGGTCTGTATGCTCTGAAGGCAATTCTGACGCTGGCAAAGGCTTCTGACGGACAAACTCCAGTTTCACTGCATCAGATAGCTTCGTTCGAAGGGCTTTCGCCTGTATTCCTGCAGCAGATTTTCTACAGAATGAGAAAGGCGGGGATCATCCAAGCTACTCGCGGCCCTGGGGGCGGCTTCTATTTGAGCAAAAAGCCCGAAGAGATCTCTGTGTATGACATTCTGCTTGCAGCAGGAGAAACTCTTGAAATAGCTCCATGTGCTCCAAAAAGAAGCCGGCTCAAAGCATGCGAGCAATTTTCGTCGTGCGATGCTGGCAAATTTTGGTCTAAAATGGAAATACTTATTATTGAGTATGCTCTTTCAAAACACCTGTCGGATTTCATGACGGCAGGCGGCATCTAGCGCTCGCATCCACTCATTTTTGAGAAGAGGGCAAGCTTCTTATCATTCCTGCGCGACATACTCCAACAGCTGTTCGTATTTCCTTCTATCGATGGTACCATTCTTCAAGAGAACGTCAAATAATTCCTTTACATGAATGAATGCCCTGAGATTCACACCTGCACTGATCATATCCTGCCTTCCCTGCGCACCACGTTCAATCAGGACTACCAAATCTTGGACAATTAGGCCTTCTGACCTGAGAATATCGATGGCCTCGATTTTGCTCGCTCCTGTTGTGATGAGATCATCCAAAAGGAGTATGTGCTCGCCTGCGTGGAATTCTCCTTCGATGCGATTTCCCGTGCCATGTTCCTTGACAGGCATCCGTGGCCAAATCATGGGCTTGCCGATCTCGATGGAGGCAGCGGTAGCAAGGGGTAATCCAGCAGCTGGTATGCCAGCTATTCGGTCATATTCACATTCGGATGCAAGAAAGGCATATGCTTGGGCAGCGATTTTCATTGCGCGCGGGTCCGAGACAAGTTTCCGCAAATCGATATAGAAGGGACTTTTCTTGCCGCTCTTCAATGTGAATTCCCCCAAACGGAAGCAGCCAGTGGAAAGAAGAGCGTCGACAAATGCTTGCTTGAGCTCAGCAATTGCTTTTGGGGCGGCTTTCGCTGCAGGCGCTGCAGCCTGGATATTTTCGATCTTGTTATGTTTGAGCATGGTATCTCGCGCTGTGCGCATTGCATCTCTTAGCGCGGCTGCAGCTTTTGCAGGATCGGATGCATCGGCAATTGAGCGGGCAGCCACGACCAGAATGCCCTTGCCATCGCCTCGCGCACCTGCGGCGAAGGCCAGATCAGCCTGCCCACCCTGGGCTCCAACCCCCGGGCTCAAAAACCACTGTGAAGGAGCAACCGCTCGTACCATGCGCAATGCTTCGAGATCATTCCCTGCAACCACAAGCCCAGTCCTTTTTTGCAGCGCTGCGCAGCGCCTGGCTACTTCGATATAAAGCGGCTTGCCGTCGACAATAATATCCTGCAGAAACCCTGCGCCCGGATTGCTGGTACGGCACAGCACAAATATGCCTTTGTCCTTCCATTCCAGAAATGGATCCAGAGTATCGAGCCCCAGATATGGATTCAGAGTGACGGCATCGGCATGGAACTCGCCAAAGAGAGCTTGCGCATAAGCAGCTGCCGTGCTTGAAATGTCTCCTCTCTTTGCGTCGATGATAATAGGGATTTCTTTTGGTATGCTATCGAGCGTTTTTCTGAGCGCGGCCATGCCTGCCTCTCCAAGTGCTTCATAAAAGGCGATGTTGGGTTTATACGCGGCGGCATAATCTGCGGTTGCCTCGATGATGCGCATATTGCGTTGCAGAGCTTGGTCAGCACAGGCCGCCTTGCCCTTGGCAGCTATCTCCTCGCCAGAAAAGGCGGGGTCAAGCCCAATACAGAGCACAGAATCCTTCGTCTCGACAATGGTCTCAAGGCGCTCGAAAAAATCCATTTTTCCACTCCATGCTGATTATTTTGCCAATTCCAAGTATGCTCCAGTCAAAAATGTAGTATAATGGTAATGATTGAAGTGAGAAAGGAGGTTCTGCTGTGAGAAGACTCGCGCTGTTTCTGGTTTTGCTGACAATCTTGACTCCGGTTTTTGCACAGGACAATCAAAACAAAGGATTTAATCTTGGCATAGTGCTCGGCACCGATCTGCTTCCGGATCCGAAGGCTGTTCCGCCCACGATGGGAAGCTGGACAAAAGTAGGATTTCGTCCCGAGGTCGCATTCGGAAAATTGGCTGTTGGCCTTGATCTGACATTCAGATTCAAGCTTGCATCAGGCAGCACTTCGGCGTTCGAGATCTATGAGCCAGACTGGATTCCACAGCCTGGAGAGACAATACTCGATGTCTATTTGCCAAAGCTACTCTATGTCCGCTATGGGCTCCAGGGCATCGATCCATTCTACTTCAAGGCTGGCTCGATTTCCGATTTCAACCTTGGTAATGGCCTCATCATGGATAATTATTCGAATATGCTCTTCCTGCCGCAACAGCGCATATTCGGCATGCAGATAGGCATAGACGGCAATCTCTTCGGATTCCCATACGTTGGAATCGAAGCCCTTAGCGGGAATCTTGCAAAATTCGATGTCATTGGCGGGCGTGTATATGTTCGCCCATTGGCTTTCCTTGGGAAATCGCTCTTTGGCAGACTGCAGGTCGGCGCTATCGGCGTATATGACAGGGATCCTCTTTTGTATGCCAATGATACTGCGTATGGCACTTCTTTCGGAACATCGAGCCCAACCTATGTGATTGGCGCAGATGTGACGCTTCCTATTGTGCAAGATCCACTTTTCTCTCTTACGACGTTCGCTGAGGGCGCCAGAGAAATGAACAAAGCCATGGGTGCCATGACGGGTGTGCGTGGTCGTCTTCTCGGCTTCATTTCATATGGCTTGCAGCTGCGGTATTTACAGGACAATTTCATACCCGCCTACTTCGATAGCAGCTACGATCGTTACAGAGCCGAGCGTTTTGTGTTCATAAGAGACAACCCCGCCGGAACAGCCTATACGCCAAGCTGGCTTGCATCAGCCGGAGTCGATATTTTCAAATCGCTTATCAATGTACGGGTAACCGTCGATGCCCCGTTCAAAGCATTGCCTTCTCCTGCAACCAGCAATCCTGCAGATTACCCGCACCTGCTTGGAAGGCTCACGCTCAATAAAGGCCTCATTCCGAATTTCAGTATCGGTGCACGCTACGAAAAATATTTCCTCGGCAAAAAGAGCGGCAATATTTTTTCTGACCTTGTCGATCCGAACGATGCTTCCATCGGCATGACCGTCAGCTATTGGGCTGGCGCGGCAGTCGTATCGCTGGACTATATCTATTCGTGGAATCCGACCAAAAACGATTTCGATGTGAGCTCGAGCCTTTCGATTGGCTTTCAGCTATAGCTCGTTTTGGCATTCTTGAGTGAATCGGCCATGGTTTCAGAATCGTGGCTATTCGCCCAAAATGCTGTGCGNNTCAGCAGATTCAGAGCAAAGGCTGCAGCCTCCGGGCTGTGGTCTTTGTTTTTTGGCAAAACATCGCTATCATTGCCTTTATGGGTGTCATTCGGATTCTTCCGCAGGAGACGTCGCGCCGTATTGCAGCCGGAGAGGTAATCGACAGACCTGCATCAGCGTTGCGAGAACTTCTTGATAATGCAATCGATGCAGCGGCAGACGACATTGCAGTCTCAATTGTACAGGGCGGCATCGAGGAAATTAGCGTCACCGATAATGGTTTCGGGATGACAAAAGAAGACCTCGAACTTTCTATTTTGGAGCACGCCACCTCGAAAATCTATGAGCCGGACGATATCCTGAAAGCCCGAACCCTCGGATTCCGCGGCGAAGCCCTCGCTTCGATCGCTGCAGTATCCCGCCTTGAAATCGCAAGCCGGCCGCGCGGCTCGAACGAAGGCTGGCTGCTTCGCAGCCAACCGCTTCAGCCTCCTGCCATTGCTGCCTTCCCATGTAAGGAGGGCACTCGAGTTACGGTTCGTGGCCTTTTCGAATCATATCCTGCACGCAAGCAATTTCTCAAAAGACCGCAGAGCGAGGCTCTGCTCTGTCGTACCACGTTCATCGAAAGGGCTCTGTCGCATCCGCAGCTTACCTTCCGATGGCAATCCGCAAATGATGCAGAAGTGTTTTTGCCTGGCTCGCATGCAGCGCGGATTGCCCGCTGCTACCCCGATTTGGCGCATGCCCCTCTGTTCGACGCCGAAGCCGAGGNGCAAGGCCTCCATATTCATATCGTGTATGCGGACATATCCGTGTATCGCAGAGATCGCAAATACATTCAGGTCTTTGTCAATAGAAGAAAAGTCCCTGAATGGGGTGTGCTCAGCCTTGTTGAATACGAATTTGCTAAATATCTGCCTGGCGGAGCTCACGCCTGCGCCTTTCTATTCCTGGAAATCGATCCGGGGCTTGCAGACTTCAACATCCATCCTGCAAAAAAGGAAGTTCGATTGAAAAACGCGCAGGAAGTGCATGCAGCCATACACTCGCTGCTATCTTCGGAACTCAAGGCACGGTATGGCGGCAGTACGCAGGATTTGTCCGCACGCTTTTCGGACATGCGGGAGCCCGAATTTTTTGCTGCTGATCGCTCCCAGCCGCACCATGAGTATGCGGCCGCGGCTTTTGCAGAGACAAGGCAGGAGGAATGGAGCGCCAGGTGGCCATCATTTTCTGAAGCCCACAATCAGAAGCATGCTGCCGGCAATACGCTTCCGACTGATTTCTGGCAAAAGGTACAGGCAGACAATGAACGAGGGCCACGATATATCGGCAGAGGACCGGGGCCATTTCTGCTTTTCGAACTGAACGGAATTCTTTTCATTATGGATCAGCATGCAGCTCATGAGCGTATTCTGTATGACC
>JGI24721J26819_10001208_pt1 | contig 29103 bp, 17 predicted proteins | sample YelNatPaOPGAMG01_FD_26819 | JGI IMG/M metagenome (IMG submission 26819) | reverse complement strand
TTTGCTTGCTCTCCTGATGCGCAATCCGGGTTAAAACATATCCCATTGGCCGGTTTATCCTTTTGTTTTTCTGATGAGTTCAATGAAGTCATCGAACAGATATTCTGTATCNGTGGGGCCTCCGGATGCTTCGGGATGGAACTGGGAAGAGAAAAAAGGCTTTTTGCGGTGCCGGATTCCTTCGTTTGTATTATCGTTGATGTTGATAAACAGGGGTTCCCAGTCGCCCGGCAGGGTGTTGTTGTTGATAGCATACCCGTGATTCTGGGAGGTGATGTACGACCGGGGTGTGCCCACTTGTATAACAGGCTGGTTGTGGCTTCGGTGCCCGTATTTCAGTTTATAGGTATCCGCTCCGGCGGCGAGCCCCATAAGCTGGTTTCCGAGGCAGATGCCAAAAACAGGCCTGTCGTCCTGAAAGGCGAGTGTAAGGTTTTGAATGGTTTCGCGGCACATTTTGGGATCGCCTGGTCCGTTGGTAATAAACAAACCATCGTATTCTTCTTTGCTGATGTCATGGTTCCATGGAACCATAATGATGGTTGTATCCCTTTTCAGAAGATTCCGGATAATATTGTACTTTACGCCACAATCGATCAGGAGGATGCGGTATTTTCCGGTGCCGAATATTTTCTTTTCTTTTGTGCTGACTTTTGCCACCAGGTTTTCTTTGGAAGGGTCATATAAATCAACGTCCTGGTTATTGAAAACAATTTTGCCCAGCATAGTTCCTTTTTCACGGAGAATTTTGGTAAGTTTTCGTGTGTCAACTCCTGTGATTGCCGGGACCTTATGTTTTTTCAGCCAGTCGCCCAGGCTTTGTACAGCATTCCAGTGGCTGTATTCAAAAGAATAGTCAGAAACCACGAGTCCGCTGATGTGCAGGGTGTAAGATTCGTAAAACTTGAACAAATCATCTTCGGTTTCCGCACCGGGCACTCCGTAATTTCCCACAAGCGGGTAGGTGAGAACCAGAATCTGCCCTTTGTAGGAAGGGTCGGTGAGGCTTTCAGGATACCCGGTCATAGCTGTGTTGAATACAACTTCACCTGAAACAGAGCCGGGATACCCAAATGATTTGCCAGAAAATACGCTTCCGTCTTCAAGAATCAGTTTGATCGGTGCCAATTCGTTCATTCTTCAAATCCTGTTAAGTAAGAGGTTTTTTACTATTTTCTTTCAGCAGAGCATTGATGATTTCTTCTGCCGCCTCGGGGGTAATAAGTTTGGCAACTATTTTTTTGTTTTCATCAAGAAGATACAAAATGGGAGTGCTTTTAATATCGTAGAGTTCCTTGTATTTATAATCATAAGGATTCCAGGCATTTATCCATCCGTAGAGTTCATGGTCGTTCACCCATTTGATCCATTTTTTCTTTCCCTCTGCACCGCCGAGCATGTGGACGGCAACAACCTGAACACCCTTATCTTTGAGCCTGTTAAAAACCTGATGCAGTTCGGGCATGGCTTTCTGGCAATGCCCGCAGTCACATTCCCAGAACATAAGGATGGTATATTTTGCCTTTACATTCATTAACCGAAAGAAACTTCCAACATAGACGTTTGCTGCAGCAGTAGTGTCGGTGGCGGCCTGTTTGAAATGTTCATCGGGAATAAGTACCAGCTGGAAATCAGGGGCAGTCTGGCCAATTAACAAAGGCTTCCGTTTACTGATCTGATCCTTCAGTTTATTAATAAAGTCAGCATTGGCCCAGGTTGCTTCAGGAATGTAATATTTCTCTGCAATGTGGATGAAAACGCCGTCATGTCCCATAATCTGGCTCTGGGCATAGTAATTGAACAGGGTAACGAGCACATACCTGAACACCTCCGGGTCTTTTCTGGCTTTTTCAATCAGGGGGTCGAGTTCTTTGATCAGGCTGTCGGGAACCTGAAGCAAGACTTTCTGAAAATAAAACTTGAATTTTTCGTCATAGATAGGGGTTCTTAAAAGCCTTGCATCAGTAAAATCCATATTGTCGAAGTAATGTGCCTTATAATACTGGTATTTAAAAGCCGAATCAAGCACATTCCCCTGCTCGTCTCTCGGATAGTCAGGGACTTCAATATCGCGTGTAGCTTTTACAAAATCTGCCACAAAGTATCCCTTGTAATTGGTAAGAATCTTATTTATTTCGGCGAGGACTTCATTGTCAATCTCCCTGAGCTTTTGCGTAATCCTGTTTTTGGATGCGCTATCGGAAGCGGTGCGGAATTCTTCCTGCAGTTTTTGCTGTTGCCGGCGTTTTTCAGCAATGAATTTCTGGTAATTAAAGAACACTTCATTGTCAGTGCTTCCGGTAACAACCGTTTTTCCCTGCAGGTCAGTTGTATCTGTCTGGATGGTAAAAACCTGATCGCTTCCGACGAGAAAGTCCACTATTACGCGGGAAGGGAAGTACAGAAAATACATTCCTTCCTTGAGTTTATCGTTTCCTTTAAAAACACCTTCCCCTTTTTTGTCGAGTTTAATGGTATCGTCGGGAAGCAGATTGGTAGCAAAATGGTGGCCGAGAATTATGGTAGCTTCGGGAAGATTGTTAACTTTAACCTTGATTTCGTATCCCTGGGCAAATAAAGCGTGGGTAAAACTGCATAAAAGGATAACGGAAATAAGGAGGAAAATACGTTTGCAGAAAGAAGCTCTCATATGTGGAACGATAAAAGAACGAACATCCGGGATGCGAAAATACACAAATTAAATGAAATGTTATGCTGACATTTGATCAGGCGCGTAAACTCGCAGAAGAGGAAATCAGAAAACTGCAGCTGAAAAAGGAGCCTGAATTGCTGTATGAACCAATTCGTTATGTTCTGGGGATGGGTGGTAAACGTATCCGGCCGGTATTAACCCTGATGTGTTATTCCCTGTTTGGCAACGATTCTGGAAAGGTAGTGCCTGCAGCTCTTGCCATGGAATTGTTCCACAATTTCACCCTGATGCACGACGACGTTATGGATAATGCTGCCCTGCGCAGGAATTATGCTACAGTCCATGTAAAATGGAATCAGAATGTTGCCATTCTATCGGGTGATGCTATGCTGATTAAGGCTTATGAACTATTAACCATGGTGCCGGAGGCAGTGTTTCTGCAAGCAGTCAGGATATTTAACCAAACGGCGATGGAAGTATGTGAAGGCCAGCAGATGGATATGGATTTTGAAAAGCTGGAAGAAGTGCCGGTGGGAAAGTATCTTGAAATGATCCGGCTGAAAACATCGGTTTTGCTGGCGGCGTGCATGAAAATCGGCGCCATTGCCGGAGGAGCGAGTGGTGAAACCGCTGATCTGCTGTATGAAGCTGGCATCAACGTTGGTCTCGCTTTTCAACTGCAGGACGACCTTCTTGATACGTTTGGCGATGTGGAATCTTTCGGAAAAGAAATCGGAGGTGATATCAGAAGCAACAAAAAGACGTATCTGTATATTAAATCGCTGGAGCTGGCAAGTCNTGAAGACCGGAAAATACTGAAGGAGTATTACAGCAGAGAATCTGAGGGCAATTTTACTGTTGGTGAAAAAATAGAAGCCGTGACATCCATATTCCGGAAATATCGTATTGATGAAGTAACCGGCGAATTAATCCGATCTTATGCCGATAAGGCTTTGATGACCCTTGACAGAATAGCTGCCGATCCGGCCGGGAAGGCAGAACTAAGAAACCTTTTTCTCCTCCTTCTGGACAGGAAGAGCTGAGTTTGGATCTTTTGCCGGGGATGTCGAAAAAAATTTTTCGACATCCCCGCTGTTCAATCCGCCGTTAAACCTTATAGGTTCTGGAATTGCTGATAATAAAATGTAAAATTCTGTTCCAGTTTGCTGGCTTTTTCATTCTGATTATAGGTGCGCGCCAGTATCATCAGTTGCTGAAGATTCTGAAGGCATTCCTGAATTTCAATTGATGCCCTTTCGGTGAATTTCTTTTTTAGTCCAAAAAAGTAAGAAAGATCCTTATCGAGTATTTCGGCAAATTCATCGAGAATCTGATTTGCCCTGGCAGTTGCGCCAGCCTTATAGTAGCCTTCAATTGTGCCCGGGGTAAAGTAGTCATAAGGTACCTTACTGTTGGGTGTAAGTTCCATAATGCGGTCGAGTACATTCAGCGCAGAGTCCTTTTTACCTTCCTGGAGCAAGGCTTCTGCCAGCCGGTTAAACTGGCTGCGCATTCTGACAATTGCAATCGTTCTCACAGTAAAAAAATCGAGGTACACATCCGGAGCATTCATTCGTCCCCAGTGAAATTTATTCATCAGATTATCGTACAGGATATCGGTATCTATTCTTCCGTAGGTAAAGAAATTCCGGTCTGGTGTTTTAATGGGTACGAACCGCCAGGCAAAGCCTTCAAGCTGTGTATAGTCGTTCAGGCCGAAGCTTCCTTCCGTTCCTACCGAGGCAAAATAGACCGGGCGGTGCCATTTGTTGGTTGCAAACAGGTCCATGACGGCAAATTCGCTTTTGCTGATGCTGTTTCTGGAAATATTCCAGGGGACAAAAGGTTCGATAAGCGAAGCATCCTTCCGTTTTACAGTTCCGTTGGCGAGTACAACTGATGTGTCAACCGGGATGCGGAAGTTCTTGCCGGGTATGTGATCTACCAGTTCTGGATAGTTTGGAATGGTTTTGGTGCGGGGATCATCGCTCAGAACGAATTTAACGGCATCTTCCACAGTGATAGGTTCCTTGATTCTGTCGAGAAGGTAAATCTGGTTTCTGCGTCCTGAGACATACTTGTCGCGCGTCATGGATAAAGGCAGAGGATCGGATTCATATGCCTTTCGTTTCATCTGGTCGATATACCAGTCCATATTGAGCAGCATGAGGTTACAAACCCTCACATCGGTGCGGATGCCTTCTACTTCCTGGCAGTACCATAACGGGAAGGTATCGTTGTCGCCATTGGTAAATAAAATGGCACCGGGAGCACATGTTTTGAGGTAATTGGCGGCAAGATCGCGGGTGGTATATCTGCCGGAGCGGTCATGATCGTCCCAGTTTTCTTTGGCCATAATGCCCGGCACAAGGAGGAGACACAGTGCTGCAACAAGAATGGCTTTCAGGGTTTCCCTTTTTCGACCAAGCACTTCCCAGATAGCTGCCACGCCGAGTCCTATCCAGATTGAGAAAGCATAGAACGAACCAACATAGGAGTAATCCCGTTCGCGCGGCTGTAAGGGTGTCTGGTTCAGATAAATCACAATAGCAATTCCTGTCATGAAGAACAGGGTGAATACAACCCAGAAATCCTTGCGGCGGCGGGAGAAGGCAGAAGCCTTTTCATCCTTTTCTCTCTGGAGCTGATACAGCAGTCCGATGATTCCCAGCAAAAGCGGCAGCATATAATACGTATTCCTTGAGGGAATGTTTTTTCTGTATTCAGGAAGGGAAGCCTGATCGCCAAGCATCATGCTATCGATGGCGTCAATTCCGGTAATCCAGTTTCCGTTNGTTATCCCACCGTCTCCCTGGTTATCGTTCTGACGGCCGCTGAAATTCCACATAAAGTAGCGGAAATACATGTAGCCGAGCTGATAGCCGATAAAAAACCGAAGGTTTTCAGCAAATGTTGGCCGGATATAAGTCTGTGTTTTTCCGTCCCGTCCGGTAATTCGTACCGGCTTGCCTTTTACTTTTCCCCAGTCCTGATAAACCCTGATGTGCGAAGGATCATTGCTCCACATACGGGGGAAAAAACCCGTCAGTTCAGGGGCAAATACATACTTTGGCTTTTTATAAATTACAACATATTTGCCATTAAGCTGGGCGTATTCATTATCTCCTTCGGCAACGTCAATAATGGGAGCGCTGTAGTATTGTCCTTTGAAAAGAGGCCTGTCGCCGTATTGTTCGCGGTTCAGATAGCTGAGTAAGGCAAAAACGTTGTCAGGGCTGTTTTCATCCATGGGAGGGTCAGCCAGGGCTCTGATAACAATAGTGGCATACGATGAATATCCGATGAGAGCCACGGTAAAACAAAGAATAATTGTGTTCAGCAGGACTTTCCGGTGGTGTATGGTATACCGGATGCCAATTATGATAAGGCTTACAAGAAGGGCCGCATAGAAAATAACCCCTGAATTGAACGGCAGTCCGAAACCATTGACAAAAGCCAGTTCAAACCAGCTGGCCACCTTAATGACGCCGGAGATAACCCCGTACATCATGGCTCCGAGGATGACCATGCCAATTAGCAAAGCAGAAATAAATCCTTTTGTAGTGGGCTGGTATTTCCGGAAATAATAAATCAGCACCAGGGCAGGAATGGTCAGCAGATTCAGAAGGTGTACCCCGATGGATAACCCCATCAGGTATGCTATGAAGATCAGCCACCGGTTGGCATGTTTTTCATCAGCTACGTTTTCCCATTTGAGCATAGCCCAGAATACGACGGCAGTAAACAGGGAAGAAGTGGCATACACTTCGGCCTCAACAGCAGAGAACCAGAATGAATCAGAGAAAGTGTAGGCGAGACTTCCAACGGCAGCACTGCCGAATATGGCAATAAGGCGGCCGGTTGTAAAAANACCGTCAGGTGCAATGATTTTACGGGCCAGGTGGCTGATTGTCCAGAAAAGAAACAGAATGGTAAAGGCGCTTGCCAGACCCGACAGGGCATTAATCATGACAGCAACCCTGGTTACATCTCCTCCGGCAAAGAGTGAGAAAAACCTGGCCATAAGCATGAACAAAGGTGCCCCGGGAGGATGGCCGACCTGCAGTTTATAAGCTGAAGAGATGAACTCGCCGCAATCCCACAGGCTTGCTGTCGGTTCCAGCGTCAGCAGGTAGGTTAAGGCAGCAATACCAAATACAATCCATCCGATGAGGTTATTCCAGAACCTGAATTTTTTCATAAGGGTTTGATTCTACTGAATGATAACCAGACTCTTTGGTAATTTTGCGGTCGCAAGTTACTATATTTTTCCTTTTGATTTTCCGGCACAGGGGATATTCACTTTTGGAGAGAAATGGCAACAGGAGAAAAAATGGCAGGTTATCATTAATATTGCAAAATGTAATCCATTTTTCAGGTTCATGGTAAAAAAGTCGTTCAAAAACAGAAGTGGTATAGTCTATTCAACAAATCCTGATTTTGAATATGAATCCAGGGAAAAAGAAGAGGAGGAAGAAACCCTGCCTCCCGGGCATCAGGATCTGCGGGTTATGACCGACCGGAAAAACCGTTCGGGGAAAACAGTGACGCTTGTCAAGGGATTTAAGGGAAAGAAAGAGGACCTTGAAGCCCTTGGGAAAGTTCTTAAATCGCGCTGTGGTACAGGGGGAAGTGTAAAGGAAGGAGAAATTCTTATTCAGGGAGATGTTGCGGAGCGCATAATGGAATTGCTGAAGCAACTTGGTTACAAAGCCAAAAAGGCCGGAGGGTGATGGATGAAGCCAGGGCGCAGGGTTAAGCAGATTGTATTGTTTCTGGGATTTCTTCAGCTGATGTTTCCTGAAGCGAAGGGTCAGTTTTATACAAGCGGCCAGGACCCTTCAGAAATTAAATGGATGCAGCTAAAAGGAAGCCATTTCCGGCTGATCTATCCGGTTGCTTTTTCATCGGAAGCAAAACGTTTTGCTTTTCTGCTGGAAACGTATAAAGAACCAGTTTCCCGCCCATTGGCATCTTCAGCAAGAAGGTTTCCCGTTGTTTTTCATCCCTACAGCATTTTGTCGAATGGATTTGTTGTATGGGCTCCCTGGCGTATGGAAATTTACCCTCTCCCTCCGCAGGACATTGATGCTGAGGACTGGCTGACACAACTGGCCATTCATGAATACCGGCACATTGTCCAGTTGCAGAAACTCAATCAGGGCTTTACAAAGGGCCTGGGGATTCTGGCAGGTGAACAGGGTCCGGGAGCCGTTTCAGGCCTGATACCGCGTTGGTTTCTCGAGGGTGACGCTGTCCGTACCGAAACTATGCTGGGNATTGGCCATCGGGGTCAANTGCCCTCCTTTCATNTGGAACTTAGAACACTGCTTCTTTCGCAACCGGAACCTTACCCGTTTCTGAAAGCTATGCTGGGTTCCTACAGGAATTTTGTACCGGATTATTATCAGTATGGCTATGGTATGGTTTCATGGACTGAAGAAAAATATCAAGCAGATGTTTTTCCGAAAGCTATTGATTTTACTGCACGTAATCCATACCTGCTGTATCCCTTTGGAATCAGTCTGAAACGAACAACAGGCTATAACCAGCAGGGGCTTTACAAAAAAGCCATGCAGGATCTTCGGGAAAAATGGAATCATCAGGAACCTGCGGAGATTTATCCCGGAAAAAAAGTTTGGAATAAGCGAAACCCCAGAGAATATATTACCTATCGTTTTCCGGTATTTTTCAATGACAGTATGGTAATTGCCTGCAAATCGGGACTGGGGGAAGTCCCTTCTTTTGTAAAAATCGGGAAAGACGGGAAAGAAAAAAGGATTCTGCATTACGGATCAGAAAATCTGGTAAGGATTTCTGTTGCCGGGAATCAACTGGTATGGACAGAAATCAGGACTGATGTGCGCTGGCAGAACCGCAGTTTTTCGGTCATAAAAAGGTTGGATTTATCTTCCGGGAAACAATATCGGGTTACGAAGCGGTCTCGTTATTTTGCGCCTGTATTATCTGGTGATGGAACGCGGATTACTGCCGTGGGGATTACACCTGAAAATGCAGTATCGCTGGTTGTTTTGAGGACACAGGACGGTACGATCCTGCGAGAGATTCCATCGCCGGGCAATGCAATGCTTATGGAACCCTGCTGGATCAGCGACAGCGAAATAGGCGTTCTGCTTCAGGAACGGGAAGGCAAGAGTATCTGGAAGTACGACATGGAAAGCAATGCATGGAGTTCGTTCCTGCCGGCAACTACTGCGGAACTGGGCGATCTGGCCGGAGCCTGGCCGTGGCTTTTCTTCCGTTCAGGATATACAGGCATCTGTAACATTTTCGCGCTGAACTGCCTTGATTCGTCTGTATGGCAGGTGACATCCGTCCGTTACGGAGCCGCCAGCCCTTCTGTTTCTCCCGACGGAAAACGCATTATTTTCAGTGATTACACACCTGCTGGTTACGATGTTGCTGAAATTCCCCTTGATACTAATCTTTGGACGCGTTGGAACGGCACTAATCTGACAAATGATCCGTTTATTACTTCCGGGCGGGATAAGAGGACAGGGAAAGCGGGTTTCTCCGACCTGGATTCCCGGTCATTTTCAGAGACCACTTATCGTCCATGGCTTCATCTTTTCAAAATTCANAGCTGGCTTCCTCTGTATGCCGACTATGACCTTCTGCGGCAGGGAGACCCAGCGGCAGGTGCCGGTTTTATGATACTGGGCCAGGATTTACTGAATACTTCTTTTTTATCAGTTGGAAGCGATTGGTCGCAGGGGTATCCCGTTTGGAGGGGGACATGGACCTATGCAGGCCTTTATCCGGTATTCAGAATTCAGGCAGAACAGGGAGGCGTGCCTCTGGTTTATAAGGCAGGGACCAATACCTTGCCAGCCCTAACGAAAGATCATTCGATGATAAGCACCCGGATTTCTTTTCCTCTCAATCTTACTTCCGGAGCCTACTTGCAGTATGTTAACCCCTCCGTGGAATGGGAGTTTAAAAACGATTGGTTTTATAAGCCTGATCAGGCAGTATTTGTACGTGGCATACATTTTTTTACTGCCAGTCTTTACGGCTACCGGTATCTTCGCCTTGCCCCGCGCGATATCAGTCCGCGCTTCGGGCAGGTTGCCGAACTGAATCTGAATTTTTCTCCTTTCAGTGCAGATGATATCGGACCGCTGCTTACCGGAAAGTTCGGGATTTTCCTTCCCGGATTAGGGAAACATCATTCCTCGTTCATCAACTATTCTTTTTTGAATCAGTTTTACAGCAGGAGCCGCTATCTCTATTCATCGGGAGGTTATTTTCCGCGGGGGTATGTGCCTGCCACTTCTTCCGAAATGCACAAATGGAGTATTGATTACCGTTTTCCCCTTTGGTATCCCGATTGGCATATTCAGACTTTGTTGTACGTAAAACGGCTGAGGGCAGATATGTTTGCCGACTATGCCTCCGGTAAAATTCTCAGTGAGAACCGGCAGGGGTTCAACGAAAAGGATTTTTTCTCCTGCGGAGGAACTTTATATACCGATTTTCATCTTTTCCGTATTATTTTTCCCTTTTCGCTGGGTGTGCGTGTTATTTATATTCCGGAATTCAATACCTTCAGGTTTACTCATTTGATCAATATTGATCTTACGGATTTTTAGAATCAGAGAACAATGACGCCGGGCCGGAAACAAAAAAATTCTTGTTTCATCTTAATGAAACCTTAGTAATTTTGCACAATTGCCAATGCTAAAAATGTGTTCAACAAAATCCGACATATTATCAACGGAGTAACAAGGCTCTTTTCAGCTTTTTTACGGCTCAATATAACCGGTTTGCTGGGGACCATTGCTTTCCATTTGCTTGTGTTGTTTATTTTTCTGAGTACCAGAATAATAACACGGACCAATTATCCGCCCAAGGAAATAATGATTGAATTTCCTGAAGAATTAAAGACGGAGGAAATTGAAAGACTGGAACAAATAAAGAAGGAGCAACCTTCGGTTGAAAAAATGACCGATGGATTTATCGGTCGCAATATAGCAGTTGATGCTGCAGAAAAGGTGAAGGATGAGGTAAGCACTGAGAAATACATTCAGGAGCTTGAACAGAAGATGGATTTGCCCGGATTTAAGGCACTGCAAAGTCCGCAGTCGGCAGAAATGAATCAGAACAACGAGGCAAGTACCGAACGCAGTGATGCCGGGCTTCAGGTGCAACAGGAGAACCCGCAAAAAAAGACGGAAGAAAAGATTTACCGTGGACCCACCACCATCATGTTTGAATTTGAAGCACCGAAAAGGAAACAGAGATTTATTCCTGTACCGGTTTATAAATGTGAAGGACAGGGTCTGGTGGAAACAGAAATTTACGTGGATCAGCAGGGCAATGTTATTTCGGCCCGGGTTGTCCCGGAAAAGTCAACCACGTCCGATGAATGTCTTTTCGATGCGGCGGTGAAATATGCCCTGCGGAGCAAATTTAATGCTGATCCTGCTGCACCTGCCAGACAAAAAGGGAAAATCTGGTATCAATTTATTGCCCAATAATGAACCCCCTAACTTTCCAACCTGCCGGAGCAATGCCTTTCGGGAAATGCAATGCTCCAGGATTTTCTGGACAACATAGCAAAAATTCCGGTTCCTTTTTACGGTTTGCCGGAACACTCCGATGGTTTCGGAGGGAAAGCTTTTATTCAGGTCGGAAAAGGCATTTGCTGTTTTCTTTTCTGTGCCTGATTGTTGGCATGGTTTTTACCATTCCCTCGGAGGGGCGAAGTCTTCAGGAAATCAAACGAAGCGGCAAGCTCTATATCGGATTAACGCAATGGGATTATGCGAATATTAATTATCCTCTGGCTCTGGAGTTTGCACGTTATCTGAATGTCAAACCTGTTGAGGTTACCATTGACTGGAATGAGGTTTTCAGCAGGAACGGAAAGATTCCTTCCGATATTGAAACAAATCCTTCCATCAGATATACACCGGATGCATTTAAAAAGGTTGATATTGTCTGCAGTACCTTTTCGATCCTGGAATGGAGACAGAGGCTGTTCGATTTTGCCCGCACGCTTTATTCGGCCGAACTATTGCTGGTCGGGAGCGAAGGCATTGTTCCTGAACATTACAGGGATCTTTCGGGGAAAAAGATTGCCTTTATGAAAGGAACGAGTTTTGAAACCCATATGCAGGAGATAAACAGGGAGACCGGAGACGCCATCCAGCTGATACCGGTTAAAACAACAGATGAATCAAAGGAACTTCTTCTCAAAAGGAAAGTATTCGGAATCGTTCTGGATGCTGATGAAGCTTTACAGTTCTTCAGCGAGAATCAGGAGAAAGTGAGGATAGCGTTTCCGGTTAGTCCGATTTCGAGAAGTGCTTGGGCAGTAGAAAAAAACAGCGATCTGCGTTTTGAGGTGGAGGATTTTTTTGAAGCAATTGCAGAAAACGGGGTTCTCGACAGAATCTTTTCCGGCAAGTTTCATATCAGATATTCATCATATGTTGCCCAGCTGCGCAAGACAGCGCGGCCGAAATATATCCGCCGTGACCTCGACCAGATAATTGCCGCAAAGGAACTGGTTGTTGCGTTTCGTGAAAGGAATTTTGTATTTCATGAAGGCGAGAACAAGCAATTTATGCATGCACTTGCCGAAGAGTTTGCTGATTACCTGGGAGTGAGGCTGGATTATGTCATTACGCCAAATTCTTCGAAATACTTTGAAAACAAAGAAGGTAAAATTGTCAAAGACAGTTCTTATACGCCCGATTGGTTTAACTGTTTTGACGTAGCCTGTGACATTTTTGTGCCGGTTTACTGGCGGACAAATAAGGTGGATCTGGTGCCTCTTTTCCCCGGTGAATATTCTTTGGTTGCAAGAAAAAAGACACATATTGCAAATGATAAAGATTTACTGAAGCTGAGAGGGGTAGTGGCGAAGGGTACCGTTTACGAAGACATTCTGCTCGGAAAAGGATGCAGGGATCTGATGTATACTGATGTGGATCATTTTCTTGAAGCAGTGAGCAGTGGCAAAGCTGATTATGCCATTATTCTGAATGCATTTTTTGAACTATCGGAATATCCCGAACTGGAAATCAAATTTCCGATGGGCGAAACCGAAATCTGCTGGGCAGTGAGAAAGGATCAGCCCCTTTTAAAAAAGTCTCTTCAGCATTTTATAGCCGAGTCAAACAGGAATGGCCTGCTTAAAATTCTCCAGGAATCCCTGCATACAGAGTACAAATTTTCCACCGAAGCGATAATGGACAATTATTATGAATCGTTTCAGGCAGGGCAGTTTCCATACGTTTTGTACGGCACTGAAGACGGTTTGCCGCAGGAAGATGTATTGTCCATCCTACAGGATAAACGCGGGTATATGTGGTTTGGCACCAATGCCGGCGCGGCCAGGTATAACGGACGTGAAATGCAGGTATACGACCGGCATAACGGACTTCCGGGCAATGCTGTTAACGGGATGGCTGTTGATTCTTCCGGAACGTTGTATTTTGCTACTTCAAGAGGTATTGCCGTTATGGCCGGTGAGAAAATACAACGAATCTTTCTGGAGGGAGAACCGTTTGCAGGTGTGTACGTTGATTCCTTTCAGAACAAATGGTTTCTTGGTAATCCGGCACTTCATATGCTGAGTCCTGAGGGTAAGATTGTCAGCTATGCCGGAAGTATTCCCGCAGTTTCTGATATGGGATGCATTCCAAAAACCCGTTCCTATCTTTTTGCTACCAGTGAAGGCATATTTTTACTGAATCCCGGAGGCGATTTTATCCGGCTGACCAGTGAACCCTGCCTGTCTTTGCTGATTGATCCGAATGAAAACATATGGTATTCAACCCCCAAAGGATTATTTATTATAGGAGCCTCTGATCTGGCGGAAGGGAAACTTCATCAGGTGCGTCGGCTGAATGAAACTCTGGGATTGTCAGGAGGGGCGATAAAAAAGATCCTGGCTTCCCGGTACGGCGGGGTTTGGCTTCTTTCCGATTACCGGTTTTACCAGGTGTTTTCTTTACATCAGCGGGCCAAAGTATTCGAGCAGGAAATCGGATTGAAGAACAATACCATTCTTTCGCTCTATGAAGATACGGAAGATAATTTGTGGATAGGATTCAGCGGAGGATTGCAGCGGATGACAAACAAAAAAGGGTTACGAAACTTCTACCCGAACATAATTAACAGCTATGTCTATTCCGTTGTCCAGGACAAACAGGGGTCCATATGGATTGCCTCCAACAACGGCGTTTTTTCTTACGACGGCCGGCTTACAGACGTTGGTAAGAAACTGGGCATCACACCGGGTAGAGCGGTATTGGGAAAATATCCTGACGGAAGGATAGTTATTGCAACGGCTGAAAAATTGTACCTGATGAACCCCGCTTCAGGAAGTGTTGCAAAAACATTCACTTTTCATCAGCCGCTTCTCCGGCTGGAAAGAATGTTTATCAGCTCAAAGGGAGAAATATTTCTTATGACCGGTTCGGAAGGGAAGGTCTATTATCTTCGCCATCCGGGCGACCCCGTAATTACGTATGAAAACCGGGCCACATCAAATGTTCATACTCTTATCGAAGCNGAAGGCNGGATTTATGGCGGCAACCGGAATGGAATCATTGAATTTGGCAGTTATGGTTTCCGGCTTGTCAAAGATATCGGTCATGCTACCTGGTCGGTATGTTATGACGAAGGGAAATTCTGGATCGGCACGGACAACGGGCTTTATGTATTACAAAACAATGAACTTCAGAAGGTTCCTTATTCAAACCAGACGGATGTCGTTATCAAATCGATCATCCCGGCCAAAAACAAAGCATATCTGTGGCTGGGTACAAACAAGGGCTTTGTTTATCTGAACAAGCTCACTTTAAGGGAAGAACTCAGTATGTCGACAAAGGATGGTCTGCTCGGAGGAGAAATTACCACCGGGGGTCTTTTTGTTGACGCTTCCGGAATTTTATGGATAAGCACCTACCACGGACTGTCGAATTTTAATTTGCGGGCTGCATCGGTTCAGGCCTATGCACCAATCTGCTATCTGGAAAGGATTTTCCTGAACGGGAAGGAGATTAAACCCGAAAACCATAGAAAGTTTAAAAGAAAAGAAAACAACCTTGTATTTGAAATTTCGGCTCTGACATTTTCTGATGAAGGCTCAGTGGAGTATGAATTTTATCTGCGGGGTCTGGAAAATGATTATTCATCCTACAACAAGGGAATGGACTATAAGGCGGTATATACGAATCTTCCACCGGGCAAGTATGAGTTTGTTTACAAAGCGCGCGGGAAAAACGGCATCTGGGGCTATTCTCAGAAGTACAGCTTTATGATACGCAAAGCCTGGTATGAAACCTGGATCTTTAAAATAAGTCTCATTATTCTGATTGTTACCGTTTTTGTTCTGATTAACCAGTGGAGGATATACAGGATACAGAAGCAGAAAGAAATGCTGGAGAAGCTGGTAAAAGAGCGGACGAGGGAACTCGAAGATGCCAATGAGGAAATTGAATTGCAGAGAGATCTGGCTGAGCGTCAGAGAGATCAGATTTATCAGCAGAAAAAGGAAATACTTGACAGCATACAATACGCAGCCCAGATTCAGAAGGCCATCCTTCCTTCCAATGATGATCTGAACAGGATTCTTCCTGATCATTTTATACTTTTCCGTCCGAAAGACGTTGTCAGCGGCGATTTTTACTGGGCTGCACAAAAAAACGGGCGGGTGATCATTACAGCAGCCGATTCAACCGGCCATGGAGTACCGGGAGCTTTCATGAGTTTTCTCGGNATTACTTTCCTTACTGAAGTTGTAGGTAAAAACGATGAAATTACTCCTGCCCTCCTGCTGGATAATATACGCAGTTACATNATAAGAATTCTTGGGCAAAAAGGAACCGAAACAGAGCATAAGGACGGCATTGATATGGGTTTATGCATAATTGATCCTGTCACCAGGAAGGGTGAATTTGCAGGGGCCAATAATAACCTGGTAATCGTTCGGAAAGGTGAACTCCTCGAAATTAAAGGGGATAAGATGCCCATCGGAATTCACCGGAACATGGTGCCTTTTACAAATCATCTGTTAACGCTGGAGGCCAGCGATATGCTGTATTTGTTTTCAGATGGTTATCCAGACCAGTTCGGTGGGCCATCAGGTAAAAAAATGCTTCGAAAAACCTTTAAGGAAATTCTGCTGGAAATATCTGCCCTGCCAATGAGCCGCCAGTATGACATTCTGGAGGAGCGTTTTCTTCAGTGGAAAAAAGATTATGAGCAAACTGATGATGTTCTGGTCATAGGCATCCGCGTCTGAGAAAGCTCTGAATATTCCGGGTTCAAGAAGAAGAAAATCTGATTCCGGCTGGAAGAGGAACTTATTGTTTGATTTTCTTTGTCAGGATATCATCAAGGCTAATAATATACTCCAGAGCCTTCTGTTCACCGAAAATCTTTTCAAATTCGCTCCGGAGGAATTCACGTATATCAGTTTCCCAGTCGAGGTAAGAGAGGATTGAAATGCGGCCAAGTTCTCTTTTCTCGAAAAATCGCTTCAGAATATTTACTTTGGTATGAAAGGCAAGGTAGGCTTTAATGGACACACGTAATTCGTTTGAAAGCATGTTTTCAAGCATTTTCAGCTCGCTGGGAAGTATTTCAAAGGTAGTTTCGTAAAAAGAACTGAACGAATTGTTCCAGTTGATAAAGTGTATAAAATAATTTGTAAGCCGGAACAATTCTTTGTTTTCATCCTGGTCTATGGTTTTCAGAAAAAGGTTTTTCAGTTCATCCCGGTACCATTCTTTTATGCTTTCGTCGAGTATATGTGTAATTTCAGTAGAATGCTTCTGGTATTCAACGCTGAAATTGGAAAGGGAAAAATCCTTATTGTGAAACGGGTCGTGGTATTTGATAATACGAGTGATCACATTGATTTCATCATTCAGAAGATGCCAGAGGGGGAAAAGCTTCTGCTTCTGCATCAGCTTGAGCCAGGTTTCGCTGAAATACCCTTCGAGAAACAGATTTTTGAGTTCCAGGTCATTGTGGGTAATCCGTTCGATATCACTTCTGTATATTTTCAGGTGTTCATTGATGCGGCTTTTGATCTGCGCTTTTTTCCCGGTAACAATAATTTGAATATAAAGAGGGTAGAATTTTTCCTTCCCATGAAACTGAGGTTTAGCCCGCAGGTTAAGATAGTGTTTTACCGTTATCTTTCTTGGTTCCATGTAAGTTTATGAAACATCTAAGATACAAAAAATTCATTTGAAACAAAAACAGAACCTAAATACCTGTTTAGTAAATCATTACTATGTTGAACAAAAACAGCATAAAAAATAAACAATTATTCTATACATGTTAGACAAATTTCCGGTGATGGAATTTGACAAAATGCTTTTTGTCTGAACAGCATGGCTTTTTCCCCTTTCCATACCTCCCAAAAAGATGACTGGTTCAGGTTGCCATAAGAATAGGCGGCATTTTTATCAAAACAGCATGGCAGCATAAATCCATCCCATGTTATTACAGGAGAGGTCCACATGCGGTGGCATGGTCTATGCGTTTGGTGCTGTTTGCTACTGGAATACCGCGACCATTTGCCTCGGGCAGGAAATACCCTATCGGGTCGGGCAGGGTCAAGTATCTGCGGTATTTTGACAGAAAACACATCAGCCCCCAGTTGTTTTGCCAGCTTCCTTGCCTGTTTCATTTGGTGCTGGTTATGGCTGAACACTAAAAACTGGATTAATATCAGGGGGTGATGGACTTTTTTCAGCCGGCGGGTTCGTGCCAGCGTCCTGATGCCTTCAGTTACCTGCAGGAAATTACCATTGGTCCTGTATGTTTCGTAAACGTCCTGGGTGATTCCGTCCAGGGAAATGATGATTCTGCTGAGGCCGGCGTCAATTATATCCTCTGCATTCTTCCCGGCAAGAAAGTGTCCGTTGGTTGAAATGCTTGAATACATTTTGTTCTGTGTGGCAAAAGCTATCATATCCTTGAGGAGAGGGTTAAGAAAGGGCTCTCCCTGGAAATGGAGCTGAATCCACACTGATTTTTTCCGGGATTGCTCAATAACAGAACGAAACAACCCCATGTCCATTAATCCTTTGGGCCTTGAAAGCCGGCCGGAACCGGTGATGCATTCGGGGCATTTCAGATTGCAGAGGGCCGACGATTCAACAGAAAACGCTGAAGGGTTACCGTAATGTTTTATTTTGCCCGTTACCGCCGATATGTGGTAGGATCCTTCCAGAAGAAGCCAGTTGCCGATCCGTGCGGGAGTGAGCAAGTGCAGGATTCGGAAAAGATCGGCAAAGAAATGCTTCCAGGAAAGAATATAGGTTCGGGTAATCTTCACCGTTTATTCCGATTCGAGAATTTTAAGAAGCTCGTCAAGCTTGGGAGTGAGAATGATTTCGGTACGACGGTTTTTTTGCCGGGCCTCTTTGGTTTTGGCCGGATCGACGGGCATAAATTCTCCTCTGCCGCTGGCAGTGAGGCGACGGGGATCAATTTTTGTACCATCCAGTAATATTCGCACAATAGCTGTAGCCCGCTTTACGCTGAGGTCCCAGTTATCGCGTATGGAGGCAGAGGGTATGACCGGAACATCATCTGTATGGCCTTCGATGGTTATATTGATATCGGGATTTTGCTCCAGTACCTTTGCCAGTCTTTTCAGCGCTGCTATACCGCGGGGGTCAACCTCTGTACTGCCGCTTTGAAACAACAGTTTTTCCTCGAGCGAGACATATACTTTCCCGTTGCGGATATTAACTGAAAGGCCTTCTTTTTCAAATCCGAGAAGGGCATCGCTGACCTTGTTTTTCAACGCCTTGACGGTTGAATCTTTGCGGTAAAGAATGGTTTCGAGTTCTTTCATCCGGGCGTTTCTCTGATCGAGTTCCACGGCCATGCGGTCAAGAATCATTTTCTTTTCCTGAAGATCGCGTTCGAGCGTTTTCAGCCTGTTTTCCCTGTCAGTCAGTTCTTCCTGCGAAGCCTGCAGCTTTTTCAGCAGACGGGCTGTTTCCCGTTCATTTCCTTTCAGAAGTTCTTCCTGTGCTGCCTGCAGTTCGTTATAGGCACGGTCCAGCTGGTTGTAGTTTTTTCTTAGCATTTCAAGCTGCTGCATCAGATCGGCGCTGTCAGATGCCAGAGACCTGATTTTTTCTTCCATCTGCTGNACTTTAAACTTCAGTTCACGGGCCTGTACTGATAATTGCTCGTTTTCCTGCTTGAGTTGTTCCGTTTCGGTCGTACATTTTTTTTCCAGATCGTTAAATTTTTTCATGGTCACGCACGATCCGAGAGAAAATAATGCAATAATCAGTAATACAATATGCTGTCTTTTCATTGGCGGTATTTTTACGGCAAATATACTGCAAAAGATGCAATGCATTACGAAGCAGGGTCTGAGCGAATGCAGGGAGATGCCAGATGACCCCANAACGTTGAACATGTTCATAGAAATATCTACCTTTGTGCACATTTATTCTGTATGGCTCATTATCCTTTACTGGAGAGAATTTTTTACCCGGATGATCTGAAAAAACTTACTCCTGAAGAATTAATTCAGGTATGTCATGAGTTGCGTGAATTCATCATCGATATTGTCTGTGAGAATCCGGGCCATCTGGGAGCCAACCTGGGGACGGTAGAACTTACGGTTGCCCTGCACTATGTTTTTGATGTTCCTCACGACAAAATTATCTGGGATGTTGGTCATCAGGCATACGGGCATAAGATTCTCACCGGACGAAGGGAAGTTTTCCATACCAACCGCAAGTATGGGGGTATCAGTGGGTTTCCCAAGCGGGATGAAAGTCCGTATGATGTTTTTGGTACCGGGCATCATCAACTTCCATATCGGCCGCTTTAGGGATTGCCATGGGGCTCAGGTACAACAGCCGGGACGAAGCCAATGTCATTGCAGTAATAGGAGATGGAAGTCTTACAGGAGGCATGGCCTTTGAAGGATTGAACAATGCAGGCACTCTGCATCCCAACATGCTGGTCATTCTCAACGACAACAACATGTCCATTGATCCCAACGTGGGTGCCCTGAAAGACTATCTGCTTGATATTACGACATCGAAAACATACAACAGGTTCCGGGATGAGGTGTGGGACATGCTGGGAAAACTGGGTCGCATGGCTCCGTTTGCCCGACAGTATGTTCAGAAGATTGAAGCATCACTGAAGGCCCTTTTTCTCAAACAGAGCAATCTTTTTGAAGCATTGAATTTTCGTTATTTCGGTCCTGTTGACGGGCATGATGTTGTTCATCTTACTGAAGTTCTGCAGGACCTGAAAACTATTAAAGGGCCGAAACTTCTGCATGTACTTACAAAGAAAGGAAAGGGATTTCCCAGGGCAGAAGAGAACCAAACGGCTTTTCATTCACCCGGCCGTTTTGACAGGAAGACAGGTGAATTTCTTTCTGCGAAAGGTACCGAAGAGGAACCTCCCCGGTATCAGGATGTATTCGGGCTTACTCTTCTTGAGCTGATGGAACAAAACAGCAAAGTGATCGGGATAACGCCTGCTATGCCAACAGGCTGTTCCATGAATATTGCCATGGAACAATTCCCTGACCGTGTATATGATGTGGGCATAGCCGAGCAGCATGCTGTAACCTTTTCTGCCGGTTTAGCCACACAGGGGCTTATCCCCTTCTGCAACATCTATTCATCTTTTATGCAGAGAGCCTATGATCAGGTGATTCATGATGTTGCCATTCAGAATCTTCCCGTTGTTTTATGCCTTGACCGGGCCGGGCTCGTAGGAGACGATGGTGCCACCCACCACGGTGCCTTTGATCTGGCTTATTTGCGATGCATTCCCAATGTGATTGTTGCGGCTCCGATGGATGAAATTGAATTGCGGAACCTGATGTATACGGCACAGCTTCAACCCCAGGGTCCATTTGCTATACGCTACCCGAGAGGGAAAGGAGTTCACGCCCACTGGCGGGGAGCCTTTCAGGAAATACCAATAGGGAAGGGACGGATTATTGAAGAAGCAGAAGGACTGGCAGTGCTCTCCCTCGGGCATCCGGGGAATTTTGTGCGGGAGGCCGCCCGGAAGCTGTCAGAAGAAGGGATTCATTTTTCCCATTATGATCTCCGTTTCCTTAAGCCGCTTGACAAGGAACTTTTGCGGCATATTTTTCAACGGCATAAACGGATAATTACTGTTGAAGACGGTGTCCTTGCGGGAGGTTTCGGAAGTGCTGTCCTTGAATTTATGGCCGATGAAGGAATAACAGCGCAGGTAATACGTCTGGGAATCCCTGACCGTTTTATTGAGCATGGCACTCAGCCTGAATTATGGAAGGAATGCGGGTACGATACCGATAGTATTGCTGCTGTTATTAAAAAGATGCTCATAGGAAAAATCCTGCAGAAAGTAAGCTGACTCTTTTTAAAAAAATTGTATTTTCGCACACCCTGAGTTCTTTGTAAAACTGCCCGGATGGCGGAACAGGTAGACGCGCTGGTCTCAAAAACCAGTGGGATTTTCCCTTGCCGGTTCGATTCCGGCTCCGGGTACAGCTTTTTTGAGAACCTTTTTGTTTTTGGCGGAATGTGCAGAGAGGGCGGTTGAAAAATCCTTGTTACATTTGGGGGTTGATCATTGATCTGAGCAGCGTTTACAATCAAAAGATCTTGCAACGCTGTGATTTTTTTAAAATATGCACGGTATGGCAGAAAAAGATCCGATACGACCTTACGGCGACAAGCAGTTGCAGTTTGACAGGAGGTATCTCGAAATGGCCCGTATCTGGGGTCAGAACAGCTATTGCAAGCGCCGCCAGGTAGGTGCCCTGATTGTAAAAGGCAGGATGATCATTTCAGACGGATATAATGGGACGCCTGAAGGGTTTGAAAATGTATGCGAGGATGAAACCTTTCATACCAAACCCTACGTTTTGCACGCCGAGGCGAATGCCATCACCAAGGTGGCAAAATCGAACAACAGCAGCGAAAATGCAACCCTTTATGTAACCTGCTCCCCCTGCATGGAATGTGCAAAGCTGATCATTCAGTCAGGCATCAGACGGGTGGTTTTTTCGGAGAAATATCCTAATGAAGATGGAATCCGGTTGCTGGAAAGAGCCGGAATTGAAGTAGTACATATACTTTTGTAATTTTATGGAACATAAAAACAACCGGGTATCCGTTCTTCTTCCTTTGTTACTGGCCATCATGCTCGGGGGAGGAATTCTGCTGGGCATCAACATTCGGTCGCGGTCTGACAGAAGCCAGTATCTTATTTATCCCCGTACCGATAAGATNGGTACTGTAATGAGTTATATTCTGGGAGAATATGTTGATACGGTNAACAAAGAAAAGCTGACCGANGATGCCATCAGAGCTCTTCTGAATGACCTTGACCCGCATTCCGTCTACATTCCGGCCTCGGAGCTTCAGGCTGTAAATGAGCCTCTGGAAGGGAATTTCAGCGGAATTGGCGTGCAGTTCAATATGCAGAATGATACGGTTGCCATCATTCTTACGGTTGCCAATGGTCCTTCCGAACGTGTGGGAATCCGACCAGGGGACCGGATCATTAAAATAAATGACACTCTGGTTGCCGGGGTAAAGCTTGGCACGGATAAAATAATGAAGAAGCTCAGAGGGCCAAGGGGAACCAGAGTCAAGGTCAGTATTCTGCGAAGAGGAGTCCCCGGACTTCTTGATTTTGAAATTACGCGGGATCAGATTCCTATCTATAGTGTTGATGCGGCTTACATGCTTACCTCCTCAACAGGATATATAAAAATAAGCAGTTTTTCGCGCACTACCCATGAGGAATTTGTCAGTGCCGCTGAGAAGCTCCATAAACAGGGTATGAATAGAATCATTATTGATCTGAGAGGGAACGGAGGAGGATATATGGAATCGGCTACATCGGTGGCGGATGAATTTCTCGGCGATAATGAAATGATCGTCTTTACCCAGGGCAGGCAGCGTCCGCGTTCAGTAGTAAAAGCACGTCCCGGCGGAGTATGTGTTTCCGATGGCGTTATTGTANTAATTGATGAATGGTCGGCTTCCGCAAGTGAAATTCTTGCAGGGGCTATTCAGGACAATGACAGGGGTACCATTGTAGGCCGGCGCTCATTTGGAAAAGGACTCGTTCAGGAGCAGATCCCCCTTCCGGATGGTTCCGCCCTGCGGCTTACAGTGGCACGCTATTATACCCCTACGGGACGATGCATTCAGAAGCCATACCGCGACGGAACGGAAGCCTATTACCATGAATTGATGGACCGCTACAACCGCGGAGAACTCAGCAAACCTGACAGTGCTCTCTTTCCTGACAGCCTGAGGTACCGCACACCCAAAGGGAAAATTGTTTATGGCGGCGGAGGAATTATGCCTGATGTTTTTGTTCCCCTTGATACGTCCGGAATTACTCCCTGGTTTACCCAGGTAAGAAGCAAAGGGCTGACCTATTCTTTTGCTTTTAAATACACGGATGATCATCGCCGGGATCTTGAAAAATGCAAATCCGTCAATGCCCTTCTCGATTATCTTGATAAGAAAAATGTTTTCGGAGATTTTTTGAAATATGTTAACAGCCAGGGTATTACTCCAAAACAGAATGAAATAACTAAATCAAGATTGCTGGCCGACACCGAANTGAAAGCCTATATAGCCAGGAATATTTTTGATAATGAAGGATTTTACCGGGTTATTGCACGGATGGATGAAACCCTGAAAAAGGCGCTGGAAGTTCCCCAATAATGGTTTGGTTTGGTCGTAATTTTTAGTATTATTGAACTGTTTTTACTTTTATCGTAAAAACGTTCAACCAACCAACTATGAATACGGCAGGGAAATTCTCTCTAACCAAAGAAACTGCGCGTTCAGTTCTTTTTTTGGTACTTTTTTTTTCTGGTATTAGTGCTCTTATCTATCAAATAATCTGGATCCGGAAATTCGGGCTGGTTTTCGGGGTTCATGTTTTTTCCATGAGCACGGTGCTAACTGCTTTTATGGCCGGACTGGCTTTAGGTGCACTCTATTTCGGGCGGTTGGTAGACAAAAAAAAGAATCCCCTTCTTCTGTTTCTGACGCTTGAGCTGGGGATAGGTCTTTTTGCTATCTTTTTCCCATTCACATTTCATGGACTTTCGGAAATTTATGCGTCGATTTCCCGGAATTTTCCTCTCGGGAATTATTCTGTTCAGCTGATTCGTTTTTTATTGGCCTTTTTCTTTTTGCTGATCCCGACCACTCTGATGGGAGGAACCATGCCGGTCATTGTAAAAATTTTCACTGACAACATTGGAAAAGTTGGTAGCCGGGTCAGTCTTCTTTATGGCACCAATAACCTGGGAGCTGTTGTGGGAGGGTTTCTGGCCGGATTTGTCATTATTCAGCACCTTGGGTTAAATCAGTCAGGGTATCTGGCAGCAATGCTTAATCTGGTCAATGCATTCATGGTATTTCTGGTGGTGAGGTTTACGCGGAGGCCGGAATACGTTACTGAACTTCAGGAAGCAAAAGATAGCGTGAGTTCTGTTACTAAAATTTCACCAGGGTTGCTGAAGTTGGTTTTATGGGTTTTTGCCATCGAGGGTTTTACAACTCTTTCGTATGAGCTGCTCTGGAGCCGTATTCTCATTGATTTTTCCATTGATAAGACCGTATATTTTTCCAGTACGATTGTTATCAGCTTTATTTTTGGGCTTTCTCTCGGAAGTTTTCTTGTGGCAGGATATCTTGACAAAAACAAAGATCTGTTGACTCTTCTTGGTTTAATTGAAATCTTTATTGGTTTGCTCTCTGTTTTTTTTCTCTTGTTTTTTGTATGGTTAGCTCCCAAACTGGTTGCCCAGCGTTCCATGCTCGACAGCTGGCTTCAGACTGCCGGTAAAGAGTACTTCATATTCTTTCTTATTCTTACCCCACCAACTCTGCTTATGGGAATTACCTATCCTCTTGTGACAAAACTGGCAGCCGACAACCTTGCTTTTCTGGGGAAAAGAATGGGGCTTCTGGGTTTTCTTGATACCATTGGGTCGGTGGTTGGTTCATTTGTTGCCGGATTTATCATGATTCCTTTTCTCGGTGTAGTCAAATCATTTATTATTACCGTATGCATTAATCTGGTTATCGGATTGCTTGTATTTGTTGTTCATCCTGTTTTATCAGTCCGGCAAAAAACGGCAATTACCGGAATAACCCTCCTGATTGCTGTTCTGATGATGCTCCGTATACCCTCGGGCTCTTATACACGGGAATGGTGGGACAAAACCAAGCGCAGCTGGTTTGATAACAACTATTATGAGAGTGTATTGTTTTTTGACGAAGGGGCTGCAGGAACGGTTACGGTGAGAAAATACCCGCACGGATTGGCTTTAAATATTAACGGACATAACACTGCTTATACCACTTCAAAAGATCTGAGAGTAAACCGTCAGCTGGGATACATGCCGTATTTACTTCATCCGGAACCTAAAAGTGCTCTTGTTATTGGCTTTGGCATGGGGGCAACAGCGTGCAGTCTTGTTCAGCCCGATATGGAGAGGGTGGATGTGGCTGAAATATGTTCGGGTGTCATTAAGGCAGCGCACATTTTTGCTCCCTGGAACCGGAATGTGATTCTTCACCCGAAAGTTCATCTGTATGACGATGATGGAAGAAGCATAGTATTCATGACCAACAGGAAATATGACATTATCACCTCGAATGCCATTCATCCGAGGTTGAGCAATAACATTTATACCAGGGATTTTTATAAGCTTTGCCGGGAAAAGCTTACTGAAAACGGAATATTGTGCCAGTGGATGCCTCAGAACTGGCTAACAGGAGATGAATATAAGGCATTGGTAAGGGCTTTTACTGAGGCTATGCCGTATTCGTATTTATGGTATGTGAATGAATACAGTACCCTGATAATTGGCACCATGCAGCCTTTGAGAATTGATGTTGCTCAGCTCTGCAGAAAGTTTCATTCGAATGATGCCATGCAAAAAGATTTTAAGGAATTTGGTGTGCCCAATGAATGGTACTTTCTGGCGCAGTTCTGGTTCAATGATCAGGAACTGAAAAATTATGTCAGCAAGGCTGAATGCAACACCGATAATATGCCGCTGGCGGAATTCAGTAAGGTCATCAATATTGCCCCTGTAATCGAGGTTATGGATACTCTTGCCAACCACCCCGTTGCTTATGAACAGATTTTGACAAATGTTACTACAAGGCAGCTGGATTCCATAAAATTCTATGCTGTAATTGAACGGGATCATATTAAAAGCATTGCAAGAAATGTACGGGCTTTTATGAAGCACCGGGGGTATTAATTACTAATGCGGTAATTGGTTTTGCTCATTTTCTGATTTAACCTTATAACTATCAATACTTTATTTTTTCCAAAGGGCTATAAGCAGTAATGCATTTTTTGTAAGGTTAAACAATGTTTATGATGGCTTTTACCTGGATTACGCATTGGTTCCTTAGCCCACAAAATGCCGAATCCGGGTTAATAATACCTGCCAGGCAAAAAAAACAGGAGGGTCAGTGAAATTGGCCCTCCTGCAGAAAAGGATTCAAATACTACTGAATCAATAGCCTGTATTTTGTTTAATTGAAGGGTTAGCGTTCACTTCCGAGGTCGGGATCGGGAACAGCATTTGTCCATTGGTTTGGTTATACCAGTCACTGAATTTGAAATCAATTCGTACACTGCTGAAATCATTGTCGCCGGCAGTCCAATTGGCAAGGTTTATATAACCGGCAGCATGCCAGCGCTTAAGATCAAGCCAGCGGATTCCTTCTTCTGCACAGAGCTCCAGAAATCTTTCGTCCATAATCCATTGCATAATGGTGTTTTCATCAGTTTCGGAGAGCGGGTGATCGGCCGGAACTGCCGAGGCAGGAGAAGCGCTATTTCGTGCGCGTTCCCTGATCTGATTGACCAGAGCAATGGCATCCGCTTTGCTTCCTCCGGATTTAAGGATTGCTTCCGCTTTCAGAAGAAGTACATCAGCATATCTTAAGATGCGGGGATTATCAACTGATGAAGTGACATCCCCTTCCTTGCCTCTTTTCACATATTTGGCAAAGGCTACCTTGATTGTATCGGAACCAAAGACCATGGGCGGATAACGATATGCATTCCCATTATCAGGGGCAATGGTATCAAGCGTTTCAATAACACGCGGATCACCTTGTTCAAATTTCATCAATAGCTTTTTACTTGGCACAATGCACATATTATCCAGATTCCACCAGCTCCATGCTCCGTAAAAGAATCCCCAGTAAGAAGACATCGGGCCGATTGCAATGTCAAAATCATTCCATAACCAGATATTTTCGAAAGAAGGGGCATTGCTTGCCTGGAACTCAAAAAGGGATTCCTCATTGTTTTCGTTGTTAGCATCAAAATTGGCTCCGAAATCAGCAACAAGGTGGCGTGTAGTAATTTTGTTGAAAGCTGTGATGGCAGCAGTATAATCAGCAGTATTCTTTGTATAACAGGCTCTGAAGACAAGAGTTTTTCCCAGCATACCGTTAGCTGCATCCTTTGTAATTCTTCCTATCTGGTTTTGCGGGTAACTTACCGGAAGGAGTTCAGCTGCTTCCTGAAAATCGGCAATTGCCTGATCAAGCAGTTGGGTGCCTGTGGATGAGGGCGGATAAATATCCTTGAGAGAAGATATCCTTTCAGTAATGACCGGTGCCGTGCCAAAGAAATTGTACAGGCCAAAAAATGCCCAACCGCGAAGGAAAAGGGCTTCTCCCTTGATATTGTCCTTCAATCCGGGAGTTTTAATTATTCCGTTTTCTTCGGCAATTTTCTGAAGAACCACATTTGCGCGGTTAATCAGCTGATAGGCTGCGGTCCAGTATTGACCCAGGAGCCCCTGACCCGGTTGCATTCCGGAGAACGATTCAAACGGGCTTGTTCCTGCCGTCGTGGCATCATCACCTGGCAAAAGCCACATCGGATGCGTAGGGTTATTTGCATGAAAATAATAGAAATCGGTAAGTTTTGCATATACACCGATAATTGCACCAACGAAATCTTCTTCTGATTGAAACATCATGGCCTCAGTTTCTGTGCCGGGTTTCAGATCGAGATGGGAGGGATCACAGCTGTGGATTATTGGCAGAGAAATTAATCCTGCAGCCAGCGATAGTATGATAAATATTTTTCTTGCTTTCATATGCTTTACAAATTTGTTGTTAGGAAAGGATTCATCAGAAAGTTGCCCTCAGGCCAAAATTCAAGACTCTGGGAATCGGGTAATACTCGTTTTCCGGATCCAGCCCCGTCCATTTGGTAATTGTAAAGAGATTGGATCCACCCACATAAATTCTCAGACCTTGCGCTACCTTAATCATGTCGAAGAATTTTTTAGGTACAGTGTAACCGAATTCAAGGTAAGCGAAGCGGAGATAGCTTGCATTTTCCACCCAGCGGTCAGAAAAACGGGTATTGGCACCCGGGTCTGTGGCAGCTGCTCTTGGCATTTTGGTAGATTTGTTAGTGGGTGTCCACCGGTCGAGCACATCGGTAAGCTGATTTAACCCGTTGCTTTGCATCCCTGTAAGATGCCATTTAGGTCCATTAATTTGCTGAATATCGCCTACACCCTGGAAATTGGCTGAAAAATCGAAACCCTTATAGGCAAGGTTGACTCCAAAGCCATAGAAGAAACCGGGGAGGGTAGAACCCAGATAGACTCTGTCGTATTCATTTAGTGTACTATCAGGACCTGGAGTATAAAAGCGGTGGTTTTCGTCGGGACCTCCCCTCAGATCTTTGAACCAGATATCGCCAGGATGCTGGTTGCTGGCAATAATATCGGTCACTTTTGACTGATAATCAGCAACTTCCTGNTCATCCTGGAAAATTCCTCCCATTTTGTAACCCCACAGATAGTTGATAGGATAGCCTTCTTCGATTCGCCCGCTTTCACCACCCATAGGAATATGGTCATACATTTTTACTACTTCGTTATGGTTGGTTGTGAGGTTGCCGAAAACAGAATACTGAAGATCGCCTATATTTCCGCGATAATTAAGGGCAATTTCCAGACCGGAATTTTTAACCTGTGCAATATTAATGACAGGATTGTTAAATGAACCTACGCTCGGAGCTATAGGTGTTTCCTGGAGAATACCATCGGTGAATTTGTGGTAATATTCAATCGTCACATCAAGTCCTCCGAATAATATTCCATCGAGGGCAAAGTTGGTAGTGGTAGTGGTTTCCCATTTCAGATCTTTATTGGGAAAGTCGGGGAAATAGAAGCCTATATTCATTATTCCTTCGGGATTTCCGAAACCCACCGTTGAACCAAGCGAATATTTTGCATTTCTGTTAATTTTTGACAGGTAAGGGAAAGCCTGGGTTTCCTGGTTACCAAGCTGGCCCCATCCGGCACGGATCTTCAGATCATTCAGCCAGGTGAGGTTCTGCATGAAAGATTCGGCGGAAATTCGCCATGCTGC
>JGI24721J26819_10001203_pt1 | contig 29189 bp, 26 predicted proteins | sample YelNatPaOPGAMG01_FD_26819 | JGI IMG/M metagenome (IMG submission 26819) | reverse complement strand
AACTGCTCCATCGCAAGATGCACCACCTGCATGTTCAACTATGTAAGATAGTGGAAAGGCTTCGTACAATAATCTTAGCTTTCCTTTTTCCTGACTTTGACACCTCATACCTCAAAAACCCACATTTGTATAGCATTTCTATTTTAAGACGCATCATTTTTGCCACTACAGTTTATAGAATTTGTTTAGTGGTTTTAAATTTTAAAACTGCAACGAGAGTTCTTTGAAAGTAAGTTGGTTTTTNAAAGGTTTTATATGTAAAGCACTAAATATTTTGTTTGATAATTCTGGTGAGTTCATTTTGACAAAAAGGGATTCGTTGTTGTATTTAATCTCAGAATAATTCATAGCATTTAGAGCTTCTTTTATTTTGCAAGGAGAGTGTTCTATATTTTTTTCTTTAAGTTTAAATTCTAGCGCTCTTTCAAGAAGAAAAGACAAAAAGCATATGACGAAGTGGCCTTTTATTCTGGTTTCACTCCAGTGAAATATTGGTCTTACTTCCATAGTGGTTTTCATTATCCTAAAAGATTCTTCTATCTTCCATAGCTGACCGTAAGCATTTATTACCTTGCTTGGTTCTAAGTCAAGTTCGTTGGTTTGTATTGCGTAGTATCCATCAAAGGCTTCATCTTTTGCAATGGATTCTTCATCTAAAGAAAAAGAGCAAGAACCTATTTGACTAATGTACTTTTTGCCACCTCTTTTATTAGATGCTTTTATTAAAGAAGGACTATCTGAATATTTAACAGCTTTGTCTATGAGTTTTTGTCTTTTTTCCTTATCCATTTGTGCTCTTTCATCTGAGTAGGTTGCTATGAGGTTTTCTTTAATCTCAAAGTCTTTGTTTTTATTTGTGTATTCTATCTTTTTATAGTAGTAGTCCTTTGCTTTTACATAGTCTTGTTTTGAAAGCACTTTTTCGAGTGTAGGTTTATCCAAAGATTTAAGCCTTGAAGAGATAATATATTTAAACCCCATATCGGATATTTTTTTGAGGTTCAATTTGGAGTTCATTCCTTTATCTGCTACTACAATAATTCTGTCAATATTAAACCTTTCCTTTAGCTTTAGCAGAGAAGCTTCTAGTGTTTTGCCTTCAAAGGTATTGCCGTAAGAACAACTCATATCCTACTGGCATCCCATCTTTATCCACCAATAGACCCATAACAACTTGAACTTCATTGAGCTTGTTATCCTTAGAAAAGCCAAAGTCTCTTAAAGAATCCTTTCTAACTGATTCAAAATAGAATGTAGTGACATCGTAGAATACAACATCCAGTGTTAAATTAAACAGATCCTTCTTTTTGTAAAAGAGTTCTTCTTCTATCTTTTCTTTATTTTCTGCTAAAATATCCAAAGAACGGTACATATTATGAAGCTTAACATCAGGCAAATTCAAATATCTGTTTTTGTGTTTGTAGGCAGAAAGCTTACTTTGGGGATCTAACAAATGAGTAAGGCTCATTAGAAAGCAGGTGTCGTTTAGAGAATAATCTATGTTTTTTATTATGTCTTTAGAACTTAGAATAGAATTAAGACTAAATGATTCCCAAAGCTTTTTGTATGCTATGTAACCGTAGTTGTAAATATCACCGCCTGATAGTAAAGATACATCAAACTCTGTCCTACAGCTTTAGATAAACTAAAAGCAAGGTTTTTTAACATCTGGTAGTTTTTTTCATCATCCAATCTTCCAAGATTTAAAACTACCTCATGTTTAACCTTACCATCTTGACGGTAAGAGCGCACAAGTTGTATATACTGTCTGTTTTTAGCTTTAGTAACTTTCACAAACATGCATGCAATATACCACAATAATAATATAATGTCAACATAAAAAACTGTATTATAAGAAAAATAATATAAAATATAAAATAAAAGTTGCCACTACACTTTTTTAAAAAATAACCAAAATAGAAAGACTAATTGCTGTATTTATAAGGAATTTGGGGGTTTTATGTGAGAGGAAGTGTCAAAGTCAGGAAAAAGAAACGTTCACAAGGCCACTATTTATTGCAACTGAGGATTTTTCACATTTTGAACTTTTTAGCCATATAGAGAGTTCAAAAGATTTGATGCTAAATGAAACTTCGGTTGTAAAAACAGAGAATTTCTATATTGCATTTTCACGCAAAGACACTTACCCAAATTACGCTTTATATTACAGCACTAGCAAAGACTTAGTTAATTGGATAAGCCAGAAAAATTTTTAGACTTTGCGCTAGCACCGATGGCAATCAATATAAATGGTACAATATTTGTTAGTTTTAGAGACAATGAAGGTAATACAAACAAAATAAGCATAATAAATACAAAAACACGCAAAAAAAAGATAATAGATACCTACACTGGCAGCCTATTTGATGGTGGCTATACAGATTTAGCCTTTATAAATGGGTATATCTATGTAGTCTACTACACCAACAATCAGGCACCATTCATAAAGATGGCTAAATTAAAACCCTTTTAAATTTTTTTGAGGTAAACTTTCCAATAGCGGATAAACGCGGTTTCGGCCGTTTTCTTTAGCTAAATATAGATTTTTATCGGCGATTTTTGTAAGCTCATCTATGCTCATCCCTTTAGCAAACTCAGAAACGCCAGCAGATATAGTAATGCTAAAAGAAATAATTTTGTCATTTTTAAAAGTTATAATTGTTTGAGCAATAGTAGATCTAATTTTATTTGCAAGCAAGTATGCACCATAAATGTCAGTATTAGGCAGAGCAAGACAAAATTCCTCACCACCATATCGACCAAATACATCTGCCCTTCGTGTCATTTTTAAAATAATTTCCGCAAGTTTTTTTAAAACAAAATCACCCACATCGTGACCATAAGTATCGTTTACTTTTTTAAAATAATCAATATCCAAAATTATAAAAGAAAGCGGCTTATTTTCTCTTATGCTTAAAGCAGAAAGATTTTCAAGGAAATGAAAAAATGTGCGTCTGTTGTAAATACCCGTTAGATAATCCTTCTCTGATGTTTCTTTTAAACGTTTGATCAACTTTGAAATTCTAATGTTTGCCCTAACTCGTGCAAAAAATTCATTAATATTGTATGGCTTGTAAATGAAATCATCAGCTCCTAAATCCAAAATCTCAGATAACATATCCTTTTCTCTAAAAGCTGTAAGACCCACAATTGGCAGGGTACTAAATCGCTCATCAGACTTTAAAATGCTAATCAAATCGTACCCAGTGTATTTGGGCAAAAAAATATCCATCAAAATAACATCAACATCATACCCACTAAGCAAAAACCTCATAGCTTCGACAGCATTTTTTGCGCTAATAGGTTGTATGTTCTTGAGTCTTAACTGTTGACAAATCGTTTCATTTTGAAGCATAGAGTCTTCTACAACCAACACTCTGCCTTCTGTGATTTCTTCGTTAAAATAGTCTAGCAAATACTTTAATAGGTCACCTTGTTTAAATGGCTTTTTTAAAAAATCGAATGCCCCTAAATTAAATGCCTTCTTTTCGTAATAATCACCTTCGTTAGCGGTTAAAATCACAACGGGTAAAAAAATCAAATTTAATTCTTCTTTTATTTTCTTTAATAGTTCAATGCCGTTCATTTGCGGCATTTCACCATCAATTACAGCAAAATCAAACTTTTGATCCTTAAGCAAAAAATTATAAGCGTATATACCGTCTTCGAAAATTTCTAAATCAAAATATTCTTGAAGTTCTTTTTTTATAATGGCTCTTATTGTGGAGCTATCATCGCAAATTAAAATTCGCTTTTTCACTCATTTAATATATTTGGGGTACGATCCCAAAAGTTTAATAAATGGCACAATTTCGCTTAAACCGTCAAAAGCCCTCTTTACGCTTTCGGATTCAATATGTCCATCAACATCAACATAAAATATGTAAGACCAATTTTCTTGTTTTGATGGTCTAGATTCTATGCGTGTTAAATTAATCTGATTATCATAAAATATTTTCAAAATGGAATAAAGCGCACCTACCTTATCATGTATTGAAAACATTAAAGAAGTTTTATCCTCGCCGCTAGGCGATGGTATATGCTTGCCTATAACCAAAAAACGCGTTACATTGTTTATTTTATCTTCAATGCCTTTTGCTAACACATTTAAATCGTATAAACTACTTGCTGCTAAAGACGATATAGCGGCTGCACTTTTGTCTTTTGCGGCGATTTTGGCTGCTTTTGCAGTAGAGGCGGTTTCTAACAATATAGCGTTTGGCAAGTGTTTTTTTAGCCAATTTTTACACTGACCAAGAGCATTTGGGTGTGAATATACAGCTTTAATTTCACTCAAACTATTTGACTTAGACAATAAATTATGTTTTATATCTACCATAATCTCAGAAACAATCTTTACATTTGAGTTTACAAACATATCAAGCGTATAATTAACAACACCTTCAATGGAATTTTCTATTGGCACAACACCAAAATCAGCCCTATCCTGCTCAACATCAAAAAAAACATCCTCAATGGATTCTTCTGGTTGATAATAAAGACTTGTGCCAAATTTTTCAATTGCCGCTTGATGTGTAAATGTAGCCTCAGGTCCTAAATAGCTTATTGTAAGTGGCTCTTCCATTTTAATTGAAGCGCTCATTATTTCTCTAAAAATTGCCTTTAGAGAATTTTTATTCATAAAGGTAAGCTTTAAGCTATCAAGCGTCTTGTAGATTTGATTTTCTCTTTCTGGTGAGTAAAATGATAGACCTTTTTCACGCTTTATAATGCCAATGTTCTTAACAATCTCTGATCGCTTCTCTAAAAGTTCTATTATCTTATTGTCTATTTCATTTATTTGAAATCGCAAATTCTGCAAATCTTTATTCATTGATGCCTCACAAGAAATTCGTTGTCATAGCGCGCCATTTTTCCCATCTTTTATCCAACAATTTTCTTGGATTATTTCGTGTTAATTCTTTCAAGTTTTCTACAATGTAATTTTTTATTGCGTTGGCTGTTGCTTGAGGGTTTCTATGCGCCCCACCAAGCGGTTCTTCAATAATATCATCTATAACTTTCAAATCATACAAATCTTTAGCGGTAACATGCATGGCTTTTGCAGCTTCAACAACATGGTTACCATCGCGCCACAAAATAGAAGAACACCCTTCTGGTGATATAACACCATAAATAGCAAACTGCAGCATAGCAACTTTATCGCCTATGGCCAAAGCAAGTGCGCCACCACTTCCACCTTCGCCAGTTATAATGCAAATCGTAGGTACTTTTAAGCCAGACATAATATATAAATTTCTTGCAATTGCTTCTGATTGACCACGCTCTTCTGCGCCTACGCCCGGATAAGCACCCGGCGTATCAACAAATGTTATAATAGGCAAGTTAAATTTTTCTGCTAATTTCATAACTCTTTGCGACTTGCGGTAGCCTTCTGGGTTAGCCATACCGAAATTTCTATAGAGGTTTTCTTTCGTATTGCGTCCCTTTTGATGGCCAATAACAGCTACTTTATATTTATCAATATAACCAAACCCAGCTACAATTGCCTTGTCATCTGCAAATAATCTATCACCATGCACTTCAACAAAATCTTTAACTATAAAATTTACAAAATCAAGCGTATATGGCCTATTTGGGTGTCTTGCAATTTTAATAACTTTATCAATCGACAAATTTTTAAACTCTTCCCTTATTATCTCATTTTTTTTACGCTCTAGCGCTTCTATTTCTTCGTGGACATCAATTGAACTATTTAACGCCATTTGTCTTAAATTTTCTATTTCTTCTTCTATCTCATAAATAGGTTTTTCAAAATCATAAATAAACATCGCTCACCTCTTGCTAACCAAACCATCATCTTTCATTAATTTATAAATTATTGAATCAAACAGTGCTTTTTTAGATGCTTCAATGACATCTTCGCCTACTCCAACCGTTTCCCACCTATCTTTTTTATCTCTAGATTGGATTAATACTCTTACGCTTGCACCCGTACCTTGCTCACTCTTTAGAATTCTAACCTTGTAGTCAATTAAAGCCAGCTCCGCTAAATTCGGATAAAAGACAATTAAGGCTTTTCTTATAGCATTATCAAGTGCATTAACAGGACCATTGCCAAGGCTTGCAGTGTGTTCAATCTTGTCTTTTACTTTAACAATTGCTGTAGCCTCAACGGGACTGCGTTCGCTTTTATCGCATCGCTCCCTATCTATTACAGTGTATGATAATACTTCAAAATAGTCTCTTATCTCACCCCTGTGTTTTCTAAGCAACAATTCAAATGATGCATCGGCAGTTTCAAAATAATAACCTTCATTTTCAAGTTTTTTAATCTCAGCGAGTGCATTTTTGCCTGCTTTTGAATCTTTATCGATAGGTATGCCCATATTTTGGGCTTTGTACATGATATTGCTAATTCCAGAAAGATCCGATACCAACACTTTGTGAGTTACCTACAAGCTCTGGCACAATATGCTCATAAGTCTTAGGATTTTTTAAAATAGCACTTACATGGACACCACCTTTGTGAGCAAAAGCGCTCTCTCCAACAAACGGCAAATGCTTATTGTGATGTAAATTAAGTATTTCGTCAACTTTTTTAGATACCATAGTAAGTTTTCTTAAATTTTCATCACTCATACAGTCTATGCCCATTTTTAGCTTTAAGTTAGGAAGAATTGAGCATAAATTAGCATTTCCGCAACGCTCACCATAACCATTTATGGTACCCTGAACATGCACAATACCATGCTTTACAGCTAAAATAGTATTTGCAACGCCAAGCTCAGAATCATTATGCTGGTGTATACCAAGCACTGCATTTGGAAACCTTGATTTAACTTTTTCTATAATATCTTCAAGCTCCCATGGCATTGTGCCTCCATTTGTATCGGCAAGTACAATAACATCTGCTCCACCTTCAATAGCTGATTGTAGCGTTTTTAAAGCATATTCAGGGTTATTTTTAAAACCATCAAAAAAATGCTCTGCATCGTAAATAAACTCGTCGCAATGTTTCTTTAGATACTGAACAGAGTCATATATAATCTCAAGATTTTCATCCAGTGTGATTTTAAGAGCATCTTTTACATGCAAATCCCAGCTTTTGCCAAAAATCGTAATAACAGGCGTTTGGCTTTCAACTAACTGTATAATATTTGGATCTTCTTCAACTTTTAATTTTGCCCTTCTAGTAGAGCCAAACGATGAGATTTTAGCGTTTTTTAAACGTAAACTTTTTGCTTGTCTAAAATAATCTTCATCTTTTGGGTTTGAACCAGGCCAACCGCCTTCTATATAATGAACACCTAAATCATCCAAAATTTCTGTTATTGTAAGTTTATCCTCAACAAGCAAACTAACATCTTCGGATTGCGTGCCATCCCTTAGCGTTGTGTCAAATATTTTAACTTGATCGTGCATTTCCCCCTCCAAATATATTATTCTTGATCTAACCCAAATGCGGTATGTAAAGCCCTTACGGCTAACTCTAAGTACTTTTCTTCAATTATACATGAAACCTTGATTTCTGATGTTGTAATCATTAGTATGTTGATGCCTTCTTTTGCTAATGTATCAAACATTTTTGCTGCAACGCCAGGGTGGGACCTCATACCGACTCCAACAATAGATACCTTAGCTATATCTTTTCTAATCTCAATTTCGCTTGCACCAATCTCTTTGATAATTGATTTTAGTACCTCATAAGCTTTATCTGCTTCATTTCTTGGAACAGTAAAAGAAATGTCGGTAGAGCCTTCTTCGCTTGCATTTTGTACAATCACATCTACATTAATGTTTTTTTCTGCTATAGCTCCAAATATCTTTGCCGATATGCCAGGTTTATCTGGTACCTTGATAATAGTAATTCTTGCTTGATTTTTGTCATGAGCAATACCTGAAACTAATGCTTTTTCCATATTTTCATCCTCCCATGTTACTAATGTGCCTGGATTATAAGTATAACTTGATATCACCATAATTGGCATTTTATACTTCATGCCAAACTCAACCGATCTAATTTGCAAAACCTTTGAGCCTAAACTTGCAAGTTCCATCATTTCTTCGTAAGTAATTTTATCAAGCTTTCGAGCTTTTTCGACAATCCTTGGATCTGCTGTATATACTCCATCTACATCAGTATAGATTTCGCATACATCTGCTTTAATAGCACAAGCTACAGCCACAGCCGTTGTATCTGAGCCACCCCTGCCAAGTGTTGTAACATCGCCTGTTTCTTCTGAAATACCCTGAAAACCTGCTACAATTACAACATAATCTTCATCAAGCATCTTTAAAATCTTTTTTGCATCAATGTTTTTTATACGTGCCTTCGTATGAGCGGAATCCGTTACAATACCACACTGCCTGCCAGTTAGAGCAACGGCTTTAACGCCAATATCGTTTAAATAGATTGCAACAAGTGCGCTTGAGATACGCTCGCCGCTTGAGAGCAACAAATCCATCTCACGCTCTTTTGGGCTTTTTGATAAATTATAAGCCATTTCTACAAGCTTATCGGTCTCTCCAGCCATAGCAGAAATAGTAACAACAACTTTGTTGCCTTTTTCTTTAGTTTCTTTAATGTGCTTGCAAACATTTTTAATTTTCTCTAATGTCCCAACTGATGTACCGCCGTACTTTTGAACTATAAGGCCCATTTAAACCCCCTTTTATATTAATAATTCCCTTTTACCCTTATCATCTGGCTTTGATAGTATGCCCATTTTTTCCATTTGCTCTACAATACGAGCTGACCTATTGTAACCAATTTTTAGCCTTCGTTGAATATAAGAAATTGTTGGAGAACCACCATCTTTAATAATTTTTAACGCTTCATCAAAAAGTTCGTCTTTTTCTTCATCCAATTCTTCTTCTATACCACTTTCTTCTTTGGCTTCGTTTATAAGCTCTTCGTTGTAAATAGGTGTGCCTTGTGATTTTACATAATCTATTATTGATTTTAACTCATCGTCTGCAATATAAGCCCCATGAACACGTGTCATGTGAGATGTTCCAGGTTGTAAAAATAACATATCACCCCTGCCAAGCAGCATCTCTGCGCCTTGTGAGTCCAAAATTGTTCTTGAGTCAATTTTAGATGACACTTTAAACGAAATACGCGCGCTAAAGTTAGCTTTAATAAGACCGGTCAATACATCCACGCTAGGCCTTTGCGTTGCAACAATCAAGTGAATACCAGCTGCTCGAGCCATTTGCGCAAGCCTCGCAATTGATAACTCAACTTTTTTAGACGATACCATCATCAAATCAGATAACTCATCTATCACTACAACTATATATGGAAACGGCGGATAATCAATAACACCATTTTTTGCNTTTTCGTTAAAGCCATCTATGTTTCTAACACCTGACTCGCTCATTATTTTATACCGTGTTTCCATTTCTTTAACTAAAGCTGCTAGTGCCCCGCTTGCTTGTTTTGGATCTACAACAGGAGGCATCAATAAATGAGGTATACCGTCATACATAGATAGTTCAATCATTTTGGGGTCAATAAGCACAAATTTAACATCATCTGGTGTAGACTTATATAATATGCTAACTATCATTGTATTTAACCCAACACTTTTTCCTGCTCCCGTTGCCCCTGCAATCAATAGGTGAGGCATTTTAGCTAAATCAGCTATAAAAGGATTCCCCATTATATCTTTACCTAAAGCTAATGTCAATGGAGATTTTGAGTTAAGAAACAACTTTGATGCCAATATTTCCTTCATGTAAACTGTTTGGATCTGTCTATTTGGTATTTCAATACCTACAACATTTTTACCTGGAATAGGCGCAATAATTCTTACAGCAATAGCTTTCATAGCCATAGCCAAATCATTGGCTAAATTAGCAATTTTACTTATTTTGATACCCGATGAAGGTTTAAACTCATACAGTGTTACCACAGGTCCTGGTCTTACCTCAACTGTTTTTCCAGTAACGCCAAAATTCCTTAACTTTTCTTCCAAAATCTTAACATTTTCTAAAATTTCATTTTCTTCAATTTCTTTATTTATATGTACTGGATCGTTTAATAACTCTATGCTTGGTAAAATGTAGCCATTTTTTGCCTTACTCTCTTTCGTTTGTGTTAACTCTAAACTATCTTCTTTTGCTAAATTGCGCTTAATATTGATACTGGGCTTTTTTTCAATATTAACATCAATAGCTTTTTTATCTTCTTCATCTGTGCTTTGTGATTGTGTCTGTGTCGGTACACTTTTAGCAAGTTGAGAAAAGGATTGCTTTTCTTTAATTTTTGGCTTTATGTCAATTTTTTTTTTGAACTTAATTTGTTTTAATAGGCTGATAATAAATAAAAACATCTCTTTTGTAGAAAATAACAAGCACAAAGCAGCAATTGGCGAGAAAATTACCATTATACCAACTCTTCCAAGGTAAAATTCTAAAGAACTACCCAGATAATAGCCGCTTAAACCATAAGGAAAATAACCATTTTGGGTTAAATAAGCCCTGCCTTGAGCATTAAATAAGATAAACAAAATTATGTTTACAGCTATAACAAACAAAAAAACAAACACAATGCTTCTTATAAACTTTATAGGCTTTATTAAGTATGCAAATACACTAGTAAAAAGTAAAATAGGTAATGCATAAGAAAGTATACCAAAGTTTGTGAATAAAAAATTTGAGATATCTGCACCTACATATCCAATGAGGTTGTNTATATGCGTATGTGGGTAAAATGTATCATGAAAATCATAAGAGATTACAGCTAAAAAAATTATGAGNAATATGAATGTATATACAGCCACAAAGTTAAGTTTTTTCAAAACTAAACCTCCATGATAATGGGCAAAACCATTGGGTTGCGCATGAGTTTTTTGTATAAAAACTTATTTAGTGCTTTTCGAATTTTTTTCTTTAATTCCAAAGAATCCATACTAACATTCAAATCACATTGATTTACAAGATTTTTTACCATACTTGTAGCTTCACTAATCAACTTTTTTGACCTTTCTTCGTAAGTTAGTCCTTTTGTGATAATATCCGGCCCGCTTATAAGCTCGCCACTTGAGCTGTCAAAAGCCAAAATCACTATGACAAAACCATCTGTAGATAACTGCATTCTATCTCTTATAACTACATCTTCTACATCTCCAACACCTTTTCCATCAACAAATACTCGCCCTGCAGGCACCTTTTTCGTAGACTTAACATTATCGTTTAACTCAAACACATCNCCGTTGTCAAGCATAAATATATTGTCTTTGTTTATGCCAACATCAATTGCTATGTCTTTGTGAGCAACACGCATCATATACTCGCCATGAATAGGTATAAAAAACTTTGGTTTTGTGATTCCCAAAATAATTTTTAATTCATCTTTTGAAGCATGGCCTGACACATGCACCTCTGAGTTCTTATCATGGTAAATCTTTGCCCCTTCTTTCAATAGTGTGTTTATTATCCTATAAACGGCCTTTTCGTTGCCAGGTATTGGCTTTGCCGATATTATAAATGTATCTGTTGGTTTAACTTTGATTTTCTGGTGTTCTTTGGATGCAATCCTTGATAAACCACTCATAGGTTCACCTTGAGAGCCCGTTGTAACAATGATTAATCTGTCATCGGGGTAATCAGCCAATTGAGATTCTTCAATTATGCAAGCTTTGGGATCATTCAAAAAACCCAATTCTTTCGATATATTTGTGTTCCTAACCATGCTTTTTCCCATTATACAAACTTTTTTATTTGTTAAAGAAGCCACATCTATAATCTGTTGGACCCTGTGAATGTTAGAAGCAAATGTTACAACGATAATTCTACCTTTTACTTCTTTAAATAAATTGTAAAAGGCTTCACCTACTTTTTTCTCAGACTTTGTAAAACCTTCATTTAAGGCATTTGTGCTATCGCTTAAAAGTAATTTAACCCCTTTTTCACCATAGTATGCAAGACGGGCTAAATCTATAGGTTTACCATCTACAGGCGTTTGATCAATTTTAAAATCGCCTGTATGCAAGACTATGCCTGATGTAGTTTCAATTGCAAAACCTACACCACCAATTATTGAATGTGTCATTAAAATTGGTTCAATCTTAAAATTACCCACTTTATAAATTTTTTTTGTCTCAATTTCTATTAGCTGCGCATCAGTAATCTTAAACTCATCGAGTTTTTTTTGCAAAATACCCAATGTAAATTTTGTTCCATACACAGGAAGTTTAATCTTTTCAAGTAAATAAGGCACAGCCCCCACATGGTCTTCGTGGGCATGCGTCAAAAATAAAGCTTTAAATTTACTTGCATTATCATAAACATAGGTAAAATCTGGTATTACCATATCTACGCCCAACATATCTTCTTCTGGGAACATTAGCCCAGCATCAATTAAAATAGCATTTGTTTTGTCTTCAATTACCGTGCAGTTTAATCCGATTTCAGATAATCCTCCAAGCGGTATAACATTTATACCCATTTTCTCTCCTTTAAATACTTGTAAAATTTATATATTTCTTGAATACCGACCCGTCTGGGCCTTGTATCCAAGATTAAATTCTCATTTAAGTATTGAACAGTTATATGTCCTTTTAAATTGTTTCTAATAGTTTTGTTTGGTTGGGCAAAAAATTTTTTTAGAAACTCAAAAAAGTCATTTTCTATCGGCTCATTAAATAAGCTAACATCATAAGGCACAAGTTCCACAACGCTGGATACTACCTTTGGGGCAGGTTTAAACGCACTAGCTTGCACATCAAAAACTTTTCTAACTTTACAAAAAATCTGTACAAAAATACTAAACTTTGAATATTCTTTTGTTTTCGGTTGTGCAATTATAGTGTCTGCCACTTCCTTTTGAACCATAAAAACCATCTTCTTGACAAAATGCTTTTGATTAATCATATTAACAATAATTTTCTTTGATACATTGTACGGCAAATTACCTACCACGCAGTAACTTTTATCAAGTTTGTATCTTGTAGCATCAGCTTCTATGATATTTAACTTAAAGTTATCTTTAAATTTTTCTTTTAAATACTCAACCATATCTTTATCAAATTCAAGCGCATCTACACTAAAGTCTTTTTCGAGTAAACCTTCTGTTAGTGCCCCACTGCCTGGCCCAATTTCTAAAACCAAACACGGTTTATCAATTAAAGATACTATGCGCCAAACGACGCTTTTATCGTGCAAAAAATGCTGGCCTAATGACTTTTTTGCCTGCATTTAATCATATTATAAGCTTGAAGCACAGCTTCTTGCATGCTCTGGTAACTTGCTTTAAATTTACCAGCAATGTCAAATGCACTGCCATGGTCTGGCGATGTTCTAATAATAGGCAAACCCAGAGTAACATTTACACTTTTATCAAAATACAACGCTTTTAATACACTCAAACCCTGGTCATGGTACATACTTATAAACAAATCGTAAATCTTCCTATTTTGGGGCAAAAATGCAGTATCTGCAGCAATAGAGCCTACTACATCTATGCCCAACTTTTGCGCTTCTAAAACCGCAGGTATAATCTCTTTTTTTTCTTCATCTCCAAACATGCCATCTTCTGAGTTGTGAGGATTTAGAGAACAAACTAATATTTTTGGGTTTTTTATACCAAATTTTTCAACCAAATCTTTATGGCTAACTAAAATAGTGTTGAACACACGCTCTTTTGTAACTAAATCGCTAACATTTCTTAAACTTACATGCGTAGTAACAAGCGATACTCTAAATTTCCTATATCCAAGCATCATAACATAATTTTTGGTATTAGTTTTTTTGGCTAAAATTTCCGTATGACCTGGATAATCAAAACCAGCTAGGTTCATAGCCTTTTTGTTTATTGGTCCTGTAACATATGCATCAATTTTATTTTCAAGTGCCATATCAATAGCGTAATTGATAGATTCAAACGATAGTTTTCCATATTCTTTATTAATTTGGCCAACAACTATGTCTTTTGGGTTTGAACTTGTACAATTAAAAATATTTAGTGCGTCATAATCTAAATTATTGAGATTTTCTACTATCTTAATCTTAAAATTTAAGCTAAATAATTTTTTGTAAAACTCAAACACATTGCTTGCCCCAAAAACGACTAACTCAAAATTTCCTCTTTTACCGTAAAGAAAGTATTTTATTATAATCTCTGGTGAAATACCCGCTGCATCTCCCATGCTTATGCCTATAATTGGCTTATGTTTCATAAAATTCCTCACTTAATACCTCATACAGCAAAGTAGCTTGAGATTTACCTACAACCTTCTGTGGTACATCAAGCACTTTGTATGTAACTTTTTTTAAAGGAAAGTAGATCGTGATGATATCATTTGTTTTTACATCATTTTGCGCTTTTGCCTTTTTCTCATTTAAAAAAACAAAGCCATCATCGCACATCTGTTTGGCTAGCGTACGTCTTTTAACAATACGCGATTGCTTTAAAAAAAGATCAATTCTCATTAAAAGTGCTTATATCCATAGAACTTTTAATACCATTTAACCAGCTAGCAAATCTCTCTTGCAATTTTTCCTCAAACAGCAAGTTTCTAATTTTATCTTTTACTTCATCAAAAGATAAATTGACATCTTTTTTATCTAATACTTTTATGATAAAATAACCATTGCTTGATTCAATAATTGGGCTAATCTGACCTACCTGCATCTTTTCAATAATACCTTGCAATTGTTTATTTATATCAGATACATAAACTTTTTTAGGTGCACTTTTATCTACAGAGTATTTTTCTTTTACGCTATCAAAACTAGCTCCAAGTTGAAGCTGTTTCATGGCATCTTCAATATCATTTTTATTGCTCGTTTCAATAATGTCTAAAACAACNGTGCTTTGATTAAACAAATTTGCATGATTGTNATAAAAGTTTTTAATTTCTTGCTCATCAATTTGAATCGTAGGGGCAAAAACCTTTTGCATAACTTTTAGTTTATATGCATTGAATTTTGCAAATTCCATATAATAATCATAGTTTAAGCCTTGTTGTTTAATCTTTTCCTCTAATTGATCTTTTGTTAGATTGTTGTTTTTTGCAACATTCTCAATAAACTGATTAATATCTTCATCGGTAAGCACAATACCATCTTTTTTTGCGATATCTTCAATTACATAATCATCTATAACATCATTAAGCAGTTGTTTTTCATCTTTAGCATGATAAAATGGGGCAAGTTCTTTTAAATCATATGTTGTTATAGGCCTATCATTTACTGTTGCCACAATTTTATCTATTACTTCAGCTTTAGCTATACTAACAAAAAAAATAGTAGCTACAACAAATACTAAAAATTTTTTCATATACACTCCTTTTCATAGAATATCAATTTATACAATATTAATCAAGAAGTTTTTTAGCACATTTAAGTTATTTCTGTCAATATTTAAAAAAACTGCTGTCTCGCCCAAAAATTTACCCTTTAGCGCATTAACCTGCTTGATTAATTTATCCGTATCAATTTTTGCATCGATATAAAACTGCACCGAAACGCCATTTGTGCCAAACATCAAACTCTTTACAAAAGCTTTTTTAGCATACAATTTTATTGTACTAATTTCAATGAGTTTTGAAACTAATTTTGGGGGTTTGCCGTATTTATCTTCAATGTATTTTTTTATGTTATTTAACTCTTCTTCATTTTTTGCTTTTGAAATAAGCATGTAAATAGCTGTTTTTTCATTATCGTCTATATACCAAGCGGGTATGTAAAGGTTATCGATAAATTTTATCTCAACATCACGCTCAACCTTTTCACTTGATATTTGCGATAATGCTTCCTGTGTTAATTCAACATACAAATCATAACCAAGTGATTTTATATTACCGCTTTGATCTTTGCCCAAAATATTGCCAGCACCTCTAATTTCTAAATCTTTAAGGGCAATATTAAAACCCAAACCTCTTTGCATATACTCTTTAAGCGTGTTAAGACGCATTAAGGCTTGTTCGCTAGCAGGGTGATCGTATAGTAAATAGGCAAAAGCTTCTATATCAGAGCGCCCTACCCTCCCCCTTAGCTGATATAAATCACTTAAGCCAAAATTTTGCGCTTGGGTTATAATAATTGTGTTTACATGTTTTAAATCCAAACCTGATTCAATAATGGATGTAGATATCAAAATAGGAAACTTGCCATTTGCAAAATCCGTAATAATCTTTTTTATCTCACTTTTTGGCAACTGCGAGTGAATAATTCGCTTTTGGTAGTCTGGCAACAATTTATCAAGATGCTCTTTTACCTTATAGATTGTTTCAATTCTATTGTGAACAAAAAACACACTTCCATCGCGGAAAAGCTCTCGCTCTACTGCTTCTTTGATTACTTTATCCGTTTGCTTAAGTACGTATGTTTGTATGTGTTTTCTTGCAAGGGGCGCTGTTTTTATAACACTTATTCCCATAATCGAATTAATTGCCATATTTAGCGTACGAGGAATAGGCGTTGCCGAGAGGTATAGCATATCGATATACTCGTATTTCTGTTTAAAATATTCTTTTATTTTTACACCAAAGTGTTGCTCTTCATCAATAATTGCAAGGCTTAAATTTTTAAAATTTATATCCGCAAAATAAACAGAGTGCGTTGCAATCAGTATATCAATCTGACCACTTTCAAGAGAACTTTTTATATTTTCTTTTTCGGATTTTTTTGTAAAACTATTTAAAAGCGCAATTTTTACAGGAAAATTAGCAAATCTCTCACAAAATGTATTGTAATGCTGTAAAGAAAGTATAGTAGTAGGNGCAATAACCACCNCTTGCCTTCCATTAAAGCAAGCTACAGCAGCTGCCCTCATTGCGACTTCTGTTTTTCCAAACGAAACATCACCACAAATAAGCCTCTCCATTGGCTTATCACTTCGCATATCGTTTTTTATATCCTCAATTGCTTGCAGTTGATCTTGGGTTTCTTCATACTCAAATTCCGCTTCAAATTCCTTAAACTCAAGCAAATCTGTATTGTATGGGGCTCTTTTTATTATCTTTCTTTTAGCATAAATATTTACAAGTTCTGTAAGAATTTTTTTTATTGCTTTGGATGCATTTTCTTTTCTTGTGTGCCATGATTTTGAGTTAAGTGAATCAATCTGAGCTGTTCCTTCGTACTCAAATAAACAGTCTGCATTTGTAACAGGTACATATACTTTATCACAATTTGCATACTCAATTTCAAAAAAATCTATCAAGGCACCTTCTACCTGCATGGTTTTAATACCTCTGTATATACCAATACCATAATTCTTGTGAGCAATAAGCCTATCTTTTTGAAACTGCACCGTTTGTATTTTGGGCTGAATATCTTGGTCTTTTTGAACCTGCACACCAAAGATTTCCTCGAAACTAACAAATACAATATCTTTTAGCTTAAAACCTTTTTTTAAATAGCCACTGCTTAAAAAAATACCTTTATCGCTATTTAGTGCAATATTATAAGCCTTCGATTCAAGAATGCTTTTTAGCTTTTCAACACGATATTCGCTTGCACAGGCAATGACAACCTTAATTGATTTCGATAAATTTATAAGGTAATCTAATTTTTTATCTGGCAGTAAGCTTGGGGAAAAAACACTCTCAAACTCATTNAAAAATGACAAAACATCCGTNGTTGCATCATTTAATATACGCAAATCATACATATTTTTGTCTTGGCTAACTTTTTTTGAAATAAACTCTAATGAGCGCTCATCAAAATAGCAGTACTTTTTTAGCTTTTTTACTACTTCGTAATCCAAAATATAGCCTTTTATGTTTTTATCAATGAGTGAAAAACCAAACTCATCTTCATTGTAGTTATAGGTGTATTCTTTTGCATAGGTAATAGTGGCTTTATCGATTTTTAGGTGTGTAGTTTGATTTAGTGGGTAAAATGTTCTTATATCATCAATTGTATCACCAAAAAAATCAAGCCTTAAAGGCTTATCATAGATAGGCACAAAACAATCTACAATACTGCCACGCATAGAATATTGGCCTAACTCTTCAACATTTGTTGCAAATTCNTAATAAAACTTACCTAAAAGCTCAATAAAAACATTTCTGTCTATAGCTTTATTTTTTTCAATCTCATGCAAANCAAAACTTTCTTCCTTTATAGTAGGCTGCAAAAGAGCCTCAAGGCTTGCTATTAAAAAGTGATTTTTACTTTGATTTTTAAGGTTGTATAGTGTATTTATACGATTTTTAATTGTTTCATCAGAAGGTGCAATAGAAGAGATTGGCCCAATACTATAGCTTTCAAAAAAACTTATTACAGCATCGCTATTAAAATAATCTCTAAAAAAAATTAGGGATTCGTAAAAATTTTTAGCTTCAAAATTGTCTTTTAAAACTATTAAAACATTGCTTTGCGAAATTAAACGATAAGCAAGATAAGACAGCAACGAAAAGTCGTAGTACATGTACAATTTTTATCATTTTTACTGTTAAATTTCAATCTAATTAAAATAATTTAGAGGCTAAANCAGCCTCTAAATTAAAATATTCCAGCAATCTCGTTTGAAATTAGCTCTTCAAGATCAGGTGTAACTTTTTGCAAATCCATATTGGTTTGCTTTGCTTCAACAGCAATTCTTGTTCGGTAAGCCTGATAATTTGATTCTCTTTCGTACTGGCTTGAGACCTGTGTGCCTTCTTTATTTTCTTGAATTTGCGTAGTGGAATTATTGCTGTAGGTGCCTTGTGTGTAATTTGCATTACTGTTATAGCTGCCGCTTGATTTATGCGTTATCGTTGCACCACTTGCCGGACCTGATTCGCCTTGAGAATAATTTGAAGTTACAGTTTGTTTAATTGTGCCATTTACTCTCTCTGATACTTGAATGTCAACTATACCCAAATAAGTATCAACATGTATAGCACTGCCAACTGCTGCGCCAAGTAAAGAACCTACTGCAGCACCAGCCAAAGCGGCACCACCTTGTCCATAGCCTTGCCCAATTGAAGCACCAGCCAAAGCACCACCAAAACCACCTGCAAGGGCTCCATCAAATGTTGCAAATTTAGTTTCTTTTCCCATATACAACACATTAGCTTGTAGCCAATAGTGAGCTTGCTGCGGGTCTTCAACAATGCGATAGCCATTTGCCTGTATTTTTTGTGCAACCATAGCTTTCAACTCTGGCATTGGCACTTGCGATGTATTGCGAATCTGCACATACACTGTTTTTTGAGATGGACCAACCGGGTTTAAGAAAATAGTATTGCTCATCTTAGCTTGAGTTTGCAGTTTTGCATTCTCAATACCACTCATAACAGTAGCGCAAGACGATAAATAAAAAACCAACCCCAATGCAAAAAGCACACTAAAAAAGTGTTTGTAAAAACGTTTCACAAAAACCTCCATAAACAATAAATATAAATTTCTACATTAAAAAAACGAAAGTTTTTTAAATATTTGACAAAAAATCTCATTTTACACACACTCTATTGCGACCTGCGTCTTTAGCATTATATAAAGCATCATCTGCTTCTTTAATAAGATTTTCGATACTTAAAGTGTCGTTTGGTTGACTTTTAGAAATTCCAACTGAAATTGTAACTTTGATTTCTAAGCCACTGAAAGAAAAAATTTGTTTTTCTAAAGTTTCCCTTATAACTTCCGCCTTTTCTATAACATTTTCAAATTTGCATATAAGGCCAGCTACAAACTCTTCTCCGCCATAGCGCAATAAAACATCCTCAATCCTTAATAAGCTCTTTATGATTTTTGCTACTTGTTCTAATATATAGTCACCTGCTTGATGACCAAATGTATCGTTGATACTTTTAAAATGATCTATATCAAACATCATAACATAAAACGGGCTACCTGAGCGTTTTGCTCTTGAATAGTCTTCTTTGAGCCTCTGCATGCCAAATCTTCTGTTATAAATACCAGTAAGCTCATCAATGGCAGCGATTTTCTGCATATACTCATATGCAAGGGATCGCTCTAAAGCCAAAGAATACTGATACATCAATCTTTTAAAAAAGCTTATATCATCTGGTTTTAGGTATACATCAAAATAAAATACCACTAGGTAGCTTTCAATTTTTTTTGTTTGTACTGGTATGAATATAACCTCTTTAGGTTTTATAGATACTGTTGCAACCTCGACTTCAATGCTTGGGTTTTGAAAGCGCACCAATTGATCTTTTTCCAATATGTTTTTAATCGATTCTTTTTTCTTATCAGAAAGATCTTGCCTTGCCAAATAACTGTGCACTATATCTACATTACCCATTTTATCTAGCTTAAAAATCTCTATACCCAAACAATTGAAATTATCAGTAATAAATTTAGCAAAATTATTATTAAGTTCTCTTGTTTCCAAAGACTTGCTAAGATTTAGATAAAACTCATCACTTTTTTGATACTGCCAGAAAAATTGTCTAATGATGCTAATGAACAAATTATATTTAATGCCAAGCTCATAAACATCCATATTGCTTTCAACAAAACAATCCGTGCATGTCTCTACATACTTGATTTTACCTTCTATATAGTTTTGTATATTTATTGAAATTGTATTGATCTTGTCCTTTAGGTTTGCCAATCTTTTTATAATTGTAATTTTTATTATTAGAAAACCAATTACCCCAACAATTATGCCAGATATTATACATACAATAAAAAATGCGGTCGTATAAACTTTTGATTTTGGCATTGCTAATACAACATCGCTAAAAAAAGGAAATAAAACACCAATTAATACGCCAAAACCAAGCATCAATAGCGCTGATTGTAGAATCACGTTATTTTTAATACGCATCAAACCACCAAATTACTATAAGTTAGAAAAATTAAATCACAAGTGAGTAATAATTTCAAGGAAAATTTCAAAAAAAATAATGTTGCTAATAATTTACAAATTATAACATTTATGGTAATATCGGCTTTGAGTTATAAAAAGGAGAAAGCTTATGAGAAGTGCAAAACATATTTTTGTAATAGGAAGAAAAAATCCTGATTTAGATAGTATAGCTTCATGTATTGGGTATGCTTACCTAAAAAATAAAATTTCAAACGAAAATGAATATATTGCATGCGCAAGCGGAAGCATAAATGTAGAAACACAAAAGGTGTTGAGCTATTTAAATGTGCCTTTGCCAAATTTCATAACAAACCTAAATTTAAAGGTTTGCGATATTATGACACAAGATATTATTACTGTAGAAAAAAATGCACCTATAACCGATGTTTTTAAACTAATGTTAAAAAAAGATTTAAGAATCGTACCCATAGTAGACGAAGAAAATAAGTTTTGCGGATCTATAGATATGTTAGATATAGCAAGAAAAAGTATATCTGCTATAATACCAGATATTTTTAGAAAAATAAAAACTAAAATCAGTTTAATTTCAAAATCGCTAGATGGTAAAATCCTAAATGACCCTTCTGGTGATGAAGAATTTTTAGCCAATGTAATATTGGGCACAATGGATGCCAATAGCTTTTTAGAAGAAATACAAAACTTTGATCCTCGCAATGTTATACTAATTGTAGCAAATAGACACGATATACAAAAAAAGGCAGTTGAGATTGGAATCAAATGTTTAATTATCTCAAACAATGCAAAACCATCAAAAGAAATTATAGATTTAGCAAAGAAAAATCAGGTTGCAATTATTTTATCTTTATACGGTTCATTTGCAACAGCTGGGCTTGTAGAATGGAGCGCACCCATTTTTACTATAGCAGATAAAAATCCTTCTGTTGTTCAAGAAGGAGAATTCGTAAAAGATATTACAGAAAAAGTTTATAGCTCAAAAAATCGTGCTGTAATAGTTTTAAACCCATTGGGTAATATACGAGGTATTATTACAAGAACGGATATTATAAAATACTCAAAAAGAACGGTAATATTAATTGATCATTCTGATTCTGTTAATGCACCAGAGGGTATTTTTGATTCCGAAGTATTAGAAATCATAGACCACCACAGGCTTGGAGATATAAAAACTTCAAGTCTGACACGATATAGAATAGAGCCATTTGGTGCAACTACTACAATAATAGCGGATGAATTGTTAACACATAATGTTACGCCAGATAAAAAAATAGCTTTGCTGCTTGCAAGCGGTATAATTGTAAATACACTCTTTTTGCAACCAGAAAAAACATCCAGCTACGATATAAAAATGCTTGAGTGGCTGTGTAGCGTTGCAAACATAGATTATCAGACTTTTGCTTTACAAATAAAAAATATTATTAATACTTAGGGGAGGTTTTTGGATGGATGTGGCAAAAGCTATTTTGTTAATTGCTTTTGGTAGTTCTTTGGTTTCTATTATTTATGCCGTTATTAGTGCCTATTTAGTTATGTCAAAAGAAGAAGGCACACAGCGCATGAAAGATATAGCAAGAGCTATACAAGAAGGTGCTTACGCTTTTCTAGCAAGAGAGTATAAATACATAGCAATTGTTGCGATTGTAATTTTTGCTATTTTGTGGGCATTAGGCTCTGTGTCAAGCCATTTTGGGCTACTTACCGCTATGGGGTACTTGCTTGGTGCATTTTTGTCTGGGCTTGCTGGCTTTATTGGCATGGTTGTTTCTGTAAAAAGCAATGTTAGAACCGCAAATATTGCTAAAGAAGGATTAAAAAAGGCTTTGAGACTATCATTTACAGGAGCTTCTGTAACAGGTTTTTTGGTTACAGGTTTTGGACTTTTAGCAATTGCTGGTTTTTACTATATATCAGTTTATCTGTTAGGAAATTCGGTTGATCATACTATAAAGGCATTAATTGGCTTGGCTTTTGGTACAAGTTTAATTAGTGTTTTTGCAAGGCTTGGTGGTGGTATATACACAAAAGCAGCCGATGTTGGCGCTGACCTTGTAGGCAAAGTTGAAGCAGGCATACCAGAAGACGACCCAAGAAACCCAGCCGTTATAGCAGATAATGTGGGTGATAATGTAGGTGATTGCGCAGGTATGGCAGCAGATGTTTTTGAAACATTTACGGTTACGACAGTAGCGGCTATGATTTTGGGACATTCTTTGTTTGATCCAAAGAATCTAATGGGTATTGCTGGCATGCTTCCATTGCTTATCGTATCAATCGCATCAGTTGCTGGTATAATTGGCACTTTTTTTGTTAAAGTAGGAAAATCTGGCAACATTATGGGTGCGTTTTATAAAGGTTTGGTTGCAACAGCCATTATTTCACTTATTGCAATATGGTTTGCAATGAATAGCTTTATACCCCAAGCAATTGGAGAGTATCCAACAATAAATATTTTTATTACAAGTGTTCTTGGCATGATACTAACCGGGCTTATTATGTTAATTACAGAGTATTATACATCCTATAGTTTTAATCCAGTCAAATCGATTGCAAAATCGTCCGTTACAGGTCATGCAACAAATATAATTCAGGGTATGTCTGTAATGTATAAAGCGCCAGCACTGCCAGCCATAGTAATTGCACTTACAACATACTTTGCGTTCCAATTAGCTGGTTTGTATGGCATAGGTATTGCGGCTGCTTCAATGTTGTCTTTGACGGGCATTATAATATCCATAGACTCATATGGGCCAATTACAGATAACGCTGGTGGTATAGCAGAAATGGCTGAACTAGATGAATCGGTAAGAAAAGTTACAGACCCTCTAGACGCTGTGGGTAATACTACAAAAGCAGTAACAAAAGGCTTTGCAATTGGCTCTGCTGCACTTGCTGCGTTGGTTTTATTTGCAGAATACACAAGGGTTTTGAGTTCCTCAAATATAGGTGGGCATTTAACAAGATTTGATTTAAGTAATCCTTATGTTATAGTAGGTTTATTGCTTGGCGGATTGTTACCATTTTATTTTGGCGCTATGTCAATGGAAGCAGTTGGACAAGCTGGCGGTTTAATGGTGGAAGAAGTTAGAAGACAATTTAAGGAAATTAAAGGTATATTAGAAGGAAAAGCAAAACCCGATTATGCAGCTTGCGTTGATATCGTAACCAAAGCATCAATTAAGAAAATGGTGGCTCCAGGGCTCATACCTGTACTTGCGCCAATCATTGTTTATTTCTTGTTTGGCCCTATTGCATTAGGTGCTATGTCTATTGGCTCTATTGTTACAGGTTTCTTTTTGGCTGTGTCAATGACAAGCGGTGGTGGTGCATGGGATAATGCAAAAAAATACATAGAAGATGGCAATTTCGGTGGTAAAGGTAGTGAGGCACACAAGGCTGCCGTAACAGGTGATACAGTGGGAGATCCGCTAAAAGATACGGCTGGCCCTGCCATTAANCCTATGATAAAAATTATTAACATAGTAGCTATACTAATAGTATTGCTTGCTGCTTAAAACGAGTAAAAAAATGAAAGCAACAATTATCGTAAAACCTAAAAAAGGTGTTTCAGACCCACAGGGCAACGCTATAAAAAAAGTTGCAAACAACTACTTTGGCGTAGAATTTACTGAAATTAAATCCGGAAAGTATTTTGAAGTGGAAATCGAAAATGAAAATGCAAAAGGTATTATAGAACAACTTGCATCTAAAATACTTTCCAACGAAATTATAGAGGATTATGAGATAATTTATGAAAGTCGGGATAGTTAGATTTTTAGGCACAAATTGTGATTATGATTGCGATTTTGCGGCTCAATACATGGGTGCTAAAACAAGATTTATCTGGCATGAAGAAACAAATCTAAAAGAATTCGACTGTATTATTCTACCGGGTGGTTTTTCTTACGGAGATTATTTAAGGGCTGGTGCGCTGGCAAAGTTTACAAAACTNGCTAGCNCNCTCCTTGATTTTGATAAATATGGCGGATATATATTAGGCATTTGCAATGGTTTTCAAGTGTTGACTGAACTCCACTTATTAGATGGTGCTCTAATTACAAACACAAATCTGCGTTTCATACACAAACAGGTTTATATAAAATTGCTTCCTTCTGTGTGCAAATTTACACAAAATATTGAAAAAGAAGTTTTACAAATGCCTATTGCACACAAAGAAGGTAATTTTTACTGCAATGAGTTGACATTAAAAAAACTCAACAATGAAAACAGGATTGTTTTTAAATATTGCGATAGTTATGGAAATATAAATGAGCATACAAACCCCAATGGCAGTATTGAAAATATCGCAGGTATATGCAACAAAAAAGGCAATATATTAGGNTTAATGCCACACCCAGAAAGAGCTGTCAGCTTTTTGGGAAAAGACGGTGAGTATTTCTTTAGTTTTTTGAGGTAAAAATGTTTGATGAAAGTAAGAAATTATTTGAAGAGGCAAAAAAATACATTGTAGGTGGTGTTAATAGCCCTGTTAGAGCTTTTAAAAGCGTTGGTATTGACCCGATTTTTATCAAAAGGGCAAAAGGCGCATACCTCTACAGTGAAGATGATATACAATTTATCGATTATGTTTCAAGCTTTGGACCAAATATACTTGGTCATGCAAACAACACTATAATAAATAAAGTAAAAACAGCTTTAGAAAATGGCTTTACATACGGTGCATGCACAAAAGCAGAAATTGAACTTGCAAAAAGAATAGTAGAGGCTTTTGAATCAATAGAACTAACACGCCTTGTTAGCTCAGGCACAGAAGCGGTAATGAGCGCTATCAGGCTTGCAAGGGGTTTTACACAGAGAGAAAACTGTTTAAAATTCAAAGGCAACTATCATGGACACTACGACGGTATGCTAGTAGGTGCTGGCTCTGGTGCTGCTACATTTGGCGTGCCAACAAGCAAGGGTGTTATTGAAGATATTGCAAAACATACATTGATTTGTGAGTATAACGACTTTGATACTGTAAAAAAAATCTTCCAGGATTATGGGCATACCATCGCATGCGTAATAGTTGAGCCAATTGCCGCAAATATGGGTGTAGTGTTGCCAAAACCTGGCTTTTTACAATTTTTGCGCGAGATTACACAACAATACGATAGTTTGCTCATTTTTGATGAAGTTATAACAGGTTTTCGCGCATGTTATGGCGGTGTGCAAACATTAGAAAACATAAAACCTGATCTTACAACATTAGGCAAAATAATTGGTGGAGGGTTTCCCCTTGCTATGTATGGTGGNAATAGAGAAATTATGAGTCTTGTGAGCCCAGAAGGGCCAGTATATCAAGCTGGCACACTATCTGGAAACCCAATTGCAGTCCAAGCTGGTATTGCAACACTTGATATGTTAAAAAATACAAACCCATATGAACAATTGAAATTAAACACACAAATTTTGGTTTCTAGGATAATGGGACTTGCAAACACATACGATATTCCCCTAAACGAAAATTCTTTTGCATCATGTTTTACATTCTTCTTTACAGAAGATAAGCCTACAAATTATTCTGAAGTAATAAAATCAAACGAAAGGTTATTTAAAAATTTCTTTTTAGGCATGTTAAAAAGAGGCATATACTTTACCCCATCCCAATTTGAAGCAAACTTTTTATCAACAGCACACTCAAAAAAAGACATAGAAATGACAATTAATGCCGCAGAGGAAATATTTAAAGAACTTAAAGACGCAAAATTTATAGTATGAAAAAAAATAACAATAATTTGTATAAAAACCTATACGATGCTTCAACAATTGGAATGAGCTTTGTATTTTCTATACTCATAGGTGGCCTTATTGGTTATTTTCTTGATAAAAAATTCCCATCAACACATCCCTGGCTTTTGCTCATCTTTTTATTTCTTGGTATTGTCGCAGCATTTAGAAACTTATATATAGGAACAAAAAAAATAAATAAAGACGAAATGAATAAAAATGAACCAAATAAAAAGACTTGAAATTATTTTAGTTATATTGTATTTTATAGTAGCTTTAGTTACGTTTTTTGTAATTAATTTCTTATTTGTTGGTGTTTTGGTGGGTGGAGCATTAGCGATTATAGATTGGTTTATACTAAAAAAGATGTCTTTTAGGTGGGTCAAAAGAGGTAAGTTTTCTTTTTTTGGTAATATAGCAAGACTTATCACTATTGCTGTTTTAATTATTTTAAGTTACAAGTTGCTCGCGTATAGCTTCGTAGGTTTGGTAATAGGCTTTTCAATTATGCCTATTACAGTTTTCATTTACTTTGTTTTATACAGAAAAAAGTTAGATAGGGAGGTCTAATGGAAGCACCTAATTTTTTAGAATTTATAGCAAATATGCTTCATGTGCCAAACTTTATGGTTTTTACATGGTTTATTATGCTTGTTATTATTGTCTTAGCTATAAGTGTACGTTTAACGTTAAAGTTTATGCCTTCTAATTTCCAAAATGTTATAGAAGCATTTATTTCTGGTATGTATAATTTTGTAGAAGATATACTAGGTCCAAAAGAAACAAAAAAACATTTCAAGCTTATAGCTTCGCTTGGCATATTTATATTTTTTTCAAATATAGTAGAACTTGTACCTTGGTTTGTCCCGCCAACTTCTAGCTGGAATACAACAATTGCTTTGGCTATTTTGGTGTTTGCTTACTACCAGTATTTAGGCATAAAACACAATGGTGTAAAATACATAAAGCACTTTATGGGACCAGTATGGTGGCTTACGCCACTAATGATACCTGTTGAAATAATTGGTCATTTTGCAAGAATCTTATCACTATCTGTGAGGCTTTTTGGAAATATAGGCGGCGATGACTTACTATTGGCCGTATTGTTCTTTTTAGTTCCTGCGCTTGTGCCAATTCCAGTTATGTTTTTAATATTATTTGCTGCGGTGTTGCAATCATTTATCTTTCCTTTACTTACAACACTCTATATTGCAGATGCTGTTGCAACACACCATGAAGAGTAAACAATTTTTTATTGTGAGGAGGTTTTATGAAGGGTAAGGTCTTATTCTTAACAGCACTTTTGTTACTTGCTGCTGTACCAGCATTTGCAGCAGGGGCTCCACAAGCTGCAAGCTCACTCAAAGAATACTATATGCTTGTTGCTATGGGTGGCGCTATAGGTTTAGGCTTAGCTGCGGGCGGAGGTGGTATTGGTCAAGGCCATGCAGTTAACGGTACAGTATTGGGTACAGCTAGAAACCCAAGTCTTTCTGGTAAGTTGCTTACCGTTATGATGATTGGTCTTGCTATGATTGAATCGCTTGTTATCTACATGCTTGTTATTGTGTTGATTATTTTTTACGCAAATCCATTTCATATTGTCTTTTAAACATTTATAAAAAAGAAGGGTAAAAACCCTTCTTTTTTATAAATAAATCTTTTAAAGTCAATTTTTTGTTGACTAATTTAATCTATTGTTTTTAGCTTTTGAGCAACAAAATCCCTAACTTTTTGATATATGAGTTGCGTATCTTTAGTTTTTGGTAGCACATTGTAAATCTTTTCCAAGTAAAATTCCTTTTTTATTCTTTCAAATGTGTAAATAAAATTAATATCATATACCCAGCTTAGATGCAATATTTTTAAGTCAGTTATCGTTTTTAAATCTTCGTATTTAACACACTGTCCACTTAATATACTTTTGTAAACATTTTCAGATATCTTCACAGACGCTGACAATTCAAGATTGACCGCATTGTTAGGTTTTTCTGAAATATAATTTTGTGTAATAATTCTATATATATCAATTTTATCGGCATCTCTAATAACTTTTGATAAAAAAATAAGCCTGTAATCGTTAACTTTAGGCAGATACGCTTTATTATGATGTTCTATTGCTTTTATAATTATATTTTTTGTGTAATCATTAACGTTTTTCAATAAATCATTTTCCATCATAATTTTTATAGAAAGTTCTGCGTGATTTTTTGATATTGCATCATTAAATGTATTGTAATTTACATATTGCTCAAACCTGCCAACATCATGGAAAAGCGCAATTATATATGAGCTAAGACTACAATTTTGATTTTTTCTGTAACGCTGCATAATTTTAAGCGATTCTTTGCAGACATTATACGTATGTATGCGCTTTAACTCAAGGTTTTGTCTTTTGCTAAAATTTTCTTTTATAATATTATCTACATAATTATCAAACCAAAGCTTTAGCTTTATAACTTGCCCTACACTTAATTCTTCTAACTCTCTCACGCTATATCTATTATACTACAATTATTGTAAAAAATTAAGAGTTTCGCCTTTTAAATTTTTCTATATTAAACAAGGTAGTTGGTAAAACAAATAATACCATAAAAAGTTGCGCCAATAAACCAGAGATAATGGCAATAGCAAGTGGCTTTAGCATGTCAGACCCATGACCTAAATTTATAGCAATAGGCATTAAAGCAAGTATTGCAATTAAAGTAGACATAACAATGGGGCGCATTCTATTTTTACC
>JGI24721J26819_10001200_pt1 | contig 29210 bp, 28 predicted proteins | sample YelNatPaOPGAMG01_FD_26819 | JGI IMG/M metagenome (IMG submission 26819) | reverse complement strand
AATCAGCTGAGGAGGCAGCAGCTCTTGAACAGGAGCTTGCGTTATTCAGTTCAGAGGATGTGGTTTATTCTGCTGCGAAGCATAAACAGAAGATCACAATGGCACCTGCATCAGTCACAGTCCTTACGCGGGAAGATATAAAGAGCGTTGGACTATCACTTTCCGATATATTGAGGACCGTTCCTGGCATGGACGTTTCCTATATAAATCCAGGCTATCCGATCTTCAATGAAAGAGGTTATGGTACAGAGGAAAACAACCTGATGCTTGTGCTGGTCAACGGCAGGGTGTTAAACAATACATTTTATGGACCTCCATTTATTGAAAGCCTGCCAATTCCGTTTGATGATATTGAAAGGATAGAGATTATACGAGGTGCGAGTTCTTCGCTGTATGGTGCAGATGCTATGACAGGTATTATAAGTATAACAACGAGGAAACCGCGTTCCAGTCCGACTTTTACCATTTCAGGCATAGGAGGACTGTCGAGTGAACAGCCACAAAAATTTTTCAGTGCCTTTGATACATATATAGAAGCGCAGGGGCAATCAGATGCAACTGGCTTTATCAGTGCAATAGGATACAAGGCATCTCCTGATTTTGAGACCCCTGACCACAACGAAGCCCTGGTACCAAAGGCATGGCTTTATGTAACCCATGATTTTTCCAGTGATCTTAATGCCTCACTGGAAGCCGGGTATGACAAGCCTCAGTTTGTTCTGTATACGCTGCTTCAGAACCTATGGACCTATGCACAGGAAACTTACATAAAACCGCATATAGAATACAAAAATCTTAAGATAGATGCATACTGGTTTGGATTTAATGTAAATGTACCCCTCTTCATTACACCCTTTGGTACTACTATTAACCTCATTGGACAAAACCTTTCTGGTACGACAAATACATACAACGTTGATGTTCAATATAATCTTCCGAACATACCGTACAACAGGGTTATTGTAGGTTTAAATTCAAACTACAATACCTATCAATTCCCAGAATTAGAGTCTTCTTATTACGGTGTGGACCTTACGAAAGAGTTTTTATATGGCGGTTTTATACACGACGAGATAGGACCTTTTTATGATTTTCTTCTTACCCTTGATGCACGATACGATCATTACTCTGTAACACCACCAGGTTTAAGTTACAGGGCAAACCTATCTTACGCCATAACCCCTGAACAAACAGTCAGGGTATCTTATGGAACGGCATTTAGAAAGCCAATTTATGTGGAATCCCAATTTATACCAAAGATACCATCATCTTTCATACCTATCAAGGGTACACTCATAGGCAACCCGAATCTGAAAAACGAAACAATGCGTACTACAGAATTCGGGTATGTTGGAGAATGGGGGAAGCATGTAAGGACAGAACTTACAGCTTACTATGAGGAATTATACGACTTAATCTACTTCTACACTTCTTTATCATCCACTTCCCAGTTCCAGTTTCTGAATAGTGGCACAAGATATGTGTCTCATGGAGGAGATGTAAGTATTGAATATGAACCTATTAAATCAGTAAAAACATTTGCAAATTATTCATATCTTTACCGAGAGGACAATCTTACAGGCTCCGTAGCCAATTACACAACCCAGGACTTTAATATCGGAGCAAGATATGCTGTAACAGACAAACTGTTCTCAAGCATACAGGGGGATTACACCTCTGCCAGGACAGCACACATAGCGAACCCTGATACACTTTATACTAACACAGTGGTGCAATTACCTGCATACTTTTTACTGAATGCGAAGATAGGATATACCTTTATACCTAATAGATTTGAATTGGGGTTTTATGTATTTAACCTTCTAAACGATATACATCATGAATATCCTTATATATACCTGCCCAATAGTGCTCTTACCCGGAGTACGGTATTTGGTGGAGAGGAGATTAGCAGAATGCTTATGTTTTATACAAATATATACTTTTAATCAACCCGAAAAATATGTGTTGAGGAAATAAAAAGCATGTAAGAAAAATGACTGCTTATTGTATTTGTATTCAGTTCCATGTATAGATAGAAAATATGTTTAGCGATATTCTGATAGTGCTTGCAAATATCACAGGTATAGTTCTTACTATATATTACTGGCTCATAATTATTCGTGCCCTGTTAAGCTGGGTTAATCCTGATCCATACAATCCAGTTGTGAATATTTTATACAGAATAACAGAGCCTGTACTCGCACCTTTAAGAAGAACAATACCAATAGGTGGGAATTATGGGATTGATCTTTCTCCGTTGATTGCTGTTCTGATAATATATCTTTTAAAGGTTTTAATTGTTCAAGCACTGGTAAAAGTTGCATTAAAGTTAACTGGTTAGATTGAAAAGGTATTGTGAAACAAGAAAAGGTAGAAGATTCTAAAATAGATGTACTCTTGCAGTACATGGTGCCGTTTTTTTTGTTTCTTTTTGCTTTCATAATAGCCTTCAATAAGATAAATGAACCTGACACATTCTGGCATCTGGAAATGGGGCGTTATATACTTACAACCCATACCTTTCCATATCACAACATATTTTCTTATACATTGACGAATATAAAATTTTATCCAGTAGAGTGGTTCTTTGAGGTGGTATGGTATTTTATTTATAGTCTTTCTGGATTTACAGGGCTTATAGTACTAAAAGCAACTATTTCTGGCTTAACCGCTTTATTACTTTTGTTGTCATTTAAGAATCACAGGATCAATAAATATTTAAGTTTTATTATCATATCATCTGTTTTTATTACAGCAGGTTCATATTTTCTTGATCGTCCACAGATTATAACATACCTTGGAATATCATTATTTGTCTTTATTACCTCTTTACCTGAAAAAAACAAGAGCAGGTTTTGTGGCTAATACCTGTTGTTATGCTTGTATGGGTGAACATGCATCCTGGTGCAATATTTGGAATAGTTTTTTTGCTTGCCTGGCTTATGGATGGATTTGTAAAGCTTCTAACGCATAATATTGAAGTATCTGCGTTTTACAGAAGGCTGACCATATTGTTTGTTACATTACTTATAACCTTTTTAACACCTAATACCTACCACCTTTATTCATTTTTATTTTTACATCTTACCTCGTTTGGTCCAAAAGGTGGACTTAATTATATTGCAGAGTTTATGCCACCGTCATTCTCACAAACTCCAGCTATGTTTGTGGGACTGATTGTCTTTACCGTAATATTCTTAATCGGTATATTCAAGATGCCTTTGCGCTATGTATTTTTCGGTCTCGTTATGATCCCTATGTCATTTGATATGAGACGCATGGTTATTATGGCTTTGATAGGCATTGCACCAGGCGTAGGTATTGTTCTTAATGATTGGTTTACAAGGCTTATAGGCTTGAATAAGGCTCACGCCATTGTATCTGCTATGTATGCTCTCATTGTTATCATGCCCTTTTTTTATGTGTATTACCAATATAAAACAGATTATGCAGGATATAAAGGTATAGGTGTATCCCAACAATCTTACCCGGAGCAGGCTATAGATTTTATCCTTGACCACCGCATAAAAGGGAATATTTATAACTCAATGAATTTCGGTGGTGCGGTAATATTCCTTGGATACCCACACATAAAAGATTTCATAGATACACGATTAGAGCCGGAAAGGTTGTTATTACCAGAGGTAATTAATTCCATTAACAATGCGGCTTTGTTTGATGTATTATTAAGCAAATACAAAGTTACCTATGCACTTGTTGAGACATATGTCCCTGTTAATTATTCAGAACTCCTGCCACCCCAGAATTGGTACCTTGTATACTTTGATGATTATGCACAGGTTTATGTAAAACGCGACACCGGTAACGATCAGATTATTAAACAATATGCATATCGGGTCTTTAATCCATATACATTTCTTTATACAATTACCCCTTTTTTATCTCCTGAAGCCTACTTTACTCAGGATGGATTGCTTGAGGATGTTAAAGAGCTTGTAAAAAGGGTACCGTATAGCGCTATGGCAAACCTTGCTTATGGACTTACACTTATCTATAACAGCTTTAATTATGAAGAAGGGTTGAGATATATAGATATAGCAAAACATATAATGCCTTATAATCCAAGGGTGACGCTATGGTATGGTATAGAACATGGATTGAATGGAAATACTAAATTGATGGAGAGTAGCTTTGATATGGTTAATACACTTTTAAAATATCAAGAAGGTGTAACAAACAGGGATAAGGCATATATGAATTTTATAATGGGATACTATTATTATGTAACAGGTTTAAATTTTAAAGCGATTAAAAATCTTGTTATTGCATTAAAATATGATCCACACTTTAAAGCTGCTCAGTCTCTTTTAGAACTTGTAAATTCCAGAAGAATGTTTCAGAAATAGTTGTAAATAATAGAAAGATTTTACCTTTCTCATTACTGAAGCAATATCATATTATCAGCGATTGACTTAAGATTCCTGTCATTTGTTAAAAGGATAATTTGAGTTTCTTTTGAAAGGATTTTTATTTTATTGTACACAATGTTCATATTACTTTCATCCAAACACATAAATGGTGCATCAAGCACAACAGTCCATGGCCATTTATCTGCTGCATATTCTAATGTAGCCAGCACTATTGAGAACAGGCACCTTTCTTTCATAGAATCTGATAAACCGTCAAAATCTATTTCTTTATTTGAATTCGTAATAGGAACAATCTTGTTATCAGTGAGCTTGATTTCTATAAATTTACCTTTCGTAAGGTCTTTAAGATGACCACCTGCCCTTGATGCTATTAGGGACAGTATCCTGTCCTTTTGCTCACCAGTTAACTCTATCAAAGCATTTATTCCCTTCATAAAAGGAAGAGATTGAACCTGATTGTCATTTATGGATATTGCCTTTGTGTCCTTTTTTGGAGTAACTGGTTTTTGTTGAGGATGTGGATTATTATGCTTTAACTTGTTTTTTAGAGCCTCTATTCTCTGCGTTATCAAAAATGGGTCATTGCCAGCACTGAAGGATGTTCTCAATTCTTCCTGAATGGTATTAATCTCAGATTTTAATTTATCCTCTTGTTTTTTTAATGCATCTGGATCATTTTCAGCGATAACTGCATTGTACAAAGATTTAGCTTGTGCGAATTTTTCAAGCACAACCTTATACCTCTTTATCCCTTCTCTTAGCGCTTCAGGTGAATCAATTTGCATTGAAGTTATAATACTTCTAATTACAGAACCCTCTATCTCATATTTATTTTTTTGCTCCTTTATTTGCTTTTCAAGTGCAGCAACCTTTTCGCGCATCCCTTTAAGCTCAGATCGTTTGTTAGCGTCTTTCCACAATATATAACCCATCAGTCCGAAGCCAATGAAGACACCTGCAGAGGTATATATACCCCATGACATACCAAATGTATCAAGAATTATAGGTAAAATTATAAATAGTATAGCAAGCCCACCACCCGTTATAAAAATCCTGTTCTTGTAGAATGGTGGTATCTCAAGATTAAGTGATTCATATTGTGATTTTTGTTTTTCAATATTTTCTATATCTTTTTTAATCTTTTCTTCAAATTTAATATAATCAGTTATCTTAGATTCTATGTCCTCCGGAAGGTCCGAAAATTTGTTTAACTCATTTACTTGTTTTTCTATCTCCTGTAACTCTGTTTTTCGCATGTTAATTTCTTGTAGTTTGTTCTGAATATTTGTAAGTTCTGATTCAAGCTGTTCAATTTTTTCCTGTTTATTGGTTATTTCAGCGGAAAGTTTAAGTTCTTTTTCCAGCTTTTCTATCTCAGAACGAATCTCATCTTCGGTCATATTATCGTCCTCTTCCTGATTTTCCTGCGAAAAATATGGTGTCTCATCCTCGGATAGTACATTGTTATAATCAGCAGAATTGCCTGCAAAAGATGCTATCTCACCTGGTTTATCAGATGTTTGAGGTAAGTTAAAAAACATGGGTGTAAGATTGTAATGATTGATTAAATATATGTTCTTGTACTGGTCAAAAGGCTTGAAAAGAAGTTCTTTTTCAAAAAACTCTTTTATTTCATCTGCATCCTTGGAGATCGTATCAAATTTTTTAGTTTCTTGATTATATCTTGATAACAGGACAGCATTGGATGTGAGATCCATAAGTAATCTGAAGTTGTCAGGTCCATCCTGGAATGTAATACCAAGCCTTGATTCTCTGGTTGCAGTACTTCTTAGTTTTTCATTTTCTTCTTTATTTTTACCTATAGAGAACAAAAAAAACAGGGCATCGGCGATCGTTGTTTTGCCTTTTTCGTTTCCCCCTACTATTGCGTTCAGTCTATTGTGGAACTGAAAACGGATTGGTTCCTTGAAGCATCTAACACCTTGTAGGATGAAATCCTTTATAACCATTTAATAGAAATATTATTTGTTTTCTTCAGCTGGAGCTGGCTGTGCTTCCTGTTCAGATGTTTCTGTTTCCTTCATACGTTTTAGTCTACTCATCTTTGAACTAAGACCTCTTAAATAATATAGTTTTGCCCTTTTTACCTTTGTTCTTTGAACAATTTCTATTTTTTCAATAGCCGGGGAGTAAAGTGGAAAGATTCTCTCTACCCCAATACCATAAGAAACTTTTCTAACAGTAAAATTGGTGTTGATACCTTCTCCCTTTATTCCTAATACTACACCTTCAAACTGTTGTACCCTTATTTTATCACCTTCCTTATATCTGGTATAAACTTTAATAGTATCACCTACCTTAAAATTTATAACTTTCTTTTTATCTCCAATAATGTCCTTTTCCAAAAAGGTGAGGTTGTTCATTTTTTCCTCCTAATCAATGTTTATTTATAACTATTTCTACATTAACTCAAAAATTGCAATAGAAAAGTTTATTTACTGAACCAATTACTCTCCACTCAAGGGATCAATTTTTATTAATCTTTTTTTCTTTTTCAAGCAGATCCGGTCTTCTAATAGCTGTTATTTTTATAGATTGCTCCTTTCGCCACTTTTCTATTTCTTTATGATTGCCTGATAATAATACCTCTGGAACCTCGTGTCCTTCAAAAACCCTTGGCTTTGTGTATTGTGGGTATTCAAGTAACCCATTTTCAAAAGATTCATCAATTATAGATGCCTCATTACCAACAAAATTTGGTACAAGTCTTGAAATAACCTCTATAAAAACAAGGGCTGCTACTTCACCACCCGAAAGTACATAATCGCCGATAGATAATTCCTCATCAGCATAAAACTCTGTGATTCTTTCATCCAATCCCTCATATCTACCACAAACCAAGATAAACTTTCTATGAGTGGCAAATTGCTTTGCCAGGAAATGATCAAATCGTTTACCCTTTGGAGAAAACACTATAACCTTGTAATCTTTGCTATCAGCTTTAGCGTATCTGATAGCAGATACAACCGGCTCTGGTTTCATAACCATACCAGGTCCTCCCCATAAGGGGTATCATCAACTGTTCTGTGTTTATCATGTGTAAAATCTCTTATATTTATAACATCTATTTTTAAAATGCCCTTGCTTATCGCCTGCTTTAGCAAGCCATCCATAAAAGGAGATACAAAGTACTCAGGAAAAATACTCAGTATCTTAAAATTAAGCATAAAGCAGGCTTTAAACTACTTATTTTTCAAGGGCAAAATTATCTCAGTCAAGTATCTCTAAAACAAATCTCTTTTTTAACTTATTGCCTGCTGCAGCAAGTATAGTTCTTATGGCTTTTGCTGTTTTGCCTTCTTTGCCTATTATCTTGCCCATATCATCCTTATCAACCCTTAGTTCTATAACCGAGGTGTGTTCACTCTCAATTACCTTAACCTCAACCTTATCCGGTTTATCTACGAGTTGTTTTGCTATACTTTCAATCAGATCCTTCATATTTACCTCCTTCATGAAATCTTTTGTAATTTAAGTAGAGATTTTATTCTTGAAGACATCTGTGCGCCTTTACCAACCCATTGTTTTAATTTCTCTAAATCAATCTTCAGTATATAAGGATCAGTCTTGGGGCTGAAATGCCCGATTACATCAAGGACCCTTCCCCCTGCGGTGTAACGAGAGTCTTCCACAACCACTCTATACTGTTGAATGTGTTTTCTTCCCATTTTTTTTAACCTGATAGCTATCATTTTGTTTTCCTCCAATATTAGTGTATATATCTTTGTATCCCTTTTATACCACTTTTTTGTATAATGTCCATCATACGTTTAGATTCATAAAAATGTTTTATAAGCCTGTTTACATCTTCTACCCTGGTACCACTTCCTTTTGCTATTCTCAACTTTCTTTTTCCATTTAATATATCAGGGTTGTTGCGTTCCTTATTTGTCATAGAATTTATGATAGCCTCGTATATTTTTATATCTTTTTTTATATTATCCGTCTGTATGTTATTTTTCAACTTACCAAATCCTGGCACCATATCAAACAATGATTCTATTGAACCCATTCGTTTGATCATTTTTAATTGTTTTATAAAGTCCTGGAATGTAAACTTACCCTTTGCTATATTTTTTGCTTCTTTTACATCTTCTTCTGTAACAAGCTCTGATACTTTTTCAACAATGCCTTCAATATCACCTGTACCAATTATTCTGGAAACAAGCTTGTTTGGGTCAAAAGGTTCTAAAGCTGAAACGGATTCGCCGACCCCAACATAAAATATAGGTTTATTTATAATCTTTTTAAAGGATATGATAGCTCCACCTCTTGCGTCACCTTCAAACTTTGTAAAGATAGCGCCATCATACCCAACACTTGTCATAAACCCTTCTGCCATTCTAAGAACATCATGTCCCATCATAGCATCAATTACAAGTATTGTTTGTGACGGATTAAGAGATTCTTTTACCCGTTTTAATTCTTCAACAAGCTGGGTATCAATATGTAATCTACCAGCTGTATCTATAATTATAAAATTACAACCATGCCTTGCTGAATCAAGTCTTATATCTTTTAGTGCTTCATATCCTTTTGCTGAAATATCCTCATTTACATAAAATCCATTAGCCTTTGCAAGTGTTATCAGTTGTTCTTGAGCAGCAGGACGATTAAAATCTATAGAAGCAAGGTATGGAGTTAAACCCCTTTTCTCTTTTATATATTTGGCAAGCTTCACTGCTGTTGTTGTTTTACCTGTTCCCTGTAATCCAATAAGCATAATAATATCACCTGTTCCGCTGATTTTGATAGGGGTAGCTGTACCCATTACATTTATTAGCTCGTTTTTAAGAACCTTTAATAGGTACTGCGATGGATTAATACTTTTTGATAGTTCACCCTCGCTCAGTACCTTTTGTTTTACACCTTCCAGCAATTCTTTTACAACGCGGTAATGGACATCAGCCTCAAGCAGTGCTATTCTGATCTCCTTTAAGGCATCATCTATATCTTTTTCTGATAATAATCCTCTTCTGGATAGTTTATCAAAAAGTTTTGAAATCTTTTCATGAAGAAATTCAAACATTTTTTCTCCCTGTTTAGAAAGAAAATTATTATTTCATAAAAAATTTAATGTCAAGGGCTTGTAAGTCTGATGTTGAGAAAAAAGTTAAGAAATTAAAGAGTTGGGGAGTTGGGGGGAAAAGTTGAGAAGTTTAGGAGTTATGGAGTTGAGGAGTTGAGGAAATCTGGATAGGTCATGGATTTCTACAAGTGATTGACAAGCTCATATAGACATGTTAATCCTAAATAAAAAAAGGAGGATTTTATGAATAGGATCTTAAAAGTGGTGATACTGGTTATAGGGATAACCGGTATTGGTATAGGGTGTGGAACTTCGTCCGGATCATCCGGTAATAAGGTCTCATCAGGGGTAAATTCATTGCCACCTGCTAACCTTACTGTTCAAAATATTGGTGCTGCTGCAACAAATGTGTTGGATACAGTAAATACTCCACCACCTTCCGATGTGTCTGCAATCACATCCAGTACAGTCGCAAATGCACCGGATCAAAGTATGCCACTTCTATCCTTAATGAACCATATGGGCAATGCTGTTATAAAGCCAGGTTCAATGAAGGAACAAGTATTAAAAGGGTTGGCGGTTTTCAAACAGGCGCAAGTTAATGGGTACTGCAGTCCAACAATTGCAGATAACTCTGCCCCTGGGAATATAGATGTTACAATTACATGGAATAATGTGTCATGTAGCTTCTCGGGGACCACACTAACAATTGATGGCTCTATAACAGTAAAGGGTACATACAATGAAAGCTTGGGGAGTTTAAACATCACAGAATCATACAATAACCTTACTTTTAAAGAACAATACCCGGACTCTACTCTCGTAAAGATAACTCTGAATGGGGCTGAAACTATATCTGGAGCTGGTATAGTAGCAGGCTCAACAAGTATTACATATTCAGACAAAGGTAACGGGACCATATCAGGTAATGTGACAACTTCACAGGGCAATGTTGCTATTTCAGGATGGGTTAGTGTGGATGATACCTTTACAGGCTCATTATCCCAGCTTGTTTATGCAATAAACCATGGGCGTGAGATGAATATTGATAAAACAAAAATAGCTGATTACGGTGTTGGCACAATAACTATGACTGTAGGTAGCTCAACTTTAACAATCAATGGTGGAGGTACATTTGGAGTAACAGGCACAACATCATCTGCTAATAATGTTGAAGGCAGGTACAGTACACTACTTTCTAATGTTAAGTACGATAATAATATCTGTTCNGGTTGGTGGCCCGCAGATGGAACACTTACCATTACAGCCAATCATGTATTTGTACTTGATTTCTCAGTTAATTCAAGTGGGACAGAATGTGGATATGCTAATGTTACTGTTGATGGAACGCCAGCTTCTGGAAACCCGATCTATTTATACTGAAAAGACTTATAACTGACAGGATAAGGGACAGCTTCTGGCTGTCCCTTATTTTTAAGGCTGATAGATCGTTCTAATGTTTTAGAAGTATGCCAACCAAAAAATGTAGTAGGAAAGTTGTTCCATATTTTGTAAATACATTTTTTGGGTTAACCGCGGTTATTAAATTTTCTTGCCAATTTAGATTTTTTTTGTCAAAAGAAGACATCATTTGTAAAAAAGGAGCAAAAAATGAAACCAAAATTAGTTTATGTGCTTACTATTGTAAGCATGTTTATAGCATCCAATGCTATGGCAAAGGACCTTGCATTAAGGCTTGGGCTCGGATTTAACTCGCAGATAGGATTGGCTGAACGACTTGACTCTGCATCTGTACGATACTGGTTAAACAAGGATATGGGTATTCAGGGAGATTTTGCCTTTTTAAATTTCTCTCCAGAACATGGAAGCAGTCAAACATCATTTGGATTGGGTGGTAAGTTTCTCTATAATCTTATACAGGAAACCAACATGAATTTTTATATAGGTGGTGGTTTGAATGTTTTTACCCAGCCTGATCCAGTGGATACAGAAACAGGTTTTGGTCTTTATGGACTTAGTGGCATAGAATTTTTCTTTCAGGGGTTGCCAAATCTTGGGTTTGATCTTGAGCTTGATCTTGGTTTAAGGTATCTCCATGACTATGGAACCGAATTTGGCATCTCAGGTGATTCAATAAACGCTGGATTCCATTATTATTTTTGATTAGTGTTCTCTCTCCAACATATGCGTGACTACCACTTGCATGTGTTGGTATAGTAGCGGAGGGTTGATATTATTTGCAATTTTGATAAAAACAGTATACATAAATCAAATACTGAGGAACACATGAAGCATGTATATATTATACTATTATTGATTGCATTTATTTTTGCCGGGTGCGGTACAAGTGAACTTAACACAACCAATTCATGTAAGGCATGTCATACCAATGCAGAAATGTTGCAATCTGCTGATCCCTCTATAAATCCTTCTGATTTTCTTGTCACACAGGATTTCTTAAATTCTCCTCATGGCATCCTGCAATGTGCAGACTGTCATAAAGGGAATCCATCAACTACTTTGATGAACCAGGCACACGCGGGTATGATCAAAGATCCATCATTTGTTCCAAATATGGTATGTGGTCATTGCCATGCCGGTATTGTCCAGAGCTATACAACAAGCCTGCATTACACCCTCGCAGGTGAACAATCATACTTTGACAGGGTTTCATGCCCCTATAATAATAATCTGAATACACCATATCAGGTAGATTGTCAGAGGTGTCATGCTTCATGTGGAAACTGCCATGTGGAAAAACCCCTTACAGGCGGATTGATATCAGGACATACATTTTTACCTGTACCTCCAATGCAGCAAACCTGTCTTCAGTGCCACAAAGATCAGGCAAATGAGTTCCTTGGATTATCAGGTGAGGCACCAGATATTCATTATTCACTTGGAATGCAGTGTATAGATTGTCACGGTAGCGGCATACATGGAGACGGAATAACATACACGACAATGTGGGATGTCAAAGAGATGCCTCAATGTGGTATGTGTCATACCGATGTTACTAACGGGAGCTCAAATATAGCAGAACATAATATACCCCAGATGAAGGTGCTCAACTGTACAGTATGTCATGCACAGCCTTATACAAACACCTATAATTACACAAGTATGTTTGTAGGTGATCAATATGTTGGTTCTGCGGGTATGACAGTTACCGATTTTAGAATTGGCGTTAATACAATTCCTTCACAGCCTTATCTTTATACAACAGTGCGTCATTATCCTGTAACAAAGGATACATTTGATTATTTTGGTATGAACTTATTGAACGGATTTGATCTTGTGCCTACCTGGCAGACAACTTCTCCTCATAATATACAGCTCTCAACCCCTCAGAATGCAAGCTGCAACAGCTGTCATACAAATACAAATTATTTTCTGACCAGGGATGTGCTTAACCCGGATGATTCTCTTGCAAATCTTGGTGTCGTTGCTAAACCACCACCAGCTGTGAAGTAAAGTGGATGTTTTCTCATCTTGAGAGAGAGCCTGGATTAGTAAATATTATTTTTCGCTTGCTAAATCAAAAACTGGTTTATCTGTTTTGTTTTTTATATACTATTGATGCGTAATTCACGAACATAGAGAATTTATAATAAGAGGTGTAATTGAAGGTATGTTAATTAGAGAGCTGCTGGAGCAACAGGAAAGACAGATTTTGCATCCAAAGGCAATGTTAAGTGTAAACTCAAAAGGAAGACAAAAATCAGAGCCTTCATGCGATGTTCGCCCTATATTTCAGCATGACAGGGATAGAATCTTGCATAGCAAGTCTTTTAGGAGGCTTATGTATAAAACCCAGGTATTACTTTTGCCAAAGGGTGATCATTATAGAACAAGACTTACACATACACTTGAGGTTACNCAGATCGCAAGAACAATTTCAAAGTCTTTAATGTTGAATGAATCACTTACAGAGGCAATTGCCCTTGGTCATGACCTCGGGCATACACCTTTCGGGCATGCTGGAGAATCTATCCTTGATAGACTAAACCCTGAAGGTTTCAGGCATTATCAGCAAAGCCTGCGTGTTGTAGACCTGCTNGAGAGGGATGGAAATGGATTGAACCTTTCTTTTGAGGTAAGAGATGGAATTGTAAAACACTCTAAAGGTAAAGGTCCCATTATAACTACCTCACCTGATGTAACCGCGGTTACNCTTGAGGGTAGGGTTGTAAGACTTGCCGATATTATTGCATATATAAATCATGACATAGATGATGCTATTCGTGCAGGTGTTATAAAGGAAACCGATTTACCGAAAGAGGCTGTCAGGATTCTTGGTCAAACCTATTCCAAGCGTATAGATACAATGATAAAGGGTGTAATAAGTGAAACAAAACATCTGGATTATCAAACGATTGGTATCACAGAAGATGTGTTATTTGCCTTAAACACAATGAGAGATTTTTTGTATGAAGCTGTTTATGAAAGTGAAATTGTTCATGGGGAACTTGTAAAGTGTGAAAANATACTTGCAGAACTCTTTCATTATTACAAAACCCATCCTGATATTTTTGATAAAGAAGCTGGTTTTAACATTGTAAATGATACACTTGAGAGACGGATAACAGATTTTATAGCTGGTATGACNGATAGGTATGCCCTTGATAGGTTCAACGAAATATTTATGCCAAAGCCCTGGAGCATAGTTAAATAGATGTTTTATTGAATTTATGGATCAGAAATAAACTATTCCGTTGAGCAATCTTAACACAGGGAACCTTCTATGAAATTCTATGATATTCAGACACGCGAAATCCTGTTCAATCCTAAATATGTTGTTAAGCGGCAGACCAAGGATCTCTGCTATTATAATTCTGTTAACAGCACCGTGAGCTACAATCGCTATGTTTTGATTTTTATTAGTTGATAATATTTGATTTACAGATTCCATTACCCTGTCCCTTACCTCTGTAATTGTTTCGCCGTTTACAGGACCTTGTTTTACTGGATCAGTTGCCCACAAATCAAACTCCTCAGGAAATTTCTGTCTTATCTCTTCAAAATTCATACCTTCCCATGAACCGAAATGTATCTCTTTTAATGGTTCAACAACGATTGTCTGGATGTTGTATATCCGGGCAATAATCTCAGCACTATTTTGAGCTCTACTTAATGGCGAGGTATATATTGCATTCAATGTTGTATGCTTTTTTAAAAACATACCAACCATTTCAATTTGCCTGATCCCGGTATCTGAAAGCGGTACATTTATACTACCCTTATATCTTTTTGCCTGGGCATCCTCAGTTTCACCATGTCTTATTAAGTATAGTTTTGTTGACATACGCATCCTTTTTATTGATTTTGAATTAACCCAGAGAATGCATTAAGGAAGTTCGTTTGTTCGTTAGAGGTACCACCCCATCACTAACTGCACAAACTTCATTATTTTCAAATGCAATTTTTGGGTTAATCAGGTATGTTTATATATTAAGTTGGTTAAAAAATGCAATATGGAAGTTTGTTTACCTGAAATGTAAGAAGTACTATTTCTTTTTTAGAATAGATAACAAATATTTGACATAATAATAATATATCGTTTACTCTTTTATTATGGATAAATTGGTTATAAAAGGACATAATAAACTTTATGGTACCATTGAGATAAGTGGAGCAAAAAATGCTACACTACCTGCGATGGCGGCTGCAATATTAACATCTGAAAAGGTTCAACTTAACAATGTGCCTTATCTTGCTGATGTAGCAACTATGGTTGAACTTCTTGAGAAGATGGGAATAAGTACAACCGGATATAATAAAAAAGATACTGATGACTTTGGTGATAAAAAGATTACCATAGATACATCATGTATAAATACATACGAAGCACCTTATGATCTCGTTAAAACCATGCGGGCATCTGTGCTTGTTCTTGGTCCATTGGTAGCAAAGTATGGCAGTGCAAAGGTTTCTATGCCAGGCGGCTGTGCTATTGGCAGTAGACCTATAGACCTGCATCTTAAGGGTCTTGCAGCACTTGGCGCAGATGTTTCAATTGATCATGGCTATGTGAATGTTAAGGCAAAAAGATTAGAAGGTGCACGAATAGTGTTTGACAACATTACAGTTACAGGTACGGAAAATATAATGATGGCAGCAACACTCGCAAAAGGAGTAACTGTTTTAGAGAATGCAGCGAAGGAGCCAGAGGTAGTAAGCCTTGCAGATCAGCTTATAAAGATGGGAGCACATATTGAGGGTGCTGGAACAGATACTATAGAGATACAAGGTGTTGAACAGCTTCATGGTTGCAGTATTGACATTATCCCTGATAGAATAGAAGCAGGTACTTATATTATTGCAGTTGCAGCAGCTGGTGGTGAGGTGGAAATAAAAAACTGTAACCCAAGACACCTTGATGCCCTGCTATTTAAGATAAAGGAGGCAGGTGTAGAGTATATTGAAAAAGAAAATAGCATTATTGTAAAAAGAAATAATGAGGGGTGGCTTAAAAGTGTTAATGTGAAGACAATGCCATATCCTAATTTTCCAACAGATCTCCAGGCACAATTTATGGTTCTCATGACGCAGGGAGATAATACAAGTATTATAACAGAGACAATCTTTGAAAACAGATTCATGCATGTTGCAGAATTAAGAAGGATGGGAGCTGACATAAAGGTTGAAAATAATGTGGCAATTGTAAAAGGTAGAACACATCTAATGGGTGCTCAGATTATGGCTACAGACTTGAGGGCAAGTGCTTCACTTGTCATTGCCGGGCTTATAGCAGATAATGTTACAGAAATATCAAGAATATATCACCTTGATAGAGGGTATGAATTTATGGAAAAGAAGCTATCAAATGTTGGTGCAAATATAAAAAGGATAAGGGCATGACTATAAAAATAGGTTTACCGAAAGGTAGAATGCTGGAGGACTCAGTTTTAGCTCTGAAACGGTGTGGCTTTGATTTTTCGCCTGCTCTGGGCAAATCAAGAAAACTGAGGTTTCCAATATCAGAAAAAGATGTAGAAGCCATTGTTATAAGAGCTGTAGACTTACTTACCTATGTTGAATATGGTGCTGTTGATATAGGTATTGTTGGCTATGATCTTATTATGGAGCAAAAAAGGGATATTATTACCGCAATTGCTCTGGACTTCGGGAGATGCAGGCTTTCAGTGGCTGGTGTAAAGGGAAGCGATGTTATGAAGAGGCCAGATCTATCCGGTATAAAGGTGGCTACGAAATATCCATATCTTACATCAGAATATTTTAAGAAAAAGGGTTTCCAGGTTGATGTTATAAAGCTTTACGGTGCAATAGAACTTGCACCACTTTTTGGTATATCGGATTTGATAGTTGACCTTGTTTCAACCGGGGAGACTTTAAAAACCAATGGACTTGAAGAGTTAGAGGTTATCATGCACTCTACTGCAAGACTTGTTATAAATAAGGCTTCTATGCGGACAAAGCACGAGAGTATAGATAGAATTATATCACAACTAAGGAAATTGCATGATTAGCATTATTAAAAAGGAAGATATAAAAAAGGTTCTCCTTAAAAGGAAGGGATCTTATGAGGATATCTACCAAACTGTAAAAGATATTTTAAATGCGATAAGAAACAACGGGGATTCTGCACTGTTAAAGTTTCGTAGACTTTACGATAACATAACATCAAGGGATCTGCTTGTTTCTAAAAAAGAGATAAAATCTGCTGAAAATAGATTAAGTGCTGGTGAAAAGAGGTCCTTTGAACTCGCTATAAAAAGGGTTAAAGCCTTTCATATGCAGGAAAAAGAGCGAATAGTATCATCATGGAGACTCAACGAGAGTCATGGCATCTTGTATGGAGAATTTTTCACCCCTATTGAACATGTTGGTTTGTATGTGCCTGGAGGAAGTGCTTCATACCCTTCAACAGTTATTATGAATGTTATTCCAGCACTTGTTGCCGGTGTAAAAAAAATAAGTATGGTAACACCTTCTCGCGATTACCGCGTGCTTGCTGTTGCCGGGATGTTAGGTATAGACAGGATATTTTTGATGGGTGGAGCCCATGCAATAGCAGCATTAGCTTATGGAACAGAGAGTGTTGCTAAAGTAGATAAAATTGTAGGACCGGGTAACAGATATGTGACACTTGCAAAAAAGCTTGTATATGGTGATGTTGGGATAGACATGATTGCTGGTCCAAGTGAGGTTGTTGTGGTCACGGATGGAACTGTGAATCCAGCCTTTATTGCAGCAGATCTTATGGCACAAGCTGAACATGATACCCAGGCAATGAGCGTGTTAATAGCCCCTGATAAGACCTATGTAAATAATGTAAATGAATATATCGCCTCATTAAGTGATTCCATCAGGCGAAAAGAGATTGTTAAAAACAGTATGGAACAGTATGGGTTTGCTGTTATTTCAAAAGGTGTTAAACAATCAATGGAGATAGTTAATACAATAGCCCCGGAACATCTTGAGCTTGCAGTAAAAACGCCTTATCAATACCTTAAATTTTTAAAACATGCAGGTGCGGTATTCCTTGGTAGTTATACTCCGGAGGCTTTAGGGGATTATGTTGCTGGACCAGATCATGTACTGCCAACTATGGGGGCTGCAAGGTTTTCTTCAGGACTTGGAGTCTATGACTTTATGAAGAGAACCACCTTGCTTGAAGCCAAAAAGCAAGGGTTTATTAAACTTGCACCTTACGCTGAGAACATTGGTATGTTAGAGGGGCTTGATGCCCATGCCCTTTCAATAAAAATAAGGAGGTAATGCTATGGAAATAGCTTTAGGCAATACTGTTCTATCTATTGTTAAGGGTGACATTACCCAGCAAGAAACAGAGGCTATTGTAAATGCTGCAAACTCAAGGCTTGCTGGCGGAGGGGGCGTTGATGGCGCCATACATAGAGCTGGTGGTCCAAAGATCATGGAAGAGTGTAGAAAGATTGGCGGATGCCCAACAGGTGGTGCAGTGATTACAACAGGAGGGAATCTTAAGGCTAAATATGTGATACATGCTGTTGGCCCGATCTATAATGATGGTAAACATGGCGAAGAAGAATTGCTTGCAAGTGCTTATAGATCAAGCCTTGATCTTGCTTTAAAACACAACATTAAGAGTGTCGCATTTCCTTCTTTAAGTACCGGTGCATATGGATATCCGGTTGACAAGGCAGCAAAAGTCGCTTTAAGTACAGTGGTTAAGTTCATTAAAGCTAACCAGTTTCCTTTGCTTGTCAGGTTCGTGCTTTTTTCAGATAACGATCTTAAGGTTTATGAAGATGCTGCAAGGGCTATAATAAAAACAAATTAGCCAAGAAGTTTTATACACGCTACATTTTGGGGGTAACCGTAAAGATAGTTGGTATCAAAATAACTCAGTTACTATACCATCCATTACGCACATTCCTTTTACAGTTAAGGTTAGTCTCTCATTATTAATTTTGATCAGTCCATCTTCAATAAGATGGCTTAAGAGGTTTTTATTTTTTACAAGGGCTATATCAATACCCTTCCATGTTCTTAATGAAAGGAAGATATTTTCAAGTGTTTCAGCATCTGTGTCAAGAACCTCAACCCTGCTTATAGGAAAGTTGATACTTTCACTGCTGTTGGTGTTTAAAACCTTTTCTATGTATGCTGATGGTGGATATGCATTTTCATAACGTGCCTGTGCTGTCATTCCTATCCAGGGTAGCCCTGTTTTGAAAAATCCATGCGCTCCAGACCCTATACCAAGATAATCTCCTCTCTGCCAGTAGTTCATATTATGGATAGACTGAAAGCCTGGTTTTGCAAAGTTTGAGACCTCATAATGTTCGTATCCTGCGTCAACCAATGTTTCATGCACCTTCGTATAGATTTCTTGAAAGGCGTCATCATTTAGCGGTGTAAATAGTTTGTCCATGGATAAAGGAGTGCCTTGCTCAATTGTAAGATAATAGAATGAGACATGCTCTGGCATAACAGCCTTTATACCATCTAACTCTTTTGTTATATCCTGTGAAGGTATACCATAAATGATATCTACATTAATATTTTTAAATCCCACATTCCTTGCCTTTTCAATTGCTGACAATGCTGAAGAGGCATCATGCAGTCTTCCCAGTGCATTTAACACATTATCATCAAAAGATTGTAGACCAATACTGAGTCTGTTAATGCCAAGATTGTACATGGATTTTAGTTTTTCCTTTGATATGCTTTCAGGATTAGCCTCCATGGTAATTTCAATGTTATCCTGCAACATCAAGGATACACTTGCTGTTGCTATAATCTCTTTAATCTGTGGTGGTTCTAAAAGCGATGGGGTACCCCCGCCTATGTATATGCTTTTTACCTTCCTTCCGGATAAAAAGGGCTTGTAAAATTTAAGCTCGGACTTTATAGCCTCTATATATTTTTCCATTTCTTCTGGCTGGGGTGGTATTGACAAAAAGCTGCAGTATTTACACTTTTTCTTACAGTATGGTATATGTATGTAAACAGAATAAGGTTCCATAATTAATGTGTAATATAATAATATTTAATGGTAATGCAAGTTAAAGTTAAACTTGATATATTAAAAACAACACTTGACAGCTTTTATGAACAATTCAATGCAAATCAGCACATTGCTCACGACCCTGTTGAATTTCCACATAGGTACGAAAAACAATGGGATATAGAAACTGCCGGGTTTATAGCATCATGCCTTTCTTATGGAAAGGTTGAGCTTTTTAAACCAGTGATCAACAAAATACTTCAGATAATGGGCAATAAGCCGTATGAATTTGTTCTGAGGTTTGATCCTAAAACTGAGACTGATAAATTTGAAGGTATAAAATACAGGATGAACACAACAGAAGACATCATCGCATTTATTTATCTATTATCATCTTTTTTAAGGAAGTATAATACCATTGGNGATTTTTTTAACCAAAATTTTATGCCAGACTCTCCCAACCTTGTCAGTACACTTTCAAGGTTTGTGAAAACTTTTTATTCATACGATACATCCCCTGTATACGGAAGGCATATTTATCCATTTGGTTTGTTGCAGATGCTGCCATCACCTGAGAAAGGTAGCACATGCAAGCGTGCACACATGTTCATAAGATGGATGGTTAGACAGGATGATGGCGTGGATTTTGGACTATGGAAATTTATACCACCGAGCAAACTTATCATACCTCTTGATACACATATAGCAAGGATATCAAGGCATTTAGGTCTTACTGAAAGGAGAACAATAGATATAAAAACAGCTATAGATATTACCAACACCTTAAGATATCTTGATCCACGCGACCCTGTTAAATATGATTTTGCTCTATGTCATTTAGGAATATCCGGCAAATGTCCTATCAAGAAATCGCATATAACATGTCTTAACTGTTCGTTGAAAGATGTTTGTATTTATTAGGTCTGGTAATTTTAATTATTATAAAATACCGGANCCACGCCTTTTTCAGTTCAATTATGAAAAAAACTTTGCTTTTTCTTGACAATTAATTTTTTGAGTTTGTATACAATATTCAAGTTCACCATAGTAATATATAGTGAATAAAAGAATAATTTTATGGAGGCAATATGGGTCAAAATGTTGTACAAAAAATAATTTCATCCCACCTCGTTTCCGGCAGGATGAATGTGGGCGAAGAGATCGCAATCAAGATAGATCAAACTCTTACACAGGATGCTACAGGTACTATGGCTTACCTCCAGTTTGAAGCAATGGGGATACCAAAGGTGAAAACTGAATTATCTGTTAGTTATGTAGATCATAATACCCTGCAAACAGGTTTTGAGAATGCAGATGATCACAAATTCTTNCAAACTATAGCTGCAAAATATGGTATATATTTTTCTAAACCTGGTAATGGAATATGTCACCAGGTGCATCTTGAGAGATTTGGGGTGCCCGGCAAAACACTGCTTGGTTCTGACAGTCATACTCCAACAGGTGGTGGTATTGGGATGCTCGCAATAGGCGCAGGTGGTCTTGATGTCGCTGTGGCAATGGGGGGTGGTCCATTTTATCTTAACATGCCCAAAATAGTGCTTGTTAAACTCAGCGGNAAATTAAAGCCATGGGTAAGCGCTAAAGATATTATACTTGAGTTGTTAAGAAGATTAACTGTAAAAGGTGGGGTTGGAAAGATCTTTGAGTATGGGGGAGAGGGTGTAAAAACGCTTTCTGTTCCAGAAAGAGCTACTATCACTAATATGGGAGCAGAACTTGGTGCTACCACTTCTGTGTTTCCGAGTGATGATATGACAAAGGCATTCATGACAGCGCAGGGGAGGGGTAAGCAGTGGAAAAGGCTTGAAGCGGACAGGGACGCTACCTATGATGAAGTTATAGATATAGATCTCTCAAAGCTTGTTCCTCTTGTGGCACAACCTCATAGTCCGGATAATGTTGTTGAAGTCAAAGCCATAGAGGGTTTAAAGGTTGATCAGGTTGCTATTGGTAGTTGTACGAATTCTTCTTACAAGGATATGATGACTGTTGCCAGGATCCTTAAAGGTAAACATGTACACCCTGATGTTAGCCTTGTTATATCTCCTGGCTCAAAACAGGTACTTAATATGATCTCCAAATCCGGTGCACTTTCTGATATACTTGCAGCAGGGGCAAGGATACTTGAAACAGCTTGTGGCCCGTGTATTGGTATGGGACAAGCACCTGCAAGTGCTGCTGTATCAATCAGGACATACAATAGAAATTTTGAAGGACGTAGTGGTACACCTGATGCAAAGGTATACCTTTTAAGTCCAGAGACAGCAGCTATCTCGGCAATAAAGGGCGTGATTACAGATCCAAGAAAGATCGGCAAACCTTACAGGTTTGTGATGCCAAAGAAGTTTCTTGTGGATGATAGCATGATTATTCCACCTTCAAAACATCCTGAAGATGTTAATGTGGTAAGAGGTCCAAATATCAAGCCTTTACCGAGGAAAGAACCACTTCCTGATAGTATCTCAGGGATTGTGATACTAAAGGTTGGCGACAATATAACAACAGATCACATTATGCCTGCAGGAGCAAAGATTTTACCTTTAAGATCCAATATACCTGCTATAGCAGAACATGTGTTTGAAAGGGTAGATCCGGAATTTGCTAAAAGGGCAAAAGCGAACAATGGGGGATTTGTGGTTGGAGGTGTTAATTATGGACAGGGTTCAAGCAGGGAACACGCAGCACTAGCCCCGATGTATCTTGGTATAAAGGCTGTTATTGCGAAGTCCTTCGCACGAATACATTATGCGAACCTTGTCAACTTCGGGATTATACCATTTGTTTTTGCAAATGAATCAGACTATGAGATGTTGTCGCAGGGAGATACAATAGAAATCAAGGATATAAAGGCACAGATAAAAGCAGGTAATACTATCAGGGCAACATTGGGTACGGGCAAGGAACTTATTTTAANGCATAGCTTGACACCTCGTCAGGTAGACATCATAATTGCAGGTGGGTTGTTGAACTATACAGTAAAAAATAACGGATAAAAGGAGAATGTATACAATGGCAAAAGAAGGAACAAAGATAGGTTTTGAAAATGGTAAGTTAGTAGTTCCAGATGATCCGATAATACCATTCATAGAAGGTGATGGAACAGGACCTGATATCTGGCGTGCTTCTGTAATGGTTTTTGANGCAGCTGTGCAGAAGGTCTACGGTGGTAAGAAAAAGATCGTCTGGAAAGAAGTTTATGCAGGGGAAAAGGCATTTAAAAAATTGGGTACATGGCTTCCTGATGAAACACTTAAAGCAATTGAAGAATACATCGTNGGTATAAAGGGCCCGTTAACAACGCCGGTAGGTGGTGGTATAAGGAGCTTGAATGTTACTTTGAGACAGAAGCTAAATCTTTTTGCGTGTGTGAGGCCAGTTAAATATATACCAGGTGTACCAAGCCCGGTTAAACATCCTGAAAAGATGGATGTTATAATATTCAGGGAGAATACAGAAGATGTTTATTCTGGTATAGAGTGGGCACAGGGAACACCGGAGGCTCAGAAGGTTATCAAATTCTTAAAGGAAGAAATGGGTGCCAAGCTCAGAGATGATTCTGGAATAGGCGTAAAGCCGATAAGTATTACAGGGACAAAACAGTTGATGCGTATGGCAATAAAATACGCCCTTGATAAGAAAAGAAAAAGTGTAACCATAGATCATAAAGGNAATATTATGAAATACACTGAGGGTGCGTTCAGAGAATGGGCATATCAGGTGGCAAAAGAGGAGTTCAGGGATCAAATTGTAACAGAAGAGGAAATAGAAAAACAGTACAATGGAAAGGCTCCAGCAGGGAAATTAATAATAAAAGATAGAATAGCTGATAATATGTTTCAACAGGTTCTTACAAGGGCTGATGAATACGATGTGATTGTTACGCCAAATCTCAATGGTGATTTTCTATCAGATGCATGCGCTGCCCAGGTAGGGGGGCTTGGTATGGCACCAGGGGCAAATATTGGTATCCCTTATGCTATGTTTGAGGCAACACACGGTACTGCACCAAAGTATGCAGGACAGGATAAGGTAAATCCAGGTTCAGTAATACTTTCTGGTGCTATGATGTTTGAATATCTGGGCTGGGATCCAGTTAGCGAGCTTATAAAAGAGTCTCTTGCAGAAACAATAAAGCAAAAGAGGGTTACCTATGATCTTGAAAGACAGATGGAAGGTGCAACGCTTTTGAAGTCTTCTGAGTTTGGTAAAGCAATCGTTGAAAATATGGATATAGTGATAAAAAGGTTAAAAATTTAAAGTTAAAAATAAAAATTAAGCGTGTAGCTTAAAAAGGAGGTTTTATGGCAAGGAAAAAAATAACAGTGGTGGGAGCAGGTCATGTTGGTGAGACAACCGCGGAAAGGCTTGCAGAACGCGAGGTGGGAGATGTTGTACTTGTTGATATTGTTCAGGATATGCCTCAAGGTAAGGCATTAGACCTGATGGAGGCAAGACCGGTTTACAAATCCGATGTCAATATTATCGGTACAAACGGATATGATGAAACCAAGAACTCTGATGTTGTCGTGATCACATCAGGTATACCAAGAAAACCTGGTATGAGCAGAGAAGATTTGCTGCAGACCAATGTGAAGATAGTAAAGGAAGTTACAGAGAATGTAGCAAAGAAATCGCCTAATGCTATTATAATCGTTGTATCAAACCCTGTTGATGGGATGACCTATGTGGCATATAAAGTTAGTAAGTTCCCAAGGGAAAGGGTAATGGGCATGGCAGGCGTACTTGACTCNGCAAGATTTAGAACATTTATTGCAATGGAATTGAATGTATCAGTGGAAAATGTGAATGCATTTGTTATTGGTGTACATGGTGATGAAATGGTGCCGTCTGTTAGATACACAAATGTGGCTGGTATTCCTGTATCAGAACTTATTCCTAAAGAAAGGCTGGATGCTATTGTTGCGAGAACGAGAACAGCAGGAGGCGAGATTGTCAAATTATTAAAGACAGGGAGTGCATACTATGCACCAGCGGCATCCATTGTTGATATGGTTGAGGCAATACTTAAGGACAAGAAGAAGATATTGCCAGCTATTACTCTGTGTACCCACGAGTATGGATTAAANGATGTGTTTATGGGTGTGCCTGTGAAGTTAGGAGAAAAAGGTATTGAACAGATTATAGAGATAAAGATGAGTGATGAAGAAGCAGCTGCGCTTAAGAAATCAGCAGAGGCAGTGAACAGGCAGAAGAANGAGATAGATAATTTAAAGATACTGTAAGAGAGACATTGACGGAACCGGTAATCCCGGTTCCGTCAAAGGAAGGTAAAAGAAGATGAGAGAAATAAATGCAAAACAGATTACTGATGCTGTTAGCGATCTCTGTATGAAGGCTAATTTTGATATTCCAGATGATGTCATGAATGTGTTGAAAAGGGCATATAAAGAAGAGGTTTCACCGCAGGGTAAGGATGTGCTTAAGCAGATCATTGATAATGATGAAATAGCACATAATGAACAAGTTCCAATGTGTCAGGATACAGGTCTTGCAGTGTTCTTTGTAGAGTTAGGGCAGGATGTTCACATAACAGGTGGTTTACTTAACGATGCAATAAACGAGGGTGTGAGAAAGGGATATAAGGAAGGCTATCTCAGAAAATCAACATGCCATCCTTTTACAAGGAAGAATGTGGGTGACAATACGCCAGCCATTATACATGTTGAGATTGTTCCGGGTGATAAATTAAAGATCACGATGGCAGCCAAAGGTGGTGGCAGTGAGAATATGAGCAGGGTTATGATGATGAAGCCTTCGGATGGAGTAGAGGGTATAAAGAAGTACATAATTGATAGAGTAAGAGAATCTGGTTCAAACCCTTGTCCACCAATAATTGTAGGTGTTGGTATTGGTGGTACATTTGAGCGTTCAGCACTGATTGCGAAAAAGGCATTATTAAGACCTCTTGGAACACCTAATCCTGATCCAGAGCTTGACAAACTTGAAAAAGAATTGCTTACATCTATAAACAAACTCGGTATTGGTCCAATGGGACTTGGTGGAAGAACAACAGCTCTTGCAGTGCACATTATTGTTGAACCATGCCATATTGCAAGCTTACCGCTTGCTGTAAATATTCAGTGTCATTCGGCAAGACACAAAGAAATAACATTATGAGGCGGTTATGACAGATATAATAAGAATACAAACCCCTTTAACTGATGAGATTGTTTTAAAGTTAAAAAGTGGTGATAGCGTATTGATAACTGGTGTCATGTACACAGGCAGAGATGCAGCACACAAAAGGATGATAGATGCCCTTAACAGGGGAGAAAAATTGCCTTTTGATATTCAGGGTCAGATTATCTACTATGTTGGTCCATCTCCTGCAAAACCCGGTAAACCTATTGGTTCGGCTGGTCCTACTACAAGTTATAGAATGGATGCCTATGCTCCAACATTGATAAAGCTCGGTTTGAAGGGTATGATAGGCAAGGGTTGGCGAGCCAAAGAGGTCATAGACGCTTGTATAAAGTATAAGGCAATCTACTTTGGTGCTACTGGTGGCGCTGGCGCCCTGATAGCAAGGGCAATAAAAAAGGCTGAGGTAATTGCTTATGACGATCTCGGACCTGAGGCTATAAGAAGAATAGAGGTTGTGGATTTTCCGGCTATCGTTATCAATGATGCTTATGGTAACGATCTCTATGTAAAAGGAGTTGAACAATATAAACAAATATAGGAGGCAAATAGATGAAAAAGAATATTTATGAATTGAAGTATAGATATCACACAGGTACAATAGCATGGATACTTCACAGGCTATCTGGACTTGCGTTGATACTGTACCTTGTTCTTCATATCTGGGTTATACATAACCTTGATAACCCAGCAGGCTTTGACAAGGTGATGGCTTTTTTGAACGAACCGCTCTTTAAGGTATTGGAGCTTGGACTGTGGGGTGTTATCATATACCATGCAGTAAATGGATTGCGTATTATCTTGGTAGATTTCTTTGGTGGTTCCAGNGAGCAGAAAAAACTGTTCTGGGGTGTGGTAGTAGTGGGTATCATTATGTTCATTGCAGGTGCAGTTCCATTTGTTGGACATTTAAAATAGGAGATTGTTATGAATATAAAACTTGTTGCAGGTGATGCAGGTATAAAAAGGTGGTTTTATCAGAGGATCACTGGTATCTTTTTAGNGGTCCTGTTACTGGTGCATTTTACAATAATGCATTTTATAGGCAGTGGTGAAACAAATTATCAGACAGTTGCTCCAAGGCTTGCTTCTCCATACTGGAAGACCTTTGATCTCGCATTTCTTGTGTTTGCACTGTACCATGGGATGGCAGGCTTATGGGTTGTAATTGATGACTATGTTCACAGGGATGGCTGGAGGATATTTATCTATTCAATATTGGTACTTGCTGGTGCGCTCTTATTGATACTCGGGACATTAACAATTATAACATTTTCACCACAAGCATTAACAGTAAAAATGTAAGGAGAATAAATATGACAATAAATGTTGAAACACATTATCATGATGTGCTGATCATAGGTGCAGGACTCGCTGGNACAATGGCAGCCTTAAAGGTTGCACCTATAGCAGATGTGGCAGTGCTTACAAAGGTCTTTCCAACGAGATCACATTCTACCACAGCACAGGGTGGTATGGCAGCAGCATTGAATAATAATAAATCTAAAGGCGAGGATTCATGGGAACTCCACATGTTTGATACTGTAAAGGGTAGCGATTACCTTGGTGACCAGGATGCCATAGAAACCCTTGCAAAGGATGCAATAGAGGTTGTTTATGAGCTTGAGCATATGGGTACACCNTTTTCGCGAACCCCTGACGGTAAGATAGCACAGAGACCATTTGGTGGTCATTCAAGACCNAGGATAGCTTATGCAGCAGACAGAACAGGTCATGTTGCGCTGCATACACTTTATGAACAAAGCCTTAAAGAAAAGGTAACATACTATCCTGAATTTTTTGTAACAAAGCTGATCATAGAAAACAATACATCTAAAGGTGTTGTTGCAGTGGAATTAAGGACAGGAACAGTGCATGTATTTGCATCAAAGGCTGTTATGATAGCGACAGGTGGAGCGGGTCGTATTTATAAGATCACATCAAATGCCCATGAATCTACAGGTGATGGATTAGCACTTGTGTATAGAGAGGGATTGCCCCTTATGGATATGGAATTTACACAGTTCCATCCTACCGGTATATATCCTTTAGGTATACTGATCACAGAAGGTGTAAGAGGTGAAGGTGGGTATCTTGTTAATAGTAAAGGTGAAAGATTTATGGAAAAATATGCCCCTGATATGAAGGACCTCGCGCCAAGAGATATAACATCAAGGGCTATTTACACAGAGATTCAGGAAGGTAGAGGTGTAGGACCAAAGAAGGATCATGTATTGTTGCAGATACATCATATAGGTAGAGAAAAGATCCTGGAAAGGTTGCCAGAAATTTATAAGTTTGCACTTACATATGCGGGTGTTGATTGTACGAAGGAACCCATTCCTGTAGCACCAACCATACATTATTTTATGGGTGGCATACCTACGAACTCTCATAGTAATGTGATAAGGGATGAAAAAGGTACCCCTGTGATAGGATTGTATGCCGGTGGCGAGGCATCGTGTGAATCTGTTCACGGCGCAAACAGGCTTGGAGCTAATTCACTGGTAGATACAACAGTTTTTGGTAGACGGGCTGGTAAACACATGTATGATTTTGTTCAACAAGCAGATAGACCGGTCCTTCCGAAGGATGCTGCAGAAAGTACTATAAAGATGATGGAATGGCTATTGAGTGGAAAGGGTAAAGAGAGCGTATCAAAGTTAAGAGAGGATATGCAATCATTATTGTGGGAAACAGCAGCAGTATTCCGGGAAGAAAAGCTTTTAAAGAAAGGTTTGAAAGAGATAAAGGTATTGCAGGAAAGATACAAGAATATAGGCATAAATGATACCGGCAAGAGTTTCAATATGCAGTTAAAAGATGCGATAGAGCTTGGTAATATGCTTGATTACGCTGAGGTAGTGCTTGCATCAGCGGATTTCAGGAAAGAAAGCCGTGGGGCTCATTCAAGGATAGATTATCCAAAGCGTGATGATGTGAATTTTCTCAAACATACCCTCGCCTTTAAAGGTAAAGATGGTAAACTGGAGATAAAACAAAAGGATGTTGTTATTACAAGGTATCAGCCACAAGAAAGAAAGTACTGAGGAGGTATTAAAGTGAAGGTAACTTTTAAAATACAACGGTTTATCCCGGAGAAGGATACAAAGCCATATTTTAAAGAATATGTTGTAGAAGCACAGCCCAATACAACGATATTGGA
>JGI24721J26819_10001180_pt1 | contig 29529 bp, 25 predicted proteins | sample YelNatPaOPGAMG01_FD_26819 | JGI IMG/M metagenome (IMG submission 26819) | reverse complement strand
CTGGCTTTAAATTAATTAAGGAGGAGGGAAAATGAGGAGGCAACCTTATGTGGCCGGTTATTTCTATCCGGCTGAGCCAGAAACCCTGGTTTCCACCATAGAATCCTTCCTGCCTCGAAAATCTGAACCTCAAGAAGCAGTCGGAGTGGTCTCTCCTCATGCTGGCTATGAATATTCCGGTCCGGTAGCGGCTGCTGTTTATGCTTCAGTGAAGATTCCCGAAGAGGTCATCATCCTGGCTCCGGCCCATCATCCCATCAGGTCTCTTTTTGCCCTGTATGACAGCGGTAGCTGGATAATGCCGATGGGCGAAGTACCCATCAACAGCCACCTGGCTGACCTCATTCTGGAAGAAAACCCGGAAATTAAAAGGGATAAAGAAGCTCATAGAAAAGAACATTCCATAGAGGTTCAGGTTCCGTTTCTTCAATACTTTCAGAAAAATTTGAGNCTGGTTCCGCTGCTGGTCTCGCCCCAGGCCGGTTTTGCTGACCTGGAGGACCTGGGACAGGCGCTGGCTAAGGCCGTCAAAAAATACGAGCGCAAAGTTCTTCTGGTGGCCAGCACGGACATGAGTCATTACATCAGCCAGAAAATGGCTGAAGAGCTTGATTTTAAAGCCATTTCCTTCATCCAGAAGCTTGACGCTCGGGGGCTGTTTGAAGTGGTGGTTACTTACGGTATCTCCATGTGTGGTTTTCAGCCCACCACCGCTCTCCTGGTAGCCGCCCGCCTTTTAGGGGCCAGGGAAGGAAAGCTCATCAAGTACCAGACTTCTGGGGACCGAACAGGTGATTACCGGGAAGTGGTGGGATACGCCGGCCTGGCCATCTTTTAACGAGATAATTTAATTGACAAATTCTGTCTTTTGCGGTAAATAAAAGAAAAAAGGGAAGATGTCTTACTCTAAATTAGAAAATAAAGAAAAAATTATCTTAAATCTAACAGTAGAAGTCTATTTACAGACAGGCCGGCCGGTGAGCTCCGGTTATCTAGCCCAGAAGCTCAATTACCAGGTTTCGCCTGCAACTATCAGAAACGTTATGGCTGAGTTAGAGAGAGAAGGCTACCTGTCTCAACCTCATACCTCGGCTGGCCGTGTCCCGACTGACGAAGGATTGAAATATTACGTTAACAGCATCCTGGATGAAACGTTGATCACTGGGACAGATTCTTTCGGTATCTATCACGAAGACCTGGCTCTGAACTCAGGAGAGCTGGACACGGTTTTGCTCCAGGTGAGTCAGATTCTGGCTAACACCTCTGACAATCTGGCTTTTGTCGTTTCTCCCCAGATTTCCCGGGTTAATTTTGACCAGGTGCGGTTTGTCAAGTTAAAAGATAACAANATTATGCTGGTTCTTTTATCCACNTTTAACCTGGTGCAGACNGAGATATTTGAGACCCAGATGCTTTTCACTCAGTCTGAACTAGACCGGGCTGCCCAGTACCTGAACTTAAACTTCAGAGGGAAAAACCTGGCCTATGTGCGTGATTACCTGTTTCGGGAGTTGCCCAAGCTGAAGATTAAATATGAAGACCTGGTGGAAAAGATGATTTCCCTGTTAAAGAATTATCTCACACCAGAAAGGGAAAAAAGCAAAATTTTCATTCAGGGCACAGCCAGGTTGCTGGAGAAGGCCGAATTATTTGACCTGCAAAAGCTGAAATCTTTATTCCAGAATTTTGAAGAAAAAGCCCAGCTGGCCAAGTTGCTTTCGGACCTGATCAGTCTGGAAAGGGTAAAAGTGGTCATCGGCTCGGAGCTGAAAATACCGGAAATTACCGATTGTTCGCTGGTTCTTTCTCATTACGGGAATAGGAACCAGGTCCTCGGTTCTCTTGGTATTATTGGACCCAAGCGGCTGCCATATGAAAAAGTCATTCCGCTGGTTGATAAAATCGCCCGCGACCTTTCCCGGACTATTTCCACTATGGAAAAAGGAGTTGAGCTATGACGGAACAGAAAAAAGAAAAAGAACAAGAAAAAGAAGTGGTGAAGCCTGAAGAACAAGAAAAATCTTCTTCAGTATCCCAGAGTCAAGGTTCATCCGAACCACCTTACGAAGAAGCCGAGCAAGAAGAAATTGAATATTTAAACCTGGAAAGAAAAGAGGAAGGCCAGGGAACGGGAATTAAAGTCAAGCCAGGTGAAGAAAGCGATAAGGATAAAATCATAGAAAAATTAAAACAGGANCTGAAGTCCCGCGACGAAGAACTGGAACAGCTCCGCCAGACAGTGGAAGAACTGAAGGATAAATTCCTGAGAAATCTGGCTGAAGTGGATAACCTGCGCAAAAGACTGGAAAAAGAAAAAGAAGATTACTATCAGTTTGCCCTGACCGGGCTGATGGAAGAGATGTTGCCCATTCTGGATAATTTTGAAAGGGCTCTTAAAATTCCGGATGAAAGCAANGGCCGGACCCTGAAAGAAGGGGTAGAGCTCATCTACCGCATGCTTCTTAAACTGTTAAATAAATACGGTGTTAGTCCGATTGATGTTTCTGACCGGAAATTTGACCCGAACCTGCACCATGCATTAGCATCAGAAGAATCAGATGAAGTGCAGGATGTGGAAATAGTTGAAGAAATGCAAAAGGGGTACTTAATTAACAATAGACTTCTCCGTCCTACTATGGTAAAAGTTAAGGTGCCTAAGAAGAAACCTGAATAATATGGGTGAAGTAATCGGAATAGACCTGGGAACCACTTTTTCCTGTGTGGCTTATCTCAACGGAGATAGGCCGGCTATTATTCCTAATCTAGAAGGCAGTAATACCACGCCTTCGGTNGTTTCTTTTACCTCAGCGGGACAACCTCTGGTGGGCATGCCAGCCTGGCGTCAGGCTGTGATCAACCCGGAAAATACCATTTACTCCGTCAAGCGGCTAATCGGTCGGAAGTTCCATTCCCCGGAAATTGAAAGGCTAAGGCCCAGGCTGCCTTATAAAATGGTGGAGGCGGCCAACGGTGATATCCTGATAGAAGCTGCCGGCCAGTTGTACACTCCGCAGGAGATTTCTGCTCTAATTTTGTCCTACCTGAAAGAATGCGCTGAAAACTTTCTGGGCACCAAGGTTGAAGAAGCTGTTATTACCGTTCCGGCTTATTTTGATGACCATCAAAGACAGGCCACCAAAGATGCCGCTACTATCTGTGGCCTGAATGTTCTGCGAATCATTAACGAGCCGACGGCCGCCAGCCTGGCTTATGGGTTTAACACCAGGAAAAACGGTTTGATAGCTGTCTATGACCTGGGTGGCGGCACCTTTGATATCACCGTGCTGGAGTTGCACGAGGGAGTGTTCCATGTGCTGTCCACGGCCGGCGATACTTTCCTAGGCGGAGATGATTTTGACAACCGCCTGATTGGCTGGCTGCTGGATGAGTTCAAGAAAGAACACGGCCTCGACCTTTCCCAGGACAGGTATGCTTTACAGCGGATAAAGGAAGCAGCTGAAAAGCTAAAAGAGAATTGTCGTTTGCCGTGGAAACCGAGATTAATCTACCTTTTATCTGCGCCACCAATTCCGGTTCTCTGCACCTTAGAAAAAGAATCAACCGCAGCTTTTTGGAAAGCCTGACCAGGGACCTGGTGGAAAGAAGCCTGGAAATCTGCGAACGGGCTCTTAACGATGCCAGGATTAAGAAAGACAGGATAGATGAAGTCATCTTGGTCGGCGGTCAGAGTCGTATGCCCCTGGTCAAGCAGCTGGTGCAGGAATACTTTGGCCGCCAGCCAGCGGCCCGCATCAACCCGGATGAAATCGTGGCCATGGGAGCAGCCCTGCAAGCTTCTATTTTAAGCCGGGAGACAAAAGAGCTGGTTTTGCTTCTGGACGTCACTCCTTTTTCTCTTGGCATAGAAACGGAAAACGGAGGATTTCAGAAAATCATTGAGCGAAACACCACCATTCCGGCCAGAAAAACCATGGCTTTTACCACGGTAGAAAACAATCAGCGAAGGGTACGGATTCATGTTCTCCAGGGAGAAAGTGACCGGGCTCAGGATAATGTTTCCCTGGCTACCTTTGAGCTGGTGGGCATTGACCCGGCTCCGGCTGGCGTACCCCAGATTGACGTCACCTTTGAGATTGATGCTGATGGTATACTTAAAGTNTCGGCTCGAGATGTTGGCACCGGCCGGGAGCAAAAAATTGAGATTAAGCCTTCGGCCGGCCTGTTGCCAGAGCAGTTAGACCAGATNGTGGACAAGTGGAAAAAGGAGGTGAAGAAGCCGGATGATGAAGAAGGATTATTATGAAATACTGGGCGTTTCCAGACAGGCTACGCCTGAAGAAATAAAAAAAGCTTATCGGCAAGCAGCCCTCAAATATCATCCGGACCGCAACCCCGGAAACAAAGAAGCTGAGGAAAAGTTTAAGGAAGCGGCCGAAGCTTACAGCGTGCTGATTGACCCGGAAAAACGAGCTATTTACGACCGCTATGGCCATCAGGGGTTGCAGGGGCAGGGTTATCAGGGTTTCAGTGGTTTTGATTCCTCCATTTTTCAGGATTTTGAAGATATTCTGGGTAACTTTTTCGGTTTCAGTTTTTCAGATTTCTTTGGCGATTCTGTTTCCCGGCGTTACCGGAGTCAGGCGGGTCGAGACCTGGTGCTGGAGATCTCCATCAGCCTTGAAGAAGCAGCCAGCGGAACGGAAAAAACCCTTAAGCTAACCAGGAATGAACATTGCCCGGTTTGCCATGGTTCTGGTTTGCGGCCAGGAACTCAGAAGAGTGTTTGCCCCACCTGTCGGGGCCGGGGGCAGCTAAGGTACCAGCAGGGGTTTTTTACCATCACCAGGACCTGCTCTCATTGTGGCGGAACCGGAGAAATAATTTCCACTCCCTGTGAAGAATGCCGGGGAACGGGTAAAGTCAGGACCAAAAAAGAACTCAGAGTCAAAATTCCAGCTGGGGTGGACAGCGGTACCAGGTTGAGAATCAGCGGAGAAGGGGAGGCTGGCGACCCGGGTCAGCCAAGAGGCGACCTCTATGTTCACATCAGCGTGAAAAAACATCATTTCTTTGAGCGTGAAGGCCGCGACCTGTATTGCGAAATCCCTATTTCTTTCTCTCAAGCGGCCCTGGGCGCCAAGATAGCCGTGCCGTTGCTCAACGGTGGTTATGAAGTTTTAAAAATTCCGGCTGGAGTTCAGTCGGGTGAAGTTTTTAAAATCAAAAACGCGGGGCTGAGGGAAATTGGCGGACATCGCACCGGGGACCTTTTTGTCCGGATAAAAGTAAAGACTCCAGAACATCTGGATAAGGAACAAAAAGCACTGCTGACCAGACTGGCCGAGCTGCGCGGTGAACCGCTGGAAGACCTGGATAAGAGCATCTTTGATAATTATTTGAAATCCAAAGGAAGCAGAGACTTTGACCAGTAACCAATTNTTTATCAAGCACTGGCCGGAAAAAAAACACTTCTGGCTGGAAGGTGAAGAGCACCATCACCTTTCCCGGGTGGTCAGGATAAAAGCCGGAGATAAAATCTGGTTAACTGACGGGCAGAGCAGGCGGCTTCTGGCCGAAGTAGTTAAGGTGGAAGAAGAGAAAACCTGGCTCCAGGCCCTGACTTTAGAGGAAGAGAACCTTAAAGCCAGCTTGCGACTGGGCTTTGGCCTGACCAAGCCCCAGACCGCTGATTTTATCATCCAGAAAGTTACAGAACTTGGTGTTGCGGAGGTTCAGCCTTTAATTACCAGGCGAGCTTTTAAAATTTCTGCTGAACGTCTGGAAACGCGTCTGGGCCGGTGGCAAAAAATTGCTCAGCAAGCGCTTAAACAATCTAAAGGGGCAGTGCTTCCGCTCCTCAGGTACCCGGAGACACTTGACCGCTTCCTGTCCGCAGACCTTGAGGGCCTGAAATTATACCTTGACGAAGACAGTCAGGTTTATCTAAAAAATATTCTTCTGCAAGATAACCCTGGTACGGTTATTCTAATCGTGGGACCAGAGGGCGGTCTGGCANAAGANGAGAAAGACAAACTGAGAGAAAAAAATTTTCAGGGAGTTTCTCTCGGAAAGAGGATTCTGAGGACAGAAACAGCTATAATATCTGCGCTGGCCATGATTTCTCATTTTTGGAACTGGTAAGATGTTTTTACAGGGTCAAAAAGTAGGAAAATATGAAATCTTAAGGTCCCTGGGGAGTGGTGGTTTTGGCTCCGTCTATTTAGCCCGGGATACCTGGCTTGATATCAAGGTAGCTATCAAAGTTCCCCACAAGCAATCACAGGAGCTTTATAAGCTGCTAAAAGAACCCCGGTTGCAGGCGGCTTTAAACCATCCGAACATTGTGAGAGTTCTGGCGGCAGAAAAGGAAAAAGATGTCTTTTTCATGGTTATGGAGTACGTTAAAGGCAAATCGCTGGAAAAGATTCTGGAGAAAGAAAAAATCCTGGACTGGGAAAAAGCGGTTGATATTATCAAGCAAATTGCCTACGGCGTTGACCATGCCCATAAAAACAAGATTATTCACCGCGACCTGAGGCCTTCCAACATTTTGATTTCAGAGGAAGGCACGGTCAAAATCACTGATTTTGGGACTTCGGCCTGGCTGAATTCTTCCCCTTATGCTCCGACCAGGATCGGTTCTCCACCTTACATGGCTCCAGAACAATTTCTGGGCAAAGCTTCCTACCCTTCGGATATTTATTCCATAGGATGCATCTTTTACGAAATGCTGGTTGGCCGTCCGCCNATCTTTGACCCGGACCCGTTTAAAATTCTGGAGAAAGCTCAACAGGGGAAAGTAACACCCCCGCGGCTCAAGAACATGCGGGTACCCAAGGAAATTGATGCCCTGATTATGAAATGCCTGGCACCCCGGGTAGAAGACCGGATTCAAACGGCTCACGAAATCATCAATGAACTTTCCAAGATAAAGGGACAGACGGAAAAGCCGCCGGAACTGGAAGATATTTTTGCCCGCATCAGAGCCAGAGAACAACGTACTTCTAACCTGTGCTGGAATTGTCATCGGCCTCTTCCTTATAAAGCCAAGACTTGCCCTTATTGTGGCGAATCAGTTTAAAAAACAGAGGGTGTTTTTTTTAAATTGACTTTCAAAATAGCCTGATATAGTATTTAATTAATTTTTGATTAAACAGTACAGGATGAGCATGAGAGCATACCTGACTTTTTTCAGGAACATAAAATACAGGAAAATTTTAGAGGCCATCTAAGGGAGGGGATGATGATAATTGATGATCTTTTAAAAATTGCTATTGAGCGGGATGCTTCCGACCTCCATCTGAAGGCCGGAAATCATCCTATGATCAGGGTTCATGGCACTCTGATTCCTCTGGTTGGCTTTCCCAAGCTAAGCACCGAAGATACGGAAGAACTGGCCAACCAGATTATGACTGATTATCAAAAGAAAAAGTTAAAAGAAGAATTTGATGTTGATTTAGCTTACAGCCTGCCCGGTTTCGGCCGTTTCCGTGGAAACATCTACTATCAACGCGGGTCCATAGCCATTGCTTTAAGAATTATTCCTCTGGAAGTCAAGACCATAAGAGAATTGCTCCTGCCAGAAATTCTGGAAAAAATAGCCTTTTATCCCCGGGGCCTGGTCCTGGTGACCGGTACTACTGGTAGTGGTAAAACTACCACCCTGGCGGCCATGATTGACTACATCAACAGCCACCGTCGAGAAAACATCATTACCATTGAAGACCCCATTGAGTACCTGCATAAAGACAAGAAGAGCATCATCAGCCAGCGAGAAGTGGGTATGGATGTNACCAGTTTCTCCCGNGGTTTGAGAGCCTGTTTGCGTGAAGACCCGGACGTCATNCTGGTGGGTGAAATGCGCGACCTGGAAACCATTGAAACTGCTTTGCTGGCCGCGGAAACCGGACATCTGGTTTTAAGTACTCTGCATACTCTGGATGCACCAGAAACCATCAACCGTATCATCGCCACTTTTCCGCCTCATCATCAGAGACAGGTCCGGTTACAACTGGCCAGTGTGCTGAAGGCCGTTATTTCCATGCGTCTGGTGCCCAGGATGGATGAGCAGGGCCGGGTGCCGGCCGTAGAAGTAATGATCAACACACCTTACATTCAGGAATGTATTATTGACCGCGATAAGACAGGTCTCATCCGCGACGCTATTGCCACAGGTGTGGCCCAGTATGGTATGCAGACTTTTGACCAGTCCATCTATCAACTTTACCGTGATGGCTATATTTCCTTTGAACAGGGCCTTAAGTATTCATCTAATCCAGATGCTTTCAAGTTGAGGGTTATGGGGATCCAGTCCACGCTGGACATAGCGCTGGAACAAATGGAACAAGAGATGGTTAAAGTTGAACGAGTAGAAGGAGGGGGTGAAGAGGAAAGTTAAAGGAACATGACAGCACATGACATCAGAACAGCCTTTCTTAAATTTTTTGAAAGCAAGGGACACCGGATTGTACCCAGTTCATCTTTAATTCCCAAAGATGACCCGACGTTGCTTTTTACCAACGCCGGGATGAACCAGTTTAAAAACATCTTCCTGGGGCTGGAAAAAAGGTCCTACACCAGGGCGGCTACCGTCCAGAAATGCCTGCGGGTTAGCGGTAAACATAATGACCTGGAACAGGTTGGCCGCACCCCAAACACCATACTTTCTTTGAGATGCTGGGGAATTTTTCTTTTGGGGATTATTTTAAAAGAGAAGCCATTCACTACGCCTGGGAGCTGGTGACCGAGGTTTTCAAGCTGCCCCTTGATAGACTCTACATTACTATTTACCAGGATGATGAAGAGGCCTTTAACCTCTGGTCCAGTGAAATCGGAGTGCCGGTCTCCAGGATTTTCCGCTTTGGCAAGAAAGATAATTTCTGGGCCATGGGGGATACCGGCCCCTGCGGTCCCTGCAGCGAAATCCACTATGACCTGGGAGAGGATATTGAGCCGGGTGAGCCTTATGAGCTCATAGAGAAGGGCAGCGACCGCCTGGTGGAGCTCTGGAACCTGGTGTTTATGGAATTTTACCAGGATGAAAAAGGAGAAATGCACCGCTTGCCCCGGCCTTCCATTGACACTGGCATGGGGCTGGAGCGCATGGCCGCGGTGCTGCAGAATAAAAGGAGCAATTTTGACACTGACCTTTTTCTGCCTTTAATCAGGGCCATTTCTGAAGAGACCGGTCAGGAATACCCGACGGGCGGCGAAACTGACGTCTACATCCGGATAATTGCTGACCATATTCGGGCCATCACTTTTCTTATAGGTGACGGCGTCAGCCCGGCTAACGAAGGCCGGGGCTATGTTTTAAGGCGGCTCATAAGACGCGCCTACCGTCGGGGTAACCTCCTCGGTCTGGAAAAACCCTTTCTTTACCGGCTGGTGTCCACGGTGGTGGATGTGATGAAAGATGCTTATCCCGAGTTGATGTCCAACCTGAACTACATCAGCCGGGTGTGTCTGGCAGAAGAAGAAAGGTTTGCTTACACGCTTAATTCAGGCCTGAGGTATTTTGAAGAATATGCTCAGGAAGCCATAAATTCTAATCAGAGAATCATTTCTGGTGAGAAAGTTTTTAAACTTTATGATACCTTCGGTTTTCCTCTGGACCTCTGCCAGGAACTGGCCCGGGAGAAGAACCTGGAGGTAGATGAAGCCGGGTTCCAGCAGGAACTGGAAAGACAGAGAGAAAGAGCCCGCCAGTCCTGGGAAGGTGAGGCCCGGTTAAAAGAAAAGTCCATCTACCAGGAATTTCAGAAGCTGCAGATAACCCCTGTTTTTTACGATAAAGAAGAAGTGGAAGAGACAGAAGTTCTGGCCATCCTGGTTGGCGGGGAAAAAGCCGAGAAGCTCGGGCCAGGGCAGAGCGGAGAAGTCATACTGTCTGTAACGCCGTTCTATGCCGAGTCCGGTGGTCAGGTGGGCGATTCTGGAGTACTGAAAAGTTCCAGTTTTTCCGGGCTGGTAGAAAACACCTTCGCTCCNATTCCAGGAGTTATCGTCCATCAGGTCAAAGCTCTTTCNGGTGAGTTACGGGTGGGCGAAAAAGTAGAAGCAGTGGTTGAGGCGGCCAGGCGAAAGGCCATCAGTCGCAACCATACAGCCACTCATTTGCTGCATGCGGCTCTGAGACAGATTCTTGGCGACCATGTCCGGCAGTCAGGTTCTCTGGTCAGTGATAAAAGACTGCGTTTTGATTTCACCCATTATGCCGCTTTAAGCGAAGAAGAAATTACCAGNGTGGAGCAGTTAATCAACGANAAAATCAGGGAAAATCTTCCGGTCACGACCAAAATCACGACCCTGGAAGAAGGAATCGCTGAAGGGGCTATGGCCATATTTGAAGAAAAGTACGGAGAAAAAGTCAGGCTCGTAAGGGTGGGTGACTTCAGTAAAGAGCTCTGCGGTGGCATACACGTGAAAAACAGCGGAGAGATTGGCTTTTTTAAGATAGTCTCGGAGTCCAGCGTGGCCGCCGGGCTAAGGCGGGTGGAAGCCGTAACCGGTGAAGAAGCCTTCCGTTATGTTAAAGAACTGGAAGAACAATTAAAGCAGNTGGAAATTCTTTTTAAAGTCAGTCGCAAAGAACTTCTCCTGCGGGCCGAAAAACTTCTGGAGCAGCTGGAGGAAAAAGAGCAGGAAATAAAGAAGCTGAAACAAAAACTTTTGCACCAGGCAGGTCAATCACCGGAGATGGAAGTTAAAGAAATCAATGGCCAGAAGTTTATCGGACAGAAGCTGGAAGGCCTGGACATGGAAGCCCTGCGTTCCTACGCTGATACTCTGAAACAAAAAATAGGCCGGGGGCTGGTAGTTCTGGCTTCAGCCACCGAAGGTAAGGTGCTCCTGGTGGTAGCCGTGGCCGGTGACCTGGTCTCCCGCCTGCAGGCTAATAAGATAATCAAGGACATAGCTGGAGTAGTCGGGGGTGGGGGAGGAGGCCGGCCGGATTTTGCTCAGGCGGGTGGAACCAAGGTAGAAATGATTGACCAGGCACTGGAAAAAGCCTTTGAAATTTTCCGGCAGCTGGTATAAAATCACCCCCAAAGGGGATTGTCAGACAGGCGGAAATTGAATATATAATTAACAGAAAGATGGGCAAAAAGCTTACACTGATTATCAGCCTAACCTTATTTTTAGGTCTTTTTTCTGTCTACAGTCCTGTTCTGGCGGAACAATCAGCCCGGGAAAAGTATGACCCCATCATCAGAAGGCTGGCAGCCAAGCACGGGGTGCCAGCTGATTTTGTCCATGCCGTCATCAAGGCCGAATCCAATTATGACCAGTTTGCTGTCTCCGAAAAAGGAGCCCTGGGGTTAATGCAGTTAATGCCAGAAACGGCTGTCAAGTACGGGGTCCTCAACGTCTTTGACCCGGAGCAGAACATAGAAGGTGGTATTAAATACTTGAAGGATTTGATTACAAAATACAAAGGGGACCGCAACCTGGTCCTGGCAGCTTATAACGCCGGGCAGATGGCGGTGGAAAAACATAACGGTGTACCGCCTTACCCGGAAACCAGAAATTATCTCAAAAGAGTAGAATACCGTAATCCCTACATCAAGACCAAAACAATAATTTATCGCTTTTACGACGAGAACGGCCGGCTTTGCCTGACCAACAATCCCTACTACCTGCCCAAAAAATAGCCGGTCAGAATCACTCTTTTACTTTTCTAAAACCGGCCCTGAGACCGCTCGGTAAAGCCTTTAACCTGCAGGGAAGCAGGAATTATTTCGAAGGTGGCTGGTAAAGTACCTACCTGTTCACCGTCCAGCTCAATCAGCACCGGAGCCGGAGTCAGGGGAAAGACCTCCACTCTTTGTCCGCGCAGCATGCTCACTTTGTGGTAAGAGAGATGGCTTCCGTTCATTAACTTCCAGCCATGCAGACAGAATTCCAGGAATTTAAGCCCTTTGACCAGGATGATATCAAAAAGATTATCGTTCAGCCGGGCTTCAGGGGCGATTTTCATGCCTTTACCGAAAACTTTTCCGTTAGCCACCGCGCCAATCAGGTAAGACCCCACGGCTCTTTCCTGGCCGTCAACTTTGAGGCTGACTTCGTGTCCTTTAAAAGTGAGCATGGTTTCCACCAGACATCTTAGGTAGGAAGAAGCCTTTCTTTTAAGTCTCTCTTCGTTAACCTTTCTAACCACCTCACCGCCAAGTCCAAAATCAGCGATGTTCAGAAAATAACGGGACTGGGGTTTGTTCCCTTCAGCCAGGTAACTAACCCGGCCGACATCAATGAGCGAGTCCGGAGCTTCAGAAATGAAGCGTACCGCATTTTTTAGTTTTTTGGGAATGTTGAGGCTGCGCATGAGGTCACAGCCTGTGCCAGAAGGGACAATACCCAGAGTGGCTTCCGGGTTTATCGGTTTGTTGTTCTCAAAAAAGCCGTTGGCTATTTCATTGACCGTGCCGTCTCCGCCAACGCCTATCAGAAGTTCAGTGCCCTCTTTTAAAGCTTCTCGGGCCAGGTCCGTGGCCTGGAGTGGTTTTTCTGTAAAATCGTAGCGGAACTCCTTGAAAAAGCTCTTCAAGGCTTCTTTGATTTCCAGCCAGCGATGTCTGGTCTGTCCGTGATTAGAGGCCGGGTTGACTATGACTGTCGTCTTGCGGAAGCGTCTGGGCATTCTTTTCTCCCGAGTTTTTTTTCTGGCCAAACAAGGAATAGCCGATCAAACCACCGATGGCTCCAAATAAAGAAAACATAATTGAAGAAAACAGCCAGCCCAGAAAAAACCAGGCCAGGTTAAACCCCTGGTCTCTCATCTGGGTCAGATTTTCCCAGCCCGGTGGCATTTCCATGAAACGGGACAGGGACTCAAAAAAACGGTCGAAAACTACTGCGTAAACAGGTCGGAGGGGTATTTCCAGGATAACGTTAACCAGGCTGGCCACCAGCCCGGTTAAAATTCCAGTGAGCAGAGCTTCGCTGCTTTTTATGGCCACCTCAGATTTTTGAACCAGCAGATAAACAGAAAAGGCAGCGGCAGCCATAATCCACAGGCAGCACAGGCAATTGAAAAAAGGAACAGCGGAAATCAGGCCNGCCAGCGCGCCGGCCAGGGCCGCCGGGGTAAGAAAATCAACCTGTTTTTTGTCCATGGGCATTCCTTTACAGAATAGTAATTTTATTCTACTTTTCCTGCGGAGGCAACATTCCTGGCTGAGCTCAAAAATTCTTCCAGGGCTTTAAACCAGAAAAATGGCCAGACGGCAGCCCAGAAAAATCCGGTCAGGGTTTTAAAGAAAAGGGGAGAATCCCATATCTTTAACCAGCCAGCTAAAAAATCTGCAGCCAGGGGCAGAGCCAGAACTATCAGCCACCGGAAATTTTGCCCTATCTTAATTTTCCAGCTTCGTTTATATACTGGATACAAAAAAGCAGAAAAGAAAAACCCGGCATAGATTCCCAGGCAGCGGCTGCAGACCGACAATTGTTGGCCCCAGAGGTTGTAACTTCTTTCTGGCCTTTGGTGGCAGAGCGGGGAATAAAGAGAGAAAATGAAGCTGGCCAGGGATCTGTTTTTTCCAGCCAGAAAAGCGGGTAAAAAAATTCCGGCCAGGAGNAAGCCAGAAATTAAAACCGTCAGCAGCCAGGACCAGATAATTATTTTTTTCTTCATTCTGAGGCCTGAAACAATTCCCATTATATTCTGTTGACTTTAAAGTTTAAAATAAAATATAAATATAGTGGAATGGAAGGAGGCATGATGAAGACGCGGAGTTGGNTTTTAATTTTATTAGTCATTATGTTTGCCTTTTCCTTCTCTTTTGCCCAGGAAATCAGTGAAGTCCTGACCAGATATTCCTCAGGCGTTTTAACCCTGACCAGCTGGGATAAGAACAAGAACGTGGTAGGTGAAGGGACAGGATGGGCCATTGAGGAGAACCTGGTGGTCGTACCTTATCATTTGATTTCTCAAGCTACCGAGGCTGAAGTAACCACTATTTCCGGCAAGAAAAGCAAAATTGAAGCTCTTCTGGCCACAGATAAAAATTATGACCTGGCCCTGCTCAGAGTAAAAGGAAAACTGGAGCCNGTTCCCCTGGCTGCTTCTTTTTCCCTGCCGGCGGGCACGAAAGTTTTTGCTTTATCTGAAATTAACGGACAAATTATCATCACTGAAAGTGAGGTAAAAGAATCTTTCGAGGTAATACCAGGTGGGCCAAAACTGATTAACCTGGTAGGCTCCCTGGAGAAGCCAGCCTGTGGCTGTCCGGTCTTCTCAGCCGAAGGCAAAGTGGTAGCAGTGGCCATGGTTCTGGGTGCGGGCGTCAAGTTTGGAGTGCCGGTGGAGTTGGTTAACAGGCTTAATCGGAAAGCAAAAGGTGTAGAACTCCAAAACCTGGCCAAAGAAAACTATCTGGAAACTATGGAGGGAACCCAGTTATTTGGAAAAGCAGCTGCCAGGCTGAACGAACCACAGACCGCTACCGTTTATCTGGAGAAATACTCAAAATTCCGGCCTGATGACCTGGAAGCCTACTTGATGCTCGGCAGATGCTACTACAACTTAAAAAATTATCAGGATGCTTACACCAACTATGCCAAAGTGTTGCTGATTAATCCCAACGAACCCAGAGCTCTTTACGGCCTTGGTTTATGCCTGCTGAACGAGAGAAAATTCAAAGAAGCCGTAGAGCAACTGGAAAAAGCTGTGGCCAACAACGTGGACAGTAAGGAAATTTATTTTGAGCTGGCTTCTGCTTATGAGGAGTTACAGGATTTTAACAAAGCGGCCGAAAATTATCTTAAATTTGTTCAAAATAACCCGCCTAATCCCTGGAGTGGCTGGTTTAAGCTGGCTCAGACCTATCAGAATCTTAAAGACGAAGCCCGGGCCATCCAGGCTTACCAGGAAGCGCTGAAGTTGAACCCTAACGATATCAAATGTAATTATTCCCTGGCCCAGCTTCTGGCTAACAGCGGAAAGTATGAAGAAGCCGAGCAAATTTATCTCAAGCTGGCTAATCTTAACAAGCCAGATGCCTATGTTTATTACAATCAAATTCTCCAGATGTATGACAAGGCCGGAAATTACCAGAAGGGAATTGAGGCGGTCAAAAGGTTGATTGAGATAAACCCCAAGAATGAGGTGGCCTATTTGAACATGGCCATCTTATATTTTAAGCTGAACAAGCTGGAAGAGGCGGCTAATACTTTAAAAGAATGCCTGGCCATCAAGAATGATTATAACTATGCCTGGTACAGTCTGGGCCAGGTTTACAGCAAATTGAATAAACATCAGGAAGCGGTGGAGGCCTTCAAAAAATACAACGCTCTGTCGCCTGATGACCCGAACGGCTGGTTGAATGTCGGTCTGGAATACATGTTCCTGAAGGACTTTGAAAAGGCGCTCCCTTACCTGGAAAAAGCTGTGCAGTTAAACCCCAATAACGCTGTGGCCCAGTATAATTTAGCGGTGGCCTACATCAACTTGAACGACAATTTCAGCGCCCGGGAAGTGCTTAAGGTCTTACAGAGACTTGACCGCAACCTGGCTGACAGGTTAAGCAAGCTGATAAAATAAGGGCCAGTTAATTGACTAAATCTTAAATATGTGGTATTAATCTTTCTAACCTTTCGTTAGCCATTTGGCAAACCCAAGCTCTTTTTATAACGGGCAGGTGGCGGAATTGGCAGACGCACTAGGCTTAGGACCTAGTTCCTGAAAAGGAGTGCGGGTTCGATTCCCGCTCTGCCCACCAGAGAAACTAAAAATCCCGCAGAGGAAGACGGGAATATAAAACTAAAAAGGAAAATCACATGGAGCAAAACACCAACCAGGATCGTTTAAAAATCGTCAGCCCCACCGTCAGAGCTATAGACCTGGAAATTCCGGCTGAAGAAGTAAAAAAAGAGTATGAAAAAGTCCTGAAAAAGTACCTGGCCAGAGTAAAGCTACCCGGTTTTCGCCAGGGTCATGCCCCGAGAGAAATGGTGGAGAAGATGTTCCAGGGTGAAATACGGGAAGATATCCTGGACCACCTGATACCAGAAAATCTCCGGCAGGAGCTGGAAGCCCTGAATGTTTATCCGGTGAGTGTGCCAAGAGTCAAAGCAATTGATTTTGACCTGGAAAAAGGGGTTAAGTACCAGGTAGAGTTTGAAGTCTGGCCAGAAATCAATCTGCCGGACGACTATTTGGGAGAAAAAATTAAGCTGGAAGAAATAAAAATAGAGGATTCAGAGATTGAGACCATTCTCAAAAACCTGCAGGAAAATGCCGCCGAATACTTGCCGGTAACTGACCGGGGAGTGGGGCAGGGCGATTACGTGGTGGTGGAAATTCAGGGCCGGGACCTGGCCGAAAAGAAATTCCTGCCCGTGGAAAAAATAGTTGTTCTGGCCGGACATCCAGAGAATGAACCCCAGCTTAACGCGGCCCTGGCCGGGATGAAACCGGGTGAAGAAAAGACCTTTACCGTTTCTTACCCGGAAGATTATAAACAGAAGAGATTTGCCGGCCGGCAAATTGAATACCGGGTAAAGGTCCTGGAAATAAAAGAAAAGAAGTTGCCGGAATTGAATGATGAATTCGCCAAGACGGTGGAGAGGTGGATAGCCTGGAAGTTCTGAAAGAAAGAATCAGACAGGACCTGATTAAACACCGGGAAGCAGAAAAACGCAGCCAGATTATAGATGAGTTTTTATCCCGGCTGGCGGAAAAAATCAACCTCAGCATCCCGGAAAGCATGGTCAAAGAAGAAGCTGAAGCCATCATTACCAGACAGTTCCGGGAAGAGGAGCTTAAGAAAATTCCCCAGGAGGCCTGGCCTCAGATAGCGGCGGAGGCTAGAGCTCAGGCGGAAAAAAACCTTAAACATCATCTGCTGATGAGAGAAATAGCCAGGAAAGAAGGGTTAGCTGTGTCCGAGGCGGAGCTGGATGAGGAAATCAAGAAAATTGCCGAAGAAAGGAATATCCCCCTGGATAAGCTTAAAGAAGCCCTGGCCAGAGAAGAAAGGCTGGAAGACTGGCGGCTGAACCTCTTACTGCGCAAAACCGTTGACTTTTTGGAAGATAAGATTATAATAAAATAAAGGCTGAGCATGGCCTTAATTCCCTTCGTGATAGAAACAGACGGACGTTCCGAACGCGGTTATGATATTTATTCCCGTCTGTTAAAAGACAGGATTATCTTTTTAGGCACAGAAATCACCGATGAGGTAGCAAATTTGACCATTGCTCAGTTGCTTTACCTGGAAGCAGAAGACAGTAAGGCGGATATTTCTCTTTACATAAATTCTCCTGGAGGCAGTATTACGGCCGGGCTGGCTATTTACGATACCATGCAATTTATCCAGGCACCGGTGACTACTATCTGCCTGGGACAGGCCGCCAGCATGGCGGCTGTTCTGCTGGCCGCAGGCCGGGCCGGTAAAAGATATGCTCTGCCTAATTCCCGCATCATTCTTCACCAGCCGTTTGGCGAGTTTCAGGGTCAGGCTTCAGACCTGGCTATTCAGGCCAAAGAGATACTCCGGATGCGCGAATCCCTCAACCGTATCCTGTCCAGACATACCGGACAGCCGGTAGAAAAAATTCAGGCGGATGTGGAGAGGGATTTTATCATGACTCCGGAACAGGCCCGGGATTATGGGGTAATTGATGAAATTATCGTTTCACGGAGCGAAAAACCGGCTGAGACCGTTTAGGCTCAAGGAATGACTGTAGAGGCAATAAAACCATGACCAATGAAAACCGGAAAAACCTCTCTGGCGGTTTGACCTGCAGTTTCTGCCATCGCCCCCAGAACGAGGTTGGTAGATTAATCGGTGGAGCTAACGGTGTTTACATCTGTGATAGCTGTGTAGATATTGCCCATGCTCTCCTGCATTCTGACCACCCCAGAAGAAATGTTGATTTCCGGCCAAAAAAGGAAACCATTTTAACGCCCGTAGAGATAAAAAAAGCGCTGGACGAGTTTATCATCGGTCAGGAAGAAGCCAAGAAAAAGATTTCGGTGGCTGTTTACAACCATTACAAGCGGATTAACCTGCCCAAAGACCAGGACGTGGAAATAAGCAAAAGCAATATTCTGTTAATCGGACCCACCGGCACAGGGAAAACTCTGATGGCCCAGACCCTGGCCAGATTATTATCTGTGCCGTTTGCCATAGCGGATGCCACCACCCTGACGGAGGCTGGTTATGTCGGCGAAGATGTGGAAAACGTCCTGCTTAAACTCTACCAGGCGGCTGGTGGTGACCTGGAAAGAACCCAGAAAGGTATTGTTTACATAGATGAAATAGATAAGATCAGCCGGAAAAGCGAAAGCCCCTCCATCACCCGCGATGTATCCGGAGAAGGAGTGCAGCAGGCCCTGCTCAAAATCATAGAAGGGACCGTGGCTAACGTGCCACCTCAAGGCGGAAGAAAACATCCCTATCAGGAATTCATTCAGATAGATACCACGGATATCCTGTTCATCTGTGGTGGAGCATTTGTGGGCCTGGATAAAATCATCGCCCAGAGACTGGGGAAAGCCAAAGTGGGGTTTAAAGCTGACCAGAAATCTCTCCGGCCAGAAACGGCCGAAATTTACCAGCAGCTAATACCTGAAGACCTGATTAAATTTGGTCTGATTCCCGAGCTGGTAGGCAGAATTCCGGTGGTGGCTGTATTCCATGAGTTAAGCAAGGACCATCTTATTGATATATTAATTAAGCCCAAAAATGCTATCATAAAACAGTACCAGAAACTTTTTGAGCTGGAGGGAGTGGAGCTGGAATTCACCCGGGAAGCTCTGGAAGCNATAGCAGAAAAATCATTGGAAAGAAAACTGGGCGCCCGGGGCTTAAGGTCCATCATTGAAGACCTCATGCTTGATTTAATGTTCTATCTGCCATCTCACAANCAGCTGAAAAAAGTGGTCATCACCAGACAGATGGTGGAAGAACCCGGGTTGACTTTTGAGAAGTATAAACAGGTAATGGGAGCCTGAAATGAGTGATACCTTTGAAAAATCAGAACTGATTAAAAACATACCTCTGATTCCGCTGCGGGATCTNGTGGTGTTCCCGGCTACTCTGGTGCCCTTTATTGTCGGACGACCTTCTTCCATAAAAGCCCTGGAAAAAGCTTATGAGCAGGACAAGTTGATTTTCCTGGCCGCCCAGATGGATGCCACCATAGATAATCCGTTGCCCAAAGATATTTATTCCATGGGAGTTACGGCCCGCATCATTAGAACGGTCAAGTCTGATGAAAGAAACATGAAAGTTATCGTGGAAGGGTTGAACCGGGCCCGGATTATAGAATATCTGTCAACCTATCCTTACTATCAAATCATTGCCAAGGTGCTCAAGGAAAACGAAGATGATTCACCGGAAACCAGAGAGTTGCTGCAGAGAGTACTCACTTTGTTTGAGGAATACCTGAAGGTTAATCAGAATGCTAACATAGATTCCATCATCCCGGCCCTGCGAGAAAATTCTACAGATAGAATTGCTGATATTATCTCTTCGCATCTTTATCTGCCTCTGGAAGAAAAACAGAATCTGCTGGAGACAGTCAACACCAGGGAAAGGTTGAGAAGGCTTAAATTTTTGCTCCAGGAATCCCTGGTCAACGTGCTTGGGCGGGAACCATCGGTTGCCGCCAAACGCCGGCCAGGTAAGGAGACTACGCAGAGGACTTTTATCCCGGGTGCCCAGTTTAAAAAAGAAGAACAGCCGAATGAGATTGAAGAATTAAAGAGAAAAGTAGCTGAAGCCCAGATGCCGCCTGATGCTCAAGAAAAGGCCCTGAAAGAAATAGAACGGCTGGAAACCATGCCCCCGATGTCAGCCGAAGCTACGGTCAGCCGCAATTATTTAGACTGGCTGATCTCCTTGCCCTGGAATAAAAAATCAAGAGAGAAAAGAGACCTGAAAGAAGCCGAAAGGATTCTTAACGAAGACCACTACGGGCTGGAAAAAGTTAAGGAAAGAATCCTGGAATACCTGGCTATCAGGCAACTGGTGAAAAACCCCAAAGGCGTTATCCTGGCTTTTATCGGTCCTCCTGGTGTGGGCAAGACTTCGCTGGGAAAATCCATAGCCCGGGCTACCGGCCGTAAATTTGTCCGGCTTTCCCTCGGTGGTGTCAGAGATGAGGCGGAAATTCGTGGCCACCGCCGGACTTACATCGGAGCTTATCCAGGCCGGATCATTCAGATGATAAAAAGAGCCGGGACCAAAAACCCGGTTTTTCTGCTGGATGAAGTGGACAAGATGAGCATGGATTACCGGGGAGACCCGGCTGCTGCGCTCATGGAAGTCCTGGACCCAGAGCAAAACAAAGAATTTTTAGACCACTACATTGATACTGATTTTGACCTGTCTCAGGTCATGTTTATCGTTACGGCCAATTCCGTTGACCCCATTCCCAAGCCCTTGCTGGACCGGATGGAAATTATCAGACTCCCCGGTTATACGGAAGATGAAAAACTGCAGATTGCTAAGAAATTCCTGATTCCCAAACAGCTTAAAGCCCATGGCTTGAGTTCCGCTAATTTAACTTTCACCGACCAGGCTATCTTAAAAATAATCAGAGAGTACACGCGAGAAGCTGGAGTTCGTAACCTGGAAAGGGAAATAACTTCCATTTGCCGTAAGATGGTGAAAAAAGTGGTAACCAAGGGCAAGGACTACCACGAGAAAATCACCCCCAAAACGGTGGAAAATTATCTCGGCGTACCAAAATACCGGCGACTGGAAATTGATAAACAGGATGAAGTCGGTGTGGCCCTGGGCATGGCCTGGACTGAATTTGGCGGAGAATTGCTGACCTTTGAAGCCACCAAAATACAGGGCAAAGGCAACCTGATGCTGACCGGGCAACTGGGCGAAATCATGCAGGAATCAGCTCAGGCCGCTTACAGCTACGTCCGCGGTAAACTTTATGACCTGCATATGGGGAAAGAGCTGGAGAAAAATTTTGATATCCATATTCATGTNCCGGAAGGAGCAACGCCCAAGGAAGGTCCTTCGGCCGGTATAACTATTGCCACGGCCATTATTTCGCTTTTAACCGGTATTCCGGTCAGCAAGAAAGTGGCCATGAGCGGAGAAATAACGCTCAGAGGCAAGGTTTTACCGGTGGGCGGAATCAAAGAAAAGCTTTTGGCTGCCTANCGCGAAGGCATTACGGAAGTCATTCTGCCGATTGACAACAGACCGGATTTAAAAGACCTGCCCAAAAAATTAAAGCAGGGTTTAAAAATTCACCTGGTAGAAAACATGGACCAGGTCTTAAAAATTGCCCTGACCAGAGAATTGTTACCGAAAAACGGAACTCCCGCCGAGGAAAAAGGTGAAGAAGCACCAGCGGTTAAGGAAAAAACCAGCCCGGCGGTGAGCAAAGAACCAGAATTGACCAATTGAGCTGGTAAGGCTGTGCAGGGCTTGACAGTTTAAAAGGCGTTTTTTCCGGCAATCTGATTACGCTTGGAAAAGCTTAAATTATTAGGATTTCCAAATAGACAAAAATTTAAAAATGAGCGAGGTGTTAGAAATGAAAGAGTACAGCCTGATTGACCTGGAAGAAAAGGAAATGCCGCAACTCAAGAAAATTGCCGCGGCTATGGGCCTGGAAGACGANGACATTGAAAATTCGTCGCGGCATAATCTCATTTTTAAGATTCTTGAAGCCCAGGCCAAAAAACAGGGCATGCTGTTTTCTGAAGGTGTCCTGGAAATCCTGGAAGACGGGTTNGGCTTTCTGCGGGCACCAGAGTTCAGCTACTTGCCCAGCCAGGATGATATTTATGTCTCTCCCTCGCAGATAAGGAAATTCCAGCTGCGGACGGGAGATACTATTTCGGGTGTAGTCCGACCGCCGAAAAACGGCGAAAAATATTTTGCCCTGATAAAGATAGAAGCCATTAATTTTCTCCATCCGGATGTGGTCCTGGAAGCCAGGAGAAATGTTTATTTTGAACANTTGACGCCGGTTTATCCGTTTGAGCTGATCAAGCTTCAGGANGGTAANCCGAAAAACATGAACGCCCGGGTGATGGAATTGTTAACCCCGATAGGGAAGGGGCAGAGAGGTTTGATTGTTTCGCCCCCGAGAGCAGGGAAGACCACCCTCCTAAAGACCATTGCCAAATCAATAGAAAAAAATCATCCTGAGATTTTCCTGATTGTCCTGCTGATTGCCGAACGTCCCGAAGAAGTTACAGACTTTAAAAGGAGCGTTAACGGAGAGGTGGTNGCTTCTACCTTTGATGAACCGCCCACCAGAAACGTTCAGGTGGCCAACATTGTCCTGGAAAAGGCCAAAAGGCTGGTGGAGCTTAAACGAGATGTGGTGATTTTACTGGATTCCATTACCAGGTTGGCCCGGGCCCATAACGCAATCGTGCCGCCTTCAGGTAAGGTGCTCTCCGGTGGTATAGACGCCAATGCCCTAAACAAACCAAAGAAATTCTTTGGTTCGGCCAGAAAAATTGAAGAAGGTGGTAGCCTGACTATCGTAGCTACGGCTCTGGTGGACACCGGCAGCCGCATGGATGATGTTATTTTTGAAGAATTTAAAGGCACCGGCAACATGGAAATAAACCTTGACCGTCGGCTGGTAGACAAGAGAATCTTCCCGGCGATTGATATCAGCCGTTCGGGCACCAGAAAGGAAGAATTACTCATCCCCGAAAAAGACTTAAACCGCATCTGGATTTTGCGCAAGATTCTCAGCCAGCTGAATGAAGTGGAAGCCATGGAGCTGCTGCTGGAAAAGCTGTCTAAGACCAAGACCAACGCTGATTTCCTGGAAATGATGAGCAAAGGCCTGTAAAGGTTCTCTGGGCTGGACAGGTAATTTATAACCGAAAAACAACGCCCTGCCGTAAGGCAGGGCTTTTTTTTGGTTCAATTTGTCCAGATAAACCTGGCTAAAATAGCCTAATCTTCTGGGTAATTTATGTTTTTCAAATTCAGTTTTAATCAATTAAGATTTATATTTATAAATTATTGTAAATGAACAAATTATAAAATATTTAAACTGCTAAGCAAAATTAGCCGGTTGATTCTATCATGCTTCGCTGGCCACAGCATAAAGAAAAGCATTTTATAGCAGTCCTGGGGAATAAAAGATTTAATGATGGTGGGATAAAATGATGATTTAGACGATAAAAACCATGTCCAATATTATATGCTAATTATCAGATAATTCTAAGCTTAGGATAGGCCAATAAATAGACCCTGCTGCGGCTGAAAATTGTTCCCGTGTATAATAATCAACAAAAAGCCAAGTACCTAAATAAAAGTTAATAAAAAAATAAGATTTTTATTTAAAAGATAATGGCTGAGAGATAGACATCTCAAACATATCTCTTAAACATCCTGGGTAAACAATCAAGACCTCCGCATTATAGTCTCAGTATCAAAAACCAGAAAAATGATTCAGGAAATTTAAAAAATAAAAAGAAATTAAGAAAAGAAAGCTAAAGAAACATCTTAAATAGACAAAAGCAAATAATTATCTTACTGAACAGGCAGAGCTTTAATTCTGAAAAAATTTTTCTCATTTTGGTCTGATTTTTGGCTTTAAAAAACCCGGCCAAGCAAAATAAAAAAAACATTAAGAAAAAGAAGCAAACTTTTTCATAAATTAAGTAGGTTGCGCCTCAGGGAGTGGCTTTATGTTTATTTTCGCCATGAAAAAGTGTGAGGATGATGCTTTCCAGAGCCGGAATGATGGCTATTAAGTCTTAAAATCGATTATATCCTAAAGTAAGCCAGATGAGTTTAAATATATTTAAATATAAATGAATAAATTTTTTAGCCCGTCAATAAAAGCCGAATATCAACCTACGGTAGCCAGCCGATCAAGAAAAACTGTCATTTTAAATTAAATCTATTTTGGCCGTAAACAAAGGTGCTTTGAGCCGCTTAAAAAATCTAATCAGATAGCGAAAAATTAATGAAAACAGGCTTTATAAAAAAAAGTAAAAAATAAGACCTATATCCAAAAAAGAAAGGATAAATAGCCTTGTGAACCCACAGGTTTATAAGGGCAGAACGAAGATTTCCACAGATGCACAAATTAAGAGACAGCAAGATTTTCACAGAATTATAAAAGTCGTAACTTATTGATAAATAATAAGTAAAGAAAATGATTAATTATGTGTCGCATAAGTTATATTATGTAAACTAATAAAAAGGGGGTTATGCCAGCTAAGGCGGGCTTAGCTATAACATCCAAGGGCTATCACGCTAGATTAAATAAAAGCTTTATCAGGCTTATTTCCATAACTTAGAAACTCTTTTAGAAAAGGCCCTTTTAACCCCTTATTGAGGCCCTTGCTTCTTCAGGTTTTCTAGGATTTCTTCCAGGATGCTTATTAATTCCTGCCTGGTAACGACCTGTTTTTTAAATTCTATCCTGAGCTTGTAATTTTTATTATCTTTCGGGACGTAGTTAAATACGAAGTATTTCGGTTTTTGTTTTTCTTGTTCTTCTTTTTCTTTAAAAAGCCTGGTTAAATCTCGCGTGTCAGTTCTGGTAAGTCTTCGCTCAATAATCTGGTCTACCAGCTTAGCCATATTTTCTTCATCTTCAATCTTGGCTATTTCAATGATGGTGCTTCGGCTGTTAATGCCAGCTTTTTTTAATTTTTCTCTCAAATTTAAAGGGATGCGGGAGACTGATATTATTTCAGTTATAGTGGACCGGGCTTTGCCGATTTTTTCGGCAATTTCCTGATGACTGTAGCCGTATAAATTCATAAGAGCCTTCAGGCCGTCAGCTTCTTCAAAAATATCAAGATCCTTTCGCTGTAAATTCTCAATTAGAGAAATCTCCATGGCTTCCTGTTCTTCGACATCCATTTCTATGCAGGGTATTTCTTTAAGGCCAAGGTTTTTTGAGGCCACGTACCTTCTTTCACCCGCGATTATCTCAAACCTATCTCCCTTGGCTCTGACCAGAATAGGCTCAAGAACCCCTTTTGTTCTGATGGATTCCATTAATTCCTCAATGTTTCCCAGCTCGCTTCTGGCTTGATGCGGGTTGGGGTCAATTTTCTCAATTGGAATAAGCCTGACCCTGGGAGCTGGCGATTTAGAGGCAATTAACTCCACAAAATGTGGGTCATGCCTCATGGTTAATGTTTCAGGAAGCCCGGATTTCTTAGTTTTTTGCACGTTCCAACAACTCCTCAGCGATTTGTTTATACTGAATTGCTCCGATTGAATCAGGAGCAAAGGTAAATATACTTTCTTTGTAGGCTGGGCTTTCTTCCAGTTTTACGCTCTTAGAAATGAAGGTTTTAAAAACCTTATCGCCAAAAACCTCTGCAATCCTGTCTACTACATCCTTAGATATGTTAGTCCTTTTATCATGAAGAGTTATNATNACACCAANAATCTCTAAATCTGGGTTGGCNATTCTTTTGACTTTATCTATTGTTTCTAACAGGTCATCTGTTCCCTCTAGGCAAAGGTATGAAGATTGAATCGGGATTAAGATATGGGAAGCTGCTACAAGAGCGTTTAGAGTGATCAGCCCAAGCGTTGGCGGCGTGTCTATAAAAATAAAATCATACCTGTCTTTTACCGGGTTAAGGCTGTCCCGGAGCCGGTAATGGCCATCAAATTCACCTATGAGAGCTGGTTCCAGCTTGGCCATTGAGATTTTAGAAATGGCTACGTCTAGCCCGGGCACAGTAGACTTAACGATAATCTCATCAATTTTCGTAGTCTTGTCCATCAAAACATCAAACAAAGATTTTTTGTACTCTGAATGATTGGCCACGATAGAAATTGTGCTGTGGGCCTGCGGGTCCATGTCGACAAGGAGGACCTTATACCCCATTAAAGCCAGCGCAGCTGAGAGGTTAACACATGTTGTTGTTTTTCCCACTCCGCCTTTTTGATTGGTAACCGCAATAACCAAGTTTTCCTCCGTGCTGAATAAAAAATCTTTAATACATATATAGAGAAAAAAATAAAAAAAAGCAAGAATTTTTTACAAAAAGTTATTAAATTGTCGGCCGGCCGACATATAGATAAATTATTGATTATAAATAAATTAAAATTTTCAAACAGAAAAGGATGCTTTTCTATAGAATTTTGGTCGGCACCGNTATTTCCTGGAGCCCGATTTTCTTTAGCTGCTCGTTTAAAGGCTTGAGCTGGCTTTCGTTGAATTTGTCTACTTCAGCACATGATTTATAAATTAGGTTAATTAATTCTTCCGCCCTTTCTTTTTGCGTTACTGTCGGTCTGCCAGGAAAGTTAGAAATNTCNGTCCATAGAGATAAAAGAAACATGTTGGTCGGGCCACGCAAAAATTTTTCGTAAGGAATGGCCAGGCCGCTCAGGGTGCCTTCGGTCTGGAAAATATCAGTGATGGAAGAAAAGGTCTTTATTAAAGCCTCCAGCTCGGTCAAAACTTCTTGTTTCTGGGCGAAATTATCTCCGTTTCTTTTTTCCAGTTCGGCCTTTTTATCAGCCAGGGCTTTATTTATGTTTTTGACCACGCTTACGCCCTTCATAAAATAAAAATTAGCCCGAGCCAGCTCCCCTATTAGTTTGTATTGCTCCTGGAGGCCTTCCACATCCATTTCAAACCTCGGGTCTGGCCTGATAGAAGCCTCAGTTTTATATTCCTGATCGCCTATTTTTAGAATCAGCTTGTACTGGCCTGGAGTGACATAACAAAGCTGGTTAAAAGCGGTGGTACCTGGTGCATATTTTTTACCATCTGAAGCTTCTGGCAGAAATTGAAGACTCCAGCTGGTTTTGTTCAATCCGACTTTTTTGGCCAGCGGCAGTTCGGTAATGGTTTTATCATTCTGGTCTTTAACCTGCAAGCGGGCTTCGCTTGATAATTCCTTATTTATCAAGTATATAAGATTAAGACCAAAGGCCGGGTTTTTACCGGAAAAATTTGTCCCGGAGCCAAAGCCTTCTCCTCTAGAGGAGTTGAACATCATGTAGACGTCTCTCGGCCGGAAAAGGTAGAAGTCTTTTTTAATAATTTCTGGCGTAAGCTCTGTTAAAAAGGAGATATCGTCAAGTATCCACACACCGCGTCCATGGGTACCGATGATTAAATCATTGTCCCTGGGATGGATGGCTATATCATTGACGGATACTGTGGGTAAATTGGTGCCATGAATTTTTATCCAATCTAACCCACAGTTATAAGATAGATAAATTCCAAATTCTGTTCCAACAAAAAGTAAGTTTTTATTGGCCGGATGTTCTCTTATTACATGTACCCAGCCAAAGTCAGGCAGGTTGCTTTTTATTGACTTCCACGTCCGGCCAAAATCAGTAGTCTTGAACACATAAGGCCGGTAGTCGTCCACCCGGTGATTATCAAAGCTCACGTAGGCTGTTCCGGGTTCAAAATGGGAAGCCTCTATTCTTGAGCACCAGGAGCCCGCTGGTAAGCCGGGAAAATTTTTGGTTACGTTTACCCAGGTCTGACCTCCATCAGTAGAAACATGGACCAGGCCGTCATCCGAGCCACACCACAGAATTCCCGGCTTAACCGGAGATTCTGCCAGGGCTGTAATGGTACAGTGTACCTCTGCCCCGCTGTTTTCGGGGGTAATCGGCCCCACGCCGTCTACCTGTTTTTTAGGGTCATTAGTGGTCAGGTCCGGGCTGATTTTTTCCCAGGAGTATCCCCCATCCCTGGACCTGAAGAGAAAATTTCCACCGCAATAGATAGTCTGGGGGTCGTGCGGGGAAATCATNATCGGTGCGTTCCAGTTAAAACGGTAAGGTTTTTCAGAAAATGGTGCTTCTGGCCGTATTCCCTTTGATAAACCAGCTCTTAAATCTCTTTTAACCAGTCCATTATTCTGGGAATTAGCGTAAACAAAATAACTGTTTTTCGGGTCGGGGCGGACAAAGAACCCATCTCCGCCGTTGATGAATTCCCAGTGTTCGTTGAGTATTCCCCGGGAATCAAGNGAATTGGAAGGGCCACCCCAGCAACCGTTATCCTGCAGCCCGCAGTAAACACGGTAAGGAATGTTGAAATCATAGCCAACCTGATAAACCTCGGCTGCATCTATGTTNACCACTGGCCACCAGGTTTTGCCGCCATCAAAGGTTATATCTATCCCGCCATCATTGCCGTCAATCAGATGAAGAGGATTTTTAGGGTCGATCCAGAGGGCATGGTGGTCCGGATGTGTGCCAGCGCCGATAGCCTTAAACTTCTGTCCCATATCTTTNGAAACGTAAAGCCCTGTGGATTGCACATAAACCGTAGCGTCATCTGAGGGGTCAACGTAAATCTGGCTGTAGTAAAAAGGACGGTTGTTGATGTTCTTGTAGACAGTAGCCGAGCACATCCTTTTCCAGGTCTGGCCATAATCCTCTGAACGCCACAACCCCGGGTCCTGGTGTTCAATCAGGGCATAAACCACACCTGGCTTGCTTCTGGCCACCGCCAGCCCGATGCGTCCCATAGTCCCTGAGGGAAGTCCTTCGCTCAGCTTAACCCAGGTCTGTCCGCCGTCAGTGCTCTTGTAGATACCGCTTCCCGGACCTCCGCTGATCATCTTATACGGCAAGCGCCGGTGTTCATAGGCAGCGGCATAAAGAATCTGGGAATTAGCCGGGTCCATTTCCAGGTCACAGATACCAGTGTTTTCGTTAATATAAAGCACCTTGGTCCAGGTTTTCCCCCCGTCCACTGTCTTGTAGACTCCACGCTCAGGGTTTGGTCCCCATAGATGCCCCATAGCAGCCACGTAAACTACGTTAGCATCTCCCCGGCTGATCAAGATGCGGCTTATGTGCCGGGTATCTTTTAGACCCATGTTGGTCCAGGTTTTGCCGCCGTCAGTTGATTTATAAACACCGTCGCCGATGGTCACAGAGTTGCGACAGGTCGCTTCTCCGGTTCCCACCCAGATAATCTCAGGAGAAGATTGGGCTACGGCCAGCGCTCCAACTGAAACCGTGGCTTCCTTATAAAAAACTGGAAACCAGGTCAGGCCGTTGTTTTCAGATTTCCAGACCCCGCTGGGACCGACCGCGGCATAGATGAGATTAGGATTGCTTTCTACCACATCTATGTCTACTGTTCGGCCACCGGGCACAGCCGGACCAATATTCCGCCAGGTGAGAAAATTGCTCAGAAGCTTTTCTAAGGGGTCAGAGGATTGTGCATATGTTGTTGATAATAAAATAATTAATAAAAAGACCAGAAAAGTTATTGTTCTCAGGTTCACGGCTTTCGGTTTAAAACTAATTTTTCTGACTTTGAGGTTATTTTTTAAATAGAGGAAAAAGCACATCAGGGCCTCCTTTTTGTTTTATAGGCAGCTTTATAGGCAACACTTTTTCATTATAAGATAAATACGACTCTGGAGGATAAGAGTTTTTTTGCTTGCAATTCGCCAAAAAGCTGTGTTAAGAGAAAAAGAACATCTTTGAGCTGGAGAGAAAATGTTGAGGTTTAATGACTGAAGGTAGGTCAGTTTGAAGAGGCGTTAACCTTTAAACAGAAATTTAATCAGGTTGAAAACCTGGGGATTAATTTTTTCGTAGCTATAAGCTAAGGAGGCTTCAGGATGAACTTAAGGAAGAAGAAAAA
>JGI24721J26819_10001157_pt1 | contig 29779 bp, 49 predicted proteins | sample YelNatPaOPGAMG01_FD_26819 | JGI IMG/M metagenome (IMG submission 26819) | reverse complement strand
CCACTTGTAAAATTGAATGTTTTGCTGAAGTATACTTCTCCAGTGTCATTGTTGCTTATAGTCATTGTTTTATACATACTCACTGTAACACCGTATTGATTTAGTTTTTCCATAAAAGGATTTCTAGTAGATTCTTTTATACTGCAGTTTGGCATTGTTATAAACACTTTTTCTTTATATGATTCTACATTTATTGTCATATTAAATGTTGAAATACTTGGTGAAGCAGTTGTCATGTCGCTTGAAAAACTTATTCCGACATATGTAGCTTCTGTAGTAAGTCCTGGAATAGGCAATTGTCCAGTGTAGATTAGATAGCCTCCAATAGCTATGGCAATCAGCACTATTGCTATTATGTATTTATTCATCTATTCACCTCTTTTCATCTGCGGATGTGTATTTTACCACACCCTTTGCAGTGAAATAGGTTATTATCAATTTACCTCCGCAATAAGGACAGAGTTTATGATGAGTGGCTAAGTGTAAAACTCTTCCGCAACCTTTACAGATAGACTTTTTCAAATTGCTTTTCTAACTTTTCCATTTACTTTCTCTCTCTAAAATTATGATTTTTCAATCGTTTGTGTAATGTTACTTCTGCATTTATCCATTGTTTGGCATAAACTTCATCATCCAAATCAAAAGTCTTACCAATCCATAACCATCGTCCATTAACTTTTTTATAAAGAGCTAATACATACGTTTTAAAGAAATCGTCATAGTGTTTTGTAAGTAGAAAATTACTTTTCTGATAAACTTTTTCTTCTTTAATTTCATTTCCTTTCATATCACTAGAAGGCACAACAACTTTAACATATACTTTTTTCAACTTATGTTTATTAACCATGCCTCTATCACAGCTCCTATAAAAAGCAAAACTGTACAGATTATGAACGACTTCCATGAGTGCGTTTTCAGTCGCTCAACAACTTCTTCTCTGTCTTTAATGAGCAGATACACAATTAGAATGGATTCTGCAATTAACAAAGTCATTGCGATTTCTTCTAAAATTCCAATTGGATTGGTGAAGTCTAAAGAGTAAGTTTGTCCAAGAGACAAATTATAGTATTGTCCTAGATTTCCATAGACTGTTCCTGTGTTGTATGAAACAAAAAAATAAAAGACAAAACCAACTATTGGAATTGCTCCTAAATAAGCTATCATAATGTTATTAGTGAAAATGTTAAACCAAGTAGCTGTCTGTCGCATTTCAGAAATCCATGTGATTGTTTCATTCACTTGTTCAGGAGAAGCTACATATCCCTCATTCATTCCTATAACCTCAAATACTGCTGACAGTGCAAATACAATTATGAAAGCGATTACGAACTCTTTTCTGAAATATCCATCATTTTTCGACAAAGACTTCACCAACTAAATTAACAGTCCTACAAGTATCAAAAGTATTCCCAATGCCAAAAATATTGTTTCTACTCCAATCCATATAGGAATAAATCCAAGCCAATAAGTGAATCCAGTAGGAATAAAAGGCAAATATTGATTTAATAATGGTGCTATGTAAGTTCCCCAGAAGCAATAAGCAACTATTAAAATAGCACCAACAAACAACTTCTTTAGGTTCATTTTACTCATCTCATTTTAGCGTTGGAGCAGGAAACAGTTTATCTAATTTCTCTCCATTAATGTCATGTTCTTCCAACATTTCTCTCCAGATATTTAATCTGTCATACATTAGCTTTACATTTGAGTAGACATCTTCTGCTTTCCATTTTTGTCCTCTCAAACTATACATTTTATGCATGTGTTGTGTTCTAGCAAATGTTCTCACAAGCCTAAAGTAAATATTCCTCAATTTTTCAATATCTGGTTTATATCTTCCTATTTCTTTGTTCCATTCTCGACTTAATTCGTTTAGATACTGATTAACATTGAATTTCATACTATTCATCTCTCTAACATTAGCTTCTTAATTAGATTGATAGCCTTTACACAGACTTTAACAACTCTCTCAGGATAAGCTTTGCCTTCATAAAAATATACATGCAATAACTCAGCATAGTCACTTAACAAATCCAAATCTTTATATTTCCTTTCAAGCTTATCAGCAGTTCTTCCAACTTCAATATGAGAATAAAGTTCTTTTCCAGACAACAATTCAACAAGCAAAGTGTAAGCGCCATAAATTTTCTCACTTGCCTGCTGTAAATAAACAAATCGACCAGTCTTTCTATATTTAACTATTTCTTCTTGAGCCTTTGACAAAAATTCATTGATTTTACTTCTCTTTAAAGATTTGTCCATTCTTCTTCTCCATAATAGCTTTAACGAACTTTTCAAACTCTTCTGCTGAACCAACAATGAAAATGTGTTTTTTACCGTCTTTAGTCGTAACAACTAACTGTTTCATATTTCTTCGCCATATGAAATATAATCTATTTTATTCTATAATTTTAACTTGATTTCTACTACGACCATAAGCGGCAAGCATTTTTATTGCTTCATTCTGGCTTATAACGCCTCCTCTTCTTCCGCCAACTGCACGCCACACGCCTTTATCCCAGTGGGTATCACTAATAGTATAATAGTAAACTTTTTTGCCAGTGTCATAGTCATGTTCACAGGATATCGTTAATAGTCCAGGTCCATGAACATTCGGTATTTTACCATTGCCAAGGGTTTGAACTGTTTCGCCTGGTTCCATTTTAGTTATAATTTCTTTTGCATCTTTCACCCTCATTTTTCCACCCCCTACCCTCCAAATAACTCTGCTCTCTTAACTAAAATCACACCAATCAAAGTTAAAATGCAAGGTGTAATAATGTAAGTGAGTATTCTAAGAACTTCAAAATTGTTAATCAAGAAACTCCACAGATACCAGAAAGCGCCATCTTCACTTTGATACAAAACATTACTAACATCTGTAGTTCTATTAGTAACATATTGCACCCAAGGACTTTCCCAGTCAACTGTAATAAAGAAAGCCATAGTAATTAAAAGTGCTCCTAACACTTGAAGCGGTGATTTTATTCTTATTTTCCAGATGACTAATCCTAACTTGCTTAAAGCATAAAGCGAAAAGTAGAGTATTACGTAATAGATAATAAGTCCTGTGAATGGATTTAGACTGTCAAGGAATAATACAAATTGACGCAGAGAAAAAGCGAAACCCATAAATGTTATTACTAGAACTAATGCTAACTCTTCTTTGGTAATTTCAAAATCCATATTTTATTCTCCCACAAATTTTATTACAAGAAAAACAATCAATACATCTACAACAATTAAAACAACTGAAGAGTAAAGCATTGTTTGAGCAACTTGAAATGTTGTTGGACCAATAGACAGAATTAGTGGAGTCAAGCTCATACTTTTAATGTAGTTTAGAACGAACCTGTCAAACAGAAAGGCGAAGTAAAACACTCCAATTGGAATCAGTGTTATTTTCAGTTTTGAAATGTCCATTTTCTCTTTTCTAGCAGTAACAAATATAGCTATTAGACACAATGCAGTGAGAATTGACGCCATAAATATTGCATGTACATTTGGGTCTGTAATCCAAGGAATAACAGATGAAAAGGCTACTATAATATTGTCAGTTATTGCTATAGCTACAGCAGTAAGTATAATAGTTAATGAAGTTTGAGTTTCTTCTTTTAAGATTGGTTGAGTAGACAATTTCTAACTATCCTTTTTAAATTTTTTCGCAATACTCTAAAAACCACCAAGCTCTAGCAGTGTCATATCGCTTGTTTCTAACTTTTGGCTCTAATCTGAACTTTACAAAGCTATCTAATGGTTTCTCTGCATTATAAGCTATGCTAACTATCGTTAATGTAGCATTTGCATAGAGGTGGGTGGGGCTGATTGTCCTAAATTTCATTCCTTTTTTAAGAGATTTTACAATATCTTTTACCCACCAAGCGTCTTCAGTAACATCTAAACTTGTTCTTCTTGACATCATGTCACCTCCTTACTTTTAGCTAACCATATCCTTCTTCAGCAAAGAATTGTCTTACTAGTCGTTTAAAGTTGTAGTTTAGCCATTTCTTGAAATCTTCTTCTATTCTTTTCACAGGAAACATTTTCTTCTCTTTCTTACTCAGTTTAACTTGCACATTTTCACCTCTTTTTCTTTAAACTTAATACTGTTTGTATCACCAAAAGCACTATGACAATTGTTAGCAATATACTATCCAACGTTAAAGTCATAGGTTCAGCAATTGTTATACCAAAGAATGCAAAGTTGAAAGTAACATATAATGGAGCAACCCAGATGCCAAGATACTCAAGTATATAGCCGACAATAGCAAATATTATTGGAATCAATATAAGTTTAAACGCATGTTCGCCACGTTCATCTTCTGGAATCAAATTCGAGCCAAACCATGCAAGTATCAGTCCGCCAATAAAGAATATGAAAGCAGTCATCAGATGATACAAGTGAAGAGTTCCCCAGACTATTAAACCGAACACTACTAGAATCACTAGCATTATCAGCCAACCCCAAGGACTCTTACTAATACCACCCATAATAGTTCTACTACCTGGAATTCTTACATCACCAAACTGTCTTTTCAAATCTTTCACCTCCTATTATCTACCTCTTTTTTATTTTTCCAGAATTAACATCAAGTTTTAAGTCCCATATATTTATCCATTTTGGAGGTCTATCTCCTCTTATTATTTCATGCCAAGATTTGCTCGAGAATTTGCCTAATTTAAATAGTCTCTGCATCTCGTCATTCCAAGCAAGTTCTAATGCCCTCTGTTTATTTTTTTCAGTTTTTAAGTATTGTTTTGCTAACTTTCTTATGTTTCTTATTGATATCATACTTTCACCTCCTATTATCTATATCTACGAGCTTCTCTTTTTATATCTTCTTCACTCATACCTTCAACTTCTTTTAAGTATCGTCTAGCTTTACCAGCAAGTCGTTTAAATCCTCTTCTTTCGGCAAAGGCTAGTATATAGAACACTGCATTAAGATTTAACTGTTTGTCTTCGTTTTTAACAAAGAAACTAGTGTCGTGTTCTAGTAAATCTCTAGCTTGTTCTGCAATAGCCCAACCAAACTTTGAATTTATTATATCAATAATATCATCTGTTCTAACCACTTTTTCACCTCCTACTTTTTCTTTCTCCTTTTCATTCTAGTAGCAACAGACCGTTTAATAATCTCTCTAAATTTTTGTGGATGAAATGTCTTGTAGTGAGAGCGTATTCTATGCATTCTCTCTTCTAATCCTATGCGTCCTTTATACTTGGTGATTATTCGTCCACATGTTCTGCATCTAATAGTAGTATATCCAGTCTTAGCACCATACTCTTCAGAAACTAACTTACGCTCAAGCCACAATAGTCTACCACCTAAATCACTGACTTTTTCTCTCAAAGCATCAACTTCTTCTTCTAAATCGTATATTCTTTCTTCCAAATTTTTAGGCATACTATCTACCTCCTATCTCCATTTATTCTTGAAATGACGTTATTTCTGCACTTTGGTAGGGGCGTTCTTTTGTCCAATGCTTTAAATAACATCTATCGAGTTTTTTGTACTTCTTTAATGCTTTCTCAGCTAATTTTTTGGATGCGTGAACACTTATCAACAGTGGCGCATTAAACTCCCTATTCCTAGCAACTACATATTTGCCTTTTAATCGTTTTCTCGCTTGTTCTATTATTCTTGTTGGTGCACCAGTTCTTTCTAATTCTTTTACAAAGTCTTCTCCTCTATCTACAAAATATATCTCCATTTTTACTCACCTCTTATTTATTTATTCTTTAGTGAATATAAATTTTTCCATTAGCTTACTCAAACTTCTCCTTATTCAGTACTAAGTAAACTAGGACTATCAATGAAATTATTGTTGGTGCACTCAGTATAAACATTATTATAGCCAACCAAAATACCCAACTCTTCATCTTCAAAAGTCCAATAGCTAAGACAAACCATAGAAAAGCCGTCAGAATTAGTAATATTCCAATTGATATAACAACTGGTTCAGCACTCGAAGTTTGAAGTTGCATTAAAGTAATAGTTGGATTCCAAAGCTGTCCATAAAACATTAAAGTTCCTATGATTATTTGTAGTATTCCCATTAAGATACAGTAGACTACTATTAGAATGGTTCCTAAACTTAGTTTTTCACTCATTCTAATCACTTCCTTCTTTTCTTAGTCAAATACCATTGCTATCAGTGCTACTAAATCTGTTAGTTTCATATCATTCCTCCCAGCTAAACAATATATATGCTATCATGATGATGACTATTATGTGAGCCACTAACATCAATAATATGATGATATCCCATAAGATAGTAGGTTCTGTAGAACCTGACGCATTAGCACTAGCTATATTTGTCAAACAAAGTAGAGCTAAAACCAATAAAGTAAAAATCTTTTTTCTTGACATCATTTTTCACCTCATCAATCTTTATACTTAACTATAATCGCTCCAATCACCATAATGATAATCCATCCAATAATACAAGCCCAAATAATACCCCAAACACCAGTTAAACCCAGAATATAGCAAACGTACGCAGGAAATCCAAGCGTTATATCTATGAGCGGATTTTGTCCTGTCAAAGCAACATAACTAAAATAAAGAGTAGAAGCAAAACCCCACAACCAACCGCCTACAGTAAGTAGAATAATTAGTCTCTGACTCATCTTAATTCGAATGTCAATTTCAACATCTTTTATTTTCTTAGGCATGGTTTTTATCACTTGCTCCTTTTAAAACCCATGTTAACGCTCTATACATTCCTACATCTGTCCAATCGCCATCTAAAAAATCTTTACACTTAGGACATGTAACAGCACCGTCATAATCTATTTTACCTATTTTTTTACATTTCTCGCACGTCAATTTCTTTTCAATTCTTTTTAATCTCTTCTTTATCTCTTTCTCTGTTTTCATGCTATCAAAACTCCAAAATTCTATCTTTTTATTTTGCTTATTACAAATTGTTGTATTAGTTGGTCAGCTCTACCCGTTTTGAATACATTTTTCTGAACAAACTCAAAAGGAATTTCAATTCCAAAATAGTCATCAGCATCTTCCCATGTTAAATCAATCACAATATATCCCAAAACATTCCATGCATGTTCAATCGGAATTAAACTTTTTCTTGTTCCCATTCCTTCATAGTATTTTATTTTACCGTGAGAGGAGATGGTTAAAAGTTGAGAATTGTAGTAACAGTAATGATAACCTTTTGGTTCAACTCCATACTTATCTGCGATTTTTTGTGCTTTTTTGTTGTTCATTCTTTTTGTAAAACTCCTTCCATGTTGTAAAATATATTCGAAATATCTAGATGCATTAGGATTTTCTTTAAATAATTGTCTGATTTTATCATAATATTCACGAGATGCATTCATTTTACCCACCTAAACTCATATTCTCTATGCACAAAACCTATATTTGTCAAATAACAGTCAATGATTTTGCTAATAGGAACCATGACCTCTACTAATCTACTTTTTTCACCTCTCTTTTTGGACCGTTCAACAAAGTTTTGAGCCACCTTCTTAGACAGAGTTCCACTTATTATAGCTCTCCTTTTTTCTTCAATTGACATCTCCAATCCTAGTCCCTTAAGAATTAGCGGCTCTTCTCTAGTTGCTCTGTATAATCTTATAATGCCTTTTGGAAAAACTTTTTTAAGATAGCTTCTTGTTAATTCAACTTGTGTTTGTATGGCATCAAAGGCATCTTTATAAAATTTTCTATACTCTTCTCTTGCCTCATTAATTGATAACTGTTTTATTTGTTTAGTTTGAGGGTCGTATTTTGTTGTGAATGTCAACCCCACAACAAATTGTAATTTTTTGGGAGTGATTTTTGTTATATCTTTTCTATACATTTCAGCCACCCAAATATAATATGGTAAAGCATCGCTTTGACTTGCGTCCTCATCATAAGCCCACGCTGCATCTGTGGCTATTCTCCACAAATACTCTCCTCTTTCTTTTCCATGCTTATGTATAAAGTATTGTTTCTGTTCTTGTGCACTCAGCTCTCTCATTATTTTCAATCTTCTTTCAGTATATCCACTGTTAAAGCTCCAATAGTTGAAGAACTAACTCCTATGAGAAAATGCATTACTAACTCAGGGTCTGTTATTTTAATCTGTAAAATTAAAACATAAAAAACAAAGGCAATTATTACAGAAATGCTAAACGCCGTCAAACACCTAAGCAAAAGTTTTTCCATTTTTCTTAAATAAAGAATTCCCACGCAACACAATAAAGAGATTGTCAATACTAAAACACCTTGAATCGGTGTTACCACAGTTGACATTTTTTCTACTGCAGAATAACCTAGAAACAGAGAGAGAAATGCGCCTATTGTAAACTCAGCAAGTTCAGCTAATGTAAATTTATCTTTAATCATTTAAAACACCCAACTATTTAAAACTCCAAATCTTATCCATACCTCTCCTGCTCAACCTTCTAATCTTATTTTTCGCATAACTCTCCAAAACTTTATAAGCCTCTCTAATTGCTTCTTCATAGTCTAAACGTTCAACTGGTCCAAGTTTAGGATAATACTCATCTCTAAAAGTCTTTATTTCAACATCCATGTTTTGCAGTGCATCAAAAACATCCATTTCATTTGCGGCATCAATCAAATACTTTCTTGTTCTTTCAACTATTTCAGAAAGTTTTTTAGTTGAAGAAACAGAAAAGTCTAACGGAGAAACTTTTCTTTTTGAAGAAGCAAAACTATAAGCATCTAAACCCATAACTCTATCCCTTTTTCCTCCAGGAAACTCCGTTAGTCGCCTCTGCAATTTTTTAAACAGAGCCTGTTCTCGCTCATACATTTTTCTTTTATCTTTTCTTCTTTTCATTCTTATCCCAAACCTTTCCACATGCTCTACAACTACACAATCCTGTAGCCCAACAATCCACTTCTGTCGAGCCACAGTTTGGACAATTCATCTTTTACTTGCTCCAACAATAATTGAGACAAATGCTAAACAAAAATAGAATGGCATGTAAACAAAAGTTGAGAGTGCATTCAAGAAAGTTAGTGTATAAGTTGTTCCTTTGTATTCTTCATTGCCATTATAAGAAACTACTAAGTTTCCATAGTTAACATCTGTGAACCACAATGGAAAGTATGATAGTTTAAAGTTTCCATTCGCATCAGTGGTTGTTGAAGTTAAAAGTTTATAGTTATTTTCAGTTATTATGTAAAGGTTTATTGTTTGGTTTGGGCTGGGAGTTAGAGAACCAGCAACGTAAATATATGAAATTAATGGCAAGAATGAAGTTACTGCAATTGAAGACTCAAACTGTTGAATGTTTATAGAAGCAGAGACTAATCCAGCAGGACTGTCAAAGCTTACACTTTCTAAACTTACTATTTCAGGAGTTAATCCTTCAAGGTCTTTAGGCATTTCTCCAACTCTCCAGCCTGTTTCCCACTTATCTCCAGTGCATTCTGCAACATAATAGTTAACGTTATTGACAGTAACATAGAAAATAGAATATGTAGCTCTAACCTGTGTTGGTGGTGATGGAAGAGCAACTCCGATATTAACATGTCCTTCAGTCTGATTTACCATCCAATAAAGCAATACTGTTTTCAATCCTCCAGCAATAGTTAAACTTGCTGCTAAATAGCTTACTTCACAATCTCCCTGCATGTCAACTAAATATTCAACAGCATACTTTGGAGGACTATCTACATACGTTATTTGATGAACCATCATTAAAACACCATTAATGTAACTTTCGCTATCGTTATATATTGTCCAAAGCAAGTCAGCAATAGGTTTAACTGGTCCAGGAGTAACAAACTTTGCAAAATCATTTATTCTCAACACTTTGTGGTCAGAGTTTTTGTAGTAATTGTAAGTTGTTTCTGAAACATTAACATTTATAGTGTTGTCAGTTATTGTGCTTAAGACTGACTTTTTCAACTGAAATGTGCTAGTATACATTGTCTGTGCATATGCAACACTTGAAAGTAAGAATGTCAATAGTAGAAAAAATGGAAGTAATTTCTTCTTCAACTGTATTCCTACTCGAAGAGTTCTAATATCAGGAATACACTTAAGGCAAAGAACAGTATAGCCAAAGCACCCATTAGTCTTTCTCCGACAACTGTTGCAGTCAATTCTATACCAACGAATGGCAAAGTAATTATTCCAACCCCTATTGCTAACAGTCCAAGTATGATTCCAGCAACATTTAACGGTGTTAAGTCTTTTACTCCTTTAATTCCATCTTCCCAGATACTCTCTGTAAGACAGGAACCTCCATAGATGAACATCAGCACAGCAATAATGTACGATTCATACTTTACTGCTCCAAAGAGTCCAAGACTGTTACAGCCAAGAATGATGCCAATCACTGCCAATCCGACAGCAATCACCTGTATTGTTGCGCTCTCAACTTTTAATTTAAACTCTTTCACCATGTTTCACCTCTCTTTTGTTTAGGTTTTATACGAGTTTTCCTTCTCGGTTATGAGCTTGTAGCCCAATAACTAGAATGGAAGTATTTTTCTTTACTTATCTTTTTTTACTTTTTCTCCATATTATTGCTCTATCTTCTGGAAATGAACCGTAGCATTCCCAAACTTCTACATCCCCTTCGCTTAAATGCTTTTTTGCTTCAGCTATGGCTTTACTTTTTGTTTTCCACTCTTTAGGAATAAACACTCTTTGCGCATGAAAATCCATATATTTACCTATCCATGACCCATTTATTGTTATATTATATCTTGGCTTTGGCACTTTTCCTAATATTTTATAAACTCTTCTTGCATGTTTCGGAATTTTTACTTTCACCACTTTTTCACCTCTCTACTATCCTTTATAGTTAATAATTTTATTTATACTGCAGGGAACTTTACCAAATTTCTTTAACATTTTTTGGATATTTTCGAGGAACAACATCTGTGGATATGTTATTCTGTACTGAAACAACAAGGCAACATCATCAACTAAAACTCGCTTAACATCAGTATTTCTTTTACGGTCATACAATTTTACAGCATAAACTTCTCCTTTATCACATACTAACTCTATTATATATCTTACACTTTTAGGATTTGGTTTAGTCAATTACTCATTCCCTCCTTTTCTTTCATCTTCTTCTTATTCTCCCTTTCATTTTTATTTCAGCAAATTTTACAATGTATTTTGAACCAAAAACTCTTTTAACTGCTTCTCTAACTATTTTCTTATCTCCAGAACCATACACCCAAATTTCTCCTTTCTTTTTTCCTCTTGGAGTATATTCATCAGATATTTGCACATGTGTTTCTTTTCCTTTTATCTTAGATAATTTATCAACTTCTCTGTAAAATCTGTCCCAGCGTTTATACCACGGATTATATTTCAAAAATTCTTTTTCAGATTTGTACATTAATTATTTTCTCCTTTATTTTTCTTTATGGTAGTCTATGGAGGTTTGAAGAGGCATTTCAAATGGTCCAAATATCAATGCTAAACCTATTAGGAATAACAGCGAACCAGTTATCTTTAATACTCCCATTTCTGCAACTTCACCTCCATACTTTGATGTTTTGTGGGATTTGGAGAGATTTGCAAGGGGAGAAAGGAGAAGTTTCTCAATTTTATAAAAGTTCTTCTCTCCAAACCTTTCCACCTACCACTTTTTCCTGATAACTTTCTTTTTCTTATATCTCTTTTTATTAGCCATTTTCTTAATCATCGACGGGATTTTAATTTTTCAAATGCTAATCGTAAATGATAGTCTTTTATGTAGCACTCGTCATGGTATCCTTGACCATATTCTTTTGGGTCAGTTAAAGGTTTTTTACAGAAAAAACATTTTCTTTCCTGCTTCTTTCCATGTTTCATTTTTCGTTCTTTTCTTATGTAACTTAATAACTTCATCTTCTTTTTCAATTTTTCACCGTCTTTTCTTTTTCAACATTTTCTTTAACTGTTTAATCTTAATCAAAAGTTTAGGTCTTACACCGTCAGGAACTTCTTCACACTCATAACATATTTCATGTTTTGACTCGTTAACTATTGAAATGTCAAGAGGGTGAGTTGTAATTAATTTTTGTTTTATCTTTTCAAGTGATTTAGGTTTAAGTTTCTGCACACTAATCACCATTGTTGCTCTATTGGATAAAATGTCGTTTCGCCGACTTTTCTTCCTTTACTGTCAAAAACCCTAAACCATCGTTCAAAAGAATCTTTAAATTCAAGTAAGTATAGTGTTCCTGTTCCTTTTACTCTTTTTCTTGTCGCTCCAACCCAAAACGCTGACTCTGAATAGTTGTTGACTATTTCTTGTATTGGTTTAGGTAGTTCCCAATATTTCAAATATTTTCTTTTCATTTCATTTCACCAAAACTGCGGAAACTCCCCAAAAATGAAGTAATCATACAGTATAAAAGCAACAACCATTAGAGAGTAGTACGTTAGCCAGCCGTAGAACGCATCCTGTATGGTGCTCACGAAGCCTTCTAAGTCAGCATCAATTTGTTTAGATAACAAATTTGCCATCCATCTGCTTATGATTGAAGGAATAAATGTTACAACAAAAATTATTATGATGCTTAAATAGCTGAACTTTGGTAAAACAAACTCTGGAGGTTTAAAAGTGTAAGCGTAATAGAAGAAACCAAATACTCCAAGTAAGGCTATTACAAATCCTATAAGCCACATAGTGCCTTTTTTCATTCTATTTCACCTTTTCAACTTCCACCACGAATAATGGCTAGTGCTCTTATACAAATTTCCAATCTTCTTTCCTTTTCTGTCAAGTAAGACATAAACTCTTTCTCCAAGTTTAGATGGCAACACTTCATATAAACCTCTAAACCATCTATTATTCACTTCTCTCAGTTTATTGAATGATTTATCTAAGATAGCTGTTTTAGTAACTTTAATGTAGAGCCTCTTGTTTTTATGAATGAAACGACACTGTAAGTACATGCGTTTATGCTCTTCCTAGTGTTCTCCACATTGTAATGCCATACGTTGGACACTCAGCTAAAGCAAACATCGCCTTACCTTTTTTAACTACTTTTTCAACTTTCGCTGGATGCTTCTTTCGGCATTTTACACAGTAGAAAGTCAGCGATTTGCCTATATACTTTTTGAAATCTGTCACTCATTTCACCTCCAATTTTGTTTATCTTTTCTTATGAACTGGAAACCATGTTTCATAATAAGAAGTTTCAGTTTCACCACTTTCTGTCTCTAAATGAACTTCTGGAGGTTTACGCCAATCTTCAGCATGAACACGTATCTCATATAAACCATATTTTCTGACAAGTGGCATAAAACTTCTAAGTTTTCTTACACTACTCTCTGTAACTGAGAACCCCGCTTTCTGAATAACTTTAACTATATTCTCTAAAGTAGGCTTTGACGGTTTCTTCAATATATAGATGTTATATCTCGCCAGTTCTTCCTTTAACCGTTTTCTACTAATTCTTTTCATTTAGTATTCACCCTATAAACTTATTCAAATATTTCTGGAATCAAATCTTCATAACTCGAAGACTCTAAATACTCTCTGGAAATAGCTCTATACCTCTTTGGGACATCACTAAGCAATATTCTGTCACGAGTAAACATCACTTTTCTTCCAGAAATATAGCCGTGAAGTTCTAGAACAGCATCACCTACATGATAGCCCGCATCATCATCTATTGGGAAATACTTCCATACAACAACTTTCTTACCTTTTATTTCAGCATTAGGATATGCTCGAACTTTGCTTAAAAGTGCTTCAGCAATAACTTCTCTTCTTCTAGACTTCTTAAGTAATGTTAGTGAATCTATATCAACGGTTTACTCTTCAGGAACAGTTGACTTCAAAGGTTTATCCCACTTGACTATAACTTTATCCTTGCTCCAAACACCTACAATAGTACCCTCTTGACCAATATGTGGCTGAAACTTCTCGGGAATAGTATAGTTACCAAACCCCTTTATAGGTTTCACTAGTTTAACTCTAGCACCAACTCCAAACCCTTTCTTCACAAGAGACGAACTCATATCTTTCACCTCCACTATTTTACTAACCATATTCCAAGAACTTTATTTCCTTTCTTATATGTGAATTCTGGGAATTTCTTTATTCTATTTCTAGCTTCTCTAATGTTTCTTCCAGTAGTATAAGTATAGAATACTCCACCAGATTTAGGAGCATTCAGAAATCCATGATTTGGTGCCAATTTCACCTTGACAACATAAAGTTTTTCTTTTCTAAATGTAGGATATTCCCTTATATCTTTTATTGCTTCTTCTTTTGTATCCCAAAACGGATAACCCATTTTTATCACCTCTTACGGATGTTTCTTTATGACAACTTTAACATTTTTAACCCAAGAACCCCACTCATCTTCAGGAATCACTAAACTTAAAAAGTAGTTTCTGTCAAGACTTCTGCCAACAGTTCTTTCAATCTTTCTATCCCACAAATCTACTTCATACCAAATATTTTCACGTTTAGCATAGGCATAACCAGACCATGCTGGTAAAACTTTCTCAAACCTTTGTGCTTTGCACCACTCATATAAAGGTTTGTTGTGTTCTTTCCAAGTCTCCATAATATTCTCTAACTTCACTTTTCGGACAACTTTCTCTTCAAAATTATATCCTTTACGTGTCATATACACTGTCATAGTGTCTCCGTTTACAACTATCTTTTCTACATTCAACTTTCTCACCTCATGAACATTCTACTTAACTTTGTGATTTCATCATCATTCAAACTATACATTAGCTCAAACAGTCTTTTCATTCTAGTTGCGCTTGGAAACTTATACAATTCACTGTCAAACTCTAAAACTCTAGCATCACCATTTTTGTTTCCAGTACGATTTTTTAATAGAGTTATCATATATTCTCTTTCCTTCGGCGTGAGTTTTTTGAGTTCTATAAGCACTTTTCTGAACTCTGACACTTTAACTCCTCCAAAAATAATATATGTGTTTTAGATATATAAAACTTTTCATTAAACACTTACACCTTTCCTTTTTGTTCCCCAGAAAATCACAAATACAATAATTCCCACCATAATTAGAAATATCACTGGCATAAGTGGATGTATTCCAGATGCAATACAACTATTAGCGTACCAGTCGTACAAAGCTTTGTGCGTATTTACTAATCCTAAACCTAGAGCAATCATTCCTATATAGGCGATTAATGGTGCATAGAACATTTTTATTTTCCAGCTTGCACAAAACATTATAGACAAATGTAGTAGTGCAATAAAGCTTATTATCAACATTAGAGAAGCTACAAATCCTAAATCTTGTCCAGAAAAATTTCCTAATAGAACATCCCAAGTGTAAGGAAACAATATTATGCCGTATCCTTTAAGTGGAACAATAGTTTTTAAAGCTGAAGTGTCAGTTCCTAAAGTAACTACAATTGAAGGAAGCCAAGCCATTAAAAGTAATAAGCACTGCACAAGTATTCCTTTAGCAACTTTTAATATTCCAAAAAACGCTAAAACAGCTAAAAGTACTACTGCCAAAGTAGAAACTCCTATTCCACCAAACAGTAATTGAATCAACGAATTAATGTCTATTTCCAAACTCTTTTCCTCCTTTCTTCACCAAACTTTCCAACTCTAACTCTTCTCTTATGAGTTCCGCCTCTTTGAGAAATGGCATAAGCAGCTACTAGTGGAACAGTTATTCCTACAGCTATGAAAGTTAATGTTTGCATGTCTAAACTTAACTGTGGAATTGAAATTGAAGGAAGTGAAAAGCTTGGAAGAGTTGTGAATGAAGAAAAGTTGAATGGTGGAACTGTAAAGTATGGTGGCATCTGATGAGTAATAACTAAAAGCGAATGCAAAACAGCACCAATAGTAACTAATCCTAACGCAACTGCAAATGCAGTTTTCTCTTTTCTTTCTAAAATTACTGCTCCTACTGCACCTATTAATCCTATTCCAAGCCACAAAATACTATAAGAGTCTAATGTTACAGTCACTGGAGTTATAGCTAATCCCGGAAGAGTGAACTCTTTAGTGATTGGTTCATTGGACAAAGTTACAGTGTCGCTTAAAGTTTCATTGTCATATCTAACTGTTACATTGTAAGTTCCTGGGTTTAATGTTGTCATTGCAGTTCCCCAATTGTCAGTTGTTCCTTCCCATACAGTAGCGTTATATTGGTCTATCACTACTACATAGACACCTTGAGCATATCCACCCTTGTAATCTCTAACTACAACTGTCAACGGCAACTTTACAACACTTGAAGGCGCCTCTCCACTAGTTGCTGGATGAGACTTAACTACAAAATATGGAGAAGTAGCACTTCCTAAAAATGTGTCGCTTCCTCTGATGTAAAATGTCATATTTAACATGTAAGAGCCTTCACTTAAAGCTATTGGCATCAGCTCAACTCTTGACTCTAAAGCGTTAGCGAATGAGCCGTTATAAATTTCAAAGTTGTAGTAGCCATAGTATTTGTCTGTGTAGATTAGTGCTTTCCAGTAAACATTTGAAAGAGTTATGTATGTTCCGTTAATGTTTGCTTTAGGCTTATAATCCATCGTAATTGTTAAACTGTCACCTGTATATAACGCAACTGGGTCAATGCTGAAAACTTCAATGCTTTCAACATAAACTTGAACTGGACAACTGTATGAATAACTTACAATTCCGTCACTGTCAGTTAAGTTGAAAGTTAATGTTCCATTATCATAAATGTTATGTGTGAGTGAGACAAATACTAGTCCTGTATCATTTGATGTTGCTGAGATTGAATCAAGCAAACTGTCATTTAAGTAAATGTTTAAAGTTAAGTTAGTGTTGTTTAATGTGTTTGAGAAATATTCGCTTAAAAGTCTAAACGTCATGTTAGTTAATGTTCCTCCAGAATAAGCGAAAGAGTCCATTTTGTCTTTATCCCAGATTATTTGTTCTGTTCCAACCACATCATTAAGCGTTGAAATGCCGTAAACACTGTCTGTTACACTTGAAACTCCATAGTTATTGACTAAAATGCTTGAGTTTGACACGTCAATATACCAATATTTGTTTGTTGCATCCCATGTTCCAGCAGTGCCGTTGATGTATAAAGTGCCATTGCCGCCTTGGAATAGTGAACTATCATACTCCCATGTTGCATTGAAGTAAACTCTTGAACCAGCATTAACATCCACCCTTGTATCATTTGCTCCTTTCAAAACTACCTTAATCCTATCAACTATAACACTGAGAGTTTGGTTTTGAACGCTGTTTCTGACTGTTACGCAATATACCGTATAAGAGTAAGAACCAACAGTTCCCTCGCCAGAGAATGATATTGAGAAACTTCCATCACTTCCTATAGTTGTGTTTGAACCCTTGTTTGTTGTTCCTAAATCCACTTTAGCAGTTATTCCACTCACATCTTCTGGAGGAATAGTTGTTCCCTCATAGTAGAGTGTTCCAGAGAAAGTTATAGATTGAGAAGGGTTAATTCTTGTATCGTTTACAGAGGCGGAGTAGACAATTAAATCGTTTTCAAAATAGAATAGGTTAGCATAACTGTTTGAACCACTTGCTCCAGCACTGTCAAAGCATAAAGTGTTTGTAACTGAAACAGAAATATAGCCTTCAGTGTAGTTCCAACCTAATTTTATTTTGAATGAAAGGATATTAGCAGTAGAGTTTTTGTTTGTCATTATACTTCCACTATCCAAAGTGCAATAGTTATTCGCGTCACTATATTTGCTAAAAGTATTTGTCGCATTGTCCCACTTCAACACTATTGTTCCGTTAATTTCTATTGTAGCATTAACAAAATCTGCTATGCCGTCAGCGTCATTTATTGTAGCGTTTAGGAAGAAGTATTTGTTAGCATAAACTGTGCTTGGTGCTTGAAATTCACCTATTGTTGGAGCAGTGTTGAAAAGCAAAAAGGCAAACTTCACCTTATAACTTGTTGAACTAATAGTAGTCATGTACACTACTCCCGTTCCTGAACTGGTGCCGTTATAGAAGCATGTGATTGTGTAGGAACCAGTTATTGTTTCACTTTCAGTTATCCATGGTACTTCAGAACTCCATGTGCCTGATGAAGCTGTATATTTTACATAGGAGATGTATGGATTATTGGCATAAAAAACATAAAGGTCGTAGTTGTTTGGGTTCATACTTATAACAGGAGGAATATATGCGCTGCTTGGTAGTGTTGTTTCAGATGAAAAACTGTTAGAAGAGTAAGTGTATTTAGTGTATATTATAGCAGTTCCAGCACCATTCTCGAACACTAAGTGCACATAGTCTCCTTGAGCAACAGCTGAGATGTAATTGCCACTACAAACAGTCGATGTTGTTGCAACTGCTGTTCCCCAAGCCGAACCTGTCCAAGGCAAAGCTTTCACTGTTGTTCCACTGTAAGTGTAGATGACAAGCATTTTCCCAGCTGTAAGCGGAATAGGTGAAACCTCCCAACCAGCATTGCCAGTTGTAGAAAGTTTGTATGGGAATCCTGTAGGCGTTGTTCCCCATGTTCCATTATTTGCACCAGACTTTATAACGTAAGCATAGTAAGTGTCGATTGTGACATAGTAGTCTCTGTAGCCTATCCAAACATAATTGTTTGAGTCAACAGAAATTGAAGGATGCTCCACAGTACTATAGGTTGTCGAAACCGTCTGCTCAGCCGCACTCCAAGTTATCGTTCCATCGCTGTTTGGTGTTCCTCTTCGATAGTAAATAGAAGTGTCCATGGCATAAGCGTAATGCAGGTAGTTGTATACAGGGTCATACCAGATGCTGAAAGCAAAACCGTAAGCACATGCCCTTATTGCTGTCGCAGAAGTCCATGTTAAACCATCAGTACTTGTGCTATAAACCATGTTTGTGCCGTCACTCCAGAAAACCCAATAACGCCCGTTAGCATAGAAACTTTTGCGCTGGAAAGGATACTGTGTTGCAGTAGAGACTGTGCTTGTTCCAACAACACTCGGGTCAACTTGCGCATCGTTGACTGGAAATGCAACTGTGATTCCTTTGCTTCCGAAAACCTTGTCTAAACCAGCATATAGGACGCTTGCACCGTCAACATCATCCCAAAACGTTAAACTCCAGCTTCCAGTCCACGCAGATGGGTCAGCAGAGTCGCCAACTTCACACTTCTTGTCTTCTTTAGCTGTTGTCTCTTTAATTTTAACCATAGACGTGTAAGCGGTGTAATCTATTGCTGATGTTTCGTTTATCTTCAGATACGTTTTAGTGGGCAACAAAACCCAAACGATGTTGAAGTCTCCAAGTTCACCTTGACTCCAAACAGTCTCGTCTTTAATGAAGGAAACACTGATTTTCGGTTTATCCTCTTTATAGAATCTGAAGGTAACAGTGAAGTTACCTACAACAGTGTCCTTGGTTAAGCTTCCACCTTTATATGTGGCGGAATACCTGACTTGAAACGTGGTGTCGTTTTTAACGGTTACCTGAACATTCGTTATTTTGGCAATGTCAATCGTCGCCGACGTGTTAATCCAGAAAACAGACTGACTTATCTGCTGAACACCATATCTATCCTTAAAGCTGAACCAATACAACGACTTGTCCATAGTGTATAATCCGTAAGTAGTGTTCCAAGTCAAATAACCAGCGGAAGGATAATCAGTCAACATTTGCGGGTCAAAACTTGGATATTCACGCCAAACAGTGCTTGGTGAAGTTGTTCCTTGAGCTTCCACATTTGGAATTTGCATAGACGAGAATGGCAAAATAACAAGCAAACTAGCTGATAGAATAAATAGAAAAAGAATGAGTTTAAGTTTCACTTTTATCGCTCCTTTCCATAACCTTTAGCCAACATAACCAAGTCAGACAAACCAACAACACCATTATTGTCTATATCGCATCTGCTATCCCAGTTAACATCGCCTTCCTTTGAACTGTAAGCTTTAGCTAGAATTACTAAATCTGTTAGACTCACTTTTCCGTCACCGTTTATGTCCACAGACTTGTATGGTGGGTGAGTAATAGCAACATAAGCTGAACCGACTGCACTAAACCATATACTACCGCCTGGAACTTCGGTCATAAGGCGACAATAAGGCGAGATAGCGTTGTAAACGTACATTAATCCAGTGAAAGCCATCATTACACCCACATGATTACTGTTATCAGTCCACCATAGGTTACCACTTATATCCTTAAGGACATATACAGGTCCACTCCGTATTATAACAGCGGTGGTATTGATTCGTGTTATTTGAAATGTAGCTTTGTCTACCTTTGCTATTGTTCCGTAGATTGTTGTGTGCAAAACATATTCAGTATTCTCTGCTACGTAAAGGTATTCTGAATCAGCATATATGCCAAGTGGTCTACTGAATCCTGTTATATTAACATCAAAATTGTCAGATGTTGTGTTAAATCTAGTAATGAAACCACCGTCTGTAAATGAAACCCAGATGCTATCAGAATCGAGCTCCATCAAACCTTGTCTAACGCTCACCATATAGGTTTCTATTAACTCTTTCGTGATATAATCTATCTTTGCTAAACCATTAACTCCAAGGAACCAGATGTAGTTATTGCTGAACTTAATATCACAATTAAAGCCTAATGTTGAAGGCAAGTAATAGATGTAAACAATGTTGTTAGCAGAATCTAATATACCCATGCTTGGAATATTTGCAGGTGTTGTATTTGGAGTGACTATATAACCGTTAATTGAAAACCAGATATACCCATCAGGAGTTTCTGCAATTATGTGAGGCAACGGTCCATAATAGTTTTCATCTATCTGCCAGGGCATTGGATAAATCGTTATGTTCATCGTTGGAACATCTACTACTGCTATGCTCCTATTCATATATAGTGCTACGAAAACTTTGTTAGTAACGTTATCATAAAGTATTCCCATCGGCTGACTGTCAGAGGGCAGTGACAAATACTTGATACCTCCACTTTCAAGGAATGAGCCGTTATAAGTGTATGGTTGAACTGGAAAAGCCTTGCAATCCATCTTATAAGGCAAAGTTACTTCAGCTGTTGTTGGGATGTTCCAACCTTGCATTGCCATCAGTACAGTTAGGATAGCTGACAGGAAAGATATTGTAGATAGTTTTTTGAAGTTTTTCATTTAATCACCTCCATATGTTTTCCTCAATATATTTTAATCGTCTTCGAATATTTAAAGTTTATTTACGTCACGGCGAAGGTTATAATTTGGCTTTCGCTTGACTGTAAAATGTTGTCTCCCTGAAAAACTGCTTTAAAGTCGAAAGTTCCAGCTGTTTGGAATGTGAAAGTAAACGTGCATGTTGCTTCTTCAACTCCATAAACTGTGTAAGCCGTGTTTACAATGCTCCAATATGTCGATGAGTTGTCTTTCACTTCAAGAATTATCGGCTTATTGTTTAGTGCAATTTGTTCCAGTTGACTTTTCAATGACGAAAGCTCACTTGGAACAACTGTTGTTAATGTAGCTTTGAAAATGACAGTTTGACCAATAGATACTGTTGTAGTGTTTAAGTCAGATGTAAGAGTTAGCGTTGAAGGAAAATTGTATGTAATATATTGTTTAACTAAACTTTCGCCATAATAGCCTACTCCAACACCAATGATTACGCCTAGCAATAGTATTAACAGTTCACGCATCACTTTTAATCCCTCTTTCTCCTTTTATAGTAAAACGCTAAAACAGCAACTACAATAACTACTATTGCAATTGTCCACTGAACTACAAAACTGTCAGCTGCTTTGAGACTGTCGTATCCAGTCGGGTCTACTTGTCCAACAAAAGCTTCAGGGTCATCTCCTTTACCATATCTCAAGAAGTCAATTGTAGCACTTATTGTTTGGTTTATGTATTTGTCAGCATCACTTGTTGAGACTAACGGACGAATAGTATCTGAAAAGCCTTTGTAAATGCTCCACCAACCTCCTGCCTGTGGTAAAATATAACCTTTAGTGTAAAAGTCTCCTCCTTTAAGAATTCCGTAAAAAGTTGCTGCTTCATCAGAAAAACTTTCTGTAGCATTTCTTCCTAAAACTTTATCACTATCACACCATTCTACAGGATTTAAGTAAACTCCTGTTTCAGGGTCATAGAAGTATGGGTCATCAGTGAACCTAAGGTTATAACAGGCGAACGAATCTATTGACATTGCTTTTACAAGTGGGTCTTCAGATATAAGTCTTAATTCTAAAAGTCCTTCACTTAACGGGTGAATAATATTATTTTGAACAAAAGTTCCTCTGATTTTTTCTGGAACCCACAAATTGTGCGTAATGCTGTCCTGTAAAAGGTGAACTGCAACTCCTAAAGCAAAAGCCATTGCCCTTTGGTCTCCTGACTCTTGAGCCTCTCTCCAAAGTTCTGCTTGAAAAGTCCAAGCATGAGTTGCCCTGTATGATTTCCACTCAGTGTAATAGTAAATCACAGTCACATCTGGGTACATCATCCCAGTCATAAACCAATCTTTGTTGTTCATGATTATAGTCGTTAAAGTAGTATTTCCAGCAATCTTCAAAGCTTTCTCCGTAAAGTAGATATGGGAATTCCCCGCTCTTCAGCTATAACTGAAAGAGCTCAAGGTCCCCATGCTTTTACACTAGGCGTTCGAGACGACACCGAAATGGCAATTAAGAACAGCGTTGCTAATATCATTATTTTTTTCTTCACCTAACCACCTCTCTTTCTATTTTCATTCTTCTTTTTCCCTCTTTTTTCCAGTTACTCTAATTATTAAATACAAAAATACAAGTCCCAAAGGAAGCATTATCCAAATGTTAGTTACAAAGTCCCAAATGTTAAATCCAGTGTTCACTGTAGCTACTTTTACTGTGTCTTCTGTAAGCGGAATTGGTGATGCGTAGCCAGATATGATTACTTGACCTGACAATCTTATTACATACCAAGATTCAACAAAAGTGAAATGTGCTCTGACTTTATTTGATGATAATTGTTCAACAGATACATAACCGCGTGTCCACGAAAAAATTGTTCCTGAAGGAGATTCAATTAGAATGTCTGTAGGAGTTACACTTAATGGATTATTTCTAGCATCTGTAAATTCAATATCAACATAGCTGCATCCAGGCTTAATATCTACTGACTGACCTGTGTTCACTCCAGGAGTTATAGTTATTGACTCTCCAGTTTGAAATGAATATTTTGCAGAAACAACTGGAGTTTTAACGTCAACTGTAAAGTTTGCAGGAATAGGATAATAGTCCATGTAAGTGACTTTAACTGTTAAAGTGTAGGTTCCGAGAAAGTCGTTGTTAATGTCGCAGTCAAGTTCATATGTTCCAGATTCTATAGGAGTGAATGTTGGCGTTAGAGTTGTTCCTGAAGGGGCATTGCTTGGATATGTCACGCTTGAAACCTCTTTTGTAGAGACTACAGTGACATACGACCAAGCAGCAGTTTCTTTAGCTCTGATTTTAAGAAGAATGTCTTTATGTGATATTGGGTCTATGAATTGTGTTTTTGTTCCTTCAAATTCGACTGTTATTCCTGGAACACAGTTTACTGATGATGTCACAGAAGCAAAGAGTACAGCGTCGCTTGAGAATGTTACAGATTTGCTTCCAGTAGTTGGAGGTGTAACTTTTATGTAGACTTTTCCAGTGTTTACTTCAGAAGAGTAAGGTGTAGGTCTAGATTCCCATTGAAATTGAACATAAACTGTGATTGACTGTGTAATTGTTGTTCCATCAAATCTTTTTAATGTTGCAGTTAAAGTTGATTCAACATTCACTGGAATTGAGGTTCCATCTGGAAAGTCTGGTGTAATGTAATAGTCGTAAGCGTAGGCTTTTTGAACTAATACAGTTAAAGAAAAGGAAAAGATGAAGATAGATAATATAAGCACAGTTAGTTTTTTCATTGTTTCTTCCTTCTCCTCAACAACGCTATCAGTATTATCAATCCTATAAAGCCAAGCACATACGGATTCGTAAGTATTGGCGGAATCGATGGAGCTTCAGAAGTTGTTATAGTGAAAACTGATGGCTCTTGGTAAAATGCTAATCCAGAATATTTCACAACAACCTTATATGTTCCAGGATTGCTGAATGTGTATGCTACTGTAATGCTTTTCGTTGCACCACTGAAAGTGTACTGTAACTGAGTTGCAGTGCTCATTGAAACTCCACTTGGGTCTGTAATGATAACTTCAATATTCTGTTCTGTGAGTCCAGCGTAAGGTTGACCATATCTATCTTTAAAAGCAATTGTGAAAGTGTCTTTTCCTACTGGAACACTTGAAGATTCTACAACTGCCATAACTGTAGGCGCAACCATTTTTGCTGTTGCATTCAAAACACCGTCTATATAACCTGACTTCTTGAATACTATTGTCAATGTTAATGTGTGACTGTTATAGCTTTTATAATAGTCGTATGTTTTAGCTTGGAAAGTGAAAGAGTTGCCTTGTTGATTCCAGTTTGTATATTCTACAGGAATTGCTGTTCCTTTCTCATCTACAAGAGTTTTTGAATATGCTGAAACATCTGTTAGCGGAGTAGACTTGTCTTCAGCATCAACTAAAGAGCCTGAATACGAGAAGTCATAGCTTCCTGGAGTGTAAACTTGCTCATAGTTGAAAGACACTTGCGTTATCGCTATTTTCGGCAAGACATAAAAGTCAAACCATGCTATTACTTTCTCTTGATAATATACAGTCATATTGTATGGACTATACTTTGAGTACGGAGGCGAAGTTATTTTAAAAGTCACAGTTCCATCTGATTTTGTAGTATCCGTTGTTATTGAAGTTCCAGCGTAATCTCCTTGAACTCCCTCTCTAAGTACTACATTAACTNTGAACGATATTCCACTCATAAGATTTCCAGTAGAAGCAGACCTTGCCTGAAGTGTAATTTGAACATCCGTGCTTGGAGCAAATTGTAACAGTGTTAAACAGTCAACTTTAATTTCTGGAGTAGTAACACTTATTTGAACAGTAGCAGTATCTGTAGTGCCTTCATCATCTGTTACTGTTAGATTTGCAACGTAAGTTCCAACATTTTGATATGTATGAGTTACAATACTCCCAGATGCTGATGAACCGTCACCAAAACTCCATACATATGAAATTAATGCTCCTCCATCCGGGTCATAAGACTTACTTCCGTTAAAAGTTACAGTTAAAGGTGCTTGTCCGCTTGTTGGATTAGCATCTATTAATGCGATTGCATTGTAGCTTCCTATTTTAATTGTTTCTGTGGTTGAACCTTGACCTCCTAAATCATCTGTCACTACTAGTGTTACACTCGCTTGTCCACCTTTAGTGAAAGTGTATGAGAAGGTAGCAGTGTAAAAATTGTGGGTTGTATTATCTGTATCTATTAAAGTCCATTTGTATGAGATTATATTTCCATCAATGTCGGTTGAACCGCTTCCGTTAAATGTCACTGTTTGACCGACTAATGGATTTGTAGGTGAGTATTGAATAACAGCTGTGGGAGGTGAATTCTTTTCAATTATTACTTTTCCACCAAGTTGCATATTGACTGTTACAGTGCGAGTGTGATATTCAGTTTTGCTGACGGTAACTGAATAGTATGGATATTTATCTGTTCTAAGTAAAGCATAATATTGTAGTGTGCAAGTTCCGTCTTGCTGAGTTACATTAGTGCTTTTTGTATTTTCAATTGTTAATCCATAATGATTAGCTAACCAAACAAGGTCAGGATTGCCTATCACACCATTTCCATCTAAGTCAGCCCATGCTACGTCTACTGCTCCATAAGTTCCCTGCAAGTAATTCTTGTCATAATCATCTATGATACCGTCTAGTCCTTTGACATTGTTCTTCTCATCCCAAAGGTCTCCAAGCCAATGAAAAGTATCTGATGTAGTTATAGCTTCCACTGTTACACCTGGAACTACATTATTCGAATCATCTACAACAGTTATTGTGCCACTTGTAACTGGAGGTGTTAGACTAAATGGTAGTATTCCAGTCCACATTAGCACTCCTATTATCGCAGCAATTAAGATAGTTGCTAAAAGTATTCGTTTCACCATTCAACATCACTCTTTTTCTTCAAAACTATCAATCCTACGATAAACAATACTCCGCCTGAAAGCATAAGTGCATGTCCGATTGTGAAAGTTGGTGCCTCTGGAGTGATGACTGTTACTGCTATTTTATTCATTTTTGGTGTCCCAACTTGCACTGAAGCTTCAAGTATTACTGTACTAGTTCCAGGTGTAAACTCTATTGAACCTTGCCATGTATAGCTTCCAGCATAAGTTAAATAACTCACTGTACTGCCAACAGTGACTTTGACCGTAACATCCTGTACTGTGACAGTTGTGTCATTGCAAATAAAAACTACGTTTGCTTTACTTTCCGAAAGCTCTACTGCCATGTTATCTGTAACTGTTTTATCATTTATCTTCCATGACCCTAAAAGTTGTTCATAGTCTTGAACGTTAAATGAACCCGACATTGTGGCTACATTTCCTACGCCATCAAGTGCTGAAAAGATGAAAGTGACATTTTCTCCTGCTGAGTATCGTGATGTTATTGACAAAGCAAAAGTTACTGAACCATAATAACTTGTCAACTTAGTAGTATCCTGTAAATTGATTATTCCATCAGAGTTTAAGTCATAAGCTGGGTTATAGCGTGAGTCACCAACCTTTGTATAATAAGCTGACTGGAGCAAATTCATATCGGCATCATCAACTTTTCCGTCAAAGTTAACGTCTGGGTATTTCCAACCTTCTATCACATATGGATGCTTCAACTGTGTATACGGAGTTATTGCTAATGCTTTCAATCCATATTTGTCATTATAGCTAGCGCTGACTACACTCGATTCATCTTTTGCGTAAACTATAATTTCACTTAAGTCGCTTGTCTTATATGTCATTCCATTTGTAGGATAAGTGTAGAATATTGTTGGTGTTGTGGTATCAACCACTTGAAAACTCAAGTATCCCGCAACGTTTAAAGCACCTATAGCAATCAAGATGATTCCGAGTATTGCCAACATGTATCCAACATATTTGTCCATTTTTCTTCTACCTCCTTTCAATTATCTCTTTAAGGAATTTACTTAATTCATTTCTTACAGTACTTATGAGTTCAGTGAAAGAAGTAGCATGTACAGTTCCTTCAGCCAACTTCTCTTTTCCATAATAAAATTCTACACGATATGTTCCAGTCATTATTCGTTTTATTTTTCCATAAAGTGGTTTATCATTAACTTTTATTGGATGCTCAATAGTGAGCGTTTTAGAGCTAATATCTGACGCCTCCAATAGCTTTCCATTTAATGTAGTAAAACACTACCGCCAAAGCTATAATTCCTATTACTCCTAAACTGATATACAAACCATAAGCTACATACCAAGGAGTAATGAAAACTTCTGGTCTTGTGTCACTGTTTGGGTCTGCATATATTACTGCATTATTGAATGATACTTGATAGTAATAGCCTTTTGAGTTTCCTAACATAAAATCTAAATCTAAGAGTTTTGTTGCGCCAGAACCTAATGTTAGTGAATAAGATTTTGAAGTGTAATAGATTGGAACCTCTTCATCCGCAAATATTGCTATAGTCAAATTACCTTCAACTGTTCCAACAGCAGTCACATTAACTGTAAGCTTTACGACATGCCACTCTGGAATTATTGGTCTTGTAGTAGCAACAGGATTATATGATGGCGAGAATCCAAATATTCCCTTATCACTCCACGAAACAAAACTTGTCAGCAAATCTGTTTGTGTAGATATGTATGTTGCTACCACTTTTTTGTTATCTCCAGGGTTCAATGAAACAACTGTCCAGCCCTGTCCTACTTGCACATTATCTACTGTAATTATAGGAATATTTAATCCTTCTAAGTTTTCAAATTCTATTTTATAAGTTCCCTTTGGCACTACTGCCTGATAATATGTTCCTTTGTTGCGAGATGTTTCTACTCCGTTAATATAGATTTTTGCTTTATAATTGTCGCCTACTGTATATATTATTAGTGTGCAAGAAGATTCAAGCACTTTTCCTGTTGCATGAACTGAATCTTGTTGGTTAGCTTCACACCATACTGATATTTCTATTTCAAAATCAAAAGATGTAGTTGAGCCAGTATTTTCAAATGAAATTGTAAAGTTATAAACATCGTTTGGTTCTATAGGATTATTTGAAGTGATTGATGTTGCAGTAGCAGACACTATCTGGAAAAAGTTTGTTGGACTTATTGGTTTAATCCTTAATTGAGCATTAGCTGAAACGTTTCCTACATTTTTCACTTTGATTATTAAATCTTCTGGAATTTTTTGAATTAAACTAACTCCAGATAATGAACCAGTAGATTTCCAACCTGATTCGTTCTCTAAAATGTCAAACTGAGCCATATATTCTCCGTAAACATATGTGTCTGCTAACTCAGTTGATACTCTTATTGTAACTATATCATAAGCTGAACCAGTTGGGTAATACACTTTAAGCTCGTTTGGCTCCCATGATAAATGAGTTCCGTGTTTTCCTTTAACATCTATGTAAGTTGCCCCACTGTCGATTAACCAACTGTAAACAGATTTTCCAACAGTAGGAGTAGTGCCAGGATTATCAACAGTTAATGAAGGAACATTATAGACAGCATTTTCCCAGTACTCACGTCCTAACCAGTCAACATACTTATCTATTGCAGTCCATGCTGGATACTTATTGCAAAATCCGTAATCCACAAAATACTTATTATAATCGGAATAATACCCTAAAGGTGGTCTACTGTGTCCGATAGCTGGATTTCCAGCATCTAACCCACCGACATATCCTCCGTCTTTAAACCAATGATATTTCATGTAAGCAGAATCAACAACACCACTAGTTGCTGATGCGTCNCCACCAACCCAATATCTAAAGTAACTATAATCTGCAGGCATATTATCNTAATCCGGNACTTCAACGTTTGGAAACCAAGTAGTGCTTATTGTTTTACTTTTAAATTGNGTCATAGTAGCAATTGTTCTCAATACNCCATCTTTACATTCAACCACATATTTTAATGTCTTATCTGCTGTTGAAAACAACGCAAATTTCTCTGGATTTGGTTTATCATATCCAGTAGTAAGTTGCCCTATAACATCAATTCTTGCTTTATCAGATGCACTTTCATCTCCAACTAAATACCATTGTTTTTGAACATTGCCAATAGCTACAATTTCCTGTCTGCTTATTTCTTTTCCATTTTTTTCAATTATCACCCAGAAAGGAGTATATAAATCCCACGAAGGATTATCTGGAAGTACATAAATACCATCACTTGTTAATGCAGGATGCTCATACGAAGTATTAGTATGTCCATTTATGATGTCATATTCTTTAGGGACAATAGTGTATGGTTCTATTTTATCTAGCAAAACGGCGTAGTACGGTTCTTCGGGAATAAATGTTATGTTTATTACCGAGTATGGTCTCACGGTTTTTCCCTCAAAAGTGTCGTTTATACTTTTTACATAGGTAAAATCTTTATCTAAAATAAAAAAATGTGACTGTTTAACATCTACCGTCAAAGTGACAACCCAATAAGCATTTTTTAACTCACCATCTGAACCAAAACCCGCACCTGTCAATTCCTCAATGTAAACCTTATCTGCACTTATTATTTCCCAAGAAACATACGGTCTAAAAAATAAGCCTATCACTACGCCAATCAGTATTCCTATAATCAATGTTGATAATAAAAATGTTTTCTTTTCCATTTATTTCACTTTTCGCTTTGAATTAATGATGCTTGCAATGATAATCCTATAAGAGAGAAAAATATACCTATAACACTTAAATAATACAGTTCAACAAAATAACTAAGTGTTCTTGCAATCATATAAACAACAAAAGATGTTAACAGAAAAACTCCTAACA
>JGI24721J26819_10001151_pt1 | contig 29824 bp, 28 predicted proteins | sample YelNatPaOPGAMG01_FD_26819 | JGI IMG/M metagenome (IMG submission 26819) | reverse complement strand
AAACCTCTGCAGCTGCCCTCAATTCGGAGTGAGAACCGAATATTAAATCACACCGGCCTGCCATCCATTTTAATTTTCCGGATTTCCTATCCCTTCCCTCAAAAAGGTATCCATTCCTGTCTGATGGACTCCATACTGTATCCATGTCAAGGAGATTGACAAAGAAATCATTTGTCAAAACTGCCGGTCTATTTGTTAATACCCCCACCTTTGAGTGATTAAAATTTACATCTAAGACTCGTAAGCCACCAAATAGTACAGTCATTTCTGGAACTGTGAGCCTTAATAGCTGAGCTTTATCAACAAGATACTCCTCTGGTTTGGAGGCAGCCTTAGAACTTTGGTAATTTCTGAACCCATCTGCAATTGGCTCAAGAACCGAAAATGATTGAATATCTGTCTGGTCCTGAAGTGCATCCATTCGCCCTGGAGTAAATGGTACTCGAGTTTCAAATCCTGCTTCCCTTGCTGCCTTCTCTATTGCAGCACATCCCCCCAAAACTATGAGGTCTGCCAATGACACTCTTTTGTTTCCCCTTACGCTGGAATTGAGATCCCTTTGAATGACCTCAAGTACTCCGAGAACTTTTGACAGTTGCCCAGCCATGTTAACTTCCCATTCCCTTTGGGGCAATAATCTGATACGGGCCCCATTTGCTCCGCCACGCTTATCACTAGTTCTAAATGTGGAAGCTGACGACCATGCCGTATAGACCAACTCCTGAACTGAAAGGTCCGATGAAAGTATCCGTACTTTAAGATTTCTTATATCTGACTCATCTACTAATTCATGATTTAAAGCCGGAATTGGATCTTGCCAGATCAAGTCTTCTTTAGGGACCTCTGGACCAAGGTAACGTGTCTTCGGTCCCATGTCGCGATGGGTCAATTTAAACCAAGCTCTCGCAAAAGCATACGCAAACTCATCAGGATGTTCATAGAAGCGTTTCGCTATTTTTTTGTATGCGGGATCAAAACGAAGAGCTAAGTCAGTGGTAAGCATAGTTGGTGGATGTCTCTTTTCTGGGCTGTGGGCGTCTGGAATGATATCATTTGCATTCTTAGCAACCCACTGATAGGCTCCTGCTGGACTCTTTGTGAGCTCCCATTCATATCCAAAGAGATTCTCAAGGAATCCATTACTCCACTTAGTAGGCGTTCTTGTCCATGTAACCTCTGGACCTCCCCCTATGGTGTCTTCTCCTTTTCCTGATCTGTAACTACTTATCCATCCCAGTCCTTGATTTTCTATTGGTGCCGATTCAGGTTCTGGACCAACCATGGAGGCAGGACCTGCGCCGTGGGCTTTCCCAAAAGTATGACCTCCTGCTATCAGAGCAACTGTTTCCTCATCATTCATGGCCATCCTTGCGAATGTTTCGCGTATGTGAGATGCGGCTTCTAGAGGGTCTGGATTTCCATTGGGGCCTTCTGGGTTTACATAAATCAATCCCATTTCTGTGGCTGCTAGGGGCGTCTCAAGGTTGTGTTTGCTATCGAATCTGCTGTCCGTAAGCCATTTTCCTTCTGGACCCCAGTACTCAGATTCGTCGGGTTCATACACATCCATCCTTCCCCCTCCAAAACCAAATGTTTTGAGACCCATAGTTTCCAAGGCAACATTTCCTGCAAGAATCATCAAATCTCCCCATGATATCTTTTTTCCGTATTTTTGCTTGATAGGCCATAGCAACCTCCTTGCCTTATCAAGATTAATGTTGTCTGGCCAGCTGTTGATAGGTGGAAAACGTTGCTGTGCACTTCCTGCGCCTCCTCTGCCATCATGAATTCTGTATGTACCTGCAGCGTGCCACGCCATTCTTATGAAAAGTGGTCCATAGTTTCCAAAATCTGCAGGCCACCATTCCTTTGATTCAACCATTAGCCTTCCCAAGTCTCTCTTCACTTCCGACAGATTGAGGCTGTTGAACTCTTTCCGATAATCAAAGTCCTTCCCGTAGGGATTAGATTCCGGAGAATTCTGCCTCAGAATGCCAAGATCAAGCCTGTCTGGCCACCATTTATCAATTGTTTTTCCCATGTCTTTTTCACCCTCAAATGCTGACCTGTTGGTCTCCTTTTTCCTTCACGAACTTCTTGGCTTCCGTTACTTCATTGTCCGGGAGAGGTCTATAAGTCAACCACCATGCGTATCCTTTGAACTCTTCCATCCTTTTCCTGGAGTCAGCTACGTTCCTGGGTGGCGGATTTATCGCATTTTCCCCTATTAATTCGTTTATTGGCCAATTCGCGGGAAGAGCCACCTTGTACCTGTCACTCATCTGGAGTGCCTTTATAGATCTGAGAAGTTCATCGATGCTTCTCCCTATTTCCAATGGATAGTACATTATCAACCTTATTGTGGAATTTGGATCGACTATGAAAACGGCCCTCACGGTCGAACTTGAAGATTCGGCATGTATCATTCCCAACCTTGACGCTGTTCTACCCATTCCATCTCCTATTATTGGGAAAGGAACTTTAATTTTCAGCTTATCCTCTATCCAGTTAACCCACTCAATATGGCTGATTGTACTGTCAACAGATAGACCAATTAGGTCTACATTCAGTTTCTGGAAATCTTCATATCTCCGCGCAAATGAATAAAATTCCGTTGTGCATACTGGTGTAAAATCTCCAGGATGACTGAAAAGCATGAACCATTTTCCCTTATAGGCATCTGGAACCTTCATTTGCCCGTAGGTTGTCTCAACCTGTAAATCAGGGAATTTCTCCCCTATTAGTGGAAACTTCATTTCTTCCATTTTTTCACCGTAAAAGTTATGGTTTTATTATTAATAAACATTTCTAATTGATATTAATTATTATTTAGAAACAAGTCATTGGAGTTCACTGAGTAGCCCCTTACTTCAACTGAGAAATAGATGTCAGTTGTGAAAGTTTTCTCAACGCAAGATTGAATTACTTCTATTTCATAATGGTTCTAAATGAATGCTGACGAAATAGAAACTCTGAAGGGGAAGGGGCTTAAACTTACACCGCAGAGGATTTCGATTCTGAAAATGTTAGGTAAAGGTGGCCATTTCACTGGTGAACAGATCTACAATGAGATTAGAAAGAAGCATAGAGGTATTAGTATTTCTACCGTGTATAACACCCTAAATGCATTTGATCAAACAGGAATAGTGAATTCTTTTGAGGCAGATGGAATGCGTTGGTATGAGGCAAGAACTGAACTGCATGTCAACTTATACTGTATGGATCAGAAGAGAGTCACTGACCTAGATGTTGATCTAACAGGACTCCTGGCAAATCTTAAGGATAAAGGTATCAATCCCGAAAAAATTTCTATAATTGTTTATTCTGGGTGTAATTCTAAAGTCTGACCTAGAGAATCAATTTAACAATAAAATATTAACGCTTGAGATGTAGCTCCATTTTTCAACAGATAGCCAAATAGAGAATGTATTCCTGTTCGTACTTCCGGATTTCCTACAAAGTGGCCTTGCGAAATTTAAGTCAATCAAGGAAATTAAGTGTATCTCGTGCTTCGTCAAGCAACGGCATCCATTATCTGCCTCCTGGGCCTTTGGTAAGCCTGATTTTTTAGAAGTATAATATTGTGAGAAATATTCTTTGCAANATCTCTGTTTTTGGAATGAATGATTCGTACTTTGAGTATGTAAATGATGAAGATTTCAAACAATGGAGTATGACCCGGAAATGTAAGTATGCCAGGAATAATGGAATATGGAAGCAGGTCCTATGTAATATAAAGGAAATGAGTCAAAATTTCATATTTCGCCTATATCTCCAGAATGCGAACGGGCCCGCCGGGATTTGAACCCGGGTCGTCGGCTCCGAAGGCCAAAAGGATGATCCAAACTACCCCACGGGCCCTTATGCTAATCTTTCCTCTTTATTAAAGGGTAACGAGATTTTAAATATCTTAAAATCGGCTCGTGACAACAGCGATTGATCATGAAAATCAAAGTTCCAAAATGATCTTGCGCAGCTGGCTATCAGTTAGATTTTTATTATCAGAACGATAGGAGGTTCAGCGAGCGTGGTGTAGCCTGGTAACACGCGAGCTTGCCAAGCTCATGCCCCGGGTCCAAATCCCGGCGCTCGCATCTTACAACGAATATATAAGGACACAATGGAATATCTGGATAATTCTGTCACCGTCACGGGGGAATTGATTGCATTCAAAACTTCCCTTGACCACTTATTGGGTGGTTAACAAGGCACCAACGTTCTTGGATGTCATCACCTTTGATTTTGGATATCCTCAGTATCTTCGACAATAGCTCCCATTGGAACAAAGGGAACCTTAAAATATTGGAGAATCAATCGTTAATCTATGGACGGAATGGATTTCGAATCTATATTAAATGAACTTAAGAAAAATCTGAAACCTTATGATGATTCCGAAGGAAGTTTGACCAGGATACCTGAAAAAGGTATTGATGAAAACCTACTGATTGAGAAACTAACGGGATTTGCTGAAAAGGAAAATGTTCCCTGGCAGCAAGGGAAGGTATCTGGGGCCGTTTATTACGGGGATGAACCACTGCTGTCGTTCTTTGATAGACTATACAAAATTGTTTCACAGACCAATGCCCTTCATCCTGACATCTGGCCAAGCATATCAAAATTTGAAAGGGAGATAGTAAGTATGTCATCCTCTCTGATGAAAGGGGATGATGGTACCAGAGGGTCAGTTTCCTCCGGAGGTACCGAGAGCATACTTCTGGCAATGAAAACGTACAGGGATTACTTCAGGAAGAAGAAAAACATCACGGAACCGGAGATCATACTGCCCTCATCTGCTCATCCAGCGTTCCTGAAAGCATGCGAGTATTTCTCGATCAAACCTGTGATTACTGGACTAGACAAAGATTTCAAGGCTGATATCGAAAAAATCAAGGAGAATATCAACAACAATACCATTGGAATAATAGGATCGGCGCCAAATTTTCCATTCGGTACTTTCGATCCAATACCCGAGATTGCAGAGATTTCAATGGATAGGGGAATAGGAATGCACGTGGATGCATGTCTCGGAGGATTCATAGATCCATTTGTAAGGGAAAATGGGTACAAAATCGTAGATTTCGATTTCTCTGTTGATGGTGTAACTTCTATCTCCATGGACACGCACAAGTACGGGTATGCACCTAAGGGCACTTCCGTTATACTCTACAGAGACAGTGAATTTTTCCAGCATCAGCTGTATGCAAATGCCACGTGGCAGGGGGGGATCTATTTCAGTCCAACTTTACTTGGAAGCAGGGCCGGTTATCCGATTGTAGCGGCCTGGGCTGCCATGCAGTTGATGGGTCACAGCGGTTACAAAAAGGCAGCCAAAGAGATACTCGATGCTGGAGATTATATAAAGAAAGCTGTGAGAAAGATGAATGGACTAAAAATCATTGGTGAACCCCTGTGGGTCATTGCAATTACTTCTGATCTTGTAGATCCATATCTTGTCTGGGAAGCGATGGGGAAGAGTGGGTGGATGCTCAACGGTCTTTCCAATCCGGCAGGTTTCCATATTGCGCTCACTCATCGACATACCATTAGTGGTGTCAAAGAATCCTTTGTCGGAGACCTCAAAAAAGCTGTGGAATCCGTGCAGACTGGGAAAGTCAGAACATCCTCAATGGCTCCCATTTACGGAATGGCATCTGCACTACCGAAGGAATCTGTCGATGTTTTCCTCAAGAGCATAGTGGAATGGCTTTACAGCCAGTAATGTGGACAGTGCTCTTGCATGAGGGACGCTTTCATAGGAATTGATCTGGGGACGTCTTCGGTGAAGGTCTCCCTGGTCGATGCCAACAGGACTCCTCTTAATACCACGACCAGAACATATGGCCTGAATATTGGAAAGGATGGCATGGCAGAACAGAATCCTCAAGAATGGGTAGATGCAGTCCTAGATGGTATGGCAGAGGTCATCTCAAATGTCAGGGATGCATCTGTTAAGGGAATAGGACTGACAGGGCAGTGGTCAGGAACGATCCCGGTAGACAGGGATGGAAATGCAATCCATGATGCAATAATTTGGATGGATACCAGGGGGAGCAAGGAAATAGGGAGTCTCACCGGCGGTTTCCCTTCCATATCAGGGTACAGGATTGATAAGCTTGCCAGATGGCTAAGAATAACTGGAGGGGCACCGGCCCACTCAGGGAAGGATTCACTTGCCCACATACTCTTCATAAAGGAAAACTTCCCTGAACTGTATGAAAGGACACAGATGTTCCTCGAGCCCAAGGATTTCATTGCAGCGAAGTTGACTGGGAAATTTGCAGCCTCCTGGGACAATATAGCACTCCTCTGGGTGACGGACAACCGGGAAGCGGGAAATATTGCATATAACGAACGATTGATTGAAATGTCAGGAATATCGCGGGAGAAACTTCCCACGATTATAAAGCCAACAGACATTGTTGGTTCGTTGAAAGGTGAAATTTCAGGGAAACTTGGAATAGAAGATGCCAAGGTTGTGTCAGGATGCGGAGATATGCAGTGCTCTCTCATAGGCGCTGGATGTGTGGATGACTTCCAGACGCTCCTATATCTGGGCACCTCCTCCTGGATCATATCCCACGTTCCTTTCAAGAAGACAGACATATTCCACAACATAGCTTCGCTCCCAAGTGGGATACCTGGGAAATACTTCATAGCAGCGGAGCAGGAAAACGCCTGCAATTGCATGGAGTTTGTTTCGGGGATTATGGGAATAGAAGGGAAGGACAAATATTCTGTAATAGACACACTTTCCTCCAAGGCAAATCCAGGTTCCAACGGTCTCCTCTTCCTTCCCTGGCTTTTCGGGGAGAGAGCCCCAGTTGAGGACCCTTACCTCAGAGGTGGTTTCTCCAACCTTTCCCTTGAGAATGACAGGGGGGATGTTCTGAGATCTGTGATGGAGGGAGTTGCCATGAATTCAAGGTGGCTCCTTAACACTGTAGAAAAATTCACAGGTAGGAATGTGGATCAACTGTACATGAGTGGAGGAGGGGCACTCTCGCCAGTCAGAGTACAGATCATGTCAGATGTTCTCCGGAGAAAAATAAGGGTTGTTAATGATCCGAGGTTTGCAACAGTCAATGGTGCAGCAATGATGGCAGCAGTCGGGCTTGGAATACTTAAGTTTTCAGACCTAAGGAGTATGGGGGAGCCCTATGTGGACTATGAACCCGATCAAAATTTGAATTCAGTTTACGATGACAAATTCAATCAGTTCATGGAATACTTCAGGAACAACAGGAAAAGCATGAGAAAATATAATGCAAAATGATTTCAACGACCCAGGATTTGAGATTTTACGATGTTCCTTGCCTCATGGAAGCCCTTGACTTCCTTCCAGATGTGTATGAAAAGAATATTTCCTACATACTTCCTCATTTCATCGATGTGAATATCCCTGTCATCCACATAAACAACTTTACTCGGCTCAATCAGTATTCCCTTCTCTTTCAGAATTGAAATGATATTCAGCAGCCTTTCATATTTCCTTGGATTATACTCTATTCCCTGGTAATCGAACAGTTCCATTGCATCCAGCTTTTCCAGAGCCTCAAGTGCATTTTCAGGAATATTCCAGCTCATCGTGGTGACTATTGCACCATTTTCCCTGGCCCATCTGACGAAGGCCACTGCTTCTTGGTTCAACGTTATTCTTATTCCTTCCCGATTCTCTATCACGCCTTCTGCGACCTTGTAATATGGTCTGGAGACGGACGAAATGTCGAGGTGATCCCAGAGCACTCCATCAAGGTCCATAGCAAGCAGCCAGCGTTTCAATCTATCGCCCATCTTCCCCCCATCACGACCGGGATCAAAGACATTTCGTGATTCAGTATGAATTCACAGGCCCGGGAGAAGGTCATCGATTGCTTGCTACTTTCTCCCGCACGGGACAGAAATTCTCACCCCCTAAATGTTTGAAAAATTGGTGTAATTTCAGATGCTGTCACTCACATGTTTTTCCATCTGCAAAAATGGATAATACCCTGCTGCTTCAATGCGTCGCTGGTCCACAACCCCTGCTGTTTGCGGCACATCCGATCTGGTGGTGTGTTCCTGCAGGCATTCTGTCCTTCATGCAATGGTGAAGAAGGAAATATGGATAGCCCGGGGATGTTACGGGAAATTTAAATATTTCCATTAGGCACTTTATTCTCCAAAAGATAAAAGCATCCTTTTTAGCAAAATAGATGAGACTCAAAATTGACAGTGGGTTGCTATGACAGTTCTTTGCCAACCCCTCTGGAGCATCAAATTTTTAGAACTTCCCCCAGAGCTCTGATAAGCGTCACTCAGCTGGATGGAACCCGGTTCTTCCTTGTATCTCTGAGCGTGAGACCAATGACAAATGCAATGACCATCAGTATCCCTGAAAATACTAGGGGGATGAACCACTGGTCGTTCACCAGTATCTTGAGTTCAAGCTGGAGGGTGTCAAGGACTGGCATCACAAGTATGAAGAAGAGAGCTCCTACCTGTGACATAAGCCATATCATGCTCGCCGCTGTCCCGGCCCGCTCTTTTCCCGCCGTTTCAAGTGATATCTGCAATCCTACGGGAGCAAGTGAAAGGAGCGTGAAACCGATGGCAACAGCAATTATTGCATAGTATAGCAAATTCAACCTGAGTGCGAAAAGGAACAGTAATATTGCAGTCAGGAGACTGTTCACTATGACTATCTGCTTCAGCTTTGAATACTTGTCTGAAACATAAGATATTAAGACCATGCCGAATATGCCGCTTACCAGCATTGCAGCCCCTATGAGCCCTCCATCCAGGGATGAAATCCCCTTGGAGAAAAGAATAGCTTCAATCCACTGTACAAGCCCGCTGAATATTCCAACACCTATAAGGAAAAGGAACATCAGCAGTACTATGTTCCTCATCTTGAAGAGCCGCTTGATCTGTGATGTGACCCTTTCCTGAGATTGCGGTGCTACCGTTGCCCCTCTGGGATATTCTCTGGCAAATATCAGGAAGAGGAGAACGGAGAAAGTCACTATTATGGAAACGACAACAATATTTGCCTGGAGCTCTGAAAAAATTGGATTTGGAACCATTATAGGGACGATCACCAGTGCAAGTATCATTCCAATGATCTGCCCCATTGTGGCGATACCGTTAGCAAGGGCCTGCTCCCCCTCAGGAAACCAGTTTCCTGCTAATTTTGATATGCCATTGTAAACAAATGGCTGCCCGATCCCTGCAAGACTCTGGAAGACGAACAGAATTGCGAAACTCTGACCGCTCAGCAGTCTCAGCCATGAAAATACGACTATTATGATCCCCCCAATGGAAACGATCCTCTTGAATCCCCATCTGTCTACCATCAGGCCGGTCGGGATCGAGATTGGTATGAAAAGGAGCGGCCACAGCCCTGACATGAGACTTATTGGGCCNAGACCGACATGAAATATCTCCTCCATCTGCGGTGAGACTATCCCGGCAAAATTTAACCATACTATTTGTGAGGACATGGAAATAAGCATGTACCCTACAAGGACAATCCACCTTCTCTTATCCGGGGGAGGAATACTAGGTTGTTGCGTGAATAGAGATGTGTCAGGCAATACTTATAGATTTCTACTGCTAATTTCAGTGCGGTGAAAGAAACTGGTAGAAATATCAGTCCAACGGATAATACATTTTCATCTCATCAAAATACCTGTCTCCCCTCTTCACTGACCTTGGGAGGATGCCGAACTCCCTGAATCCGATTTTCCTGTAAAGGGAGATCGCCCTCTTGTTTGTCACAAATACATCCAGTATGATAATCTCGAACTTCCCTCTGCACCTTCCCAGGGTTTCACGCATTAGTTGTTCCCCTATCCCCTTCCCCCTGAATTCCTTCCTTATTGCTATCCCAAGAAGACCGGTGTGCTGAAGTTCAGTTCCAGGCCTGATCCTGTGGACGTCGCACATCCCGACAACCTTCCCGTCCACCTCAGCAACGGATGCAACTGCGTTCCCATTCAGGATTTGAGAATAGAGACTGCTGAACCACTCTGCCTCTTCGTCAATGCCTGGTCTCTTAAAGGGGAACACGAGACCGAATTCCGGGTCTTCCTCAAGGTCTTCGAAATAGGAATAATAGTCATCCGCTAGGTCATTAAAATCGTTCCACCGTAATTCCCTTATCATCTCCCCTTCCCCCCGCCTTCCTTCCATAAGAAGAAATACAAAAACATTTCGTGGCAAGTGCCGGCCTGTCCACTTTAGCAATGAGCTATCCTTTTTTGAGGAATATGGAAAGTCTGTCCCCATCCTTTATGGCATGATCCAGCCCGACCCTCTGGTTTGGATACTTCACTGATGGGCCTACAATTGTGGCAAACTTGAACTTCTCTACAAAGTCTGTGTGAAGAAGCCTGCACACATCCTCAACAGTGCTTCCTTCCCTCATGATCATCGGTTCCCCATCCCCGGTCCCCCTGTGAGAATCAAGGAATACCCTCATCATCGTCATTTTCTCGGCTATCTTTCTCTTCAATTGAAGTATGTTCTCACCGCTGGAGGTTGACACGGGAAGAGGGTCATATCCCCCTGCCACCAGGTACTCGTATGCATCCCTGAATTCCGGAAGATCCGATTTGTTGAGGACGAAAACTGCCGGTATATATGCCCTGTTTCCGAGGAGACCATCTATGAACCTTTCCGGGGACATGGCCTGCCCTATCACGATGTCCGCATTTACTATCCCGAATTCCCTCGCTATCGATTGGAAGAGTTCTTCATCAACCTTNATGCCGCCGACTGTGAGAATATTTATTCCTCCCCTGTCCTTGACAGTCACGGACATCCTTGGGGGTTTCTGGTTCACCCTTATCCCTGCCCTTCCAAGCTCATACACTATATATCCTGGCTCATACTTGTAAGGGTCAAGGATTATCAGTATGAGCTCCACGCCTCTGAGTACGGAAATAACCTCCCTCCCCCTCCCCTTTCCCTCGTGTGCGCCCTCAATGATTCCTGGAAGGTCCAGGATTCTGAATTTCATCCCCTCGTACTCCATTATGCCTGGGACGATGGAAAGGGTCGTGAAATCGAAACTCCCTATCTTGCTCTCCGCGTCAGTTATTGAGTTGAGTATGCTGCTCTTCCCCACGGACGGAGGACCCACGAGTGCAATGCTCGGATATGCACCTTTCTTTATGAAGAAGCCAGTGCCGCCTCCCCTTCCGGCCCTTTCCTCTTTTGTCTTCTCCAGTTTAGCCATCTTTGCCTTCAGGCGACCGATATGGTGCTCCGTAGCCTTGTTGTACTGTGTCTTCTTTATCTCTTCCTCTATCTGCCTTATCTCGTCTTCTATTGATGGCATCCTTCCGCCCTTACAACCCTGATCTCCTCAAAGTCATATTCCAATTCATTGACGTTCTTAAACATGACGTCACTGAACGTATCCCTTTCTATGGGAGAGATGGAACTCTCTACAAAAAACGCTACCCTGCAATACTTCCTGAAACTGTTGAGGAATTGAACTGTGATCTCATTCCCTTTTTTCCCACCCGTCCACGATCTGTCGTCCGCCTCACCGCTCGGAAGGTACGGTGGGTTGAAGAGGCAGTAATCGAATTTCCCCTTGATGGGAGAGAAGAGATCTCCCACAAGCACTTCAGCATCAATATCATTTGAATCTGCGTTCATCTTTGCGCATTTTGCAGCTTCCGGGGATATATCTGTCATTGTGATATCACATCCCCTCTCGGCATAGCTCAATCCCACTATACCACTACCGCACCCTATCTCTATAACCCTTCCAGACACCTCTGGTATGTTCATGAGGAGGAAGGAATCATCATCCGGTTCGTATACTCCATCACACCTCTTCAAATTCATAGATTCAATGCTTCTTCCAGATTTGATATCTCGACTGTCGTACTGTCTTCGCCTATCAGTGCACCCTTGCTGTTAGATACCACGGATGCGCCTATGTATATGCTCCCGAAGTTAGCAGTTCCAACCCTTCCTTTCACTCCAAAGAATTTTCCCAGCTCATCGATCTCCTCGTCGCTCATGTTTGGAGGAAGGACGAGACCAGTTGTGGTTACAAGCCCACAGGAGCCGACAGTCTTGACGCTCCCGAACATTCCCCTCATCACCTCTATGCCGAGCGTATCCTGTATAAGGCGTATTGATTCATTCCTGAACTCCTGATGAACAAGGGCGGCCCTGTTATTTGCGAGTATGTTATTCCCCACTGCATTAAGCTTGTCCCTGATAACTGCAACGTTGAGGTCATCAGGCATCTTCGGCAGTTCACTCCCCTCAACTATGCTGCTGAATATTATGCCATTTGAATTCATCACGCTTAGTGATCCAAGAAGCTTAGAACCACCAACCGTCATCTCTATGATCTCTGTCTTCAGGCTTTCTGATACCAGTGATTTAACGTCCCTGTCCATGTTGCTCGGGATCAGAGTGTAATTCTCCCACGTTCGCATGTAAACGCCGAGAAATGGGGAATTGAGTATTCTTGTGGTCTGAATCATGACTAGTCTGGAAGCAGAACCTCTGCTGAATTATCCTCTTCCAGTTTTATTATCTTCACCCTCATCTTCCTTGGGGGTTTCTCTATTCCTCTCTTCCAGATGAACCTGTTAACGGAATCGTCTATCCACACGTTTTCCAGTGGTACCTTCGCAAATCTGGATACCTTGTTCTTGAGAAGGGAGACAGCAGCTGAGCTCCTCCTCTTCCTCGATGTATAGACAGCTTCTCTCAGGGAAATTGTCATCTCCACTTCTTTCTCTGCCAAATATCATCACTCCTTCAATTTATTCCTCTTCCACGTCCTTCTCTTTGGGTTTGTCGTCACCCTCCTGTTTGTCCTGACCATAACCCACGTTGGAACCCTTGAGTTTTCGTTGACCTTTGCCATCAGCCTCTTCTTCATTGCTCCTGGTTTGTTTCTACTCATTATCTGTTTCATCTCCTCTCTATTTTGATATCCCTCTTCTCGCTCAGCCTTGCAAGGAGCGACTTAAGCTCCGAATCTGTTATCATCCTGTTGAGCCTTCCGGATTGTGCAAGCATTATTATCTGGTTTTCGACATTTGCCACGATTTCCGGTCTCACAAGCCTCACATTGGCCAGCCTTTCGTAAGCCTCTGGAGTGACGTACTTCTTCACGAGATCCTGTCTTTCTTTCTCCGCTAACTTCTTTTCTTCCTCTTCTCTCTGACGCATCTCTTCGCTGGAAGCTGCCTCCCTCTGCAGGTCCATCATTCTTCTTCTCCTGATCTCCTCCAGCTCCCTGTCGTCACTCATCTCTCCCACCCCTACGCGTATTTTTCTATTGCGGGAACCTTCTCCTTGAGCTCATTAAGAGATTCAAGGGAAAGTGCATTGAGCTTCTTCAGGCCGGCAGGTGTAAGTGATCTCCCATTCTTGTTCTTCACGTACCCGAGTTTTTCAAGGTCCTGAAGTGCATTCCTTATTATTTTCTTGGAACCTGTGGATGAATGGTACCTCCTGGATCCCCTGTCGACCTTTCCTCCATATTCTGCAGATAGCCTCTCCAGTCCTATCGGACCCATGACAGCAATCTTCCTCAGCAATGAGGCAAGCCTCACGAAATACCAGTTATCGTCATCCGGCCCTCTCTCCTTGTGTTCACCAGTCTTGACATCCTTAACCCATGCTGGTTCCTTCACGCTCTTAGAGAGTTCTTCCGAAAGTCTCTTTATGATCATTTCGGGAGGTATGTCTTTGAAATTAACCATCGTATCACCCTTCCTTACCGTATATTGAAGTTGTATTTAAAATTCCTTTTGGTCCTTTATCGTAACCGCACAGTTTCGAGGTTCATCGGAGCATAACTGTCAACCCCGTACTTTATGGAAAGCATCCTGGAAAATTCAATTGCCTTGCTGGCATCTCCGTGGTTGACAAGTATTCTCTTCGGTTTGAATTCCAGGGCATCTATGTACTTCATCAGCTGTCTCCTGTCTGAGTGTCCTGAGAATCCATCAACAGTTTCAACAGTCATCTTCATCTCCACCTCCTTCACCCCATTGTTCTTCCGTACGGTGAGCTGCTTGGTACCCGACAGGATTCTTCTACCCAGAGTCCTGTCAGCCTGGTACCCCACGAACACGAGGAAATTCCTCTCATCGTCAGCCCAGTTTGAGAAATATTCGAGAACCGGACCGCCATTCATCATTCCCGAAGTGGCAAGGACGACAAAAGGTCCCACGTCGCTTATGATATTCTCCCTCGTTTCCTGTGCATCCACCCTCACAAATATGTCTGAAAGAAATGGATTTTCCTTCTTCTTGGTTATGGCGTCCCTCAGATTTGAATTCAGGAATTCAGGGTAGGCAGTATGGATGCTGGTTGCCTCATATATCATTCCGTCCAGGTAAACAGGCATCTTTGGAATCTCCCCCAGGCGATATTTCTCCTCTAGGACTAGCATTACTTCCTGACTCCTTCCCACCGCGAACACCGGAACAAGCACCTTCCCCTTCCGCTCCGCAGCTAGCCGGACTATCTGGGCAAGTCTTTCACCCGCTTCCTGCCTTGTTGGCTGCAAATCGTTCCTTCCACCGTAAGTGCTTTCGGTTACAAATGTTTCAACCCTTGGAACCCTGCTGTCAGCCGCGTTGAACAGCCACGAATTCATGTACTTTATGTCCCCCGACATCAGGAGATTGTGGAATCCTTCCCCTATGTGGAAATGAACGACAGATGAACCAAGAATGTGCCCGGCATTCCTCAGAGTGACCCTGACATCGGGAGAGATATCAGTTGTCTCATTGTAGTTTAAGGTAACAGTATGCCTTATCAGGTTCCTGATATCTTCCATCTTGTATGGAAGTTTCCTGTTTTCCGACATACCGAGCTTCACGTAATCCATGAGCAGGAGAAGGAGCAGGTCCCTTGCAGGGGCGGTAAGATACACGGGTCCATCGTACCCGATGCTGTAAAGGTAGGGAAGGAACCCGCTGTGGTCCATGTGGGAATGTGTGAGAACGACCCCGTCGATCGAATTGATGGGCCATATTTCAGGTGCATTGAGGTAAGGTGCGCCGCTTGCAGGATCATCCGTGTCCACTGCAGCGGGATCCAGNCCGCAGTCTATCATCACCTTTGAGTTCTTCGTCATGAGGAGGGAGGACGACCTTCCAACCTCACGCCATCCGCCGAGGGACGTCAGTCTTACATAATTTTCCCCCGGTATCGGGTCCCTGGAAATTCTCTTTGCCAGGTTTGTGAGGAACTTCTTCCTCTCCTCTGATTCTGCTTTCAGGAATTCCCTGACCATCCTTATGGTCGCACTCTTTATAGGTGGTGTCCTCATTATCCTTGGAGCCCACCTGACCTCCTTCCTGATCCTGCTCAGTATCTGCGAATCGAAATTATTGATCCTCTCTGGATCGTCCAGTTCGATGATGACCTCCCCCGATTCGTGCTCAAAATATATGTCTGATATTGAGACCTCCTCTGGAACTATTTCCCTTATCTTCTCCTCTGCCTCCTTTTCCGGGAGAAGAACGGAGGGGTCCGGCCTTATTATTATTCTCTTCCTTATGGCCTGCGCAAGCTTCTTTATTTTCTCNGGGTTCTCGAGAAACCTGTAGCTTTCCTTTGAGTACAGGACCACGCTTGCCCCTTCCATATCCACGTTACTGTACTCTAGTTCCGGAAAAATCGTTTCTATGTTTTCCTTTGCTGTAGATATCACTTCTTCATATTTCATTAAAAATTCCTCTTTGAAATTAAAAATAATAAAAAATAATCAATTCTTGATTTTCTTTATTCTCTTCTGCACTTCATCGTCTGGAATAGCCTTGTATCCCTCCTCTTCAGTTATGGTTACCAGGTCAATACCATTGCCCGTTGCAGCGTCCCTCTGGAGGGAGGTTGATATGGCCCTTATGGCAAGCTCTATGCCATCGTCGAATGACATGTTGTCCCTGTAGCCGTCCTCCAGCACACCGTAAACATAAGGAGAACCAGAACCTGTGCTGACATACTTGTCCTCAACTGAGCCTCCTGCCTCATCAACAGAGAATATATGGGGGGCTGTATCGTACCCTGCAATTATTATCTGAACCATATATGGGTAATATTTTGTCTGGTTCAGCATGTTGGAGAGCAGAGTTGCGAGACCGTTCACCGTTATCCTCGTCCCTTTCTTGTATTTGTAAAGTTCCGCCTCTGCCTTCAGGTACCTGACAAGTGTCTGAAGGTCCCCTACAAGGCCGGCTGTAGTCATCGCAATATGATCGTCAATCTTGTAAACTTTCTTCCCCACCTTGTGCGCCACCATGTATCCTGCCGTTACTCTCCTGTCCGTGGCAACGACCACTCCATTCTTTACAACAATGGCCAAGGTCGTAGTCCCTGTTTTTAACTCTTCCATAATTAACACCTTTGTAAAACTTAGTGGACTATGTATTCACTTTATTTAATCTTTTGCGAGCTATCAACGAGAAATGCATTTCCCTGCTTGCGTTTAGTTCTGTCACACATATATTCCGGATAGAAAATTCTGATTGTCCATACTCCAACAGCAGGAACATACTTTGGGCACTGAAGTTACGATAATATTATATTTGACTCTTTCATATTCCTGACGTGAGGGTTTTAAAAAATTACTTTCACAATGAATCAAAGGTGATTACACATGAATATAGATCCAAATATCACCAAATATCTCATGAAGGTAAAGATATCTACCGACGGGATTGTAGAAAAACCGGACGTGGTAGGTGCAATCTTTGGCCAGACGGAGGGTTTGCTGGGTGATGAACTAGATTTAAGAGACTTGCAAAAATCTGGTAAAATAGGAAGAATAGAAGTAGACATCGAATCAAAGAACGGAAAATCTGAAGGAGTCGTTTACATACCGTCAGGGGTGGACCAGGTCGAGACTAGCATACTGGCCGCCAGCCTGGAAACAATCGACAGGATAGGACCATGCAAGGCAAAGGTTGAGGTCCTTGAGGTCGAGGACATACGGGCGGTGAAGAGGGAGAAGGTCATAGAGAGGGCCAAACAGATTCTTGAGAAGATGCTTGAGACGAACAAGAGCCTCGGGGAAGATCTTATACAGTCAGTGAAAAGCAAAGTTGAGAACGCGGAGATAACTGCATACGGGCAGGATAAGCTCCCTGCAGGGCCTGCTCTGAGCTCCAGCGAGTCCATAATAATAGTCGAGGGAAGAAATGATGTGCTCAACCTGCTCAAATATGGAATAAAGAACACTATAGCGGTCGAGGGGACGAACATATCGAAGACAATATCACAGCTCACAAAGGCAAAGACTTCCACTGCCTTCCTGGACGGGGACAGAGGGGGAGACCTCATTCTGAAGGAGTTACTGCAGGTTGCAGACCTTGACTTTGTTGCAAGGGCGCCGGCAGGTTTTGAAGTTGAAGAGTTGACATACAAACAGGTAGTCAAGGCACTGAGGGACAAGATGCCCGTAGATCAGTATCTGGCCTCTCACGGCATGCAGGAAGAACTGAAGACACTCAACAGTAACAAGGCTGAGACAAACAATCAGAAGCCACCAAGGGAAGCTGCAAGGGCTGTCGATCAGCCCCAGGCCGAAGTTAAGGAAGCCAGTCCCCAATCAGCAGAAACAAATGGTGCGAGGAATGATGGCAGCAGAAATATATTCAAACTCGTGGACGAGGCATCCCAGACAAAGGAGGTTCGCTTCTACGATGGATCGTGGGANCTCGTTGGAAAACTTCCTCTCAACGANGTCATCGAGAAATACGACACAGTTGAAAAGAAATACAGCAGGGTCGTGAGCGGAGGGATAGTTTCACAGAGACTCCTTGACACCGTGTATTCAAGCGGGGTGAGGGAGCTCTACGGAGTGAAAACCGGACACATAACGAAGAGGCCTGCGGACATCAAGATCATAACAAAGGACCTTGGCAGGAATTGAATTATTCCATTTATTTTCATCCTTTTCTTCAGCACGGTTCCCAGCTCTCCTGAGTGGAAATCCGTGTTTACAATTTTTTTAATTCGCTGACTTCAAATTGCAAAATAATTCTCGTCCTTTTCAGGAGGCAATCACATATGCAGCATCTGCCTGGCCTCATCCGATATCATGTCAAGGTTCCATGGAGGCTCCCATACAAGTTCAATGTCGCATTCCTTGACACCCGGGATATCTTCGACCCTCTTCTGGGCTTCAACAAGTATCCAGTCTGTGACGGGACAGCTTGGGGCTGTCATTGTCATCCTGATACTGACTTTGTCCCCGTTTATGTCCACATTATATATCAATCCAAGATTCACTATATCAACGCCAATTTCAGGGTCACTGACTGTCTTGAGAACCTCAAGTACCTCTTCCTTGGTTACCATCAGTATTTAATGCAAACACCGTATTCATATTTTTTGTAGCTACTTCCAGCTGAAATTCAATCGGTGCTATAGGCAACTTTTTTTAGTTGGCAGTGAATTGTGTTGCAGTGATCTTATGGCAAAGGTATCGGTAATAATGGGAAGTGCAAGCGATGCTGACGTGATGAAGGATGCCGTCACCACGCTCAGGCAGTTCGGCATTGAGGTGGAGTACGGAGTGTATTCTGCCCACCGCTCACCTGAGAGGTTGATTGATTACTGCACTGGTGCGGAGAAGAGGGGAATTGATGTGATAATTGCAGGTGCGGGAGGGGCAGCCGCCCTTCCGGGAATGGTTGCTGCATTGACGAAACTGCCGGTGATAGGAGTGCCTATCATGGGGAAGAGCCTGAACGGCATGGATTCACTGTTAAGCATAGTCCAGATGCCACCTGGGGTGCCAGTGGCCACAGTGGGTATAAATTCCTCAAAGAACGCCGCCCTCACAGCGGTGAGAATCATAGGCAGGTACGATCACAGCGTATCAGAGAAACTGGAAGAGTTCATTGAAAGGCAAAAGAAAGAGGCATCTGAAAAGAAGATCGAGTTATGATCACTTGTACTTCTTAGGTATCATCTCTTCGTACCATCTCTGGGATATATCATCCTGTTCCCCCTTCTCAAGCTTTATGTCCACGGTCTGGAGATAGCGGGATATTCTCTTTCTCGTATCTTCCCTCAGTTCAGTTGTTATGAGGAGCTTGTTTCCTGACCTCCTCCCCTTGAAGAAGACAGGGTCGCACCCTTCCCTCAGCAGGACTATTTTCCCCTGCGATTTTAACCCGAGGATGAGGGAGATATGCTCCATCGTCCTTGTCTTTGGAAGGAGGACTACATCTTCGCATCTCTCGCCCACATTGAAGTTCTCCCCCTTCCATGAATACATTATCTCATCCCTTGACTTCAGGGGCAGGATGCGCTGGAATTTCCCCTTTGCCATTCCCTGGGACAGGTAAGACGATACAAAGCTCTGGTCGACGGTGTGATCAAGCAGGGAGTTGAGGATCCGGCCGTTGAAAATACCGAGCTCCTTCGTTATCCTGTCCATGGCCTCCTCCTTCCTGTCTGATACCACGCTAAGCTGCAGCCTGCCCTTGTTGTCCTTGTACAGTATTCCCTTCCTCAGCATCTCCCCTATATAGCTGACAGTCTGGTTTATAGTGAAACAGGACCTCTCCACTATGGTCTCCTTTGTCAGAACAGACATCTTCCTGGCAATATCGTAAAGCCTCTTTGCATTCTCGCTGAGTGAATCGAATTTAAGGGCGGCAATAAGTGACATGTTTTCCTTGCTGATGAATCCCTGTGATCCATCTATTAGATACCCCTGGACAGCCAGATTGCTCATCAGGAGCTTGTCCAGGTCAATGAATTTCTTGCTCTTCATCATCAGTTCAAAATTCCCCCTGTAGCCAAGGATGGACTCGAGCGCATCGACCGGGTCACGGTACTTGTATCCTTCCACCAGGTGATGCTTCTTCACCAGGTACAGGAGGATCTGTTCCTCTTCCATGGAAAGGTCAAGTACAGGGCTGCCCTTCACCATGAAGTTTCTTATCATTATGTATCCCAGTTCATTCATCTTCTCCCTTTCCGGAAGAGGGAATGAAATCTTCCTGATGACAAGTGAATCAAACTTCTCTATAGTTGCAATTTCCTCTATTGCACCGATGACCTGCTCAAAATTTCCTGAATAATCACCGGTTATGTCGAATATCTCAAGGATACCGTTCTCTGTTACTGTTTCAATCCCCAGTTTCACGGCTCCGTCCTCAAGCAGGAAATAGGTCATCCCATCCCCTATTTCACCCTCAATCCTTTCCATGTTGATGATGAATAGAGGGTCCCTGTTGCTGATGAGCACCTTCTTTGGGGTGAATTCGAGATCAGTGAATAGGTAAGTTGAATGGCCGCTGACCATCTTCTGCACGTTCAGCTTCCCTATCATCTTCCTGACACCATCACCGAAGAAAGACATGAGTTCAGATACGCTCAGAGGGCCATAGGCATCAATGAACCTCCAGAGGAGGTCCGTAGGTTCCTCAACCTTACCTGTGAACGGTACCAGCTTACCCTTGCTGACAACTGCGTAGTTGTTCCTCATCAGAGCATCAAGCCTCTTTTCCTCAATGTCTTCCATCCCGAACGTACCACCCTTAATCTGGGCAAGAAGCTCCCTTTCATCCCTCGACAATTCCACGCTCCTGTTTAGGGCGGCAACCTGCGGAAGGTATTTTCTGTGCATGAACCCCTTGACTGTCCTGGAGAAGTAACCNTAGATAACGTCGTCAGAATTGATCTCCTCCGGGTCATAGCCTCTGGAAATGATGGAGTTCCTGTCCTCCGCNAACAGATACCTGTCAAAGTATTTCTCCCCTATCTTTTCTAGACCCCTGTTCATCCTTATCCGGCCTATATCAGATTCGTCCATCTTCCTGAGGTTCTTCAGGTCTTCAGACAGGATGTACTGCTTCTCCGGCTTGGGGAAGAACCTGCCTGAAGTTATCACCTTCTCATTCAGCAGTTCCTCGACAACCTCCTCCAGGCTGTTCTTCTCCCCTATCCTGTCAACGATCTCGCTGAATGTGAGTGGACCGCTCTGCCACAGTATCCACCTGACAGCATCCTTCAATGCACCCTTCCTGTCGGTGGCTGGNACGGACCTGTGGTGCCACTTGACCCTGTTGCCTGACTTCAGGTAGAATGCCCTGTACGCCCTCTCCATCTTCCTCAGTTTCAGGAGCGCAGTGGCAGGATCGAGGGAGTTCTTCTTCGCTATCTTGTTAGTGCTATCCCCCTCATCGAATTCCATCCAGTCATCTGTTTCCTGGCCAAAGACAGAAGCGAGTGCAGGAACGTTTTCCTTGAGGGCAAATGTGTTCTTTCCGGTGAAAACGGGTTCAACAGTCCCTTCACCCAGCAGCTCTGCCACCTCCTTCATGTATTCCTCCCTCTCTTCTGCCATCTTCATCGGAGAGAATGATACGGTGGAATATAGATCGGAGAATCCTGCCTTTCTGAGGAAATCCACTATCCCCTCCTTCCCCCTCACTAGCTGCTTCGACTCCTGGTAGTTCATCAGTGATTCTATATCTACCTCGACCCCCCCGTCTATTCCCATCTTTGCGAGGAGCGCATCCTGCAATTCCCTTATTATGGCACTCTTGTCCTCCATCAGTACCACATCAGTTATCCCCGTTGATATGATCCCGAAAGCGAACGGGCTTGGGTAGTGTGAATAGTCCCTCGTTGTTATCTTGATCTCCCCGNTCTTGATCGAATCAAGAATCCTCTGGGAGTTATCTACATCCATCACTATAGTCTCTATCTCCCTGAACGTCTCTTCAATTATAGGGAAATTCTCCATGGCGAACAGGATATCAAGTACCTTCTCGCTCCTGAGCTGCTGCCTGGCAACTGATACCTCCCTCCCCCTGTATCTCCTGAGGACCATGAACGAACGTGTCGCACAGTGCCTGAACCTCTGCTTGAAAAGCTCCGTTGATTTCACAGCCTTCCTAAGCGATTCACCTATCTCTATGCCCTTCAGCGTTTCCACTATTTCGTCAATGCCAACCTTGTGGCTGAATGTAAGCATGAACCCGTCGTCAGTGAGCGATATCCTCGAGTTAACGGAGAAATTCTTGGATATGTGATAAGCGATTATCCTGCTGAGTGCATCGTTGACCCTCCTTCCGAATGGGAAGTGGAATATCACAGAATACTGGTTTGCCTTGTCTAAATATCCCTCTATAAGGAGGTCATCGTTAGTTGAAACCTTGAAGTTCATCTGGTTGCTGATGTATGAGATTATTGACCTTACTGAATTGTCATCCGCCAGATATTCATTCTTGAGGAATTCCTCTGCCGTCCCCTCCTCTATCTTTTTCGCTACCATTCCCCTGAATCTTCCAACCTCCACTGACAGATCAAATGTCCTGGGGAGCATCTCGCCGACCCATGAAGGCACAGTTGGCTTCCTTCCGGATGCATCCTTTATGAAGACCTTGTTTCCCCTAAGCCTGAGAAATTCATATGTCCTTGCACCCAGCACAAAGATGTCCCCCCTGTGAAGTTTCTCAACGAATTTCTCCGAGAGAGAGCCCAGGTGCCTGTTGTCAACGGAGAATGCATCGTAGTCTGCTTCCTCAGGTATCGTACCTGCATTCGTGAAATATATCAGCCTTGTGCTCTTCTTCCTGCCGAATGTATGATCATTCTTGTCCCACCATATCTTGGAGTAGATGTTTCCCTCCTCGAACCCCCCAGACAGGTAGTTCAGGACGTTGATGAAGTCGTCCTTCTTCATGTCCATGTAGCAGTAAGACCTGCTGATTATGTCGAATGCCTCATCCTCGTTCCACCTCTTCTCGAGGGATATTCCCGCCACAAACTGGCTCAGGATGTCCAGCGAATTCCTCGGGATTGTTATCCTGTCCAGCCTTCTCTCCCTTGCCTCCTTGACCAGGACAAGGGATTCTACAAGGTCGTCAATGTCCATAGGAATTATTCTTCCCTTTGCAGTGGCAAACACGGAGTGCCCTGACCTGCCTACCCTCTGCAGTCCCTTCGCTATACCCTTGGGAGAACCGACCTGCACAACCAGGTCAATGCTTCCTATATCTATACCGAGCTCAAGGGATGTTGAGGAGACAGCGCATTTAAGCTCCCCCTTTTTCAATCTTTCCTCCACATTGAACCTTGATTCCTTGGAGAGGCTTGAGTGGTGTGCCTCCAGGTCAAGTATGCCCCTCTCTATGAGCTTTGATGAGACTCTCTCCGCACCGCTCCTCGTGTTTGTAAACACGAGTGTGGTCCTGTGTTCCCTCACAAGGCTCTCTATTATGTCATAAGTTCTCTCATTCACCTGCTCCTGGGGGGCAGAGAATAGATCTGATACCGGACACACGACCCTCATATCCAGATTCTTGTTTGATTCCACTTCTACCACATGCACGTCATTCTTCTTTTCATTTCCAACCAGGAATTTTGCAAGTTCNTCTATCGGNTCAGTTGTTGCAGAAAGACCTATCCTTGTCGTCTTTCCGCATCCGTATTCCATGAACTCCACAATGAGGGAGAGAAGTTCCCCCCTCTTGTTTGACGCGAGATCGTGGATTTCATCTATTATCAGGAATTCTACCCCCTTGAATTTTTCCTTGAACTTTGGGGAAAAGAGGGCAAGTGCGAGGGATTCGGGTGTGGTTATAAATATGTGAGGCGGCTTCTTGTTCATCTTCTGCCTCACGTACTGACTTGTATCCCCCGACCTGACCCCTACCCTGATCNTGGGTATGTTCATTCCCTTCTTCTTTGCAAGTTCAGATATCTCTTCCAGTGGTACTTCCAGGTTCCTGTGAATGTCGTTNGCAAGGGCCTTTAAGGGGGAAACATATACGCAGTATATCTTATCCTCAAGTTTGTCCCTCTTTGCAAGGAGGAAAAGTTCATTGATTATTACGAGAAATCCTGAGAGTGTCTTCCCTGTCCCTGTAGGGGAAGAGATGAGAACGTTCTTCCTCTGGTGAATCAGTGGTATACCTATCTTCTGTGCCTTTGTTGTATCACTGTATTTTGAGTTGAACCATTCCAGTACCACAGGATCAAGGAATTGACTGAGATCGTGTTCTCCATTATCTCTTATTATCATCTGTCTCCCTGCATAGGCGGGAAGTTATACGGAAAAGCTATAAAAACATGATTGAAAAATATCTAAAAATTGTCAATGTGGAACAGGGCCATCTTCTCCAGTATTTCCACCGGACTCCTCACATTCCAGTATTTCATCTTCCCNCCGTTCACCTCTATGACCGGTAGCTCCTCCTTCCCCCCGGAAAATGAGACCCTGATCACCTTACCGGAAAAATTCTTGACACCCACGAGCTCAAAGGCCATGTGCACCTGCCGCTGTACGGAAACGTAAAGAAGGATTTCATTCCAGAGACTCTTGCTTATCATCCTTCCAGCCCTGTAGTTCCCCAGGGCATATTTTATAGCTGTGTCTATATGCATATTACCTATGACCCTGTCCTCCCTCACCAGTGCACAATCGCGGAAGTCCTTCGGNTCCTGCCCTCTGGAGAAATGTACAATTGAATACACTACGTCAGTTTGGATTCATTATCACCTGGCCGGCTGCTACGGTCAAGTCAAACTTGGAGATGAGTGAAGTCTTTGACTTGGTTGGTGCAAGTACTAGTTTAAGTACTTCACTTATCGTTTTGACCACATGTATCTCGATCTTCTTCTTCTGCTCCTCTTCAAGCACTATGTCTCCCAGGTTGCTTTCTGGAACGATGACATTCTTGAATCCTGCNTCTATTGCCGCCTCGACCTTTGCAGTGACTCCTCCAACCGGAAGCACCTGTCCCCTTATTGATAATGAGCCCGTCATGGCATAGCTCTGGTCCACGGGTATTCCCTCCATGGCGGATACAACGGCAGTGGCAATCGTGATGCTGGCCGAATCACCTTCNACCCCCTCATAGCTTCCTATGAACTGGATNTGGACATCGTGATTGGCTATGTCCTGTCCGGTGTATTTCTTTATCACTGCAGAAACGTTCTGAACTGCCTCCTTGGCTATCTCCCCCAATTTTCCAGTAGCAATGACCTTTCCGCTCTCCTTCTCCTGGGCAGGAGTAACTTCAGCTGCCACAGGCATGATTATGCCTGAGTATTCCGCCATTCCTGATCCGGAACTGAACACTGCAAGACCGTTCACTATTCCTATGGAATAGCCNTCATTCGTGAACGTCCTGTAATTCTTGTTTGCCTCTATGTGTTTGTCTGCTATCTGCTGCTCCAGCGGCCTCGACTTGACCTTGGCCTTTATCACGTGTTCAGAAGTGACAATCTTGGCCCCCTCATTCACTGCAATATCCCCGGCAATCCTGATCAAACCCCCCATCTCCCTCAGTCTCAGTGTGAGCTTTCCCTTTCTTCCGGANCTTTTCTGTGCCTCCCTGATNACCTCTGCTATTGCAGTGTAGTCAAATTGAGGAATTTTCTTGTCCTTAGAGACTTCCTGTCCCACGAACCTGATAAGCTTTTCCCTGTTTTCCTCAGTGTCGTCCATCAGCGTGTTCATGTATACTTCATAACCGTACCCTCTGATCCTTGACCTGAGTGCAGGATGCATTCCCTGAAGGGCGTCAAGGTTCCCGGAGGCGACGAGGACATAATCGCACGGGACAGGCTCAGTCTGAACCAAGGCGCCGGCTGATCTCTCGCTCTGTCCAGCAATCGAATATTTCTTTTCCTGCATGGAAGTGAGCAGGCTCTGCTGGCTCTCGATCCTGAGGGTGTTAATCTCATCAATGAACAGTACCCCCTTGTTTGCTTTGTGTATGTTCCCCGCCTCCACCCTGAGATGGGGAGGGGTTTCCAGGCCACCGGACTGGAACGGATCGTGTCTGACGTCCCCGAGAAGTGCACCCGATTGTGCTCCTGTTGAGTCTATGAATGGAGGCCTNTCATTCTTATCATGGCCAACGAGGAGCTTGGGTACTGATGTCTTGTCCTCCCTTGAGACCGGGCCCATGTTCAGTGCTATGAAAAGGAACGCTGCAGCCATTATGGCCAGGAATATGGGAGTTGAATCTATAGAGTGAGTGGACGGATAGTTGATGAAAGCGAACACTATTCCGAGGACGACAATGAAGAAAACGAGTATTCTGACCGTTCTCTGCCTTTCCACCTTCTCTGAATCAGCCCTCTTCTGGTAGTCCTTTACGATATCCTTCCCCTTCCCTGCGGGAACAGTAACAATCTTGGGCCTGTTCACGTCCTCAGGGTTGTGAAAAACCAGGATGTCCTCCATCTCTTCCTTGGGGAGGAAGTCGACCATTGATTGTGCAAGCATGGATTTACCAGTTCCGGGCTCTCCTATGAGAATAACGTGCCTTTTCTGGGTGGCGGCCCTCTTTATGACCTCCACTCCCTGGTCCTGCCCGATCACCTGGTCTACCAGTTTCTCTGGTATCTTGATATCGGCAGTTGTGTTTATCCCTTTTGACTTAACCCAATCTTGTAATTCATCCATTCGGTACACAAGTGAAAATCCCTAATTAAGATTTTTGGAACTATTTTCTAAATTTTTTGAATGTTGACGCAAGGCACTGCCTTTCCGGCTGCAGAAAAAAACATCTTCCTACGAAGAAAAAAGAGGCGAGATGGATTTTAATCTTAAGATTAAATCACTGAAACATGATCATTGATGGGAAGTCAATTTCCAAGGAAATCATTGAGGAAGTGAAGAAGGGGATTCTGGAAGCTGGGACATTTAACATGACGGCGGTAGCATATGAGGAGGACGTGGAATCGCTCGTTTATTTCAACAGCATAAAGAAGAATGCGGAGAAGATAGGGATTAATTTCAACCTGCTCGTTATCAAGGGAGAACAGTTGATCGAAAGGATAGATGAGCTCAACAGGGATAAATCCGTAGATGCAATCATCGTGGGACGGCCCTTCCCCAAGGGAATAACAAACGATATGGTTGCTCTTTCCCTTGATCCCGACAAGGACGCTGATTGTGTCACTCCGCAGAACATGGGGCAACTTTATCTCGGTATTGAAAATGTGGCTCCTGCAACCGCAAGGGCTGCAATAGACATACTTGAGAGGAACAATATTGAGCTCAGGGGAAAGAGTGCAGTGATAATCAACAGGTCCGTAACTGTTGGAAGGCCACTTTCACAGATGCTGCTGAACAGGGATGTGACTGTTACCGTTGCACACAGCAAAACAAAGGATATAGAGGGAATTATCGAAAGGAGCGATATAGTGTTCCTAGCTGTTGGAAAGGCGGGCTATCTCAAGGCTTCAACTTTGAAGAGCAAGAAAATAATAGTTGACATTGGGATAAACGTTGTTGACGGGAAGGTAAAGGGTGACTTCGACCCTGATCAGGAGAGAGAGGGAATAGATTACACACCTGTCCCAGGTGGTGTAGGAAGCGTGACAAGTGCGGAAATATTGAGAAACGGGTTGATATTGGCGAAATCAAGAAGGGGAGAGAAAGATTGAAATGAATCGCCCATGCTGGAAGCCGCTGAAATTGAGTTTTGATGGATATCTGGCGATCCGCTTCTGTGAGAAGGTTTATTAATAGAAAATTCATACCATCAGGCCTAGGTGCTTATGTAATGGGTGTTAAGGAGAAAGAGGAAAGGGACAGGCTTTCAAGTGAAATGAAGAAGATGGCAAGGGAAAACGATTCAAGGTTCTGGCGGGACATAGCAACAAGGATAGGGAAATCAAAGGACGGGATAGTGGAAGTGAACGTGGGAAGAATTTCAAGATATTCTTCCAGCGGTGACACTGTTGTCGTCCCTGGCGTAGTGTTGGGAGCAGGAAGGATTGAGGAGCCCATAAACGTTGCTGCCCTATACTTTTCCAAATCTGCAGAGAAAAAGATAACAGAGGCCGGTGGGAAAACGCTTACTCTGTCGGACCTGATGAAGGAGAATAAGAAAGGGACAAATGTAAAAATACTGGGGTGATTAGTTATTAGAATAATTGATGCTGATAATGCCATATTGGGAAGGTTCGCTACCTACATTGCAAAGGAACTCTTAACGAAGGAAGAGGAGATAGTGATAGTCAACGCGGAAAAGGCAGTTGTTTCTGGAAGAAGGAGATTCACCATAGAGAGGTACAAGATGGAAAGAGGGGTGGGATCCGTCAGAAAGGGACCAAGATACCCGAAAGAGGCGGACAGAATACTCAGGAGAACTGTAAGAGGAATGCTACCGATGAAGAATACAAGGGGGAAGGACGCGTTCAATAGATTGAGAGTCTACATAAGCGTCCCCAAAGAATTTAAGGGGAAGGAAGTTGAGAAACTGGACCAGTTTACGAACAAGCACGTTGCTAACGTGGTGACTTTACTGGAAGTTTCTAAAGAACTGGGATCAAAGGTGATTGTTGATGGCAATTGAAACGAGCGGTGCGAGGAAGACTGCAACCGCAAGGGCAACGTTGAAGGAGGGAACGGGGAGGATCAGGATAAATGGAATTCCAATAGAGATCTACAGGCCGGAACTCGCGAGACTGAAAATGATGGAACCCATAGTCCTGGCAGGTGAAAGAGCCTCCAAGATTGATATATCAATAAACACAAAAGGGGGAGGCGTCATCGGTCAGGCAGAGGCGGCAAGGACAGCAATATCAAGGGCAATAATCGAATTTTTCAAGGATGAGGAACTGGAAAGGGCATACAAAGATTATGACAGGACGCTTCTCGTTAACGACGTAAGGAGAAAACTTCCCAAGAAACCCGGAGGAAGGGGGGCTAGGAAGAAGAAACAGAAATCTTACAGGTGATTTCATGATAATTCCAGTTAGATGTTTTAGCTGCGGGAGGGTTATAGGGTCTGATTACGTTAGATTCACTAAAAGGACGGAGGAGATAAGAAGGACAAAGAACAGGGAACCTACAGCGGAAGAGGTTTCCCAGATACTTGATGATCTGAATGTGATCAGGTACTGCTGCAGAAGGATGATTTTGTCAAACGCTGATCTTCTTCCAGAAATACTTCCATTTGATTGAGGGACCGTAGGGTAGATTGGACCATCCTACCAGCTTGGGGTGTTGGTGACCCGAGTTCAAATCTCGGCGGTCCCATTTACAGTTAGAGAAAGTAAAAAGGAGATGACTTCATTTCCAGAAGACGGGACCTTTTGCTCATAAGTTTGTGATTTAGACATAATCGGCTTGTACTTCACTTCAACGCAGATGGTTGCTGATTGATCGCCCTGTTAATTGAATCCCTTATCTTGACATACGCCACTATGAGAAGAATGCCTGGAATGAGCCCTCCGAAAATCAACTGGAGGATGCCCAGGACCAGTGCAGGTGTACTTGCCTCTGCCACTTTCTCACTTGAGAGCTTCCTATATATTAGGAAATAGTCAAGAAATACCCATAGGANACCGAATATTGTTATTGGGACTAAGATTAAAATCGTCAAAAAAGGAAATGATGTTTGTATCATTCTAGATGTACTATTCACAGTCCCNTTAGGACCAATGGAGACTGCATTAAAAGAAGCAGAAGTAGCAGTAAATACCAAGACTACGAATATNCCAAGANCTAAAAAGACTATCTGCAATATTACAGCAACGAATGTNAGAGTTTTTGCCGAACTGGCGTCTTGATCGAGCACGTTTTTATAAATCCTACCGGGACAAATATTTTTCCAATTATCATTGAGGATTTCTGAGAGGTTTGGGATAAATGGTATGGTTCCGAAGAATTCTCTGGTTCTCGTATATTCACGGCTCCTTGAGTTATTAAGTAGTAACGTTATGACTAGTAGTAAAAGTACTAATAGTAATACACAATACATTTATATGCAAGAATCATCGAATCAGAAGATTAGTATTTCCATTGATGAAGATATATTGAAGCTTATAGATGCTGAGAGAGGTGATGTCCCAAGGA
>JGI24721J26819_10001150_pt1 | contig 29848 bp, 27 predicted proteins | sample YelNatPaOPGAMG01_FD_26819 | JGI IMG/M metagenome (IMG submission 26819) | reverse complement strand
ATTTGACTCGTCAAGAAAAAATTGAACAACAAAGCTCTCTCATATAGATAGACGCGCAAAAGCAGCAATTTGCTTCAAAAATCGACTGATTAAGCGCGTTTTCGGGGAACTACAAACAAATTCTTGACACTTGTTCTCTGCTTCGCTAGTATACCTATGCATGAGACAGCTTGTTTCATGCAAATCTATACTCAAGTTCTTTTCTCCGCTCCTACTCTCCCTGCGAAAGGGTCTTTGACCTGATGAGGCGGGGTGGTTTTCCCCCGGTAATCAGCAAAGACCCGCCAATTCCGACCCCCCGATAATTCGAGACTTTGAATTCTTTGCTGCGTGAGCATGGGATTCCAAAATCAAAGGAGGAGTATACATGGCCAGGAAGATATACATTTTTGACACGACCTTGAGAGATGGTGAGCAGGCGCCCCGCTGCAGCATGAACTTGGCTGAGAAGCTCGAGGTTGCGCGTCAGCTCGAAACGCTTGGGGTCGACATCATAGAGGCTGGCTTCCCGGCAGCGAGCCCTGGCGATGCATCCGCAGTGAGAAATTGCCCGAACTGTGAAACATGTGCGGGTCGCCGCTCTTGCCCGAGCACTCGAAAAGGACATCGATACCGCATGGGAAGCGCTCCGCAAGGCTGAAAGCCCGCGCATTCACACTTTCATCGCAACGTCGCCCATCCATATGGAATACAAACTCCGCATGGCTCCGGAACAGGTCATAGAGGCTGCTGCAGCGGCTGTGCACTATGCAAAGCATTTCTGCAACGATATTGAGTTTTCCGCAGAAGATGCGTCCCGCAGCGAACCGGATTTCCTTTGCAGGATTTTTTCGGCAGCGATCGATGCAGGCGCGACAGTCATCAATATCCCTGATACCGTAGGCTATGCGATTCCCGAGGAATTCTCGCGTCTTATTGCCTACATAAAGGCCAACACTCCAAATATCGATAGGGCAATGATTTCAGTGCATTGCCACAACGACCTTGGGCTTGCGGTCGCAAACAGCCTTGCAGCGCTGCGTGCCGGGGCTGACCAGGTCGAGTGCACTATAAATGGTCTTGGCGAGAGGGCCGGCAATGCGGCGCTCGAAGAGATCGTAATGGCTCTGCGGACACGCCGCGACTTTTTCGACCTCGCGACGGGCCTCGACACCGCGCAGATTTTCAGTACAAGCCGTCTTGTTTCCAAGGTGACGGGGGTGAGCGTACAAATCAACAAGGCGATTGTCGGCGAAAATGCATTTGCGCACGAGGCTGGCATACATCAGCATGGAGTACTGGCGAACCGGCAGACCTACGAAATCATGACGCCAGAATCGATTGGCCTGCCGCAGAATTCTCTCGTCCTCGGCAAGCACTCAGGCAGGCATGCCTTCGAGGAACGGCTCAAGTACCTCGGCTTTATGCTCGATTCGGCCCGAATCGACGAGCTTTTTGCACAGTTCAAGATTCTCGCTGACAAAAAGAAAACCGTGACCGATCGCGATATCGAAGCGCTCGCACGCGGTGCCTCAGGCACCATCCCCGAAACGTACAAGCTGGAGCGCTTTGCCGTGCAATCCGGCACGCAGCTTGCGGCGACCTGCACCATACGGCTTGCGCGCAAGGACGGCAGCGTGTATGAAAAAGCAGCCGTGGGTGACGGCCCTGTCGATGCAGCCTTCAAGGCGATCGACGAGATTGTCGGGCGCTCCCTCGAGCTTGAAGATTTCAGGCTGAGCTCGGTCACCTCGGGTGAAGATGCGCAGGGCGAAGCAACTGTCAAAGTGAAATTCGAAGGGCGAACATGGAATGGACATGGCGTATCCACTGATATTCTGGAAGCATCGATAAAGGCATACCTTGCCGCAATCAACACGATGGAATGGGAGATGGCAGTCTATGAATGATACTGTTCACAGCGAAAAACCAATGACAATGACTCAAAAGATTCTCGCCGCAAAGGCGGGCCTCAAGGCTGTTGAAGCAGGCCAGCTTATCGAGGCAAAGCTCGACCTCATGCTGGGCAATGATGTCACTGCGCCGCCTGCGATCGGCGAGTTCGAAAGACTGGGCTGTGCCCATGTGTTCGATCCTGAAAAAGTTGCGCTCGTGCCTGATCACTTTACCCCGAACAAGGATATCAAAACTGCCGAACAGACCTTGAAAATGCGCCAGTTTGCACGTGCACAGAATGTTGCGCACTATTTCGAAGTTGGACAGATGGGCATCGAACACGCGCTTTTGCCTGAGCAGGGCCTGGTTACCGCGGGCGATTGCATTATCGGAGCGGACAGCCATACCTGCACATATGGTGCGGTAGGTGCATTTGCAACGGGTGTGGGCTCTACCGATCTTGCCTGTGCAATGGCAACGGGCACGACGTGGTTCAAGGTGCCTTCTGCGATCCGCGTCGAGTTGTCCGGTACACCACGCGGCTGGGTTTCGGGCAAGGATGTCGTGCTTCATCTAATCGGGAAAATCGGCGTTGACGGAGCACGCTACAAGTCGCTCGAGTTTGCGGGCGCCGGCGTTGGCGAGCTGTCTATGGATGAGCGATTCACTATCGCGAACATGGCGATCGAGGCAGGCGGGAAGAACGGCATTTTCCCGGTGGATGAGCGCACGCGGGCATACCTCGCTTATGTCGGGGCAAAAGAGCCTGTGGTATATGCTCAGGATTCGGGGGCGTTCTACGATGATATTGTCAGGATAGACCTCGGAACAGTTCCGCTCACGGTTTCTTTGCCGCATCTGCCATCGAACACCAGGGCGATAGAGGAAGTCGAGGGCATGCCGATCGACCAGGTGGTCATCGGTTCGTGCACCAATGGCCGAATTTCGGACCTTCGCGTTGCTGCTCAGATTTTGAAGGGGCGCAAGGTGGCAAATGGACTGCGCTGTATCATATTCCCCGCAACCCAGCGCATTTACCTCGAGGCTCTGCGTGAAGGGCTGATCGAGACTTTTATCGAAGCGGGCGCGGTAGTATCGACACCGACCTGTGGACCCTGCCTTGGGGGACACATGGGCATATTGGCCAAAGGCGAACGGGCGGTCAGCACCACAAATCGCAATTTTGTGGGGCGCATGGGGCATACGCAGTCCGAAGTTATTCTTGCAGGCCCTGCNGTTGCAGCGGCTTCGGCGGTTGCAGGGAAGCTCGCTGCACCAGAAAAAGTGAGCGATGCAGTGCCAGATCGCACATGGCTCTACCGGATGGAATTCTAAACGCAGNAAAGTCGAAAAGGGAGCGGATATATGCACGAGAACGAAAATCAGCAAGGAAAGAGCGGCCAGAGATCAGTCTCGGCGAAACCGGGCACACAAATCCTGCGCGGCACCGTACACAAATATGGCGATAATGTCGATACCGATGTCATCATTCCTGCGCGGTATCTTACAACGTCGGATCCCGCCGAGCTTGCGGCTCACTGCATGGAAGATATCGACAGAGAATTTCTCAAAAAAGTGAAGTCTGGCGATATCATGGTGGCGGGAGAGAATTTCGGCTGCGGTTCGAGCAGGGAGCATGCGCCGCTCGCCATAAAGGCCGCTGGCATTTCCTGCGTGATTGCCGCGAGCTTTGCGCGTATTTTCTATCGCAATGCCATCAATATAGGGCTTGCAATCCTGGAGTCGCCGGAGGCGGCCCGCGCCCTCTCCGACGGTGATGAAGTCGCAGTCGATTTCGAAAGCGGCGAGATTCAATCGATCAAAGATGGCTCGATATGGAAGGCGCAGCCATTTCCGCCCTTTATCCGTGAAATTATCGAGGCAGGGGGGCTTGTGGAGGCCACAAAGCGCAGGCTTGCTGCGCGGCAAAGGGATGACAGAGCAGAGGCAGGGCAGGCTGAAGAATCGCAGGGTGAGGCACACCAGGCTGATGCATACCACGCTAAGGCAAACCAAGCCGAGGCATTGCGGTCCGCGGCTCAAACAAAGGATGCAGTATGAATTACAGAATCGGAATTGTGCGTGGCGATGGAATAGGGCCTGAAGTGGTCGGGGCCGCGCTCGGAGTGCTCGATGCAGTAGGAGCGCGATTTGGTCATGTATTCTTGAAAGAAGAATTGCTCGCTGGAGGCTGTGCGATCGATGCGAGTGGAGAGCCATTGCCGCAAGCAACAGTGGAGCGGGCCATGGCCTGCGATGCGGTGCTTCTTGGCGCAGTCGGCGGGCCGAAATGGGATGCGCTGCCCAGCCATTTGAGGCCCGAGAAGGCGCTTCTGGGATTGCGCTCAGCGCTCAGGGTGTATGCAAATCTGCGTCCGGCTGTACTGCTTGCACCCTTGCGCGAAGCCTGTCCGCTCAGAGACGAAATTGTAGGCTCTGGCTTTGACATTCTGATTGTACGCGAGCTCACAGGAGGCATCTATTTTGGCAAGAGTGGCAGAACCGAGGATGGGCAGGCGGCCTTCGATACCGAATTCTATACCAGAAAAGAAATTGAGCGCATATTGCGCGTCGGATATGAGGCAGCCCGCAAGCGCCGGTCGAAGCTATGCCTTGTCGACAAGGCTAACATACTTGAGTCTTCGCGTTTGTGGCGGGAAGTGAATGCGCGCATTTCAGCGGAATATCCCGATGTTGAGACCAGCGCCATGTATGTCGACAACTGTGCGATGCAGCTCGTGCGCGCTCCCGGCCAGTTCGATGTCATTGTCACCTCGAACATGTTCGGCGACATACTTTCCGATGAAGCGAGCATGCTCACGGGCTCGATCGGCATGCTGCCTTCGGCGAGCATCGGTGAACCAGGCGCGCCTGGCAAGCCAACGATGGGACTCTATGAGCCCATTCACGGTTCAGCACCTGATATCGCGGGGAAAGATATCGCGAATCCCCTGGGCACGATTCTTTCGGTTGCCATGATGCTGCGCTATTCATTCAATCTGAATAAGGAAGCTGAGGCAGTCGAGCAGGCGGTCGCGCAGGTGCTCGAAGCCGGATGGCGGACAGCCGATATTGCTTTACACAAGGTTGAGAGCACTAAGGGAGGGCCACTCGATCAGCATGGGCAGCATATCATCGGAACTCAGCAGATGGGGCACATTGTAGCCAAAGAAGCACAGCACTCAAAAATATAAAAGGACAAGCCCATGGAATCATCGCCATCGGGGAAACGCCGCATTCTGCTCGCCGCTGCATTCAGGGCGAGCATTCCCGTGCTTCTGGGCTATACCACGCTTGGGCTTGCGTTCGGGTTCACGCTTGTTGCTGCGGGTCTGCCATGGTGGATGTCTCCATTAATGGCTGTATTCATCTATGCAGGTGCGGCGCAGTTCATGGGGATAGGACTCATCACGGGCGGGGCGGGGCTTTTCGAAATCGCCCTGCTTACCTTGCTCCTGAATGCCCGCCATGCGGTGTATGGGCTTTCGATGCTTGAGCAATTCAAGAAGGCGGGAACATGGAAGCCATATCTGATTTTTGGGCTTACTGACGAAACATATGGACTTCTTACGACGGTCAAGCCTCCTGCGCATATCGAACAGGCGGGTTTTTATGCCGCGGTCACTGCATTGAATCAGTCGTACTGGGTGGTGGGGTGTACAGTTGGAAGCCTTCTGGGATCAGCTCTTGCATTCGATGCGAGGGGAATGGATTTTGCGCTCACGGCGCTCTTTATTGTGCTCCTGGTTGAGCAGATGCGCGCAGTTCGGCGATTTGAGCCATATATGGCGGCCATTGCGGCGTGTGCCCTTGCGCTGTTCATTGCAGCACCGCGAGATTTTCTGCTCGTAGCACTGTTATGTGCAATTGGCTTTCTTGCTCTGCTCCGCACGCGTCTCGATGGCAGGAAATCTGTACCGGCAAGTCCGCAAGGCCCCCAGGGCGAAGGCGAAGCGCAATGACCCGCCTTTTTGCTGTCGTCGTTATAATGGCGCTCGTAACCTACTTTACAAGGGCGGTGCCCTTTCTTTTCTTTTCCAACAAAAAGCCGCCTGCTTTCCTCGATTACCTGCAGCGTTATATTCCTCCGGTTGTCATGACTATTCTCGTGTTCGCTTCGTATAAAGATATAGAATTCACTCAGGCCCCATTCGGCATTCCTGCAGCCGCGGCCGGTGTGCTCACCGCCCTCCTGCACTTCTGGAAACGCAATGTGCTTGTGTCGATTGTGGGCGGGACGGCTGTATATATGGTTCTCATCCGAGTGCTGTAAGGAGTGGCATGTATGGAGATCCGGAAAGGCTTAATAGAAGATGTGCCCGCATGGTTCGAGCTTGTCTATGCTGTCAAATCGGAAAATCTTCCGACTCTTTTCGAAATGACGACGCCTATTACGCTGGAATCCAGCTATCGATATATGGAAAAGATTCTGTCCGTCGATGGATCGTTTATATTGATCTGCTTCGATGGCGGAAAGGCTGTTGGTTCTCTCGATTGTCTAAGAAAAGAGCGAAAGGAAGAAAGCCACGTCGCCTCAATCGGCATGAGCGTCGCAAAGGCCTCCCGCGGCCAGGGCATCGGGCGGCGGCTCCTGCTCTCTCTTTTTGATATTTGCAAGCAGGAAAAGAAGATCGAGAAAATCGAGCTCGAAGTGTTTTCGAACAATCCCGGCGCCATCGCGCTCTACAAAAGCCTTGGCTTTGAGCTTGAAGGTGCGAAAAAAGGCAGCATAAGGAAGGGCGGGGAAGTGATCGATCTCATCTGCATGGGCAAGTTTCTGACATAAGCTGAAACCCGGCCTGAATTTACTCTGCGTTTCGGTGTTGTGCAGTCTGATGACAGGGAGAAAATTAAGACCATCCCGAATTGCTTCTGCTCTTACCTTTGCTTCAGCTCAGTGCGCTCAGTCTTGCCTTGATATATTCTTTTGGAATACGCCCAGTCCGCCGCCCTTCAATCTCATATATTCTGCAGGAAAAGGCGCTTTTTGCCGGGGGTTGGCCTGTCTCCAGGTCGCGCCCCTCGACGAGAATCGACGGCGAGCCAAGAAAACCGAGAGCAGCAGCCTGCTGCGCATCCTTTACTTCGATTATGGAGAGCTGGGCATCGAGGTTGAGTTCAGCCAGTGCTGCTTTGAGATTCTCGAGGGTCGGCTCGGAATGTGGGCATCCATCGAAATACAAAAATGTGATATTCATGGTTCGCCTATCATCATTCGCGCTCTGTGCGGAGTGTTTTCAGAGCTCCAGCCCAGGCGACAAGCTGATCCAGCATTGTGTTGAGCTCAGCTTCGCGGTTTGGCAAAGGCTTGAATACGCTGAAATTTTCGAAGTCGGTAAAAAGCGAGAGATAGACTGCAGCGCGCACATCGGCGACCTGCAGTTCCCCCATGATGAGGCGCAGATTCTCAATCGCCCGAGCCCCTCCCATGGAACCATACCCGACAAATCCAGCAGCTTTGTTATTCCATTCTGTGTATAAATAATCCAGCGCGTTTTTAAGTGCTCCTGATGTTGCATGGTTGTATTCAGAGGTCACGAATACAAACCCGTCAAACCCGCTGATTTTTTCGGACCACTTTTTCGTATGCTCCTGTGTGTATTGATGCATCGATGCAGGAACAGGTTCATCCAGCAGCGGCAGATTGAAATCCTTCACATCTACCAGCTCGAATTGCGCATCACTGCGCTTTTTGGCTTGTTCATAGACCCAACGACCAACTGCCTCGCCGTTCCTGCCGGGGCGTGTGCTTCCAATAATGACAGCAATTTTTACCATAGTAACCTCCATGCTTTAATATATTACAAATTTAGTAATATATTGACCGCAAGGCAATGCAAAATCGAAATGATTCTTCTCAATCAGCTGGCGCTTGCCCGAACAGCGTATGCTGGATACTCGCGGTGGTTGCTGTGGATATGCCTTCTTTACACAAGGNTGAGAACACTAATCGCAGCCTTATAAAGCCGTCAACGGTACTCTTCCCAGGCTCGAATCTCGATTCCGTTACGGCGGGTGTAAGCGAGCGATTCGATGTACTGCCGCGCGGTCTTGATATTCGTAAAGAGGGGGATGTTGAGATCGATTGCCATGCGTCGAATGAGGAAGTCGTTCTTGAGCTCGCGCCTGCGATTGTTTTTCGGGATATTGATGACGAGATCGAATTCNCGGGCACGCATCATGGTAAGAATGTTGGGTTCNGCTTTTTCGAGCGGCCAGTGAACCTGCGTCACGGGAATGCCGAAGTGCTTCAAAAAGAGGGCAGTGCCCCTTGAGGCATAGAGTTCGCAGCCCATCTCTGCGAGAGTCCGGGCGCTGTCGATAAAATCGAGCTTGTCTTCGAGCGGCCCGGTCGAAAGCAGGATTTTCTTGCCGCGCAAAGCGTAGCCGACGGAGACCATTGCCTTCATGAATGCATCGCTNAACTCGCTTCCGATACAGCCGACCTCGCCAGTGGACGCCATTTCAACACCCAGCACAGGGTCTGCGCCATGCAGGCGGGAAAAACTGAACTGTGCGGCCTTGACTCCTACCCAGGGCTGATCGTACATCATGCTGGGTGGGGCAGTNACCGTCTCGCCCAGCATCGACTTGACCGCGAGGTCGATCATGTTGACCCGTGAGACTTTGGAGCAGAAGGGGAATGAGCGGCTCGCTCTCAGGTTGCACTCGATGACCATGACGTGGTTCTGGCGGGCGACAAACTGGATGTTGAAAGGCCCTGTGATATTGAGCGCTGCCGCTATCTGTTCGGTAATCCTGAGAATTTTGCGGACAGTTTCGATATAGAGGCGCTGAGGCGGGAAAACGACCGTAGCATCGCCGGAATGGACGCCTGCGTTCTCGATGTGCTCGGTNATGGCGTGGTAGATGAGCTTCCCGTGCCGGGCGACGGCATCGATTTCGATTTCCTTGGCGTTTTCGATGAATTTAGAGATGACGACGGGGTGCTCGCTCGAGACATCGGCAGCAAGGCCCAGGAACGTTGCAAGGCTCTCGTCGTCCCAGGCTACGTTCATTGCCGCTCCGGAAAGCACATAGCTCGGGCGGACAAGGACAGGATAGCCGACTGTCGAGGCAAATGCGCGCGCTTCTTCAATGGTGGTCAGTTCTTTCCATGCAGGCTGATCGATACCGAGTTCGTCGAGGAGGCGCGAAAATTTNTGCCTGTCTTCTGCGCGGTCGATACTCTGAGGAGAAGTGCCGAGGATGAGGACGCCTGCTTCGAAGAGCGGGAGAGCAAGGTTGTTCGCGATCTGACCGCCCATGGAGAGGAGAACGCCCGATGGTTGTTCGAATTCGTAGATGTCCATAAGGCGTTCGAAGCTGAGCTCTTCGAAATAGAGCCGGTCGCATATGTCGTAATCNGTGCTGACAGTCTCGGGATTGCAGTTGACCATGATGGTTTTTCTGTCGAGCTGGCGGCATGTCTGGGCAGCGCTTACTGCGCACCAGTCGAATTCGACACTGCTGCCGATGCGGTAGGGGCCTGACCCCGTCACAAGGATACTGCCGTGAGAAGGAGTGATGTCATTTTGGGCAGCGCAGTAGGTGGTATAGAGGTAATTTGTCTGCGCGGGGTATTCGGCAGCGAGCGTGTCGATTTGCTTGACTATGGGCCGCAAGCCTATAGATTCCCGCCAGTTGCGGACTTCCTGTTCGCTTGAGCCAAGAATGCGCGCNATGTTGGCATCGGAAAAGCCGAGGCGCTTGGCCTTGCGAAGAAGCTCGGGCGGACACACGCGTGGGCTGGCTGCGGATGTGCCGCCGCTGTTCGCGGTCCGCACAGTGGCTGCGAGCTCTGCCTCGCATTTCTGTATTGTGGCGATTTTCGAAATGAACCAGGAATCGATGCCTGTGAGCGAATTGATTTTTTTGACAGTCCAGCCTTCGGCGAGCGCCCGGTAGATTGCAAACAGGCGCCTGTCCGTAGGCTTTTTAAGCGCAGTCGCAAGGTTCGTAAACGATTTTCCAAGCAGTTTTTCGTCAGCGCGCAAGCCTAATTCGCTAATGCCGGTCATCCGGATGGCTTTTTGGAGTGCTTCCTCGAAATTCCGTCCAATGGCCATAACTTCGCCGACGGATTTCATCTCGCTTCCGAGCTGAATATCCACAGCCTTGAACTTGGAAAGGTCCCAGCGCGGCATTTTGACCACACAGTAGTCGAGCGCCGGCTCGAAACAGGCAGTGGTGACCCCTGTCACTTTATTGCGAAGTTCGGTAAGCGAGTAACCGAGCGCAAGCTTGGCTGCGACATAGGCTAGGGGGTATCCTGTCGCTTTTGAAGCGAGGGCAGAACTGCGCGAAAGGCGTGCATTCACTTCAATGATCCGGTAGTCGCCCGAGTTCGGATCGAGGGCATACTGGATGTTGCATTCACCAACTATCCCGAGGCTCCGGATCAGCGTGAGAGCGATGCTCCGCAGGGAGTGATATTCCTCGTCAGTCAGTGTCTGCGAAGGCGCAACGACAATACTCTCGCCAGTATGGATACCGAGCGGGTCGATATTCTCCATATTGCAGACGGCTATGCAATTATCGGCGCTGTCGCGCACGACTTCATATTCGATTTCCTTCCAGCCGCCGAGCCATTCTTCAACGAGCACCTGCGGTGAGAGGGCGAAGGCTTTTTCACAGCGCGCAACAAGCTGCCTGCGATTTCTGCAAATGCCGGAGCCCGCGCCGCCGAGCGCAAAACCTGCGCGCGCCATAACAGGGTAGCCGATTTCTTCAGCACACGCGATGGCTTCTTCGACACTTGCTGCCGCTTTACTCTCGGGCGTCTTCAATCCCAGCGCGCGCAGATGGTCGGCGAAAAGCTTTCGATCTTCTGTCAGCTCGATGGCTTCGACAGGGGTTCCGAGCACATCCACCGCATATTTGTACAGAATACCTTCTCTGTGAAGCGCAAGTCCGCAGTTGAGTGCAGTCTGGCCGCCAAACGAGAGCAGAATGCCATCGGGACGTTCTTTTTCGATGACCTGCCGGACGAAATCAGGCGTGATCGGCAGGAAATACGTTGCATCGGCCATGCCTTCGCTCGTTTGATTGGTCGCAATATTCGGGTTGATGAGAATAGTCGCTACACCTTCTTCGCGCAGGGCTTTGAGGGCTTGCGAGCCTGAATAGTCGAATTCGCCTGCTTGGCCGATCTTGAGTCCTCCTGAGCCAAGAACCAACACTTTTTGTGGTCTGCTGGGTGTGTGTCGAGCATTCATTGTGCGCTCCTATGATCCTGCACTTCACCCAGAAATTGGTGAATAAGAAATTCAGTATCGCGAGGCCCGGGGCAGCCTTCCGGATGGAATTGCACAGCTTTGAAGGGAGCGCCAGTGGCTCGGATACCTTCTACTGTTCCATCGTTGCCGTTGGTGAACCAGCTTTCCCATCCCGGCGGAAGTGATGCTTCCTGCACAGCGTAACCATGATTCTGACTCGTGATATAACAGCGTCCCGATGTCCGCTCGATTGCAGGCTGATTTTGGCCGCGGTGGCCATATTTGAGTTTGTACGTATCGGCTCCCGCTGCAAGCGCCATGATCTGGGTACCAAGGCATATGCCGAATATAGGGCGCTTTTGTGTGAGCGCATGTCGAAGATGGGCAATTGTCCTCGTGCAGGCTTTGGGATCGCCTGGCCCATTGGAAAGGAAAAGGCCGTCATATGCAAGCGTCTCGAAAGGATAATCCCAGGGAACGCGGGTGACATCAGCGCCTGAGCCTATGAGAATTCTCAGAATGTTCGCCTTTACTCCGCAATCGACAAGCACAAGCTTGGAAGCACCAGGTTCTGCAGGATAGCGTATCGGCTCTTTGACAGAGACTACTTTGACGGGGAAATCGGCTTTCTCGCGGCTTGTGTGCACCAGGCCTGTTCCTTCCACAAGGATTTTCCCCTGCATTACGCCATGTTCGCGCAGAAGACGGGTGAGCGCCCTTGTGTCGATACCAGCAATACCTGGCACTCCTTCCTGTTTCAGCCATTCGGGAAAGGAGAGGCTTGTACTGTGATGGCTGGGCTCGAATGAAGCTTCGGCAACCACAACGCCGCTCACCTGAATCCTGTCAGATTCAAAATTGAGTGGGATACCATGCCTGTTTCGCTTGAGTGCAGGCACGCCATAGTTGCCAATGAGCGGATAGGTGAATGCAAGAATCTGGCCGCAGTACGAAGGATCGGTCAGGCTTTGCGGATAGCCGACAAGCCCAGTGGAAAAGACGACTTCACCTTCGGAAGAAACATCCGCTCCGACTGAATAGCCTTCAAATACCGTGCCGTCTTCGAGGACAAGCATTGCGGCTTTTTCTTTCCGGAACATGGGGCTCCTTCCCGCCACAAGCTGGCGTTATGGAAAAATATCCGAAAAGAATGAAAATTGCAAGGCTTTTATGCATAAATATAGATTGAAAGTGTATAAAATATAGTGCTTCCAACCTTGTGCCAGCTAAAACACAACGCCCACCAGCGTCATATAGATTGGAATGCTCAGCATGCTGAGCACCGTAGTGAGCGATGTCCCTATTGCGGTATACTCAGCATCCGCACCATATGCTTCTGCGAGAATAGGATTCTGCGTCATGGCAGGCATTGCGGCTTGCATCAAAAATACCTGCTTCATGAGAAGCGGAAAATCGAGGCTGCGAACAAAGAAGAACATGAGGGCTGGCGTTACGAGGAAGCGCCCCGCAAGAATCGCTAAGAAATCCATCTCGAATCTAATTGCTTTCCATTGAACCCGGGCAATCACGATACCAATGAAGAGCATGGAAAGCGGCGTGGTCATGCCGCCAAGGTAGCGGCACGTATCCATAATCGACTTCGGCAGCCTGATTCCGAGCATAATCATAACAACTGCTGCGAAAAAGCCTACAAGAGGAGGCGAGAGAATGCGCCTCAGGCCTGAAAGCGAAACCAGCGAAGGTCTGGGGCCGTTCTTGCGGATCGATCCGTCGACAGCAATGCCATACACGCCAATTGTCCAGAACGTCGTTGTATTCGCGATATAGTAGAGAAGGGCATATGGAAGGCTTGCATCGCCAAATAGAAGGATGTTGACCGGCAACCCGATGAATACCGAGTTCGACAGCGCGAACATCGATTGAAAGGCTCCCCGCCTGTCTTTCTGCACACGGATAAGCCGCGCAAGCCCCATTGCAGCAATGTAACTCACAATCATGACAAGAAAGGGCACAGGCAGGCCCGGCAGCATACTCAGCAGTTTTGCACGGTCATAGCCGCCCATTAGATTCGAAATCATGTAGGCCGGCAGGGCGACATTCACTACAAGTCGCGAAATAAGCGCGCTCGAGCTACCTTCGAACCAGCGCCGCTTTGCCAGAAAAAATCCGAGGCCGATCATGAGAATGACGGAAAATACACTTTGCAAGGCACTCAGCATAGCTCGATAGTATCGCAGAATTTCAAAAGACGTACAGTGGAATCGGACTGCTATTCCCAATCCTTCAGCATCGCTGCCACGCTCCGCCGCATTTCCTGGCTGAAGTCGGCTGCAAATTTGCGATCGTACAGCGCTTGGGCTGCATTTTCNGCATCGCCATGAGGTGAGAATTTGCCGTAGCCTTCGCCCTGGTACATTGAAGCGAGATCCTCTGGAGCCGCTGGACGGTAGCGATTTTTCATGACAATCAGCTGCTCAGGAAGACGCGGCGGCTGGAGTCTNGCCCTCTGCTGTTGGGTAGGATATCCGATACATAGCATGGTGATGGGGAAGGTATATTTCGGCAGCGCCAGCAGCTCGCGGTGGATCTCCCAGTTCTCCATAATATCGCCGATGTAGCAAGAACCAAGGCCGAGGCTTTCTGCCGCAATCGCTACAGTCTGAGCTGCAATCAGCGCATCACAGCTGGCGAGCAGAAGATCGGATTCGCGTGGCTTGATGAGGGTCCTACCCGTGCGCGCGCACCATTCGGGTACACCGTGGTACTCAAAATAAGCCATCATCCGGCTGTAATCCGCAAGGAAAACCAGCACCCACGGTGCTTTCGCGATGAACGGCTGATGGTCGCAGGTCTCAGCAAGCTTCTCCTTGAGTGATTGCTCCTCGATTTCCAGAACAGAATACAACATGAGACCACCCGCAGTGGGCGCTCGCATCATCGCAGCAAGAACCTGCGCTTTTACCGCTGGCTGAATTGCCCTGTCCTCATATGCCCGGACTGATTTTCTCTTTAGAAAAAGGGTATCGAAGTCTGTCATGGCTTGGTTATACAATCGTTTGATTGATTAAGAAAGATGGTTACCTCGATGAAAAGAGCAATGATCGCAATCGGGTTGTAAACATTTCCGACCAGTTCGCTCTTGGTCGAAATACAATTCATGGGGCTGGTGTTCGCGGCATGGAGGTTCGTGCTGACGCTGGGCGCGCTCACTATTACGGGTCTTATTATGCAGCGAATAATCGGCGCGAAAAAGAAAGAAGCATGATTTCATAATTTTTCATCGGGTTTTCATTATTCTTTGGCGTGTTTTTGTCTATACTACTGGTTATCGGAGGAATCATGAAACGATATTTTGTTTTCATTTCGATATTTCTGATTGCGCTTGCTCTTGCCGGGGCCCAGACCTCCACGTCTGATATCGCTTCACTGCGTGCAGCAGCCGAGAATGGCGACCCGATAGCGCAGAACACCCTTGGGGTAAAGTATTACAATGGTAGTGGAGTAACGAAGGACCTCGCGGAAGCTGCAAGCTGGTTTGCCAAAGCGGCGGATCAGGGCAATGCGGCTGCCCAGAACAATTTGGCATGGCTTTACGAACAAGGGCTGGGCGTGGCCAAGGACTACGAAAAAGCTTTGTATTGGTACAGAAAAGCTGCCGAGCAAGGCTATGCCTTTGCTCAGTACAGTACCGGATGGTTCTACGACAAGGGGCTAGGAGTGCAGCAAAATTCTCAAGAAGCCTTCAAATGGTACAGCCTTGCAGCGGAACAGGCCATGCCGGACGCCCAGTACATGCTCGCACTCAAGTATGAAAAAGGAGAAGGTGCAGACATTGACTATGCCAAGGCTTTCTACTGGTACAATGAAGCGGCGAAAGCCGGCAATACTGATGCCATGATGGCGCTCGGGCGCTATTATCAAACTGGCCTTTCGGTCGATAGGGACCTTGTTCACGCTTTAGCCTGGTACATGATTGCTGAAGAATACGGTAGCGAAGAAGCAGGCAACTATGTCACCAATATCTCTGCCCGCCTGACTCAAGAACAGGTAGAAAAAGCGCGCTCGATTGCAAACGATTTTTAGCGCAACAAGGTCTGAATTTTCTATTAAATGCTGCAGTTGCATGCTTCTCGCAATGAGCACGAGCGGCAGAATTTTACCGGCGCGCTTCAGTGTTCAATCCAGCGCGCCCTGCAATACGCATCAGTTCAGCAGCTCTTCGAGCTCTTTTGCAGCAACGAATCCTTCGATGTGTATTTCCTGGCGAGTGACGCCCTTGACGGACGCAATTGCTTTCTTGATTTCCATAGCCAGATTGACGCCATACGGGCAGGCAAATGAGGTCGGCCTGAAGGTATAGGAAACAGAGCCGTCTTCGCCGACAAAGAGGTTTTCAACCAGCTGCAGCGATACGACATCAGATTGCAATTCGGGGTCGATGACATTGGAAAGCTGTTCGATGATTTTGCTCGTAAGCTGAGTGCTGGGCGATACATTGTTTGCGGCGTTGTCTGATTTTTCAGAAGTACTCATGGTATATTCTCCTGTCAAGAATATACTGAAAAAGAGCGGGCTGTGCAGCACTGGGCCGCACAGCCCGCTTTTCCATGGGCTTATCAGGCTTTAGGCGCTTCGCTTTCGCTTTTCTTGAGCGAATCGAGCTCTGCCTTCACGGCTTCGAGCCGTGCCTCGAGCACTTTCTGCGCATATTCAAGGGCGCTCTTTTGGGCTTCTATTGTTGGAACTGCGGGAGCTGCATACGGAGTTGCACCATACGCGGCTGCTCTCCAGCCAAATCCTGCACCAAAGCCCAAACCTCTGCCAAACCCGCGGCCATAGCCCATACCATAACCTGGACCAAAACCAGCGCCTGCACCAAAGCCAGCGCCAGCGCCGCAATACCCGAACCCACGGCCGGTCATCGGACCGCGCCCCATGGGACCTGTACCATCACGATACGGCATATCTGTACCTCCAAAAAAGCTATAGGTCATCCCTACGGATGCCTGTTCGTCACTTCATCATAGACCGATTCCAGCGCTTCTATTTCGAGCTTCCTCTGGTGCAATTCCTGCATCCAGGCAGAAAGCACCGCTTCGCCCTGCGGCGTAATTTCATACATTCGCCGCTGAGGCCCAAGGCTGTTCTCATCCCATGCAGTCTCGACAAACCCCTGCATTTCCAGGCCGCGCAGTGCCCTGTAGATGATGCTGATATCGATGCGCGCGGGGTCGAACCCAAACTGCCTCAGATCTTGTGCCAAGCTGTATCCATAGCTCTTGCCTTTATGCAGCAGAACGAGGATGCATGCTTGAAGAAACAAGGGACCTGCTGGTCCTCGTACCATTCCTCTTCCTGCACCAAATCTTGCATGTGGCCCACCTGGCATCTCTTTGCTCCTGAAATCGATCGAAATAGAATATACCTGTCTATAGACAAATTGTCAATAGTTAGTGCACACATTTTTTTATTTTTCAAAATCATGGCTAGAGAATGCATGTTCCAGCATGTTTCTATTGACAGAATCAACACAATCGTGTACATTCGCCTGCAAACAGCGTATCTATGCATAGAAACATCTTTGGAGGTACACAATGAATGGAAGGAGAGGGGACGAGATCGTATTTTCGATGCCGGGAGAACGCTTTACGCCGTTTACGCTGGCAAAGAAGCTGGGTTCGAAGGCTATTTTGGAATCGGCCTCATTCAAGCAGGGGCGCGAACGCTATTCACTGCTTCTTGTCGATGAGGCTTTCCGAGTACGTCAGGAAAAAGATGGTGTGTCTTTTGTGGTCAACGGTATCTCTCGTCCATGGACACCCGACTCAGAACCAGCAGGACGAAGCAAAAAAAGGTATGACATACTTGATGCTCTTTCTTATATCGCTTCCCAGAACGCAGGGGTTGCACCTCACTTGCCTGTTCCCGCGAGTGGAATAGGTTTTCTTGGCTACGATTTTGCAGCGCGCTGCGACAAGGTCAAGATTATTGCCAAACCCGACACAATAGGAGTGCCGGAAGCTGAATTCATTGTCGGCCACCTTTACCTGATATTTGATCATTTCACCGATACGATTCATGGTATCGCGCTTAACTATGCGGAACACGAGGTCGATCTAGAAGCTCGAATCAAGGATTTAAAGAAGCGGCTTTCAGATTTAGATTTCAGCCACTTGGCTCCTCCAGAGGAGAGCGTTTCTTTTAGCGTTATTTCCGACGAGGAAGCTGACAAAAGGGTCTATATGGATGGAGTCGAGAAAATCCGTGAGCGCATCATCGCAGGCGACATCGTGCAGGCTGTTCTTTCTCGTCGACTCGTCGTGGAATCGAGTTTGGGGGCGCTGGAAGGTTATCGACGAATTCGATCGGCCAGCCCATCGCCGTATTTGTTCTATATCGATTTCGGAGCTTATGCGCTTGTTGGTGCTTCTCCTGAGAGCCTGGTCCGCCTGCGCAATGGTGTCGCCTCTATACGCCCAATTGCAGGCACCCGGCGAAGGGGTTCCACGCCCGATGAGGATATAAAACTAGAAAAAGAACTGCTTGCTGATCCCAAGGAAAGGGCTGAGCATCTTATGCTGGTTGATTTGGCGCGAAATGACCTTGGCCGCACCTGCACACCCGGTTCTGTACACATGACTCGCAATTTCGAACCAGAACGTTTTTCGCATGTCATCCATATCGTTTCGGAGGTGGAGGGTATCCCCGCTAAAGGTCACGCGAATCTGGATGTTCTGAGGTCAGCGTTTCCTGCCGGGACTGTCAGTGGTGCACCAAAAATCAAGGCGATGGAAATTATTTCCGACCTTGAGCCTGAGGACAGAAGTTTTTATGCAGGAGCAGTTGGCTATCTGGACGCAGCGGGTGGGTTTGATACGTGCATCACCATACGGTCAGCTCTGGTAAAAGATGGGCGTTGGTACCTTCAGTCTGGTGCAGGCATTGTGTATGGCTCCAAGCCCGAGCGCGAATGGGAAGAGACGAATGAGAAACTTGCTGCCCTGCGTGCAGCTCTTGGCTGTTGAAAGTAAGGGGGGAGAAATGACGATTTTGATCGATAATTATGATTCATTTACTTACAATTTGTATCAATTGCTGGCACGGCTTTCGAATGAGCCGGTCATTGTCGTCCGCAACGACGAAATCAATATGGAAGACATAGAAGCGCTAAAGCCGAAGCGCCTCGTGATTTCTCCCGGTCCGGGAAGGCCTGAGAATGCAGGCATTAGCGTCGCAGCAATACAGCATTTTGCCGGCAAGATACCGATACTAGGCGTGTGTCTCGGCCATCAAGCTATCTGTCAGGCGTTCGGCGGCAAGATTGTCCAAGCTAAGCATATCAAGCATGGCATTGCTGAGGAGATTTCGCTGGACGGCAGGGGACTTTTTCGTACGATAGGCACCAAATCAGTATTTACCCGTTACCATAGCTTGGTGGTTGATGAGGCTACACTGCCTTCTTGTCTGGAAATCACTGCACGCTCTGCAGATGGCGACATAATGGGCATTCGGCATACATCCTTCGATATCGAAGGCGTCCAGTTCCACCCTGAATCGATAGCTTCCGAGGCAGGCGAACTTCTTCTGAAGGCTTTTTTGACCTACCGGCGTGAACCTTTTGCGTTTAAATTTACGCTGGAAAAGCTTCTGACAAGGCAGGACCTGGACAGAGAGACAGCTGAATCCTTTATGGAAGAGCTCACTGATGGTGCGCTTGATACTCCAAAGACTGCTGCGCTGTTGACGGCCTTTGCCGCAAAAGGTCCAGCAGCAGCCGAGATTGCCGGGTGCGCAGCGGTTCTCCGCCGCAAAAAGACGCCGTTTGCCGCCAAGATTCCAGTTACTGATACATGCGGTACCGGCGGCGATGAAATGGGAACATTCAATATCAGCTCGATGGCAGCGCTGGCTGCAGCATCGTGTGGGCTTCCAATTGCAAAACATGGAAATCGCGCAGTATCAAGCAAGTCGGGGAGCGCTGATTTCTATGAAGCCCTTGGTATTCCGGTCAACATTCCCGTGGCCACTGCACAGAAGCTTCTGGAAAAGACGAATTTCGTTTTTCTATTTGCTCCTTTTTACCATGGGGCAATGAAGCACGCGGCACCAGCCCGCAAAGCATTGGGCGTCAAGACTATTATGAATCTCGTCGGCCCGCTCTCAAACCCGGCAGATGCGTCGTATCAAATCATCGGTGTATATGACAAAGCGCTTCTGAGGCCTGTCGCCGAAGCAGCTCGTCTCCTTGGGGTTAAGCGTGTCATGACCATGCATAGCCGCGATGGCATGGACGAGATATCTCCCTGTACGCAAACCGACATCGTGGAGATTTCCGAAGATGGCACAGTCAAGGAATATATCTTTGATCCGAAGGCAGAGGGTTTTGGAGCCTATGACCATAACGAACTCAAGGGCGGGGATGCAAACGACAATGCCAAACTCGCGATGGAATTGGCGAACGGGAAAGGCTATCCAGCATTGGAAGCGGCTACCGCCATCAATGCCGGCGCTGCACTCTACATCTCTGGCCGTGCTAAGAGCATAGTGGAAGGCGCCAAGCAGGCCTCTGCGGCACTCGCTTCAGGCGCTGTGGCAGCCAAAATCGAGGAACTAAGAATGGCTGCAAGAATTTTTGCTGCCGCTGATGGTGGAGCCTACCATGGCTGACATTCTTGAGAAAATAGTAGCCGATAGACGCCGAGATTTGGTGAAGCTTGGGCCGAGTTTTGGATCGAGGATTCCAACGCGGCGTCTCAGGCCACTCGTTCCCTTCCTTGCAGAACCTGGTGCGATACTGGAAATCAAGCGCGCTTCTCCTTCCAGGGGTGATATCGTTCCAACTCTGGAGCCAAGAAAACTTGTTGCGGCGTATGCAACGGCTGGCGCAAGGAACATTTCCGTTCTTACCGAACGAAACTACTTCAAAGGATCGCTGGAAGATTTAATCGATGTTTCCACAGCGCGTCCGGAACTTGCATACCTTCGTAAAGATTTTCTATTGCAAGAAGAAGAAATCGAGCTGTCATATCGAGCTGGGGCAGATGCTGTACTCCTTATAGCCCGAATTCTTGATGTCGATCTATTGCGCCGCATGGCTGAGCTCTGCCGTTCTTTCGGAATGACGCCTTTTGTGGAAGTGCGCGAGTACGAGGATTATGCAAAGCTCAGGGCAGTCGCTGCCGAAGGTATGGTGCTGTGCGGCGTAAATGCGCGCGATTTAGCTACTTTTTCTATCGATCCGCTTATTCCTGCGGCAGCTCGATCCCGTATTCCAGGCAGAGCCGTATATGAATCCGGCATCGATTCTGCTGGGGCCGCTGCCTACGCGCGCCGCCTCGGTTTCGACGGAATTCTGGTCGGGGAGGCTGCTATTAAAGACCCTGCGGGGATTCCCGCCATTCTCAATGGTTTTCAGAGTGCGAGAGAGGACGCTGCGGGTATTTTCTGGCGGCGCATCGCCGAACGCAGAGAAACTCGAATGAAGAATCTGAAACGCCCCCTCGTCAAGATTTGTGGGCTGGCTCGGACGGAAGATGCACTCCTGGCCGCCAATCTTGGCGCAGATTTGCTCGGTTTTGTGTTTGCCGAAAGTCCACGCGCAGCTTCCGTACACGTGGTGCGCGAGGTTTGGCAATCTTTGCACAAGCTGCAACAGGATTCATCCAACAAGGATGATTCAATACCATTTCTGGTTGGGGTTATCACTGAGATACATTCTTCGAAAGCAGAAAGCGCACTGTCTCTCGCGCGGGAAGGGATCCTAGACGCCATTCAGTGGCATGGGGAAAGTGCTCCTTCCGCGCTTGCAGCGCTGGATGCTGTCCTCGAGGGCAAAGCAGGACGCTACGCCGCCGCTCGAATTGGAAACGTCAATGATCTGGCAGTAGTCGACCTTTTGCGGCGAAGTGGTGAACCGCGGATACTGGCAGATGCGCGTGCGGAGAATGCAGCTGGAGGCACGGGGATGGCGATAGCCGCAGAACTTGCGCAAGACCTGGCCGATCGCGGTTTTCTCTGGCTTGCCGGCGGCTTGAGTGTTGGCACGGTCGGTCATGTTTTAAAAGCATACACTCCTGAGCTGATCGATGTCTCAAGCAAGCTTGAAGTCGAAAAAGGGAAAAAAGACCATGGCCTTATGGCCGCTTTTTTTAAGGAGATCGATGAATATGCCAACGAATAACGAAATAATGGCTCGCCGTTCGGACAAAGGTTACTTCGGACCGTATGGCGGGCGCTATGTCCCAGAAGTTCTCCGGGGTGCAATTGAAGAGATCGAAGAAGCTTTTTTCAAGGAAATTGCTGATCCTTCGTTCAATGCGGAGTTGGAACGGATTCGTTCCGAGTTCATAGGCCGCCCGACGCCGCTGCTGCATGCTGCGAATGCTTCAAAGCTCTTGGGTGGTGCAGATCTGTATATCAAAATGGAAGGGCTCGCGCACACTGGTGCGCACAAAATCAACAACGCAGTGGGGCAGGCCTTATTGGCCAAGCGCATGGGCAAACGACGGATAATTGCAGAAACGGGCGCTGGCCAGCATGGTGTGGCGACAGCTGCAGCCTGCGCCAAACTTGGAATCGAATGTGTCGTGTACATGGGAGCAATCGATGTCGATCGCCAGCAACCGAATGTTGCGACAATGGAATTGTTTGGTGCCAAGGTTGTGCCGGTTTATTCCGGTTCAAAGACCTTGAAGGATGCAATAAACGAAGCCTTTCGCGATTGGGCCGAGAGCTTCAGCAACACGTACTACCTGATAGGGTCTGCGCTCGGACCATCTCCATATCCGGATATGGTCCGTGTTTTCCAGTCTGTTATTGGCCGTGAAACCAAGGCCCAGCTCGCTGAACGCGGAGTAATACCTGAGGCGCTGGTGGCTTGTGTCGGTGGTGGGTCGAACGCGATCGGTTTTTTCGAGCCCTTTCTTGACGATGAAACTCCTCGGCTCGTTGGAGTGGAAGCTGGAGGCATCGGACAGGGAAAGGGTGAGCATGCCTCTCGAATGACCGGCAACGGAGCTCGCATTGGTATCGTTCATGGGTATAAAAGTCGGTTTCTTCTGGACGACGATGGCCAGGTTGCAGAGACCCATTCGATTTCTGCCGGACTTGATTATCCAGGCATTGGTCCAGAGCTTGCATCGCTGGGTCGTTCTGGCCGTATCGAATTCCGCCGAGCGACCGACACCGAAGCGTTGGAGGCTTTAACGTTTCTGGCAAAGACAGAAGGCATTGTCTTTGCACTGGAAAGCGCGCATGCGGCTTCTGCCGCTCTCTCACTTGCACGTTCACTTCAACGAGGGAAGGCGGTTGTCGTCAATATGTCTGGCCGCGGAGACAAAGACCTGTTCATCACCGCGCCCCTTCTTCGACCAAAAGAATGGAAAGACTTTCTCGAGAGAGAATTAGCCGCAATGAACAATTTGAAGGGAGCAAAAAAATGAGCATCGAACGCATACCTCTTATGGCTCATCTCGTTGCTGGCTACCCCGATGCCTTAGGATGTCGCGCTGCCGCACGAGGGCTTGTTGAAGGCGGTGCGAGCTACTTGGAGGTTCAAATCCCCTTTAGCGATCCGAGTGCCGATGGCCCGATTATCCGTGACGCCTGTTCTTTAGCGCTCGAAAAAGGCAGCTCAGTGAAAGACTCTCTGGCTCTTGTTGCAGATCTGCACAGCGCCTATCCGGAAATACCTGTTTTCGTTATGGCATACGCAAGCCTGGTTTTTACGCCCGGTATTTCGTCGTTCGTAGATGCCGCGGCAAAGGCCGGTGCTGCCGGCCTCATTGTTCCCGACCTTCCTTTCGATGCCGACGAGGGTTTGGCTCAAGCTTGTGTGGCTGCATCAGAGAAAATCCGTGGAGCCATATGCTCGATACCAGTCGCGGCTCCCTCCATGAAGCCAAGCCGGCTCGCTGCAATGATCGCTCTTGGAAGACCATACATATATGCAGCTCTGCGCGCAGGAATTACCGGGGCTGCTACCGAGATCACTGCTGATACAAAAATGTTTCTCAGCGCTGTCAACAAAGGCGGCTCAAAAATTTTCGGCGGATTTGGCATTCGTTCGGGTGCGCAGGCCCGTGCTGTCGCATCGTACGTTCATGCTGTCGTAGCTGGTTCTGTATTCGTGGAGGCGATTTCCGCTGCCATGAGAGCGCATAGCCCTGAAAGAAAAACAGTTTCCGAAAAATCCATGCACATTCGGAATGAAGCAATCCGTCGAGCCGCGTATCAAAAAGCAAAAGAAATCGTAACGGGCTAAGGACGCCGAAAGCAGTATGTGGCACGCGCTACGATGGTACGTAAATGGCCCCCATTCTTTTCAAGCAGAAGCCTGAGGGCATCTCGGCGCATCCATAGTGTTGCGAAGATTGTATCTAGAGAGTACAAAGCGGTATTCTATAGTCCGAGGACAGCTCGTGACCTCTTTTATAGGCTATTTGCTCGCGCTTTGCGGGAATTTCATTCTCTCTCTAGGGCTTACGCTTGAGAAAAAGCATGTCGGATGGATCCATTCAAAGCAGCAGGGGCCGCGCAGGCAGCCAGAAGAGATCGCATGGTGGGGCGCTGGATTTTTGCTGACCAATATTCAGCCTATTTTCAACTATTTTGCCCTAGAAACGCTTTCTGCGAATGTGGTTGCAGCATTATGTGGCTCGAATGTAGCGTTCACCATGCTCTTGTCATCGTGGTTATTGCAGGAGCATATTGACCGCCAAAAGATACGCTGGATCGCGCTGATGACTGCTTCACTGGCAACAGTGGGGCTAACGCAGCAGCCATCAGTCGCGGTATTTCATGCACTTTCTTTCTGGGTAACCTTTTCTCTACCGGCGTTATTTGCGCTGGGTACATTCTTCTCCCTCCAAAGGAAGTGGCATATTTCAGAAGGGCTGCTTCTGGGGATTTCCGCTGGTTCATTTTCTGGTTTCATGGTGCTTGCAATGGCAGCGCTCAAGTTGACAGAAGCTGCATTTTCCTTGCATTGGCTCTTGTCGCCGTATTTTTATATTTATTTTTTCTGCGGTATTGCTTCCTTGTTTATCAGCCAGTTTGCGTTTAGACGAGGGAAAATGAGCGCCTTCGCTCCTTCCTACTACGGTGTGGCTGTGCTCTATCCTTCTATCGCAGCGTATTTCGTGTCCGGCATTGCAGTGGTTCCGTTCCAGCTGGTTGGGCTTGCCGGTATTGTTGTTTCGATTGTGTTCCTCGAATTTTCATAATGCATCTTCCAATGATACAGAGGCGCTCCGTTTAGCTTTTTCTCATCGGCTGAATGCCTATTTCCCTTATAGCCCGGCGCATCATCGATTTGAAATGCTTTTGCGAATCCAGGAATTGTTCCTGGGTTCTGAACAGACCTTCCGAAGACTGATAGATCCCTTTTAGTGCGTTATAGACATTGTGTTTCAATACATTGTGTCCTGGTCCATAGCCAAAATTCTCGACGGGTCTGAATGCCTTAATATTTCCTGCGTTATGCACGACGAAAGGGAGACGACCATCGGCAGTATATATTTTCCGTCGACAATCTGTACTCCAGCCTTTGCTGTCGCAATGACATAATTATAGATGGAATCCAGCCTGTGAAAGCCGACGCGATACAATAATCCGTTCAGCACAATCTGGTCAGGGCCGAATCGGCTTTTATCCTTGATTTTTGTCAATACTTCATTGCAGAGTATGAGCATTTTTTCACGCGGTGCCAGTACGAACCCTCCGTTGATCATTGGATTCTTGATAAAACACGCCGAAAGGTTCTTGCGATCTTCTGGCTCGAAAAAGTCATCGGTGATAAAAACCGAAAAGAATGGTTTGCGATCCTCGCATACTGCGCGGAACATGTCGGGATGGTCTGAAAAAAGTGGCAGAATATCTCCCTGGAAGATGATATCTCCCGAGTCACAGAGCAGAATCTGCTCATAATGCGGATATTCCTGGAGCAGTTTCTCCATGTCCCTGTAACGCAAGGTGGTGACATGGCCATCGCGTATGCATTGCCGTACCAGAATATTGTTAGCAGCAAGGTAATAGCGCTGTGCAACCGAAAGCCCATAGTCGAGCACTGCTATATCAGCCCCATTTCGATCATTTGTATCCCATAGAGATGCAAGCCAGTGTTCTATGAGGAAATCTCCGTATTTTCGATCAGACGCAGTAATTATAAGATTCTTTTTCACTTGTTTGTCTTCTCTCATTTGAAAAAGAAGCGAGCGGACGTGCGTTTCTTCAACGCTTCAAATATTTCTTTTTCCATAATGGCCCGATGGTCTGCTCGAGCTCCTTGTCGTACTGGATCATTGCAGCATGATATTTTGGATCGTGCAGGGCTTCGGCTGCGGCCTCGTCCACCGGCTCGGGATTCGTTTTCTCGAGAATGTTCAGCATATCGGCATAGTGATCGCGCATGGGGCAGGGGAGCACCCAGTTGCCCTCGTATTTTTCGCCCTTCATGGCATAGTCTTTCTGCCATTTCTGAAGTGAATCGAAATAGGGCGATACCAGCACTTCGCTCAGTTCTCCTCCGCGCGCGTAGATTTCGTTGATGTTGCCCGCGGCATAGGGATTGAATACGCATGGTGTGACATGGCCGTTCCAATCGATATAGAGGTAGCCGCCTCCGCGCATTCTCCCTGCGGAAATGCATCCATTGCTCAACGTTCCGCCGTTCCAGAAGTCAGCGATAAAATACCGGTTATTCTTGATGAGGTCGAACATGCGATTATACATGTCGAGCCGTTGTTCGGCGGTCACCACAAGATCCATGGAAGCACGGCCGATCGGCATGAGCTGGAAAATCCAGAAATATAGTGCTCCTAACCTTGTGTAATACTCGACCAGCTCCTTGCTCGGGATGAGGTGAGCGTTCTCTTTTGTCGCGGTGAGTGAGACGCCGAACGGCACACCTTCGGCGCGCAGGTTCTCCATGGCGCTCAAAACTTTCTTGTAGACACCCTTGCCGCGCCGCGCATCAGTTTCGTTTTCGTAGCCTTCTACTGAAATCGCGGGAGTGATATTCCCGACTTCGGCGAGTTTGCGGGCCATGCCTTTGTCGATCATGGTGCCGTTTGTGTACATGAGGAAATAGTTGTCCTGATGCGCACGCGCCAGATCCAGCATTGTCTTGCCCTCGCTTTCGTACAAAAGCGGCTCGCCGCCGGAAATAACGGTAAAAACTGAACCCCAGACTTCGGTTTTTTCGCGAATAATTCTGTCGACTGTTTCGAATGAAAGCTTTTCGCGGCTCGCCGAATCGCTGTTTGCATAGCAGCCTGTGCAATGGAGATTGCAGAATTTGGTTGGGCTGAGAACCAAAAAGCGGGGCGGACCGAATCCGTACCGCTGCTTGAAAGCCGTTTCCCGCTCGGCCGTTTTATCGATTGCGCTGAACATGGCAGGCAATACAGAGTTGACAAGCGAATGCCTGAATACAGGGCTCTTCTGCGCATTGGCAAGCGCGGCATCGATCGCCTTTATGAACGCGCGCGTTATGTAGAACTTGTCGAGCTGGACCTGCCTCGGATATTCCTTAAATGACAGGCTTGAGCGATAGGTTGACCATTCGAACACTTTTGCTATGGCTTTTCTCAGTACTGGCGCGTCGATGAGCTTGTCGATAGTCTGCGGTGATACATGGATAAGCTTGTTGAATGCGATGCTGTCGGTATGGCTGAGGGCGAGCGTGATTTTTTCAGGTGGCTTCATGATAGATTCCACGATACAGCCTCCTCTCTTACTGACTCTATTCTCTATAATATATCGCTTTTTTGCCATCCTCAGTCAGGAAGCCCTCAAAAAAGAGCGACATGAGATGTTCGAATAGGTCGCGGAAGGGCATGGAAAGCTCGAGCATTGTCTCGGGCGTTAAAATGTCATCGATGAGGGCGAAGCAGACGTGGATAATGAAGTTCTCAGGCAGTTTTCTGATATAGCCCTGAGCCTGGCCGTCATGGATGAGTGTGCGGATGGCGTCGGCAATGCCGTTTTTCTTGTAGGCCTGCAGTTCGCGCCAGGTTCCGGGCTGAAGGCGTTTTACGTCTTCGAGAAATATCGGCGCGAATTGCATGCTGTGGAGGCTCACGGCGTTTATGACATCCCGCAGACGCGAAAAGACGGGCTGGGAGGTGTCGCTGAGAATCCGGCGTATACGCTCCACAAGCTCGTCTCTCAATTGCATCATGATGTAGTGGAGAAGCTCTTCTTTGCTCGGGAAATTTACGTAGAGCGTCTTCTTGCTTATGCCGCACGCCGAGGCAAGTTCATCCATTGTGACATTCCGCACACCCCGGTTGAAGAACAGCGCTTTCGACTGATCGACAATGCGCTCGCGTACCTGATGTTCCATTGTTGTATCTTATCCTACCTTGACGCGTTTGAAAAACCTTTCCGGCACGGCGGACAGCATCGCGGGCATGACCGCAAGCCCGCCGATAAGCGATAAGAATATTGACATGAAACAGAGTATTCCGAAATACATGATTGGTCTAAATTGAGAAAAAAATGGCGGAATCACCGCGAAAATAATCGCCATGGCGTTGATGATGATTCCCCGCCCGGTAAGACCAAGCGTTCTGCTTGTGGCTTCTTCCAGACTCTTTCCGCTGGCTCGCTCGCTGAACCAGCGCGCGGAAAAATGAATGAGGTAATCGATGCCTACGCCGAGCGTGATGGAGGCGACAAGGGCGGTTGCCGTCGAAAGCTCTATGTTCGCGAAACCCATGAATCCAAACACCACGAGCACAATCGCGATCATGATGCCTGCAGAGGCAAGCCCGGCTGGAATATTTTTAAAGCCGAACGCTACAAAGGCAAACACGAGCACAAAGGCAATCGCAAAGCTCTGGAGCATCGAAATGATGACAAGGCGGTTGAGCTGGTTCGAAATGAGCGAGACGCCCGCAATCGCAACGCCCTGATCTCCTGCGAGCTCATGTGCCTTGGCGCGCAGAAGGTCCGCTGTTTTCTGAATGGTTGCCGAGTCGACCGCCTTGAGCTGGATGCTGAAGCAGAGGTTTTGGTAGTCTTCCGAAACCAACTGCACAAGGCGTTCGGGCGAGAGCGATGTCTCGACCAGCAAGAGCAGTTGCGCGGCAGTTTCGTCATTGTCCGGCACCGTATCGAATGCCGGATCGTTGTCATGGAACACGCGGTTGAGGGTCTGAATCGAATCGACTATCGAAAACACGCTGCCCACCGAGCCGAGCGATTCCGCATAATCCTGGAACTGCCGCGCCTTCGCAAGGCCTTCCGCTGTCCGCGGGTCAAAGGGCAGGGATACCTTGATAAGCTGGGAGCCGGCCACTTTCTTGTTGATAAAGTCGATGCCCTGGCGCACAGGGTCTTTGGGGTTGAAATAATTCGCAAGCTCTGAATCGACGACGATGCGCGGAATGAACACAACCCCTGCAATCGCGATGATAATCGTGACTGCTAGAATCGCAAGCCGACGCTTTGTGATAAAGGCGCCTGCCTTCGCGGCAATGTTCGATATCAGCGCTTCGTTGGTATGGTAATGCCGATGCTTTTTCGGAGGCGGCAGTACACTCAGGAAAGCGGGGATGAAGAACATGGTCATCGCGAACGCGTAGGTGATGCCGAAGGCGACAAAGAGACCCATTTCTGCGATGCGGGGAATTGGCGAGGTGACAAAGGAAATAAAGGATGCGACCGTCGTTACGAATGCGAGCCACACCGGCTTGCTAAGCGATTTAAAGCTCGAATCGATGATCTTGACCCTATCAGTCATGCCGTTGACGAATACATCTTCATAGAATCTTGTAAGAAAATGAATTGCGTAATTATTGCATATGGCGATGAGCATGACCGGGATAATAAGCGCAACGATGGTCAGCTTGGCGTGCAGAAGCCCCATGAAACCGAAGGTGATGATCAGCGAGCATCCGATCGTGAAGAGCGGCAAGAAGACGCCTCGCAGGCTTCTGAATCCAACAAGCAGTACAAGCAGGACCGCAACAAGGCCGAATGCGACGAGAACCACCACATCATGCTTCATGTAGTTGACCATCTGGTAGTCAATAAACGAAGTCCCGGCCATCTGGAAGGAAAAACCCTGGTGTTTTTTCATAATGCCCTGGATGCCTTCGATGAGCCTTATTCGGGATACCGTGGGAGCTGTCTGGATGATATACAGCAGCGTATCGCCGTCGGAAGACATCAATTTCCCGTTCACGGTCTTGGTGCCCAGAAGCCTCGCTTTGAGCGCATCGACGGAAGCCTGATCCTGCGGGAGCGCGTCGGGGTCGACATAGGGAATGAAGCTGAGGCCGTCCGCGGTGTTGACAGGCTCGGCATAGGTAAATACCGAGACGACATCCGAAACATCGGGCAGGCTTTGCAGTTCTTTGCCGATTTCTGCGGCTTCTGCAAGCGCTTTCGGCGTGAAAAGCTGTTGCGATTGGGCTGAAAAAGCGAGCGAATCAGCGCCGCCGAAGGTCTGGCTCACGCTTTTATATTCTTCGACAGAAGAGACATTGGTCGGCGCGAGTGCCTGGATGTCGCCGTCAAAACGCAGGTTTGGAATGAACAGCGCCGACACAAGCGTGAGCAGCACAAAGGCCGCGATGATCACGTACCTGAACCGGTAGACGAATTTGGCCATAAGAAATCCTTTTGCAGACTGCGCGTCAGAACGATGCGGTCACCGAAACATACGCAAAATCGTTGTTTGCGTACTGGCCTATTGTACCGCCTGTTCCGTTGAAGAGAGTAAGGCCTGCGCCGAGCGAATAGCTGTCGGTCAGCTTCGCCTTCATGGATACGCGGACGAGGTACTG
>JGI24721J26819_10001149_pt1 | contig 29861 bp, 31 predicted proteins | sample YelNatPaOPGAMG01_FD_26819 | JGI IMG/M metagenome (IMG submission 26819) | reverse complement strand
GACCGGTTACATTCAGGCATCCTGCAAGAGCCATTAGAAGCACCTGCACAGGACTTGGACCCATGTCGGTTCCTCCCATGTTGGACGGTTCGTCAATAATGATTTGAAATTTGCCTGCACGAACCTTCATTCGTGTAGGAGTTTCACTTTCGGCATGAATGATTACATTTATTTGTCTTTTATTCGATTCTTCACTCATTTTTTTCTTTTTTAACTTAATTTATAAATCTATTAATTAATCTTAACTTATGAGTTTTCCTTTACAACTTTTTTTATATACATCATTATTTCATTTATTTTATCGTCGGTCAAAGGTGTTTTTCCTTTAACTATATCGAAGTTGGTTGTGTTAATGTGAATAATATTTGTAAGTCCTTCCTTGCCAAGAATTTTCTCGGCACAGTTAATAGGGCAACCATCCAGAACAACGATTTTAGTTTGAAGCGCTTTCAATTTATCAATAAGTGGCTTGTTTTGAATAGCGATTTTGGCAAGGCATACCATTTCGGCGTCTCCATTTTCCTCAAGTCGACGTGCTACTTCATCTGAATATTTTCCGGTATTTGAAGCTCCGCTGCAACTTACGATTTTAAATTTCTCTGTGTTTTCCATTTTAATATAGTTAAAAATTAGTTTTTATCATTTTGCCGTTTAGGGTGCATGATTTTGCAAGGGTATTGGTAATAGTACCAAATTTCAAGATATTTTTATGCCAATTATGTATTTTCTGTTCATCGGCATCGGTATCCACTTCAAGTATATATTCGATGTCTGTTATAACTGGCGGATTATCCATCCGTTTTCCGTGAATGGTTACTTTTGCAGAACGGTAAGGAATTTTTAAAATTTCTGAATAACGTTGCACATTTTTAAGCATACAGGAGGCCAGGGAGACGAGAAGCAATTCAGCCGGGTTAGGCAAAATGTCGTCACGTCCAGCTGAAGCATCGAATGCTATTTCAGAATGATTGGCAACAGCATAACCGGTGCCACCTTCCAAACTGTTTGCTGTTATTTTGTATTCAAGCATATTAGTATTTTAAATATTAAATCAACTACAAACTATTGTTAATAAAGAACCAGTATAATCAGTCTAATCTGTTTTCAGTTGAGTATGTATTTCCAAGTATTTTCCGGATTCTTTCAATTGCCTTGCCGGCATCTGGCACATAGCCTCTGGCTATCGGAGATCCGTTCAGAAAAAGGCTTGGAACCACCCAGGTGTTGTAAAATGCCATGTCTTCGGGCCGGTGAAGGCGCACGACACGTGCCTCCGGGAAAAAGGAATTTACAAGATATTCAACAAGTTTTTCCATGGCCATACATTTATGGCATTTGCGTTCAGGGCAGAGCAATGTGAATTCAACCGGCATGGCGGGTATATTATAGTTTATATTCAAAACTTGCCAGAAGGCGATGTTCTGTTTGTTTGGCAGGTCTGTCAAAATCAAATCCCTGATAGTTCAGTGACAGGGTGATGCCCTGGACCGGAATGAAGGCAATTCCTCCGATGAAGGCATTTCCGCTGGCGGGTATATCGACAGTCAGATGATCAGGCTCATGGAAAATAAGTCGGTCGAAACGCAGGAATATGCTGGTTGTTTTGTTTGCGGCAAGGCTTCCGTAAAGAGAATATCCCCAGGAGGCGAGGTTCTCGTAATTTTTGTATCCATCAACTCTTGTAAATTCTCCGCCCAAACGAAAAATATCCTTTAAACGGTAGCCGGCAAAAANGGAATAAAGTTGTTCCGCCGTATTTCGCCCCGGCACTCCTGAGGCGTTATGATGATAGTAAATTCGTGCTATCAAATGGTCGTCAGGAGTAAAATCGATGCCGGCAGCTGTTTTTATACTTCCATTGTTGTCCTGATCAATACGTGGTCCTTCTCCATTAGTGATGGCAGCATCGATCCCTATTTTCCGGCTGAATTTGTAATAGGCTATCATTCCCAGATCACTGCTTGGGATTCCGTAGTAACGATCCTGAAATGTTTCTGCAACAAAGCGATATCCCCAGAATTTTTCCTGGGTAATGTAGTGGTTTTGAAGAATGGCTCCTCCTTCCAGCGTCAGGTGGTCATTAACTTTCCACTGAAGGCTGGCAAATTTCAGAAACATGGTATTCATTGCTCCTTCCTTTGAAGTATTGCTCACCAGGAAGGCATTTCCGGCTGAATCGGTTACGCTGATCCGGCCGACTGTGGTTGGTTTTCCNCGGTCAATAATGATTTTTGCCGACCAGTTTTTATTGAACTGGTATTGCAAACCCAGATGGGCACGGCCAAACCAGAAACTGTAATCTTTACTTACATCCCTGGTAGGATTGTATTCAAAATTACCGAATACCTGTATAACAGGTTTTACCCTGGAATGGTCAAAGCCAAAAACATTCGTGCTGTCCTGCGAACTGGCAGGATACGAAGCAAGGGCAGAGAACATTCCGGGAATCAGGAAACTGATGAATGAAGAATGTTTCATTATAATAAAATTGATTTTTAATGGTATGATGGAACCCACATTTTCGTCATTTTATTATCGCTGTTGTGTTTATAAAACATTTGGGTTTCGTCATTTCGATGTGTAACTGCAAAACCAGATTTTCAGTCAACATTTTTTTCAAGCCGGAATCCGTTTATTCCATAGTCAATTGTAAGGTCTTCGAGCATAACCTTTGCCAAATTGTCAATAAAAAACGCAATTCCGTTTAGCTCCATTTTATTGTCATCCGGTTCCGGTTGATTGGTTACCGTCATCTGAAGAGACGGACTACAGCATCCCTGCACAGTATAAATACGAATACCGGAGTCAGGTATTCCCTGTTCTTTCAGAATAATGCCAAATGCATCAATGGCTTTTTGTGTAACTTTCATTTTGAAAAAGAATTAAATTTAACAATGTGATATGAAGCAGAATACAGCTTCATGGTTTAATTTTCTGATAGATTTTGGTAAGGGTTTCCTGGTAGATTTTTCTGATTGTTTCATGATGCTGACCGAACGGATGGAAGGGGATAAGATCGAGGACGTCTTCATAGGTGAGATTTGAATTCAGAAGGGTATCAATACTTCCTTTCACCATATGGGCTATGGCCTCGCGGGCTTCTTTTTCTTCCAGTCCAAGTTCTCTGGCAATCGTAATGAGTTCATGAAACTGAAACCATAGATAGGTTGGCCCCATGCCGGTGATTACTGCATAGGCTTCCAGGTTTTTTTCATCTGTTTCGGTACACTCGCCCAGGCTGGAGAAGAAATTGCAAAGCAGAGCATGCAATTCCGCATTTTTCCTGATATCCTCGGAATAGGCAACAGCGTTATATCCCTTATTAATGACAGAGGGAGCATTTGGGATCATCCGTATTACGGGATTTGATTTTCCGAGGGTGCTTTGAATCTGGGCTATGGTTATTTTCGGAGCAAGTGAAATGATGATGGTATCAGGACTAACATCAGAAGATATTTCCTGCAATGCTGTAAGCAGATCCTGGGGGTGGAGTGCCAGGAACACCATACGACAGGAAGAGGCAACTTCAGAAGCACTTTCTGCGGCATGACTGGATGGACACAAAGAGGCAATCTTTTGCAGTTTGTCGGGGTCTTTGTCAAAAACTTTGATGCAGTCGAAACTGAGATTCTTGTTGGCAAAAGCCTGAAGAAGGATGCGGGTGACTCTTCCGCCACCCAGGAAACCTATTGAACGGACTATTCTTTCCATGGTTTTATAAATTTGGTTGAACATAGGGATCGGACCGAATACGGATGTTGGGGGAAACCATTTTATATGATTTTCTTTTTATCTGGTGCATTGGGAAGTGGGTTTTTGTTGGTTCCATTATTTCAGTATAAAACCGGTGTTTTATTTTTTATTAACCGGGGTCAGTTTGCCTTCCTGTTTAAGTTGTTCTTTTACCTTAGCCCAGATGTTTTCACGTTTGTAAAATTCACGCAATTGATGTATATCGGGAAAACTAATTGCATCGCCTTTACAAAGTGTTTGACAAGAAGTACAGCCAATTACACAACTGTCGGGATTTGTAACAATGGGACCTTTTTTTGTCCATGTATAAACTTTTTTGCCACAATTCATGCACATGCCACACATTACACATTTGGTGTAATCAACAGTGGGATGCCATTTTATTTGTTCTCTTGGATATCCAGTTAACCATGCCATAGTTTTAAGTTTTAAAATTTTTATAATTCTTTAAATTCTAAAAAGCCATCTTTTTTCATCTGTTTGGTAACTTTTGCCCAAAGATGCTCTTTTTCATATAATTCCCTCAAAGCCTTTTTGCTTGGGAATGTAATAGCTTCACCTTCACAAAGATTTGCACAGGTTGTGCAGCCAATAGTGCAGCTATTAGGGTTTGTAACAACAGGTCCTTTATCTGTCCATGTAAAGACCTGTTTGCCACAGTTCATACACATTCCGCAAAGGGTACATTTTTCGTAATTAATGGTGGGATGCCATTTTACGTTTTCTCTGGGATAATCAACTAACCATGCCATTTTTTTAAGTATTAATTTTTAATAAATATTATTTTGACTATTGATTTTGAAAGGGATCTTTTTTTTCTATTTTTTCGGCTTCTTTTCGTTTCAGCATGGCAAGTGCGTTTTTCCCCCGGCTGTTGGGAATGGCCTTTTGGCCAAGAAATGCAACAGCATGGGCGATTGCTTCGAAATCGCTGAAAGGAAAGCCTAGTACTGATTCGCCATGCGAGATATCGGTGGCATCGCGGCAGCCGTAGCAACCCATACTCATGTTAAATTTTTGCTTTACAAATGGAATAAGTGTTGCATCAACACAAGTTGCCTGCAAGATAGCCGTAGTGCTTTCTAAACGTTGGCCACCTTTTACATTGAGATTGGCAAGAGCAATCCACATGAGTTTTTCGGTTTCATCCTCCACAACCACAATGTCAGGTTCAATAGTTGCATCCCGCAGGGGGAAGAGATAAATAGCTTTCAGGTGACCCAACGGGAGTGCCGGCATCTTTTCAAACATGGTTTTTCCTGTATCTTCTCTATTGACGATTCCAAAACCGACAAGTCCTTTCCCTGTTTTTAAACCATCGGGCAGCGGTTTAAATCCAAAAGCTGCAGCCGCAGCCGGGCAGGCAATCCCGTTCGCGTCGAGCACAACATGTTTTCCCCTTCGGGCTTTCATTAATGCCTGGCAATAGCGGTGATTATGTACTCTTGTAATATGAGCAGGGATTTCTTCTTCCTTGAAATAAAATTTAACTCCTGTCATGAATGAAGAAAGTTCGAGTATCTCTTCTGTTTTTGTGACCAATTTCTTCAGCTCTTTCATAATTATTTAATTATTTTGTTGTTACTTATCGGGTAAAAATTCATTTTTTTCCGTCAAAAGGGGTGAACAGTCTGATTTTTGTTCGCCTTCATTACTGATGAGATCAATAAATTGAAGGAATTGTTGTTTCATCTGATTCACTTTTCCCAGGTTCAGATGGTACTGCAGGGAAGTGCCAGCAGGGATACCGGAAATAAGCCCTGTTTCTTTGAGCCGGGCCATGTGTTGCGAAACAGTTGATTTGCACAAGGGCAGACGGTGCGAGATATTTCCTGCCGGGCAGCTTTTAAAGCGCGACAGATGCAATAAGATCTGCAAACGGGCAGGATGGGAAAGCGCATCGAGAAGCGGTGCGAGTTCCATAAATAACCTGGAATACGTTTCCTCTTTCATTTTACTAAATTTTGCGGGTTTGTAAGCCAATGGGCAAGGGTATGTTTAACCGGAAGTTTTCCCTGCAAAACAAGTTTTCCGTTGATCACCAACCCCGGAGTGAGCATGACCCCATATTTTCCAAATTCATTCAGGTCGGTAATCTTTTTGATACTTGCCTCAAGCTGGTTTTCAGCGACTACTTCACGGCAAAGTTTTTCCAGTCGTATGCAGTAAGGGCAATTATTACCGATTATAATGATTTCAGTCATAGATGAACGATTAAAGGCTTCCGAAAATCAGTCCGGTTATTGTTGCCATAATGATAACCAGGGACACATAAACAATAGTTTTCTGGGTTCCAATCACACCTCTGATAACCAGCATGTTAGGCAGGGATAAGGAGGGGCCGGCCAGAAGGAGTGCCAGGGCAGGGCCTTTTCCCATTCCCGAAGCAATAAGNCCCTGAANAATAGGAACTTCGGTAAGCGTGGCAAAGTACATAAATGCTCCNACNACAGAGGCGAACAAATTGGAAAAGACTGAATTTCCTCCCACTAATGCCGAAATCCATTCGTTTGGAATAATGCCGGCAAGTTTGGTATTATCGTGTGTTGATCCCAGCAGGAAACCTGCAATGATAACTCCCATTGCGAGAAGGGGGATAATCTGTTTGGCAAAATCCCATGTGGCGAGGGTCCATTGTTTGTTTTCTTCGTCGTTTTTGTCGAGAAGGGTTATCAGGCTCAGGGCAGCTACACCAGCTACCATCGGAACCAGCGGAGAAGATGAGGTGAGTGCCGACAGGGCTACAACAAGAACAGCCCCCAGTACATAAAACCAGTTAATGCGCAGGATGAAAATTAATGAAAAGGCCAGCATCAGAGCAAAAACGGAAGTAATGTACCATTTGTTAGCCCAGATTAAGTACCAGGTGCTCTGGGTGTCGCCCGCCGCTGGTTTACCCCAATTGGCAAATACGAGAATAAGCACAAGGGTGAAAAAATGAAAAGCCGTTTGCCACANGGGCCGTTTTTCAGGGGGAACCATTATGTTCATCTGTTCTTCGCGCTTTGCCTTTTCTTCCTTATGGTAAATGAGTGACATAGTAATGCCAATAACCACACTGAACAACACAGCGCCGATTGTCCGGGCCAACCCCATCTCAAATCCAAGAATTCTTGCAGTAAGAATGATGGCAAGGATATTAATGGCCGGACCGCTGTAAAGAAAAGCTATGGCGGGTCCCAGTCCGGCTCCTCTTTTATGNATACTTGAAAAAAGAGGAAGAATCGTGCAGGAGCAGACGGCAAGAATTGTTCCTGACACGGCAGCTACCGTGTAAGCAACCCATTTTTTTGCCTGAGCCCCAAAGTATTTAATTACAGCTGCCTGGCTTACAAATACTGAAATGACTCCGGCAATAAAAAAAGCAGGCAGAAGGCATAGAATAACATGTTCGCGTGCATACCACTTCACGAGATCAAATGTGGCGGTAACTGCTGTATTAAAGCGGGCACTATCTATTGGAAGAAAGAAAGCCGCCAGAAACAGAACGATCATCCATCCAAGTACCTTTAATTCTTTCTTAATTTCCATAATCAACTGATTTTTTTGTTTTAGTTTTTAAGTGTATACTGTTCGTAAAAACACGAACAATTGATGAAAAAAAATATCACAGATAAATCCTGATAATGTAATAGATACCAATTCCGATAAAGACAATGGCAATCAGCCTTCTGAACCAGATTTCGAAAGTTTTTACATTGTTATACACCGCACCTATACCTGAAACCGCATAGGCAAGAACCCAGGCAAAAATGATGACCGGGATGCCTGTGGCAAGGGCAAACAAGACAGGAAGGTAAAGNCCTGAAGCACTGGCTACTGTCATGGGTATCAGCATGCCGAAATACAATACTCCGCTGTAGGGGCAGAATGCAAGGGCAAACACAATACCGAGGAGCAGGGCATCAATATACCGCCATTTTGATTTGTTCTGCAGGCGGGCACCCAGGTTTCCTGTTCCGGGCAGGGAAATTTTTATGAAGTCCAGCAGAAAGATTCCGATGAGTAAAAGAAGAGGGCCTATGAATTTATCTCCATATTTTTGAAAAAATACGGAAAATTTCATTTGATCGGCTCCCAGATAAATAACGAAAGCAAGCAGTGTATAGGTAATTCCCCGGCCTAATGTATAGAAAAGGCCATTGTAGAAAATGCGGTTTCTGTTTTCAATGTCCTTACTAATAAATCCGATAGCAGTAATATTGGTAGCCAGCGGGCAGGGACTGATGGCTGTCATCAGTCCCAGTACCAGAGCGGTAATCCATGCTGCTGATCCACCTTCAATCAGGCTTGTAAGAAATTCGTTCATGACTTCTTAGGATTAACGGGAAGCCAGCAAACTGTCAATTTTTTCCTTCATGATCGCCTTTAACTTTTCAGGCTGATGCATAGCGTACATAAACCCATAAGAAGTGAGGTCGATTTTGGTTCCTCCTTTAACGATCAGAAGGGTTTGTCCACCCACTCCCAGCTTTTTGGCAAGTGGCAGATTGGCTTCATCGTCCAGGTTTATTGATTGAAAAGAGATTTTTCCCTGTTTGACCAGTTCTGGGTAGAGGGTTTCAATGTTCTCTTTTGCTTTTGCCTCAACGGTACGGCAGGTCACACAGCGGGCTGTAAAATGAAAATAATAGGCTTCGATTTTATCGCCGGAGTTTCCTGTTGTTTCATTTGCTTTGGCCGAAGGCTGGGCATTGCATCCGGCAGATAAAAGGAAGCCGGCTAAAGAGAGAAGAAGAACCGTCTTTTTCATGTTGCTTTGTTTTAAAAAGTTTTTCATCAATCAAACCTGAGGCAATCAGTTTTCCATATTTTTCGAAAGGATTTCCTTGACTTCCTTTACGGAGGGCACCCTTCCGCTCAGCAGAACTTTGTCTTTGATGGCCAATGCGGGAGTGTGCATGATTCCATAGCTCATAATATCAACTATGTCCTGCACTTTCCCAATTTCAGCTTCAATTCCCATTTCGGCCACGGCTTCACGGACAACCTTCTCAAGAGCCTGGCATCGCGGGCATCCTGTACCTAAAATTTTGATTTCCATATACTTATTTATTTGTTCGTAGTTCGTAAAATAACGAACAAAAGTAAAAAAAAATTATAAAAACAAATCAGAAAATAATTTTTTTGCTTCTTCCCATGCCTGGCGGTTCAGACAGTAACGGATACGGGGACCTTCAATCTCGCCCTGAATCAGGCCGGCTTCCTTCAGTTCTTTCAGATGCTGGGAAAGGGTGGATTTTGCAATAGGAAGCACTTCCGAAAGATTTCCGCTGTAGCAGCAAGATTGATTTCCAAGCAAACTCAGGATGTAAATTCTGACCGGATGCCCCAGTGCTTTGGCATACCGGGCAATCTTTTTTTGTTTGTCGGTGATTATTCCGGAAGTCATCTTGTTGTTCGGCAGTTTGCGAACAAAAGTACATAAATATTATCAAATTATGAGGTCTAGAAAGGATAAGCTATTGAGATATGGTATATTTTTACGGCCTGTTTTGAGAGTATTTCTTTAAACTGCATTTTATGAAAAACGGTAACAAGGCATTACGTTTTGTGATTTTATTAGGTCTGGTAAGCCTTTTCTCTGACATGACGTACGAAGCGGCCCGAAGCATCAATGGTCCGTTTCTGGAAATATTGGGGGCGAATGCATTTACAGTTGGTTTGGTAGCCGGGCTTGGAGAGTTGCTGGGTTATGGTCTTCGGCTTTTATCAGGTTGGATAGCTGACCGGACGAGGAAATACTGGCTGATTGTGTTTGTTGGATATGCTCTGAATCTTTTTTCTGTGCCTTTGCTTGCGCTGGCAGGTTACTGGCAGATTGCCGTGATGTTAATGATTCTGGAGCGCGTTGGCAAAGCGATAAGGACACCCTCGCGTGATGCACTGCTTTCTTTTGCAACTCAGCAAACCGGAAGAGGTTGGGGATACGGACTGCACGAAGCGATGGATCAGATCGGGGCAACACTTGGCCCCCTGCTGGTGAGTGCTGCTCTCTTCTATCGGCAGGAGCACTATGCATTTGCTTATACATTGCTGATAATACCCGCCATTATAGCCATTGCCATTCTTATTGTAAGCCGGTATCTGTATCCTTTCCCGGAAAAACTGGAAGTAAAAAAGCTGACCCTTGAAACAGGCTCATTGCGGAACACATACTGGATTTATTTAGGGGCCGTGGTGNTGGTTGCGGCCGGATATGCCGACTTTCCGCTGATNGCGTTTCATTTTAAGGCAAAAAGCATGATGGCCGACTCGTACATTCCGCTGATGTATGCGCTGGCTATGGCGACNGATGCTTTGTCGGCTCTTGTTTTCGGGCGATGGTTTGATCGCAGGGGTATCGGGGTGCTGATTCCCGCCATTGTTCTCTCACTCCTGTTTGCCCCGTTTGTGTTTCTGGGAGGTATCGGCTTTGCCATCGCCGGAATGGTTCTCTGGGGCATTGGCATGGGAGTGCAGGAGTCGGTTATGAAAGCCCAGATAGCCATGCTGGTGCCACCTGAACGCCGTGGCGCTGCATTCGGTACATTTCATGCAGCCTATGGTCTGTTCTGGTTTGGCGGAAGTGCACTTATGGGATATCTGTATAATGTTTCCCTTCCGGTTCTGGTATCGTTTTCAGTTTTAACCCAGTTGNTTTCTGTGCTCCTTCTTATTCGTTTGGTAAGAAATACTACGAAGTAAGATTTGCATTTTTTTTGCATTTGTCATTGCTGTGAGTTCATATTCTTCTGAAAAAGGGAAATAATATGAAACTGACAGTTCATCGCAAGGGTACAATATTGTATCCCGATAACCGGAAAGTGATCGGACGGTTTTTTTATCTCGGAGACGAGCGCGCCAGGAAACTGATCACCCGCATTCTCGCCATGGATGAAGAGGAGGTTCGCNTCCTCCTCGGGCAGATACTGCGCGAGTTTACCACCCGTCACCGGAGCATAACCACCATCCTTATGCGACACTATCAGAAAGTGGCGCATCTTGTGCAGGAACTTAACCATAACGAAACGGTGTCGGAATACCGGAAACTGCTCATTGGGTGTTACTTTACCATGGAATATGCCATTGAGTCGGCTGCGCTCTTTAATCCGTCTNTTGTGGAAGACCCTGACCAGACCAATCTGGAGGAAGGGCAGAAGCGGGTAATTATCAGCCTGCGTGCAACCGGTGAGGGCCATATTTCTTCCCTGGTTTTCCGGCGTGCCATTATTGACAGAAACAACGACATCATTTTGCAGGAACCGGGATTTCTGGTTGATGAAGCCGAAGTGGTGCGCGACCACATGTATCAGAAGAAAAGGTTTGTGAGCAAACTCATGGAAATGGAAGTTCCGGCCGAAATATATTCTTTGGTACTCGATCAACTTCCGGAGGAGTTCACCTATGACCAGATCAGGGAATGTACGCTTTCTCTGATCAATGGAAGCAATCAGCTTCCGCTCAGCAAAAGGGTGGCTGTGGAAGAAATTCTCTGGCTGGCTGATTCTTATACCCGGATTCGTTTTTCGCTCGACACGGATCTTTCTGAGCGGGTAATTTTCCCCATTTCGCGGTACGAAAAAAACGGGATTGAAGATGCCCGGTTTGTTAAATTCACTGACGATAACGGTGAGACAGTCTATTATGCCACCTATACTGCCTACGATGGGTTTACCATTCTGCCAAAACTGATTGAAACGGAAGATTTTTGTACGTTCCGCATTTTCCCGCTCCACGGCAAATATGCCATTGACAAGAACCTGGCATTGTTTCCCCGCAAAATCGGAGGCAAATATGCCATGGTGAGCCGGATTGACGGCCAGAACAACTACATCATGTTTTCGAAAAACCTGTATCGTTGGAGCCATGCTGAACTTCTTCAGGAACCCGCCTATCCATGGGAATTTGTTCAGGTGGGNAATGCCGGCAGTCCGATTGAAACCCCCCAGGGATGGCTGCTGATTACACACGGAGTNGGCCCCATGCGCAAGTACTGTCTGGGCGCCTCCCTGCTGGATCTGGAAAATCCCGGGAAGGTGATAGGAAGGCTTAAAGAACCCCTTTTGCTGCCTGCTGAAAATGAGCGGACCGGATATGTGCCCAATGTGGTGTATTCCTGTGGCGCTATTGTTCACAACGAGGAACTCATCATTCCCTATGCCATGAGCGATTACGCCTCTGCTTTTGCCAGTGTGAATCTGAATGACCTTCTGGGCGAAATTCTCAGAAGCAAAGTTTAGCCTGTCAAAATGAATTAAAAATCAATAGCTTAGCCTGAATTGTACTGTATAAGTTTTTCCCTGCAGTCACCAGGGTAGATATCGGTTTTAATTTCCATGCATTACCATGTTATTTGTACAGAGGTGCAATTTTCATTTTCTCATTCAAAGTCAATTATTCTGAATAGAATTATAAGCAATGACAAATAGGCACATATTTTTAATTTAGTAAGACAAAATGACACAAAAATATTTTTTTCCTTTTTTAATATGCAGAAAAACAATATTTTGTAAATTCATTCCTCTTTCTGGCTCTTAATTTGAGACTAAAAAGGCGAATTAATAAAGGAGAAAAACATATGCAACTTGATAAGTTTACCATTAAAGCGCAGGAAGCTGTACAGCATGCCCAGCAGCTGGCCATGGAGAACCAGAACCAGGCCATTGAGTGCGGGCATTTGCTGAAAGGACTTTTCGACGTTGACGAAAACGTGCTTCCGTTTATTTTTAAGAAACTGTCTGTAAATCCGCAGGCAGTTGAAAAGGCTGTTGACAGCATTATTGCGGGATACCCGAAAGTCAGCGGCGGGGAGCAGTATCTTTCGCGTGCTGCTGCTGATGCTTTAACCAGGGCCCAGAGTGCCATCAAGGAATTTGGCGATGAATACGTTGCCCTTGAGCACATTTTGCTGGGTCTCATGCAGGTTAGTGATCCGGTAGCCAGTTTGCTTAAGGATTCCGGACTCACCGAGAAGGAAGTCAAAGCCGCTTTGAATGAATTAAGGAAAGGAAGCAGGGTTACATCACATAGTGCCGAAGAAACGTATAACGCGCTCAGCAAATATGCAATCAATCTGAATGAGCGGGCGCGCAGTGGGAAGCTCGACCCTGTAATTGGCCGTGACGAAGAGATACGCCGGGTACTTCAGATTCTTGCCCGCCGTACCAAGAACAATCCCATCCTGGTGGGCGAACCCGGCGTAGGTAAAACGGCCATTGCCGAAGGTATAGCCTTCCGTATTGTCAAGGGTGATGTGCCCGAAGATCTCAAATCGAAAGAGATTTATTCGCTCGATATGGGAGCTCTTATTGCCGGTGCCAAATACAAGGGCGAGTTTGAAGAACGCCTTAAGGCTGTGGTGAAGGAAGTTGTGGGGTCAGAAGGACGGATTATTCTGTTCATTGATGAAATTCACACCCTTGTGGGAGCAGGAGGAGGTGGCGAAAGTGCCATGGATGCCGCTAACATTCTTAAACCTGCTCTGGCCAGGGGCGAGCTGAGAGCCATAGGTGCAACCACCCTCAATGAGTTCCAGAAATATTTCGAAAAGGACAAGGCTCTGGAACGCCGCTTTCAGAAAGTTTATGTGGACGAACCTTCTGAGGAAGATGCTATTTCCATCCTCAGAGGTATCAAGGAACGGTATGAAAACTACCATAAAATCCGTATACGCGATGAAGCTATTGTCGCTGCCGTTCAGCTCTCGGTGCGGTATATCACCGATCGGTATCTGCCTGATAAAGCCATTGACCTGATTGATGAGGCGGCTGCTCATCTGAGGCTGGAAATGAATTCAAAACCGGAAGAGATAGATACGCTTGACCGTAAAATTCAGCAGCTGGAAATTGAGCGGGAAGCCTTCAAGAGGGAAAANGACAAGGCTAAGCTGGAACAGNTAGCAAAACAGCTGGCTGAGCTGGAGGAAGAGCGCAAACAGCTTATGGCGTTATGGGAGGATGAAAAGAAGATTGTTTCCCGCATTCAAACGATCAAACAGGATCTCGAGAACTACCGTTTCCAGGCTGAACGTGCCGAAAGGGAAGGCGATTACGGGAAGGTGGCGGAAATACGCTACGGCGTTATTCCCAGGCTGGAAAATGACCTGAAGCAGACCATAGCAAAGCTTCAGGAGTTTGAGAAAGAAGGGAAGCGCCTGGTGAGGGAAGAAATTACGGCCGAAGACATTGCCGAGATTGTATCGCGGTGGACAGGAATTCCCGTTACCCGCATGCTGCAAAGTGAGAAGGAAAAGCTTCTGCACATTGAGGAAGAANTNCACAAGCGTGTGGTGGGACAGGATGANGCCATTCGTGCCGTTGCGGCAGCNATCAGGCGNAGTCGTACCGGACTGGCTGATGTGCATCGCCCAATTGGTTCGTTCCTGTTCATGGGAACAACCGGCGTAGGAAAAACCGAACTTGCCAGGGCGCTGGCCGAGTATCTGTTTAACGACGAAAGCCTGATGACCCGCATTGATATGAGCGAGTACCAGGAGCGGCATGCCGTATCNCGTCTTGTGGGTGCTCCTCCGGGATATGTGGGATACGAAGAAGGCGGACAGCTTACCGAAGCCGTGCGCCGCAAACCATATTCCGTTATCCTGCTGGACGAGATTGAAAAGGCGCACCCCGATACGTTCAACATTCTTCTTCAGGTGCTGGAAGACGGCCGGCTCACCGATAACAAGGGTCGTGTTGCCAATTTCAAGAACACGATCATTATTATGACCTCCAATATCGGGTCAGACCTGATACGGGACAATTTTGAACATGCCAGGGAAAGCAATCTGGANGAAGTGTATGAACGTACCCGCAATCAGGTATTCGAACTCCTTAAGCGGAGCCTTCGTCCTGAGTTNCTGAACCGTATTGATGAACTCATNATGTTCAGGCCTTTNAGCAANGATGATATTGAAGGGATTGTGTACATTCAGCTTCGCAATCTGGCTAAAGTTCTGGCACGGCAGGAAATTACCTTCCATGCGACACCGGCTTGCATTGAGTTTCTGAAAACCGAAGGATATGATCCGCAGTTCGGGGCAAGGCCGCTTAAACGGCTCATTCAGAAGAAACTTATGGATGAATTTGCTCTGGCGATGCTGGAAGATAAAATTCAGCCCGGATCGCATGTAGTACTCGATGTTGCTGACAGGAAAATTGTTTTCCGGTCAGCCCAGAATGAGGAGGAAAAAAAGGCTATTGCTTAAAATTACAGGGTCTGCCGGGGTTAGTTCCGGCAGACCCTGTTTTAATTTATTTTCAGGGAGGAAATTGATATGAAAGGAAATTTTGAACAGCTTATCAATTCTGATATGCCTGTGCTGGTTGATTTTTATGCCGAATGGTGCCAGCCCTGCAAAATTCAGTCGCCTGTGCTGCAGGAACTGGCAAGGGAAGAGAATGGCCGCATACGGGTAATCAAAATTGACGTGGATAAAAATCCCCTGATAGCACAACGTTACCAGATACAGGGCGTACCAACCCTCATATTGTTCCGCAACGGGCAGGTGCTTTGGCGGCAATCGGGAGTAACTCCCAAACACCTGCTCAAAAAGGTGCTGAGCGAATTTCTGATCAGCTAGCAACCGGTTTTTTTAGCGTAATCCGGAGCCATAAAAAGCCTGTTAAGCCTGAAAGAATGCCTGTTAACGCAGAAAGCCTAACAATGTGGACTTTGCTTGCTGTTGAAAGGCTTGCCAATCGATAGAATAATTCAAGTCTACCAGATCATAAACAGCTAAAGTTAATCAGGACACAGTTGTTTACCCAGAACTCCGGAAGTTCAGGTATTGATTGTTCAGCGGGTAGTTATAAGTGATTATTTCCGCACATACAGGTGTTCCTTTTCCTGAGCTGCCAGTACCGTCAGATGGGAAATCCAGTAAGCGAGGGAGCTTTCGGCACCCTGGTTCCGGTTGAGGCCCTGCACTTCCAAACCATCACAGCATCCTTTTGTTTCGTGGTCAAACAATGGCAGACGGAGGGAATTTTCTCCCAGGAACCAGAGGTAACAGGTAAAGAGCCTTTCGATGTATTTTCGGTCACGGGTAACCTGAAATACCTGATAGTACAGAAGCACCATTGCCATTACATCGATGGATTGCTGGTCAAATTCCGGAACGTTACCTCCCCTGGCATACCAGTCCTTATTCCCTACCGGGGCAAAATATCCATGCCGGAATGTTACCGATTCGAGGAAACGGGTTGATTCTATGGCAACGTTCAGCAATTCCTGATCGCCGCAAATTTCGTAGGAACAGAACAAAGCCAGAGGAAGCACGGCATTATCATAGGTCATTTTTTCTTCAAACCAGTGCCAGTCATCTTTCCGGTTCTGGTGATAAAGGTCTGTAAGCCGGTTTGCCAGCCGGCGCATAATTTGCGCCATGCCTTCGTCGTTGGGGGCATCCTTAAGGTAATAGGAAATTCCAATGATGGTGTTGGCCATCCCCCTTGGTGAACCAAGTTTTTCAAAGTGTTGCACCGAGCGGAAGAAAATTTCGCGTCCCATTTGCTTAAAAGCATCGTTGGGTGCAAAACGGATGAGGTATCCCAGGGCCCATATGGTACGGCCAAAGGAATCTTCCGAGCCATGCTCATCGAGGAACTGGCGGCTGAAACTGAGCAGATTTCTGAAGTTACCGTCTTCACGCTGCATGTAGTTGATAAAACTCAGGTACACAGGCATCAGTTCAAGGGCATCCTTGTCGCGGTTCTGCCTCCAGGCCATCAAGGCCATCAGCAGGGCCCTCGCATTATCATCAAGGCAATACCCTTCTTTCAGGTTAGGAATACCATATTTTGCATGCTGAACTATACCCGTATCGTCAGTCAGCCGTTTAATGTGGCTGATGTCATAATCAGGCAGCAGAGGAAGGTCAATGGGTTGCGTTTCTGTTTCAGGAATTTTCTGCCAGTTATCGAAAACATATTCAGCCAGATACAGGTATTGTTTTGCAATGCGGGGCCAGCGCAGTTTTTTTCCATATTCAAATGCTTTTTCGCGGAGGGCGACCAGCTTTTCATCATTCTGAAGCAGTTCCAGAAGAATGGAACTTAACTGCCGGGAGTTTCTGAATTCAAAGAGTCTGCCGCGCCCGTTCCCCAGCAGTTCCCTGGCATGCCAGTATGGGGTTGATACTACCGCGCAACCGGCGCCGACGGCATAGGTAAGAGTGCCGCTGGTGATCTGGGCTTCGGAAAGATAAGGAGTAAGGTAAATGTCAGCAGCAGAAAGGTATTCAAAGAGTTTATCCTCGCTTACAAATTCATTGACAAAATATACATGGTTTTCAAGGTTGTACTGTTTAACCAGCCTCTGAAGGGAATTTCTGTACTCTTCCCCGCTGTGCTTTAAAACGTTGGGATGCGTTGCCCCCAGGATGATGTAAAGAAAATTGTCGTAGTTTTTCAGAACTTCCGGCAGGCTGTGAAGCACAGTCTCTATGCCCTTGTTGCGGCTAAGCAGACCGAACGTCAGCAAAACCTTCTTTCCATCGAGACCAAAACGGGATTTTGCTTTTCGTCTGGAAACCAGTTCCATTTCGGGCACTCCGTGTTCAATGACAACGATTTTTTCTTTCGGGATGTGATAAATATCGGTAAGAAAATCAACGGCGAGGCGGCTCATAACAACAATCCGGGCTGCTTTCCTGCTGATTTCTTCCACAATGAGTTTTTGTGTGTAGGAAGGATCTTTAAGTACGGTGTGAAAGGTTACAATTAGAGGAATTTTCAACCGGTGCAATAAAGGCAGAATGTAAACTCCGTCATCTCCTCCGAATATACCGAATTCATGCTCCAGGATGCAGATGCCGGCATCGGAAAAGTTGATGGAGTTGGCCGCCCTTACATAGTCGTTTTGCTGGTTTTGTCTGATAATGATCTGTACCTCTTCGGGGTATTCATATTCCGCATCATCTTCTGTAACGGCCGCTATCATAATCCGGTCGGCAATGTTCCTGTCGTTGGTATTCTGAATAATGGCCTTTGCCAGGTTATGGGTAAATGTTCCTATTCCGCAGCGCCGCGGAGGATAGGTACCGATAAGAGCGATTTTCATGATCAAATATTATTTGAACATGTTTTTCTTTCTTTGCCTCGATTGGAAATGGAGGGCACGAGGTGCCTGGTATCATGCCTTCGTGCCCGGCATTTTCATCAGCCGTTAATGACGGTGCATTTTATGCTGATGAATCTGTCTGAGTTTTTGGAAAAGTGCAGTTTCTTCCTCCGTCAGTCCGGTAGGAATGATAACATGCAGTTTTACGTACAGGTCTCCATGCTGGCCCGGATGGCCGTATACGGGCATTCCCTTTCCGGCCAGCCGAAGCATTTTTCCGTTCTGAGATCCTTTGGGTATTGTTATACTCAGTTTGCCTCCCAGGGTATCCAGTTCGACCTTTCCTCCCAGAACGGCAGTATAAAGGTCAATTCCCGCTTCGGTAATCAGATCGTTTCCTTTCAGTTCGTACCTGGGGTCAGGTTTTACCCTGATGGTAACATAGATATCTCCCCCATGGTAGCCGGGCTGATTCACGGAGCTTCCCCTGATCCGTAATACCTGACCATCGTATGCCCCGGGTTTTGTAGTTATCCGCAGTTTTTTGCCATCAACATTCAGAATGCGCGACGTGCCATGGTAAGCTTCCTGAAGGGTAATTTCCATTTCAGCCTGCAAATCGCGGGCTGTTGTCCGTTTTCTTTGTTTTTCAAACGGTTCGGCATATCCTCCGAATCCTCCGAAGAAGGCTTTAAAGAAGTCAGAAAAGCCGCCCCGTGTGCCTCCGAACAAATCACCCAGGTCCCCTTCGAAATAGTACGTATGGCCACCCGGTTCATTTCCCATGAACTGGCTCCAGTCAAAATCTCCTGCTCCCGCATGCTGATACTGCTGCCAGCGGGCTCCAAGCTGATCGTACTTCTTCCTTTTCTCCGGGTCACCCAGCACTTCGTACGCCTCACTGATTTCTTTAAATTTTTCTTCGGCTTGCTTGTTTCCCGGATTTTTGTCGGGATGATACTTTACGGCCAGCTTCCTGTAAGCTTTCTTTATTTCGTCCTGGGTGGCTGTTTTACTAACCCCCAGTATGGCATAATAATCTTTAAATTCCATACTCTAATTTTTTTCCGGCATGATCAACCAATTTACCACTTTTATAAGAAACCAATCGTAAGAAAGCATAAATGCTTCTGCCAAAATTTCCGACAGCTTGATTGCAGTCGGAATTTGTGCAGTATGGCTTTGTAATTTCTTCCGGTGATCATGTCTTGACGACGAATTATCAAAAGATAAGCCAAAGGGAGTTAAGAAAGGATATGAGACAAAATGGCAGTGTTTCTTCTGGAATGAGCAGTGTTATTAAGGAACTGTTTTCGCAAAATTTGATCGTGCTTAATCTGGATACCAAAATTAAAGGATAACACACTAACTTTTAATTCGTTTGCACTCCTGTTAACCCATCCAGAAGGAAAGAATAATTCTAAAAAACAACAGTTGTAGTCAGAAGAATACGGGATTCCCGCTTCACTTGGTTTTGCCAATTATGATGCCTTCGGCTATTCCTGTTTGCCTATTTTTATGCTTATTCCTTTTTCAGCTCTCCAGCCTGTTACATCGGTCAGACTGATGAAAAAGTGGTAATCTCCGGTGTCAACATCGGGAGGAACGGTAATGGCCACATCGGCTTCGTACTTTTTTAGTCCATGCGGTATATCGTGACCTTCAATCAGGCTAAAAGGGTTCTCTGGTATCTTTACTGGATCGAGGGAACAGGCTTCCACATCGGTGCTGTGGGAATGATGATCAAAATTATTATGAATATCGATGGAAAAAGAACCCAATCCTGCATTATCAGTGAACCGAGCCCTGAAATAAAACGTCTGGCCTGTGTATATCGTGTCACAATTTTTCGGAAAAGCTCCCGCAAAGGAGTTATCAATAACCGGTTTTTCCATATCCTTATCCCCGTTTTCGCAGCTTCCGGTTAAAAAAAGCAGAATGGCAAAAGATACAATGATCGGTTTGCAAAATCTTTTTGACATATTTTTCATTTTTTTCTGGTTTTATCTGTTCATCAGAATCAAACCGCAAAGTTCAGAAGTGCTCCGGATGCTTTTTAACCGTTATAAGCTTCTGAACTTTGCGGCATCTTATAAAAACAATTATGAGTATTCAGAAATTACTTACCATGTTCATCACCATGATAAGCTTCTGCGGGAGCTAATGTGATGTCTTTTTCCACTGCAGTAGTATTTCCCGACCTATCAGCAACGATGAGATGGAAATGGTAATCACCCGTAAGGGCATTAGCGGGAACATGTATCNNATGATGGTGAACGGTGTAATTTTTTACCCCGTTAATTTCCCGGAAAGTGGAATCAAATTCCCAGTGCATTGCATCAAGTACGGAACTTTTGTGATGATCCGATTCAGCATGGATTGTTACCCGGTAATTGTTCAGCAAATCATTATCGGTAGCCTCAAATTCCAGATGAACCGGATATCCGGCAAAAATGGTATCATTATGGCCCACCTCGAGATTTGATACGGTAGGTTTTTGATTGTCTTTGTCTTCACATGACATGAAGGTAAAAGCACTGATTAATACAAGTATTGAAAGGAAATATTTTGATTTCATAAATTTAATCATTAAAAATTCGACATAAGAATTTACTTGTTAATCGGGATATGGAAATGTATAGTACCATTCCTCCCCGGCTCCGGCACTCCTATTTTCCGGTAATAGCTGGTGTGCTGAAAATATTTTGCATTCAGGAGATTCTGTATCTGTATGTCCGTTTCAATACGGAATTTTCTGAATATAAAAACAGTTCCTGCTGAGAGATTCAAAGTAAAATACCCTGGTGTTTTTATTTCGGGCGGAACAATATTATTTTGCGCTGCAGCAAACACCGCATCGGCCGAAAGATAGCTTTCATAAAATACCTTTTTATTGTTTGGTGTAATTTGCAGGTTCATCAAAAAGGAAGCCGGCGGACTGAAAGGCAGGCAAAAACCTTTTTTAGGGCCCGATAATTGTTCTGAGTAAACAAACTCAGCAATAAAGCCTGCTTTCAAGTGCCGGCTCAACACATAATGTAGATGTGCTTCTCCTCCGGCACGCAATACTTCGGACTGGGTGTATTCAAAAATCTGGTTTCCTGCGCCATAGAAGTAGTCGTGATGGAAGGTGGGATTCAGAAAGATGAAATTGGGAAAATAGTTAATAAAAGGTGCTATTTCTATGGCAAAGCGGGGCAGAGAAATTTCGATACCAAGGTCAACCTGCCAGGAAGTTTCAGAACGTATAGATGTATCACCTTTTTCAAAACTAAAGTGATGATAATTAACTCCATTGGATGCAACTTCCTGCGCCAGAGGCATCCGGAACCCTTTCCCGATGTTCAATTTATAACGGGTATGTTCTCTGGTAGCAACCATTCCGATACTTCCCGAAATACTTTGGAATTTTCGCGACAACTGGGGCGCTCTGAGTACATGAACATACGATGTGTCGTTAGACGCAGAAACCACCGGAGTGGAAAACCAGTCGTAATAGGCGCGGGTATTCAGCAGTCCTGCGTCGTAGCGTATGCCACCGGTAACCTGCAATTGTTCCCAAAGTTTTCCTTTTGTCAGAACAAAACCACCCAGTGTTTTTTGATGGAATGAAGGGATAATCATGCTCCAACCACCTATGGTATTGTCCTGGAGTTCTCCGTTGAATCCGCAGGCCAGTGACCATTTGCTCCCAGAGGAGTAAAACAAATTGGTTTGTCCGGTTAACACATTTTTGTTGAACTTTCGTTCAAGATCTTCAGGAAAAGGCATGTTATCAGGAAACCGGGGAGGCATAAATCCGTGGCTCACATAGGGGCTCCATTCATTGCGAAGATTGTTCTGATAACCGAAAACCATTTCCATCCGGAATTTTTCGTTCGCATATTCGCCGGAGAGGATCAGCTTGCTGTGATGAGCTTCCTGCCATGGGTATTGAATATCGCGGTTTGATTGGTCATGGAGTTGAGTATCTACATTCCGTGGTTCAAGACCGTGGGCATTGGCAAAAAAGCCAGCATGGGTATTGATACTGCTAAGAATGATATGGCCTTTGAAGTGATCGGTGACAATTCCTGTTGTCAGATGAAAATCGGTTTCGTTTCCAGCTGTGTTCCGGAGAGAATGTCTCCTGAGGGCTATGCGGTACGAGTAAATGTCAACACTGTCAACGGGTAAAATATAATCACCATAACTGATCGCTGTTATCCGGCCTGAAGCATATATCGCTTTCCTGCGGGCTGTGAGTGAGGCTGACATGCCTGCAAGCCTGTTATTCGAGCGTCCTGTAAGATCAAATGATCCGGAAATTGTGTTTTGTGCAGGAACTTCATTGGTTCGAATTAGAAATATTCCGGCAATGGCATCCGAACCATACATAAGAGATGCAGGTCCTCTGATGATTTCAACCTGTTCTGCAGCATACTGATCGGTTTCCAGGCCGTGATCTTCTCCCCATTGCTGCGCTTCATGCTTGATGTCATCTTCCATCACCACCACACGGTTAAACCCTAATCCGCGAATAACAGGTTTTGACTGCCCGCTTCCTATTTCAATGGATGTGACGCCAGGCAGTCTTTGCAGTGATTCCATCAGGCTTCCTCCTATGTTGCGACGGATATACTGCTGATTTACCGTTTCCAGATTGAGTGGTTCCTGCTGTTTGCGTATGTCAGCATACCTGCTTGTGATGACCACTTCTGCAAGGCTTTCCGTGGCCGGGTTTAGACGGAATGTTCGGAAAATATCGCTTCTTGCAGTTATTGTATCTTTGAAACGGTCGTAGCCTATGTAAGCGATTTCCACTATATATTTCCCCTGAGGAATGTTTCTGACAATAAAAACACCTGCTGTGTCAGTAATTGTATGATAATTGCCCGGGGTTATGAGAATACTTGCTCCCAATAGCCCAGCGCCGTTTTCATCAACTACTTTGCCATGAAAGGAAATGCCTTTCTGTCCTTCCAACTGAACCAGCGACAAAAAAGGCAAAACAACCATTAACAATCTGGCAGGATTTATGGGAAATGCCATAACTTCTTTATAAGCCCTGTATTACATGAAAATTTTTTCGCGCGAGCAGATTCCCGTTTTCCTTTTTTTGGCAACATGAATGCTTTTGCCGGTGAAAAGGGTGGGTGGTTAACAATTCATAGCACGGGGAGGGGCCCTGAGAAAAAAATGGCTTCCCGGAAAATAGGAGTGATATGAAATACCGGTAGGTTCAGAATAATCAACAGGGTAAAAGAAAGACCTGTCCGATAGTTTTTCGGCGCTCTTTTCGAGAATACTCAGCTGAAACTGAAGAACGGGACAGTTGCTTTTATGTTCAAAGGCAAGGTAAACATGCCGGGAATAATGGGATTTATAAGGCTGGTTTTGGTGGTATCTCAATACATGAATGGCCTGATATCCCTGCGGAAATAAAAGCAAGGCTGCAAATAAGATGGCAATATATTTTCTGTTATTCTTTGTCATTCTTTGCAACTGACACAAAGTCCCTTCACCACAATTTCGGCATCTTCGGTACTGAAATTTTCCGGAATTTGTACAGGAATTTCTACAGGTTCCTCAATGCAAATGAGGTTTCCGCACTTGCGGCAGAAAAAATGGGCATGCATCTTCAGGTCTCTTTGTGATTTTTGTACTTCATACAGTACCTGACGACGATCAATCGTGATTTTTCTGATAATACCTTTCTTTTCAAGTACTTTAAGAGTGCGGTACACAGTGGCTCTGTTGTAACGATTCCCAAGCAGATCTGTCAGATCCGTGTAAGAAATGGTTCCTGTAACATCCAGCAGAGCTGAAAGTATATCTTTCCTGCAGGAAGTCAGGGATAAGTGATTTTTCTTCAAAAGAACTGACGGATTTGTAGCCATAAAAAATGCAACAACGTTGCAAATTTAGTTCAATTTTAATTTCAATGCAATTTTGTTCAGCCTCTCTTAAAATGTTACCATGAGGCTGGCTAAATCCGGAGGCTCAGCGTGTATAAGGTATTATTTCACAACCTGCAATGCCTGTTCAGCAGCCTTTAATGTAGGTTCGGCCGAAAGCGGGCTTCCTACGGCACCCTGCATCCAGAGCTGGGGAATGAGCCGGCCCTGGCTGAAAATTCGCATAATTTCCGCAGCAAAATCTTTACCGGAGAGATATTGTTCAATCTGGAAATCAATAAGATGCCCGATGGGGTAGGCGCTCAGGTACAGGGGGTTTTCGATCATATGGCTGTAAATGGCAAGAATGGGTTCATCTTTTGAACCGAAGACGTCGGCGTAGTATTTGTTCCATACTTCCCTGGCAATGGAAAGAACCGCTTCTTTGAGTTCGCCGGCTGANGCGTCAGGATGANTATANAGCCATTTCCATACATTCATGTCAACCAGCGAAACGCCCATAATTTCGTAACAGGCCCATGCATTATCAAGGGCCATCATGTGTTCTTTCAGGGGATTCTTTTCCTGTAACCCCAGCAAGGTGAGGTCACGTTTCTGGAAAATGAAGGCCAGAGCTTCTGTAAAGGCCGTGTTCGGAACTCCATAAAGAGGGAAATAATCAACCATTTCGGTGGTTATGGTTTGCTCCACATTGTGGCCGAATTCATGGGTAGCAATGTTGTAACCCTTATAGTCCATTCCGCTGGCACCGATGCGGGTACGTAGCAATGAAACATCACCCTTCATTTCCGTTCCCCAGGCATGACCTGATCCGCGTGCCGGTTCAACTTTGATGCGGGAGGCAATGAACAGGGCTTTTTCTTTGGGAAAACCAAGTTTCAGGAGCCATTCGGGAAGAGCTTTTTCAACGGCCATGGCATCAGGGTAGCGTTTTCTGGTTATGGCAGTAAGTTCAGACTCTGATATACTGCTTCTTGACTTAAACCCGTCGTACCAGATATCAAAAGGCTGAAGAGGGCGTCCCAACCGCTTGCTGATGAGCTTGCCCATTTCCCGGATTACCGGAGAGGATACAAAGTCAATAAAGAGTTTTTCAACTTCTTCCTGGGGGATTTCATACTCCTGTTCAAATTTTCTCTGAATGAAAGTCGGATAAAAGGGGGTATAAGGGTCGATGGCTTTCATGGCCCGGAAGTTTTCCAGCAGCATCTGGTAGCGCTGTTGCCCCTCAGGGGTTGAGGCAACAGTTTTTCCGTCCTTAAGGAGGGTGTTGGTATAGGGGTTCCACTGAAAATTATTCTTGTCGATCATTTCAACGGGGATGGTCTGATCGATAATGCGTTTCATAACCTGGTAAATCATTTTCTGTAGTTCCAGGCCGTTTTCACCTTCGGCATAATGTGATTTCAGCTCATCCCTTAGTCCCCAGTGCGAAATGAGCCGAAGGTCGCTCGGGAAAAGCGTTTTTCCTTCGTCATTAACCAGATTACCAAGGTAGATGTTGTAGTTGGCAATATAGTTTTCTGATGCAGTGAGCTTGCTGGTGGTATTTTGTTGTACGTCGGCCGGTACACGGGCGGTAAACATGTCGCCCAGGCGGGCATATGCCCATTCAAGGCGGCTCCATTTCGGGCCGAGCTCTGTCTTTTCGCGGAGTGAATAAAACGGAAAGTTCAGTATGGTAATAAAAGCAATTTTGTTGGCAAAGAAATCGTCGGTGAAATGGGCCGAAGGATTGTAAGCCCCGAAAAGCTCATCGATGGTGCCTGGCTCTTCCTCCGAAACAAGGTGCAAAGGTTTGAGAAGTTCTTTGTTGATTTTGGAATAGTAACCGCGCAGAATTTCAAAACCGCGGCACAGCTTTCTGAAAAGCTGTTCACGGGCAGCCGGGTCACCCTGGTAATTGGCAAGACAAAACGACTGGAATTCAGCTTCGGTTCCATCGGTACTTATCCAGAGAGAGGCAGTCTGCCTGACGCCTTTGTCAATTAAATCTTTCTGGTTTGCGCCATAGCGGCCTGTAAGAGAGTCAATCGTTGCAAGGATAGTCTTTTCGGTGATGCTGGAACCTGTTTGCATGGAGGTAGGTTTTTGAGTACATGCCTGAATGCCGATCAGCAGGATGGCAGTAATGAGAAGAGAAAAGTGTTTCATCCGAACAAAATTGATTTTCAAAGGTCGGATAGCCTGCCCCGCCAAAGCGGGGGAACACCCATGATTTGAATTTTGTTCATAGGTGTTTGTGTTTGCAATACATGGGTGTTTCATATTAAAACAATTTAATTTTTAATGGTCACAAGCCTGTATCGAGAACTCAGGAGAACCCGGAGGGTTTCATATTCTGAAAATTTGATGTAAAGTTAATCACTGCAGGGATTAAACATATGCCGGAAAACATTTCGGGGAGAGGGAGATGGAATGCAATTCGATCCAATAACGCTGATGATTGAAAGGAATGCCATAGACTGTGCTTCAGGTACGAGGTTAATTTTTTGGATGCGCTTATTTTTCAGTTGCTGCTTACATACCCGTTGTTTTTTTCAGTACGCAGACAAAATCGATATTCCGGAGTTCTTTCGGCACGTATAGCAGAATACCGGGTCTAAAGTTGAGGTTTTCTTTACCCCTTATTTTCAGGCCGGTTATCGGGTTATAAAAAGAGTAATCGTAACGGGCAGAATCCGGCACAGCTATTCGCAGTTCTGTTTGATTTTTCCCATAAACAAGAATCGTGCTGAGGTTGTCATCGGCAAGGCACCACGCTTTATTTCGGGTCAGCTGGTTGGCGGGCCGCATTGTGCTGTAGGGGAGCGACCGCAAAATGTCAAGGGCAACTTTGGATTGTTTCCAGAGGTTTTCCCTTGTACGCCAGTTTTGGCAATCCAGGTCACCGCACCCTGTTTTATATCCGAAATAATATTCCACACCGGCACCGCCTGCCATCAGGTTCCCCCAGAGAACGTTGCGGCGGATGGTATCGTGCCGGGGATCGGTGGCATCGGTCCATACACCGGTAGAAAAATGGCCTTGTTCGTCATTGGAGACCACCCACGGATGGTTGCCGGAGGCGGATTTTTCTATCCAGTAGCGTGTCTGATCATACACGTAGTCATCTCCTTTCAGCGAGCTTTCGAGCTGTAAAGATAAACATGAGAGGGAGGGTTCGCCGATGAATTTTGAAAACAGCTTCTCCCGGTGCTGGTCGTTGGAGGAAGTATGCATGGCTATGGGGGTATTCCACGGATCGAGGCTGTCGATATAATGCATGAACATACGAAGCTGGTCAGTGCTGAGGGCTTTTCCCCTGCCGGTTTCATTCTCCTGGTCTTCGGCAATTTCTTCCCCCAGGTTAAACGTAATTCCGGGAAGGTCGGCAAAACGGGCCACCATCTCGCGGTAGAACAGCTTGCGGCTCATGGCAAAGGCATTGGAACCCTGCCATCCTTCATCGGCCTCGAAAAGTTGCTCATTTTCCGTTTCGCTGAGAAAGAAATGGATGTGAATGCCTTTCCTGTTCATGTGTTCAAATACAATCCGCCACTGATCGAGTTTGGAGCAGTCGAAACGGTACCGTTCATCCGGTGCCGTGAAGGGCCAGACATCCTTTCCGTCGCCATGCAGGGTGAGAGCGATAAGATAAACGGAGTTCATTCCCATGGATGACAGATAATTAACAGCACCTATTATTCCCTTTCCTTTTCCTCCCTGCCATGTTGGATCATCCTTCTGCCAGTCAACGGCATGAGCTTCCCATGTTTTGGTATAGTCGGTTTCTCCCTGAGAAAAGGTTCCGTCAAAATCACGGTAAGCAAGAAAGTTTTCCGGGCTTCCGGCCCCGGCTTTCAGAAAGTATTCACCGTTGCTGAAACGGTAATAGCGTTGGCCGGCGTATTGAAGTTTTCCTGCTGCCCGGAAATCAGGCGGATTTTTATCTGTTTCGGTAATGCGGATGCTGCCGGTTGTTCCGTCAAAAAAGCAGGGTTTGCCTGATGAAGCCGTCTCAACGGCAACATTTTTCCCTTTACGGAATGAAACAGAATACTGCCAGATACCGGTATCGGGCGGAAGAAAATGAACTTTCCATATGTTGCCGGCATCTTTCCCGGTTTCAGCAGCATTTCCGTCGGCTGCAAAATAGCCCGGAACAACCACAGTGGTGTTGTTCCGGGTGAAGGTGACGTCCAGCCGGTAATTCAAAAACGGGTTATCCTTGCTCTGCTCACTCGTCGCAGGTCCTTTAAAAATCAGCACCACAGGATGCCACCTTTTCAGTTCTCCTGTTATCTCAATTTGTGTTTTTTTATTGCATTGAACGGCAGTCAGGGCAAGTATGCCAGCTGCAATGATGCCCGGAAACCAGTTGGTAATTTTTTTCATAAAAGGCAATTAAACAGGCAGTAAGTTTAGCCAATATACAAAAATTACCTTGATTATAAAGTGGNAAGTGGTGGTGCAGATTTGCCATTTGCTGCAGCCGTTGCAGTGAATGCATACAATAGAGGAAAATTCTGTTATAAGTTACTTGTACGTACAAGTTTTATTATATTTGCGCTGAAACTGGTTTGTGATGACAGAAGTTTTGCTGTACCGAAAACTTTATGAGAATATTAAGGGGGATATCCTTTCGGGTAAGTACCGGGAAGGAGATCTGCTTCCGTCAGAAAATGTGCTGAAAGACGCCTGGCATGTTACCCGTTCTACCGTCAGGCGTGCCATGCTGGAACTGGAGAAGGAGGGATATATTNCAAGGAAGCAGGGGAAAGGAAGTATTGTTCTTCCCCGCAGGAGGCACACGCTTGGTTTGTTATCGGTAAAAGGTTTTTCGCAGGTGGTTGGAGAAACGAAGAAACCGGTAAAAACTATCACAATTGAGAAACCTATACAAACCTTTTTTCCTGCGGATTTTTTTTACCCTCTTTCCGATGTTGAAACCGAGGCAGGGTGTATTTTTCTGAAGAGGATCCGCTGTGTGGGCGATGAACCGGTAATGCTTGAAAATACGTACATACCCAATATCGGACTGGAGGATCTGGTCAGTATGCCTTTTGTAAACGGCTCACTTTTTGAAACGCTCGGCCGTGTTTATCAGATCGAAATCAGGCATGCCGAGCCGGATCTGCGGGCTGTGCTGGCCGGCAGNGCGGAAAGCCGATGGCTCAGAATACCGGAAGGGACTCCCTTATTGCATATTTATTTACGATTCAGTACCAACCGGCAACATGTTTCCATCTATAGCTCACTTTTGTGTAATACCAATCGATATTCTGTAGGAATTAACCATTAAAACCAAGAATTATGAGCAAAGTATCTGAACTTGCAAAAATGATTGATCATTCCATTCTGCATCCCACTTTTACTGATGCCGATCTGGAAGAGCAGTGCAATGTGGCGAAGAAATACAACGTGGCTTCGGTTTGTGTCAAACCTTATGCGGTAAAAAGAGCCGCTGAAATCTTAAAGGGTACTGACGTGAAAACTGGTTGTGTGATCGGATTNCCTCACGGCAACAGCTGCACGGAGGTGAAGGTATTTGAAACCGAAAAGGCCTGCAAGGATGGTGCGGTAGAGATTGACATGGTGATCAACATTGGCAAAGCCCTTGGAGGCGACTGGGAATATGTGGAGCAGGAGATTAAGGCTGTGACGGATACCTGTCATAAGTATGGCGCCATTGTGAAGGTAATTTTTGAAACCGATTACATTACCAGGACGGAGGATAAAATACGGTTATGTGAGATATGCACGAGGGCGGGAGCCGATTTTGTAAAAACTTCGACCGGATATGGATTTGTAAAGCAATCCAATGGGGATTACAACTATAAAGGAGCTACGGTGGCCGACATTGAGCTGATGCGAAGGCACTGCGGGCCAAACGTTCAGGTGAAGGCCGCCGGAGGTGTACGCACTCTTGACGATTTGCTGGCAGTAAAAGCTGCAGGGGCTACAAGGTCAGGAGCTACGGCCACAGCGGCTATGCTGGAAGAAGCAAAAAAACGTTTTGGGGATTCCTAACTATTAAAATTTTGGAGGGGATGCTGAAAAATATTATTTTCATGCCAGTATAGATTATAAAAATACTGGCAATATGAGATTGATATGTTTGATCGTAGTTTATGTTTTGGTTTCCTGCAACATCACATTGTGGGCACAATTTTCGGGTGGCAGCGG